>Ga0268266_10006149_pt1 | contig 11048 bp, 8 predicted proteins | sample KBSS13metaG_FD_190356 | JGI IMG/M metagenome (GOLD analysis project Ga0268266, IMG submission 190356) | Switchgrass rhizosphere microbial communities from Kellogg Biological Station, Michigan, USA - KBS S1-3 metaG (SPAdes) (version 2) | ecosystem: Host-associated > Plants > Roots > Rhizosphere >... | reverse complement strand
AGCTCGGCGGTGCCGTAGGCCGCCGCCATGTCCTTGATGAACGCGCGGCAATCGGCGGCGACGCCGGCATCGGCGTAGCGCTTGCGCGTCGCTTCGAGATCTTTCTCGCCGGTCTGGTGGACGATCGCGAGCGGCCGATCTTTGGCGAGCGCGCACAGCGCGTCGGCGGCGAGCGCGTTGACCGCGACCGCGCCGAGCGAGCCACCGCTGACGAGCACGTGAACCGGCTCGTCGGACTTCTTGAATGAACGTTCATTCAACAGACGTGCTGCCAGCTCGCGGCGCACCGGATTGCCGACGAGCTCGACCTTCTTCGCCGCGAAGAACCGGCGGCTGCCGTCGAACGCGACGAACACGCGACGGACGACGCGGCCGAGCAGCTTGTTGGTGAGTCCCGGGATCGAGTTCTGCTCGCAGATCGCGGTCGGGATCCCGCGCAGCTTCGCGGCGAGCACGACCGGCCCCGACGCGTAGCCGCCGACGCCGATCACCGCGTCGGGCGCGAGCCGCTTGATCAGCCGGCGCGCCTGCCACATCGCCCGCGGCAGCCGGAACAGGCCTCGAAGCGCACCGAGCGCGCCGACCGTCTTGAGCCCGCTGACCTCGATCAGCTCGAGTGGCCAGCCGAGCTCGGGCAGCACGCGCGCCTCGATGCCGCGCTTGGTGCCGACGAACGTGATCTCGGCACCGGGCTCGCGCGCGCGCAGCTCCTCGGCGATCGCGACGCCTGGAAACAAGTGCCCCCCCGTGCCGCCGCCGGCGATCAAGATGCGCGTCATGATCATGCAGCGACAACGCGCACGCGGACGCGCATCTTCCGTTTGCGTACGCTTTCGCGCTGGACGAGCGAGCGCGCGGTGCGGCGCTCCGGGCGGCGCCCGACATTCAGAAGTAATCCGACGAGGAACAGCGTGATCACCAGCGACGATCCGCCGTAGCTGACGAGCGGCAGCGTGATCCCCTTGTTCGGAACGACGCCGAGCACCACGCCGACGTTGAACAGCGCCTGGACGCCGAACAGGAGCGTGATGCCGAACGCGAGGTAGCCGCCGAACACGTCGCGGGCGCCGAGCGCCGCGCGAACGCCGCGCCACACGAGCATCACGAACAGCGCGAGCACGATCGCGATGCCGATCCAGCCGAGCTCCTCGCCGATCGGCGCGAGGATGAAGTCGTTGTGCGCCTCGGGCATGTAGCCCAGCGCCTGCAAACCACCGCCGAGGCCGTGACCGGTGAGCCCGCCCGAGCCGATCGCGAGCCGCGCCTGCACGAACTGGTAGCCCTCTTTGGTGCCGAACGCTTCGGGGTTGAAGTACGCGAGGAAGCGCTGCATGCGCCACGGCGTGCCGACGACGAGGTGATACGCGACCGGCGCCGCGCCGAGCACCGCGAGCGCGATATACGACACGCGCGCGCCGGCCATGAACAGCATGCCCAGCGTGGTCGCGCCGAGCACGACGGACGACCCGAGGTCGGGCTGCTTGAGCAACAGCGCCATCATCATCCCGCACACCACGAGGTGCGGGACGAAGCCGATCGTGAACGTCTTCACGCGATCGGCTTTGCGGCCGAGCGAGCACGCCAGATACGTGACCAGCGCGAGCTTGGCGATCTCGACCGGCTGGAACGTGAGCGGGCCGAGCGGGATCCACCGCTTCGCGCCGTTCTTGGGGTGCATCGCGAGCGCGCAGGCGAGCAGGATCAGCGCGCCGAACAAGAGCGGGTACGACAGGTCGCGAAGCCGGCGATAGTCGAGCCGCGCGCCGAACCACATCGCGAGCCCGCCGACCGCGACGTAACCGAGCTGGCGCTCGAGGTAGTGCGCCGAGTCGCCGAAGTGCGTGAGCGAATCGGCGGCGGTCGCCGAGTAGATCTCGACGGTGCCCAGGCCGAGCAGGCCGAGCACCACGCCGACGAGCAACAGGTCATAGGGCCGCTCGGGCAGCGTCGCGCCGGGCTGCTGCACGGCGACGAGCTGTGCCGCGGCCGGCAGCGGGGCACCGTCGGCCTTGCGCGCGCGCAGCTTGTGCCACGCCGACTCGATGCGCTCGACGAGTCGACGCAGGACAGGCGCGGCCATCGGCTCATTCTTGAGGCCGCGCGCGCCGGAGCGCCAGTATTTGACGCTACTTGACGCGGAACCAGGTCTGGCCGTCCATCTTCGCGCGCTGGTCGCACGGATCGTCGACCTTCGTGAACCGGATCCCGATCCGCGAGATGACGACCTGGTAGTGGCCGGCGCCCTGGCCGTTGCACATCTCGCCGCCGGTGTAGGTGAGCGTCATGTCGCTGCCCTGGAGCTCGAACGTGCCGGTCGCGAGGTTCTTGGTGCCGAGCGAAGCGCGGTCGTGCGCGAGCTCGAGGCTGCCGTCGGGCTTGAAGTTGATGACGGTGGTGCCATCGGGCGGATGGCGCTCGTACTCGCCGACGATCAGCTCCTCGTTGGGCGCCTTCTTGACGCCTTGATGTTGAGAGCCGCACGCAACGAGCACGAGCAGAACAGGCCAGCGCATCCTACGAGCTTACACGTCCAGCCGCGTCGCGCCGACTGCCGCGACCGCTTCGCGGAACACGCGGCCGCGGTGGCCGAAATTCTGGAACATGTCGTAGCTCGCGCACGCCGGCGACAGCACGACGGCATCGCCGGGCCCGCACAGCTCGGTCGCGCGGCGCACGGCGTCGTGCATGTCGGTCGCATCGACGAGCGGATAGCCGGCGCGATGCTCTTCGGCGGCGGTCCGGATCAGCGGCGCGGCCTTGCCGATGAGCACGATGCCCTTGCACACGTCGTCGAGCGCCTCGAGCATCGGCTCGTAGCTGCCACCCTTGTCGACGCCGCCCGCGATCAGCACGAGCCGGCGCGGAAACCCGCGCACGCTGGCCGCGACGCTGGCCACGTTCGTGCCCTTGCTGTCGTCGTAATAGAAGATGTTGCCCTTGTCGCCGACCAGCTCCATGCGATGCGGCAACGGGCGATACGCGCGTGCGCCGGCGCGCACCGCGTCGATCGATACGCCGACCGCGCGCGCCGCGAGATACGCGCACATCGCGTTTTCCATGTTGTGGTTGCCGACGATGACGAGGTCGCTCGTCGGATAGCGCTCTTCGGAACTGCGCTGGAGCACGAGCTCGCCGCCGTCGAGATACGCGCCGCGCTCGGCCTTCGCGCCGGGCCGCGAGTCGAACGTGTAAAGCGTCGACGGAATGCCCGCGGTCTCGCGCATCACCCACGGATCGGCAGCGTTCGCGACGGCGACGTCACTGGCGCGCTGGAAGTCCCAGATCCGGCCCTTCATCTCGGCGTAGCGCTCCATCGTGCCGAACCGATCGAGGTGATCTTCGGTGATGTTGGTGAGCACCCCGACGTCGCCGCGGAACGTCGTGCAGTTCTCGAGCATGAACGCCGCGACCTCGACGACGATGAGGCCGCCGGGCGCGTTGGCCGGATGATCGATCGCGTCGATCATCGGCATGTTGCCGAGGTTGCCGCCGCAGAAGGTCGGCTGGCCCGATGCCTCGCACAGCTTGCCGGTGAGCGCGGTCGTCGTCGATTTGCCGTTCGTGCCGGTGATCGCGACGATCTTCGCGTTCGGATCGAGCAGGCGATACGCGAGCTCGATCTCGGCGATGACCTCCACGCCGGCCGCGCGCGCCGCCGTCATCTCGGGCAGTGTCGGCACCCCGGGCGACATCACGACGAGATCCGCGCTCGTGAACGTGGCGAGATCGTGGCCGCCGAGCTGCCATTCGACCGGCACGCCGTCGAGCAGCTTCATCTGATCGGCGAGCTTCTCGGCCGGCTTGCCGTCGGTGACGATCACACGAGCGCCGCGCCGCGCGAGGAACTTCGCGACCGCGACGCCGGTGAGCGCGAGGCCCACCACGACGATCTTCTTGCCTTGCAGCTGCATCATCGGAGCTTGAGCGTCCCGAGCGCCATCAGCGCGAGCAGCGCCGACACCAGCCAGAACCGCACGATGATCTTGGGCTCGTCCCAGCCCTTTTTCTCGTAGTGGTGATGGATCGGCGCCATCAGGAACACGCGCTTGCCGACCATCTTGCCGTCCGGGCCCGGCTTCTTCGTCGCCTTGTAGACGCCGGTCTGGATGATCGAGCTGAGCGCCTCGACGACGAACAGCCCGCCGACGAGCAGCAGCACGAGCTCGTTCTTGGTCAGCACGGCGAGCATGCCGATCGCGCCGCCGAGCGACAGCGACCCGACATCGCCCATGAACACCTGCGCGGGATACGCGTTGTACCAGAGGAAGCCGATGCCGGTTCCGAACAGCGCCGCGCAGAAGATCGCGAGCTCCTCGACGCCTTGAATGTGCGCGACGTGCAGGTACTGCGCGATCGTGACGTCGTGGCCGTTCGCGACGAGCGTGGTGTTGACTCCGGCGATGTACGCGAACACCAGGAACGTGCCGGCGTTCATGATCGACGGGCCGATCGCGAGCCCGTCGAGCCCGTCGGTGAAGTTGACCGCGTTCGCGGTGCCGACCACGACGAACGTGCCGAACACCGTGTACAGCCACGCCGGCAGCACGATCACCGACTCGTAGAAGTTGGTGAACGGCAGCTGGAACCGCAGGCGCAGCTCCGGCGACATCGCGTCGGAATAGAAGAGATAGGCCATCGCCGCACCGGCGATCGCGAACTCGAGCACGAGCCGCAGCGTGCTCGACAGCCCGCGCTTGTCGCGCTTGGCGACCTTGATGTAGTCGTCCGCGAAGCCGATCGCGCCGTACGTGACCGTGACGGTGAGCGCCAGCCACACGAACGAGCTGCGCAGGTCGCACCAGAGCAGCGTCGACACCGCGAGGCAGAACAAGATCAGCGAGCCGCCCATCGTCGGCGTGCCGGCCTTCTTCTTGTGCGTCTGCGGTCCGTCGGCGCGGATCGTCTCGCCGATCTGACGAGCCTTGAGCTTCTCGATGAACCACGGGCCGAGGATGAACGACAACAGCAGCGCCGTGATCGCCGCCGCCAGGATGCGCGTCGACGTGTACCGGAACACGCGCAGCCAGCCGATGCGATCAGCGAACGCGCCGTAAAACAGATGGAACAGCACTACGTCACCTGGGCTTTCAGGGCATCCAGCACGCGCTCGAGCCGCATGCCGCGTGATGCCTTGAGCAAGATCCACTGTCCGCCCGCCGCGAGCGCGCGCTTCGCGGCATCCGCCGGCGACTCGGCGACCTCGCCGCCCGACGCTTCGGCGACCACGCGCGCCTGATCGCCGAGCGCGATCACGTGCAGCCGCAGCTGCCGCGCGAGCTCGCCGATCTCGCGGTGCGCCTTCACGGTGTAGTCGCCGAGCTCGAGCATGTCGCCGACGACGGCGATCGCCGTGCCCGGGCCCGTCGCGCGCTCGGCGAGCGTGCGCAGCGCGGCGCTCATCGACGCCGGGTTCGCGTTGTAGCAATCGACGATGATCTTGCGGCCGCCGACGTCGACGATCTCGCCGCGCATCGACGCCGGCCGCGCGCGAGCGAGGCCCGCGAGCGCCTGCTCGACCGATGCGCCGGCAGCGTGCGCGGCAGCGAGCGCGCAGCACGCATCGATCGCGGCGTGCCTGCCCACGAGGTGCAGGCGCAGCTCGCGCAGCTCGCCGAACACGTCGATGCGCGCGATGCCGCCGTCGTCCGTCGGCTCGTAGCGGATGAGCGTCACGTCGGCATCGGCCTCGCCGAACGTCACGTGGCGTGCCTGCGGCTGATGCTCGTGCGCCCATTTCGCGAGGCGATCGTCGTCGGCCGGCCGCACGACCGTGCCGCCCGAGCGCAGCCCGAGCCAGATCTCCGATTTCGCCGCGGCGATCGCATCGGTCGACCCGAGCAGCTCGATGTGCGCGGTGCCGGCGTTGACGACGACCGCGACCTCGGGCTCCGCGATCTTCGTCAGATATTCGATCTGGCCCTTGCCGCGCATGCCCATCTCGACGACGCCGAACTGATGAAACGCGCGCAACGCGAGCAGCGTGAGCGGCACACCGGTCTCGTTGTTGAGGGAGCCTTCGGCCGCGTGCGTGGTGCCGGCCATCGCGAGCGCCGCGCGCACGAGCTCCTTCGTCGTGGTCTTGCCGGCCGAGCCGGTGATCGCGACGAGCTTGCCGGCCCAGCGCTGGCGATGCGCGTGCGCGAGCTTGCCGATGCCGGCGCGCGTGTCGCCGACGATGATCGACGGCATCGTGCCGACCACGTGATCGACCATCACCGCCGATGCGCCGCGGCTCATCGCATCGCCGACGAACGCGTGGCCGTCGTGCGTCTCGCCTTTGATCGCGACGTACAGCGAGCCAGGTGCGCACTGCCGGCTGTCGATCGTCACGCGATCGATCTTGGCTTCGCCGGTGGTGGTGCCGCCGGCATCGCGCGCGAGCTCGCCCAGCGCGCGCGCGACGCGCAACCTCACCGCAGCGGTCGCCTCTTCGCGATCGTCGAAGTGGATCTTCGTGGTGCCGAGGATCTGGTAGTCCTCGTGGCCCTTGCCGGCGATCACGACGACGTCGCCGGGCGTGGCTTCGGCGATCGCCGCGCGAATCGCCGTGCGCCGGTCGGGATCGACGAAGAACGGCTTCGGCACGGCCGGCAGGATCATGTCGATGATCGCGCGCGGGTCTTCCGTACGCGGGTTGTCGGACGTCACGATCGCCAGATCGGCGAGCGTCGCGACCTCCGCGCCCATCTTGGGCCGTTTCAACGGATCGCGATCGCCGCCGCAGCCGAACACGCAGATCAGGCGCCGCTGCACGAGCGGGCGCATCGCCGACAGCACGTTGCGCAGCCCGTCAGGCGTGTGCGCGTAGTCGACGAAGATGTCGAGACCTGCATCGTTGGCAACGCGCTGCACGCGGCCCGGCGGCGCGGTATCGGCGAGCCCCTTCGCGATCGCCGCGTGATCGATGCCGAGCGCCTCGGCGATGCCCGCCGCGAGCGCGAGGTTTGCGACGTTGTACGCGCCGATCAGCGGCTTCGACTGGATCTTCAGCTCGCCGCTCGGCGTCGCGAGCGTCATGCGAATGCCGCGCACGGTCGATTCGGATTTCACGACGCGAATGTCGCTGCCGCGGAGCGCAGCGACGTCTGACGAGATCGACAACATCTTCGGCGCCGCCGCGCCCATGCCGGCGCCTTCCGGATCGTCGATGTTGACGACCGCGGTGCCCGACGTCAGCTCCGCGAACAGCCGGCGCTTGGCGTCGCGGTACGCGGCCATCGAGCCGTGCACGTCGAGGTGATCCTGCGTGAGGTTCGAGAACGCGCTCACGGCGAATTTCAGCCCGACGACGCGCTCCATCGCGAGCGCGGACGACGTCACTTCCATCACGACGTGCGTGCAGCCGGCCGCGCGCATGCCGGCGAGCGCGCCGTGCAGGATCTGCGGCGTCGGCGTGGTGTAGTTCGCCGCGCGCACGGTCGTGCCGTAGCGCATCTCGACGGTGCCGATCACGCCGACGTTGTGGCCGGCGGCGCGCAGGATCGCCTCGACGAGGTACGTCGTGGTCGTCTTGCCGTTGGTGCCGGTCACGCCGATCAGCGTCATCGCCTTGCCGGGGTCGCCGAGCGACTTCGCGACGAGCAGGCCGAGCGCCACGGCCGTCGAGGCGACCACGACCTGCGGGACGGCCGCGTCGACTTCACGCTCGACGACGATCGCCGCGGCGCCGCGCTCGATCGCCTTGGCGATGTACTCGTGACCGTCGACGTGCAGGCCCTTGACCGCAACGAACACGTCGCCGGCTTCGACCTTGCGCGAATCGTCCTGCACCGAGCGCACCTCGCGGTCGGCGCCGATGAGGCGCGCGCCCGGAAGGTCTGCGATCAGCTGCCGGAGCATCATGCGATCAGAACGCGCAGCCTCCCCGATTTCGTGCAGCGAAACAAGTCAGTGATCGTCGGCCGGCGGCGCGACGTCGTTCGGCGGCGTCGGCGTAGCGTTGCCGACCGCCGCGGGCGGCGCTGCCGGCTTCGCCCCAGCCGGCAGCGGCGCCAACGGATCACCCGGAACGCCGAGATAGCGCAAGGTCTCGCTCGCCACGCGCGCGAACACCGGCCCCGACACCGAGGCTCCGTAATAGTCGCGCGAGTCGGGCTCGTCGATCATCGAGATCACGACGATGCGCGGGTTCTCGGCCGGCGCCAAGCCGGCGAACGACGCCAGGTACTTGGTCTCCGAATAGCCGTGAAGCGCCGGATCGTACTTGTGCGCGGTGCCGCTCTTGCCGGCGCAGCGGAAGCCCGGCACGTCGATCGTCTTGGCGGTGCCGCCGATCGGACCGCCGGGCACCGTCTTGTCGAACACGCTGATCAGCATCTTCATCATCTCGTCGGCGGCTTTCGCAGACACCGCGCGGTGCGTGGCGCCCTCGCCCTTGTAGATCGTGTTGCCGTCGCCATCGATCACGGCGTCGACGATGCGCGGCTCGCGATAGATGCCGTGGTTGGCGATCGTCGCGAACGCGGCTGCGAGCTGGAGCGGCGTCACGGTGATGCCGTAGCCGAACGCGATGTGCGCGGTGTCGATGTCGCGCCAGTTGGCGCTCTTGCGAATGCGGCCGGTGCGCTCGCCCGGCAGCTCCACGCCGGTGCGCTTGCCGAACCCGAACTGCAGGAGCCCCGCGTACAGCTTGTCGGCGCCCAGCCGCATGCCGATCTTCGCGGCGCCGATGTTCGACGAGTACTTGATGATCTCGCTGACCGTCAGGTACGGGAAGAACTCGACGTCGCGGATCGCCTTGACGCGCGGGTTCACCGTGTACGCGTTGCCGATCTCGAAGCCGGTGCCCGGCGCGACCACGCCGTCGTCGAGCGCGGTCGCGATGTTGAAGACTTTCATGACCGACCCGGCCTCGAACGCGTCGGTCACCGCGAGGTCGCGCGCGCCGTGCGTCTCAGAACCCGCTACACCCTCGTTGTTCGGGTCGTACGTCGGCGAGCTCGCGAGCGCGAGCACGCGCGCGGTCGCGACGTCGAGCACCACGACCACGCCGCTCTTGGCCTTCTTCGCGGCGATCTGCTCGGCGAGCGCGGCCTCGGCGATCGCCTGGACACTGCGATCGAGCGAGAGCTGCACCGTCGCGCCGGGCAGCGCGTGGCCGACGCCGTCCGACAACATTGTATGACCGCGCGCGTCGCGCAGCGCCGCGACGTCGGTGCGCTTGCCGGCGAGCTGCGCGTTCATCGCGAGCTCGATCCCGTCGAGCCCTTTGCCGTCGAGGTCGGCGCGGCCGATCACGGGCCCGCCGACGCTCTTGCCCGGGTACCAGCGCCGCGGCTCCTTGGCGACCTCGATGCCGGGCAGCTTCGCGGTGGCGACCGCGCGCGCGACGTCGGGTGCGACGTGGCGCGCGAGCCACACGAACTTGTGATCGCCGGCGAGCTTGACCTCGAGCGTCTGCTCGTCGATCAACCCGCACCGCCCTTCGGCGGCGCTGCCGGCCGAGCATGAAGCTCGGCCGTCGTGCCCGAGCATGGCCGCGAGCTTTTCCGCGGTGCCGGCGACGTCGCGCACGTCGTGCGGGTTCGCCCAGATCGAATCGACGTCGGCCGAGACCGCGAGCGGCCGGCCGTGCACGTCGACGACGTCGCCGCGCGGCGCGGGAATCTCGAGATGAAGCTCGTGCTGGTGCTCGGCGAGCTCGCGATAGCGCTCGCCGTCGCCGACCTGCAGCGACCACGCTCGCTTCGCGACGCCGACGAGACCGAGCGTCACGACGATGCCGATCACGTACGCACGCGCGCGTGCGGCGCCCGGTACGCCCGGCGTCACAGCGAGGCCTCGCGCGACGCATGAACGATCCGGATCTTGTCGGGCGCGACCGGCGTCATGCCGAGCTCGGTCGCGAGCCGGCGAATCCGATCGGGTGCGGTCAGCGTCGCGCGCTCGAGCTCGAGCTGGCGGCGCGCCTCGCGCAGCTCGCGCACGTGCTCCGTGCCGCGCGACAACCGATAGCCGAGCTGCAAGATCTCGTGCTGGCGCGCCACGCGAATCACGCCGACCGCGGTGAGCGCACATGCGAGCACGATCATCGCGACGATCACCGTGCGCATCGAAGCGGCGCCTTCGGCCCGCTTGAAAATCTTGTAGAGCGAAGCCGCCGACGACGACATTGCGTCGTTCCACTAAAGCTCTGCGCGATCGTGTGCGCCAATTTTTTCTGGACGATCTACTCTCGCGCGCGTGCGCACACTCGCGCTCCTACTCCTCATTAGCTGTACGCCCGCGCAGGCACCTCCGGTTCACCGCGCGGGCGAGCTTGCGATCCTCGTCGGGCTCGGCGGCATGGTCGCGAGCGGCATCGCCGGCGCGGTCACGCGCAACAACGCCTTCACCCACCTCGACTACGGCTTCGTGCCGCTGGCGTTCGGCGGCGCCGCCGCCTACTGGATCTCGGACAAGCCCAACGAGCAGTTCGAGGAGCAGGAAGCGCAGCGGAAATTCGACGAGGCGTTCGCGCTTGCACGCGAGGCGAAGCACGCCGCGCGCCGGAATGACTGCGCGCAAGTTCAGGCCATCGAGCCCAAAGTCCGCGACCTCGACGAGAGCGTCTACCGGCGGTTCCGCCACGACGCGATCATCGGGGCGTGCCTTGTGCCGGCAGGTTCGGCGCAGTAGTCCGCTCGCACACGCGCAGCTTGGCCGATCGCGCGCGCGGGTTGCGGGCGACCTCGGCATCGCCGGCGACGATCGGCTTCTTGGTGAGGAGCTCGACGACCGGCTCGACGCGCTCGCCCGCCTCGCGCGCCAGCTTCGGCGGCAGCGAGCTCGTCCACGTCAGATCGCGAAACGCGTTCTTCACCAGCCGGTCCTCTAATGAGTGAAAGCTGATGATCGCGCAGCGGCCGCCCGGCTCCAGCAGATCGGGAAAGCTCGCGAGGAACGTCTCGAGCTGGTCGAGCTCGTGGTTCACGGCGATGCGTAGCGCCTGGAACGTCCGCGTTGCGGGATGGATCTTCGACGTGCGCTGCTCGGCCATCGGGATCGCGCGCGCGATCAGGCTCGCGAGCTCGGTCGTCGTGCTCGGCGGCGCTTCCTTGATCATGCGC
>Ga0268266_10006147_pt1 | contig 11050 bp, 13 predicted proteins | sample KBSS13metaG_FD_190356 | JGI IMG/M metagenome (GOLD analysis project Ga0268266, IMG submission 190356) | Switchgrass rhizosphere microbial communities from Kellogg Biological Station, Michigan, USA - KBS S1-3 metaG (SPAdes) (version 2) | ecosystem: Host-associated > Plants > Roots > Rhizosphere... | reverse complement strand
CGGAAGTAGTCCGTGGCCGAAGTCTGGCCTCCCGTCAGGATCCCCTTCGCATCAGCCACCGTCATACGCTGCGCCGCCTGTTTGAAAACGGGCTTTGCATCCGCGACCGCCATTTCGGCTGCGTGGTTCATCGCGACCTTCAGTTGGTCCGCATCGCCCGACATGCCGATCATGCGCAAGGCGCGATCCGCTTTCTCCAGCCCCGATGGCAGCGGGATCGTGTATTTCGGATTGTTGAGAAAGCCGTTGGGAGCACCCAGTTGCGCAATGGCTGTGTCGATGCCCTGGGAAATGGCAGCTCGCAGGCCGCCGCTTGCGTCCTTGGACGACAGCGCATCGACCGAGCCGGCCGCCAGGCCCACACACGAAACAGCGAGCAGCAGCAATGCCACTACATTGGTGGCAACGACCTTCCGCGACATGAGCTTCTCCCGCTGACACTGGCCGCCAGTATCGGTCAGATCGCAGTGCAGCAGGGGACAGTCATGGGTCTTGACCTGGCGTGCATGAATATGCACAATATCCACCACTTTATGCGCTTGTTTATGCATTGTGCTGAACGATACTCAACAACACGACCGTCGCGGCGCCATTGTGCGCATCCTGCGAGCGGGCCTCGTCCGCAAGCAGGAGGACCTCGTGCGCCTGTTGAAGAAAGAGGGGCACGAAGTCACGCAGTCCTCCGTGAGCCGCGATTTGCGGGATATGGGGGTGTTGAAAGCAAGCGGGCGCTATGTTTTGCCGCCGGATGAGCTGTCCCGGACCAATGGGGATTTCGGCTCGCTGGCGCAATTTGTGCGCGGCCTGAAGCGCGCCGGCCCCTCGCTCACGGTGTTGAGAACGACGGTGGGCGCGGCGCAAAGCGTCGCGGTTGCCATCGACAAAGCCGAGTGGCCCGAAGTCGCCGGCACCATTTCAGGTGACGACACCATTTTCATTGCCACCGCCAATTCACGCGCGCAGGACGAGCTTCTCGCCCGCCTGCACTCCCTTTTCCGACTGACCTAGAAGAACCCCATGCCCCAGACCGCCGCTCACGCGGGCTCCGAGCCCATTGTTCTCGCCTACTCCGGTGGGCTCGACACCTCCTTTCTCGTCCCCTGGGTTGCTGAGAACACGGGCCGCCCCGTCATTACCGTAACCGTGGACACAGGCGGAATAGACGAAGCCGCCGCGCGTACGCTGGCAGAACGCTCCAAGGCGCTGGGCGCCATTGCGCATCATCAAATTGACGCGCGGGCTGACTATTTTGAGCAGGTGTTGCGCTTCCTCATCATGGGCAACGTGAAGCGCGGCCAGTTATATCCACTCTGCGTGGGCGCGGAACGCGTCATGCAGGCACAAACCATTGCACGAATGGCACGCGAGCTCGGCACCAACATGATTGCGCACGGCTGCACTGCGGCGGGCAACGATCAAGTCCGCTTTGAAGTGGCGCTGCGCACACTGGCGCCGGATCTCGAAGTATTTGCGCCCGTGCGCGACCAGGCTTTCAAGCGCCAGGATGAGCTCGACTATTTGCAAAAGCGCAACTTGCCGGTGCCACCGCACGGCGCCGCCTATTCCATCAACCGGGGTTTGTGGGGTGTCACCATTGGTGGCACTGAGACGCTGACATCGGCCGGCAGCATCCCTGACAGCGCGTGGGTTTTGACGCGGGATGCATTCACGAAGCCGCGCGCGCCTGAGAAGCACACCGTATCGTTTGAAAAAGGCCGCCCCGCAGGTCTTGACGGCAAGAAGCTGTCGCCCGTGCAGGTCATCGAGACTCTCGAGGCCCTCGCCGCGCCGTTTGGCGTCGGCCGCGGAATTCATCTGGGGGACACCATCATCGGCACCAAGGGCCGCGTCGCGTTCGAGGCACCGGCGGCCGAAACCTTGCTGACCGCCCATCGCGAGTTGGAAAAGCTCGTCCTGACCGGCCGTCAGCAACGTATCAAGGAGTTGGTGGCACAACCCTACGGCGACCTCGTGCATGAAGGCCAACTGCTCGACCCGGTCTGCCGCGACATTGAAGCACTGCTTCTGTCGTCGCAGGAGCGCGTGACGGGCGACGTGCACGTGTTGTTCCGTCCAGGAAGTCTGTTCATTGAAGGGGTCGAATCACCCTACTCGCTGATGGCCGCTTCCAAGGGCGTCTATGGCGAGGCGGTCGGTGAGTGGACACCGACGGATGCCCTGGGATTCTCCAAAATTGTATCGCTGACGGGTGTGTTTGCACGCCGTGCGGCTGAGCGCGCCAAGGACGCTTGAAAAATGGCTAACGGAATGAGAAACATCGTTGTCGACAAGATTGCCTCCGTTACGCAGGCGTGCGGGCTGTCGCATGAAGTACGCGTCGCCGCGGATATTCCCGCGGAAGAAGGCGTTGTTGTCGCGGTTGAAGTGCTGACCAACAAGTCAACCTACAACACGCTGGAGCTGACCAGCGGCCGGATGGCCAAGGTCGGCAAGGGCGACATCGTCGTCGGCGCCCTGGGACATCGCAAGGCGTTGTTTGGCTATTCAGGACACATACCGCCGGCCGTGAAGCCCGGCGACATCATCCAGATGCTCAATATCGGCGGCGTCCTGGGTGTGTGTGATTCAGTCAATCCTGACAAGGGCAAACCGTTCGACTGCCGTGTGATCGGCGGCGTCCTGCACTTTCCATACCTTGGCGAGCGTATTGGCGTGCCCGCGCGCGTGGGTCTCAAGCGCCTGGATTTCGATGCGAAACTCGATACGCGGGGCGTACCCGTCGTTGCGCTCGCGGGCACATGCATGGAAGCCGGCAAGACGGCGGCGGCCTGCGCTGTTATCAGCCGGATGCGTCACCGCGGGCTGGTCATCGACGCCTTCAAGGCTACGGGTGTTTCCTTGCGCCGCGATATCCTTGCCATGGCGGATGCGGGCGCCCGCAATTCCATGATCTTCACGGACATGGGGATTGTGACGACCACGAAAATCAACGGCCCGGCCCTCACGCGCACCATGTTGACCGAGCTGTCCGCCGGCAAACCCGATGCGATTGTGTTTGAGCTGGGTGACGGCATTCTCGGTACTTATGGAGTCGATGCAATTCTCGAATGTCCGGATATCCGCACTGCGCTGACGGGCGTCATTCTCTCAGCGAATGACCCGGTTGCCGCATGGGGTGGTGTCAAACTGCTGCGCGAACGATTCGGCATCGAGCCGTGCGTCGTGACCGGCCCCTCGACCGACAATCAGGTTGGTGTGGATATCATCACGGATCAGCTCGGCGTCTCCGCCTTCAATGCCATGACCAATGGCGCCGCCCTCGGCGATCGTGTCATTGAGGCGATCGGCGTGAAGGCTCCGCAATGACCACGCGGATACCGACTGTTGTTCTGGGGGGTACCGGCTATGTTGCGGGCGAGCTGTTGCGCCTGATCGCCGGCCATCCGCAATTCGAGCTGGCTGCCGTCATGTCCGACAGCCAGCCGGGTGAGAGCGTGGTTAAGGCATTCCCACACCTCGCGAGCGTATATGCCGACACCCGCTTCAAGTCCCAGGCGGACGTTGAGCAGCTGTTGACCGAAACGCCGCAGGCGGCGATGTTTTCGGCCGCGCCGCATGGCGTCTCGGCCGCGCTGATTGATTCATTGCTGGGGGTTGCGGCAAAGGCCGGCACTCGGCCGCGGGTTGTTGATATCTCGGCCGACTTCCGTTACTCATCCGCCCAGGCATATGAGGCTGTTTACAAACATCCTCACGGGGCACCGAAGCGAATCGCCGAGTTCACCTGTGCAGTCCCCGAGCACCTGAAGAAGCTGGAAACAACACACGTCGCTCATCCCGGTTGCTTCGCAACCGCCACACTGCTCGCCAGCGTTCCGCTGCTGTCGATGGGCGTCTCCTCACCCACACTGTTTGTATCCGGCGTGACCGGAAGCACCGGAGCGGGACGCAAGCCGATTGAGGGTACGCATCACCCTGTCCGGCACAGTGACCTTTATTCCTACAACGCGCTCTCGCATCGCCACGCGCCGGAAATCGCCGCCTGCGCCAAGGCTGCAGCCGGTGTTGAAGCTGACTTCGCGTTTGTTCCCCACTCGGGCCCGTTCGCACGCGGCATTCACGTTACCGTGCAGGCAGCACTGAAAACCTCCGTTGATACCGCGAAGGTCCTCGGGGCACTGCGCGATTATTATGCCAACTGTCCATTCATCCGGGTGACCGACCAGGCGCCGCGCGTGAAGGAAGTTGCAACGAGCAACTACGCACATCTGTCCGCTGTGGCAAACGGGCGCACCGTCGCTGTCATGTGTGTAGTCGACAACTTGAATAAGGGTGCAGCGGGCGGCGCTGTACAGTGGATGAACCGGATGTTCGGTCTGGCCGAGACCTCGGGTCTCACGGCGCCTGCGCCCGGATGGACCTGAAGCGAGAACCATGAATTCACCTGCAATACAGCCGGCTTCCTCCGGCACTGATTTTCTTGCGCCTGTTTTCGCACAGTACCCGATCGAAGTGGTGTCGGGACAAGGTGCCTGGCTCACCAACAGTCGCGGCGAGCGCGTGCTCGATCTCTACGGCGGCCATGCTGTCGCCGCTCTCGGCTATCGGCATGCCGGTTTTACCCGCGCGCTGGCACAGCAGGCGGAAGAATGCAACTTCCAGTCGAACGCCGTTGCCATGCAGATCCGCACTCGGGCCGCCGAAAGGTTGGTGCGTTTCGCGCGGCTGCCGATCGCCAGTGTGTTTTTTGTCAACAGCGGTGCCGAGGCCAACGAGAACGCTCTGAAGCTCGGTTTCAGGATGACCGGGCGCTCACAGGTGTGCGCCGTAGTTGGCAGCTTTCATGGCCGCACGGCCGGTGCAGGCGCTGTCACCTGGGGAGCCCAGCAGAAGTGGTACAGCTATCCGCGTACCCCGTTTGATGTCAGCTTCATCCCTCGGGGCAACATCGAGGCGATTCCGGGTTTCGTCACCAGGGAAACTGCGTCGGTGATCGTCGAACCCGTGCAGGGTCTCGCAGGCGCGGTCGATCTCGGCAAGGAGTTCCTCCAGGCTCTGCGCAAGCGCTGCGATGAAGTCGGCGCCCTGCTGATTTTCGATGAAGTGCAGTGCGGCATGGGCCGTGTCGGTTATCCGTTCGCGGCCAACATGTACGAAGTAATGCCCGACATGATCACGACCGCCAAGGCACTGGGCAACGGGTTCCCGTGCGCGGCGTTGCTGACCAACGCGAAAGTCAGCAGCGCCTTCAAGCTCGATCTGCTGGGCACGACCTTTGGCGGCGGCCCGATGGCCTGTGCTGCGATCGAAGCGGTCATTGACGCAATCGAGACGGAGAATCTGCTGGAGCGAGTCCGGCGCGTGAGCAGCTATATCCGCGAGACTTGTATCGTTGGACCCGTCACGGCTCATCAAGGCGCGGGTTTCCTCACCGGCTTGCGTACGACGCGGCCCGCCAAGGAGATCCAGGCCGAGCTGTTGGAATGCGGCATCCTGGCGGGTACCGCCACCGATCCGAGCATCCTGCGGCTGTTGCCGCCGTTCATCCTGGAGGAGGAACAGGTGGACATGCTGCGCGATACGCTCGCGGACCTGTCTGCATGAGGCGCTTCCTGGATCTGGCGGATTTTGAGCGCGCTGAGATCGGCGCTCTGTTGGAGCTCGCGCGCCGGCTCGAGAGGAGCCCGGAGCCGCACGCGCTCGCCGGCAAGATCCTGGGATTGTTGTTCTTCAATCCGTCACTGCGTACGCTCGCCTCCATGCAGGCTGGAATGGCGCGGCTGGGCGGCACGTCCTTCGTGATCACTCCCGGCCAGGGCACGTGGCAACTGGAAACGAAGCTCGGCGCTGTCATGAACGGCGCGGCGGCGGAACACGTACGCGAAGGTATTCCAGTGCTGGCGTCCTACTGCGACGCGCTGGGCATCAGGGCTTTCGCGGACGGCAAGGACCTCGCCTACGACTTGTCCGAAGCGAACTTCACGTCCATGGCGGAGCTGGTCGACAAGCCGCTCGTCAACCTCGAGTCGGCGACCAACCATCCCTGTCAGGCCCTGGCCGACTGGAAAACCATGGATGACTTCCACGTTCCCCGTGGCGGGCGGTTCGTTCTGTCCTGGGCCTGGCATCCGCGCGCACTGCCGCTGGCGGTGCCCGCCGCAGCGGTGCATATGGCCGCGATGCGTGGCATGGAGGTAATCGTCGCGCGGCCGGAAGGATTTGCACTGCCCCCTGTTGTCATGGACAAGGCACGCAAGGCGGCAGCCGGCTCAGGTGGCTCGGTGCGCGAGACCGCGGACCTGAAGGACGCGCTCCAGGGTGCGGACATCATCTATGCCAAGGAGTGGGGCTCGACGAGTCATTACGGTGACGCCGCCGGCGACGCCAGGCTCCGTGCCGAGCTCATGAGCTGGTGCGTGCGGAATGACTGGTTTGCAACCACGGCATCCGAATGCCGGCTCATGCATTGTCTACCCGTACGACGCAACACTGCGATCGCCGACGAAGTTCTCGACAGCCCGCGCAGCATCGTGCAGCGCGAGGCCTTCAACCGACTGGTCGTACAAACGGCCGTGCTCTATCAAATGCTCAAAGGAGTGTGAGGTAAATCTAATGATCATGCATCGCGGCGAACAGACACTGGCCATCCGGGCGCTCAAAAGCGCCGCTCCCTATATCCGCATGTACAAGGGAAAGACCTTCATAGTGAAGGCCGGTGGAGGTGTGTTCGCCGACACCGAGTCCACCCGGGTGCTGCTCGAGCAGGTCGCGATCCTTCACTATTTCGGTGTACGGGTCGTCATGGTGCATGGCGGAGGCCCGCAGACAACCGAAATCTCCGAGGCGCTGGGCGTATCGGCGCGCATGGTCGAGGGCCGCCGCGTCACGGACGAGAAGGCAATTGACGTCACCTCGATGGTGCTCAACGGCCTCATCAATACACGGATCCTGGGTTTGTGCCGGGATCTCAACATCGATGCAGTTGGAATCAGTGGGGTCGACGCAGGCCTCGTGCGGGCTCACCGCCGAGCGCCGGTCAAGGTCGGCTCGGGCGAGACCGTTGATTATGGCTTCGTCGGCGATATCGATGGCGTGGACACGACCGTTCTGCGCAAGCTGCTCGACAATGGTCTGATGCCGGTGGTCAGTCCGCTGTCGGCCGATGAACATGGTGTGCTGCTCAACATCAACGCCGATACCGTGGCGGCCGCGATTGGCGCGGCACTCGGGGCTGAGAAGCTGATTCTGTGCACGGGTGCGCCGGGCATCCTCGAGCGTGTCGAAGACCCCACCTCGCTGATTTCCTACACCGATCTGCGCGGCCTCAAACGCCTGCGCGAAGAAGGACGCATCGTGGATGGCATGTTGCCCAAGGCCAAGGCGATCGAGAACGCGATCAACGGCGGGGTGCGCCGGATCCACGTCGTGTCCTACAAGTCCCCTGAAGGGATCCTCGGAGAAGTGTTTACAAACGAGGGAACCGGAACATTGATAGTCGCTGATATCAATGCTCTGAGCCCCGCTGAGCAACAGTCTGCCGGTGCCTGATGAGCCGGTTATGGGATAAAGGCGCTTCTCTCGACGGCCGCGTGTTGCAATACACAGCCGGTGAGGACTACGCGCTCGATGAACGGCTCGTCCGCTACGACGTTGCGGCGTCACTCGCTCACGTCGAAATGCTTCATGCCCAGAAGCTGCTTTCGGCCGAGGACCTGAGTGCCATCCGCCTGGGTCTCACGGCCCTGGGCAATGAACATGCTCGCGGGGAGTGGCGGATTTCCCTCGAAGACGAGGACGGCCAGACCGCGCTCGAAAAACGCCTGACCGAACGGATCGGCGCGGCAGGTGGGCGCGTGCACCTGGGTCGCTCACGCAACGACCAGGTGTTGACGGCCATCCGTCTTTACCTCCGGGACGCGATTGAGGAACTGGCGGCGGGTGCTACTCAGGTCGTCGATGCGCTGGATCGGCTGGCGGCCCGCGAACCAACCACCGTGTTGCCCGGCTATACGCACATGCAGCAGGCGATGCCGAGCTCGGTTGTCCTGTGGGCAGGCGGTTTCGCGGCGGAGATCCGGGATGACGCTGCAGGGTTGCGTCAGGTGCAGCGTCGAGTTGGAAAGAGCCCGCTCGGCTCGGCTGCAGGATACGGGACACCCGGCCTGCCGCTGGACAGGGCGGCGACGCAGGCAGCGCTTGGTTTTACAGTCACCCAGGAACCGGTGACGGCCGTACAGCTTTCGCGCGGCAAGGCCGAGTCGCACCTGTTGTTTGAGATTGCCCTGCTCGTGCAGGATCTCGGGCGCTTCGCCGCCGATGTGCTGTTGTTCTACACACAGGAATTTGCATTCCTGCAGTTGCCGGATGCCTTCACCACCGGCTCGTCGATCATGCCGCAGAAGCGCAACCCCGATGTCTTCGAGTTGATCCGGGGCCGCTCGGCGACGGCGCTGGGCTGTTTGACCGAAGCGTTGGGTATTTACGCCAAGCTGCCCTCGGGATATCAACGCGACCTGCAGTTGCTCAAGTTTCCGCTCTTCCGCAGCATCGATATCGCGATGCAGACACTGGACATTCTGCCGCCGGCCATTGATGCCATGAAGTTCCGCACCGACCGGATCGAGTTGGATCCGGCCATCCATGCCGCCGAGGAAGCGAATCGGCTGGTGGTGGAGGAAGGGATTCCGTTTCGCGAGGCTTATCGTCGCGTGGGAGCGAAGCTGAAGGGCGGCTGATGCGCCTCGGCGGCGTCTGGCGCAGTCGGTTCCATCTTCCTACCGGCGTTATTACTGAAACACATCAGAAACGCAGCGCTGCGCGTTAGCACGCGTGGTTGGTAGCGGCCTATACTTTGTGATTCGCTTTCACGACACATGTGCATATGGGTAACAAGAACCGGAAGGCCAGTCCGGAGCTGCGCAGGCGACTCGCAACCAATCTGAAACACCTTCGCGCGGCCCGCGGCTACACTCAGCAGGAACTGGCCCGCCTCACTGGACTCACCCGCAATTACATCAGCAACATCGAGCAGGAAACCGTAAACATCAGCCTGGCCAATCTCGAAGCGCTGGCAATCGGCCTGGGATGTTCGGAAGCCGATCTGCTCAAGCACCCCCGCTAGCCGCGCCGCTTCACGAGATCCGTGTCTTCGACGCGCAATGCGCTGGCGATACCTTCCACCTCGCCCGTCCTGACAACCCTGGATCGACCGCTCAGGATGTCATCCACATAGCTCACCGGCTCACCGATTCTGCGTGCAAGCTCTTCCTTGGAGACACCTTTCTCCGCCAACAAGCGACGCAGGTTGAGCGCTAATACCCGATGTATTGCCGGTCGGGCGGGGCCCGACGCCCGACCGGCACGCGGGCCGGCGGCATCCGACATTTGTCGGTGGAGCTTGAGTGTCTTTTTGCGGACCATATCCATGTAGGCTGGAAATTGACACGCAAATGATACCCCGAATGCCGACAGAAGGTAGCGAGGAACCAATGAAGATAAGAAGGCACGCCCGAATGGACGAGCATTTGCTCGCTCAGTTTTTTCTGCTCAACTCACTGCTGGTAGCGAGCATGCTGAATGAAGCTTGGGGCATGCAGCCCGCCACATTACAGCGCCTCAGGAGAACAAGAGCGCGTTGCCCCTGCTGCGGGAAATTCAGTACTACGGAACGTTAGGTCGCAGCTTCGGGCGCGGCTGCCGCAAACGCCGGCAGCGCTTCCAGATGCGCGCAGATCGCCCTCAATGTTGGATACGGGTCAACATCACACTTGAACCGCCGAGCATTGTACATTTGCGGAACGATATAAACGTCCGCGATCGTAACCGACTGCCCAAACATATGGCGCCCATCGCCCGTGGCACGCCGTGCCTCCTGCTCCAACCCGCTGAATCCAACCGCGATCCAATGTCTGTACCATGCGTTGACTGTTTCTTCGTCGTGATCGAGCGGTGAACGCAGATAGTTCAGCACACGCAGATTGTTGAGCGGGTGCATGTCGCACGCGACGGCCAACGCCATGGCTCTGACACGGGCGCGGTTTACGGGCGAGCGGGGCAGCAACGGCGGCTCGGGATAGACCTCATCGAGGTACTCGATGATTGCGAGCGACTGCACGATCGTGGTGTCTTCGACGACCAGGGCAGGGACCAGCCCTTGTGGATTGACCGCCCGGTATTCCGGCTTGTGCTGATCACTCACCGGTGCACGCAGATCCACTTCAACCTTCTCCGGCGAGATGCCTTTCAGGTTGCACGCAATGCGGGCCCGATAGGACGCGGAGCTGCGAAAAAAGGTGTAGAGCTTCATTTTCTGACCGCTGCAACAATGGGGTTGGTCAAGGACTCGAGCCCCTCAATACCACATTCGATCCGATCTCCCGGCTTGGCGGGGCCCACTCCCGCAGGCGTTCCCGTGTAGATCAGATCACCGGCCCGCAGCTCAAAGAAAGTTGAGAGCTCGGCAATGATCTCCGGGACACTCCAGATCATTTCACTGAGATCGGATTGTTGTTGGGTCGCGCCGTTCACTTTGAGCCAGATGGGTCCCCGATTCACATGGCCCAAAGACGCAGGTCGAATGGCTCCGATCGGCGCCGAGGCATCAAACGCCTTGCCGGTGTCCCACGGCGCCCCCTTCTTTTTCGCTGCGCCCTGCAGGTCCCGGCGAGTCAGGTCATTGCCGACCGCGTATCCGAACACATGATCCAACGCATTTGCTGCGGCAATATTTCTGCCCGCACCGCCTACTGCCACAACGAGCTCGACTTCGTAGTGGAAGTTCTCTGTTCGAGGCGGGTACGGCACCGCGCCGCCGTTGGCGACGATCGCATCGGCCGGCTTCGTGAAGAAAACCGGCGGCTCCTTCGGGTCGCTGCCCATTTCCCGCACATGCTCTGAATAATTCCGGCCGACACAATAAATCCGATGGACAGGAAAGCGCTGCTGGCTGCCGGCAATCGCAACGCTCGGAATGGGGGGTGGAACGAAGACATATTCAGGCATGAGAAGCTCCTAATCCCCGCGGACTCCAGGCGCCGGCGCAAGGGTGGCGGTAGACTACCTGCCATGAGCATCTGGCGCACCGAGACTT
>Ga0268266_10006144_pt1 | contig 11054 bp, 9 predicted proteins | sample KBSS13metaG_FD_190356 | JGI IMG/M metagenome (GOLD analysis project Ga0268266, IMG submission 190356) | Switchgrass rhizosphere microbial communities from Kellogg Biological Station, Michigan, USA - KBS S1-3 metaG (SPAdes) (version 2) | ecosystem: Host-associated > Plants > Roots > Rhizosphere >... | reverse complement strand
CTGAATGTTGGACGCTCCAAAGAGGAGAGATGCTCTCAATGGGGCGGGGTCTGGGGTCGATAGGCGTCCTTCTCTGCTTTGCCACTGGGGTCTAACGGTTCGTTGTCGTCGGGTGCTTCGGACCGACTAGGGAGGAGAAAGGGTTCTTTAAGGCCCTTTTCGGCGGCCGCTTTAGTATCGGGCTGGGAGTCACGAACTGCAAGTGCGGCTTTGTATTCAGCGATTGCCTTGGTGCGCTCGGGGTGCTCCTGGTCAGGATGCTCGGGATCGAGGGCAACATCGTAGAGCCGACCGAGGTAGATGTGTGCCCAGGCAAGGGTTCGGGGATCCTTGGCGAGGGTAAGGGTCTTGTTGAGATGGGTGAGGGCCGAGCCGGGATCACCCTCGACGAGCTCGACGCGGCCGGCGAGATAGTTTGCCTGGGGATCATTGGGGTTGGCCTTGAGGGCTTCATCGGCCATCATCTGGGCTCCCGCGGTGTCGCCCTTCATGAGCTTCATCTCGGCGAGGTCGATTCCCTTAAGCTGCCGGGGAGCGCGCTTCACGAAGTCGTGGCTGCCTTCGGGCAGGAACGTAACCTGCTCGGCAGCGTGGCGCTGGCGGTCGACATCCATGCCGTAGACCATCTCGGCGATGTCTTCCTTCAGGCTGGCTCCGTCTTTTTCCATCTGGCCGAGCTTGTCGTAGAAATAGCTGGCCAGGACCCAGCCCTGATGCACGTCGAGGTCGATCTGCTTGCGGCGCACGGTCTCGGCCTGACGCTCCCAGGCGGTCATTTCGGCCTCAAAGTTGGTCATGTCGGAGCGTTGTTTGATCTGGCTTGGGCGCTTCGGCTTGGGAGCTCCGGTGTCCATAGTATGGGCTTCGACAGCCTTGATGAGGTTCTCGGTGATGAAGGCGGAGATGTCGGACTTATAAGTGAAGTCGAGCGGAGCGTTCTGCACAGCTTTGAGTAGGGGAAGGAGGCGGTCCATGGCACTGGCGCGGGCGTAGACCAGCGGCTCGATCTCGTAGTGCAGGTACGTATGGCGGATCTGATCCATGTGGACCTGACCGAGCGGATTGCCTGAGGGCGAGGCGACGACGATGTAATCCATGCCGTAGATGCGCGCGTTGGTGGTGGAGGGAGCGATCATGGGTTCAAGCAGAACCAGAAAGCGACGTCCATCGTAGCTGGAGACGGGCAGGCGGAGGTAGATATTTGTGTCGAGGACCGCTTTGGTCAGCGGATCGTGAACCAGTCGGACGAGCTCCTCGTATTCGGCCCGATGCGTCACCCAGATGCCGTTGAGATTGACGTCCTCGGCGAAGGTGCGGAGCAGGGGAAGGACGTTGACGACCTGGGTGGAGTCGGGAGGCAACTCGGTCTCCTCCACCGACGGATTGAGCTGCGGGGGAGGGTTGAGGTAGAGCGAGAGTGAGATGTACTGCGCCAGATTCAGGCCGGGTTCGGAGAGTTCGTGCTCGCGGATGTAGTTGCAGAGCGCGTCGCGGTGATCCCGGACGGCGGGAGCTCCGGCGGCCAGAGCCTGGTTGATCTCGTCGCGGATCTGCTTGCGGACGGGAGCGGAGTTGTCCAGGTCGGCGTCGTAGCCGCAGGTGTTGAGGGCGGCGGCCAGATAGAAGAGCGGCTCGCTGGTCTCAAGGGTGACGGCGGCGCCTCCAGCCTCAGGCTGGGTCACGCGAGGACGGGCGGCTATACGTTGGCGGTCGTTCTCAAGTGTTGAAGAAGACTGGGGATTCGCGGAGGAACTGGAGCCTGAAGACTGGGCCCTGGCACCCGGATTGAAAAGCGATGTCGCAAGAAAGATTGATGCCGCGGTTTTGTAAGGAAAAAGCACGTTAATTTCGACTCGTTTCAAGGAGTGTAGGGTAGCGGCGGAGGCGGGTGCAAGGGATTCGGCAGAAGTAATGGAAAGCAGGTTTGTTTGCAATGAAATGCGATGCCGAGACGGGTCTTGATTTGACATCTGCGAGGTTTCTTGAAGAATCGCTTGCCGGGATAAATCTACATAGGTAGATTTATAGTGTGAAGATACGGAAGTCGACACAAACGACTCAGGTGCTGGCGGAGTTTCTCAAGGCCGAGCAGGAGTGGAGGTACGGCTACGACATCAGCCGGAATACCGGGTTGAAGTCAGGGACGCTTTATCCCATTTTGATGCGGCTGGCCGAGCATCGCCTTTTGGAGACCAGCTGGGAGACGAGCGAGGAGGGGAGACCACCACGCCACATGTACCGGCTGACGCAGAACGGCATGCGCTATGCGCGGGAGCAGGTGAGTACGGCGGTGATCGCTGCTGCAGGTGAACCGGCATTTGGAGTGGGTGGCCTATGAGCCTGATTCGCGGGCTGGCGGAAGGTGTCTCGAGGTTTGTGGTGCGGCATGCATCGCCCGGCTCGAAGGAGTGGGCGGAGGGGCTGGCGCGCGAAGCTGATTTTGTCGAAAGCGACTGGAAGGCCCTGGCCTGGTCGCTGGGCAGCATGCGGGTTCTTCTCAGCTATCGTAAGGCGCAGTTGCGATCTATGGATGACCTATCTATAGAGGCTGGTAAATATGCAGAGAGGATGCGGCATCTGTTCAGTTCCACCGGCGGGGTATGGATAGTCAATCTGCTCCAGACGCTCTGCTGGATCGTCAGCCTGACGATGGCGAAAGACCTTCATCACCGTGTCGGTTATTCCCTGATTGTGTCGGGTTTCATCACACTGACGATTCATACGTTGATTCAGAGCCGTAAGACGTATGACGTACCCGATCGAGATGATTCAGCAGGTGTGGTCCAGTACTACAAGACGGGTTTGAAGCATTCGTGCACCCTTAACAAATTTTCCTTCGTAGCCACTGTCTCTTTTATTCTTCTTGCCGGTGCCGGGTTGGTAATTGTTTCTACAGGACCTTATTGGGAGTTTCTGATTGGCTTTGTGTGGATCGCCCTTATGGTGTTTGTCTTACTGAAACGACAGAGCAACTTGCGTCGGCTTGAAGAGATCGAGATATTGCTGCGCGAGCGCAGCTAGGCCACAAACAGTACGACGATCCCGCGCTACGTATTCGCTATCGACGATACTTCGGGGTCCAGTTTCTTCCTCACTTCGCCAGAAAATCTTCAAACACGAAGTGCAGAAAATCCTTCAGTGGAGCGTCACTCTTGTCGGCCTGGGAGCGAAGCAAAGCTCCCTCCCAGCTATTCAGCACGAAGCCGGCGAGAGGTTCCACTCTTGTGGACTTTGGTAAGTCGCCTTTCTCTATGGCCTCTCGCAGGACGGATGAGACATCGGACTGCCAGCGCGTGAAGCCGGAGCTGAGGTGGCCTTGCAGCAATGGGCTGACGGAAGAGACTTCGAGACTGAGGTTGCCGACGAGGCATCCTGGGATTGGAGAAGACTGGCCAGCCATCTTAATCAAGTCCTCGAAGTAGCGCCGCAGTCGCTTGAGGGGTGCCTGACGTGCATTGCCGAAGATCTCGCGGATGTGTTGGCCGGTGAGCTCGGCATAACGTTCGACCACGGCGGCGGTGAACTCCTCTTTGCTGCCGAAGTGATGATAGAAAGAGCCCTTGGGCACACCGGCTGCCTGCAGGATCTCCTGGAGCCCGGTGGCACCGTACCCATGCTTGCGCATCAGTTCAAGCCCAATCTCGACAAGGTGATCGCGCGTCGACATAGAGGTTGCCTTGGTCCCGAGCGGAGGATTCGACGCGACGTTCTCTTTGGACGACATGGTTGGTCTTTCCTTCTGGTGGAAGAACGCGGCCTCCACGCAGAGGCGTGAAGGCCGACATCCTTATCGTACTGGCTGCGGTTGCAGGGAGGCGTGTTACTTCTGACTTCCTACGCCATACCGAGGTGCCGGGTCTCTACGCGAGAGATTTGGAGCCAGCGCCAGACGTGCTTTTTCGTAAGCCGCGAGATCCGCCGCATCGGGCAGAGCGGGGATGGTGGCGAACTCTCCCTGGTCGAGCCCTGCCAGCGACGCATCGACCATGTCTTCGGTGGACATCACCCATTCCGCTGGAAGGTCCGTGTGAACATTTACGCCAGCCTTCTCCCACAAGGGGGTCGCGGTTGCGCCGGGAAGCACCACCTGCACGGTCACACCTTTCTCCGCAAGCTCGTTCTTCAGGGCCGTGCTGAAGTTCTGCACAAATGCCTTGCTGCCGCTGTACACGCCGTTCAGCAACTCGGGTGCAAGTGCCACGACTGAGCCGATGTTGATGATGAGACCGCTTGCACGCTTCGCGAAGTTGGACGCCGCAGCAATGGCGAGCCTGGTGAAGGCCGTCACATTGATCTGGACGATCTGATCGAGGTAGTCCGGATCAGATTCCAATAACTTACTGGCGGAGGCGATGCCGGCATTGTTCACAAGCGCGGTGATGGCGCTGTCGGAGGCGAGGCGGTCTGCAACGCGCTTAACATCTGCGGCGACAGAGAGATCGGCTTGGAGGGTTTCGGTCTTACGGCCGGTGCTGGAGTGAATCTGCTTCGCCACCTCGTCGAGCCTGTCTTTGCTGCGTGCGACGAGAATGAGGTCGTAGCCGCGCTTCGCAAGCCGGTCGGCGTAGACAGCGCCGATTCCCGTGGAAGCGCCTGTAATGAGAGCGGTACCTTTGTTGGACATATGGTCTCCTTTTTCGAATGGCGCCCTTCGAGGCGGCATGGGTATAAGAGTAGACCAGTCGGTCTAGCGATTCAGAAAAGCATCAAATTGTTAACAATCATGGCTTACTCCTTATTTTCCTGTGTTTCTTGCTCGCGGGCGCCGAACGACTCTGACCTTCCCCGTATTTCCTCCGCCGCAGAAAAACCGGTCGCCGCCATCGGACTCGAGTCCGGAGATGGAGACTCCCTGAGGCATCTCCACTTTTTCAAGGATCTCGCCGGTATGAGAGTCGATATGCCTCAACTCGCTCTCGTTGCCTTCGGAGGTGGCGTGCCAGAGATCTCCATCGACCCAGGTGACTCCTGTGACAAAGCGATTGGACTCGATGGTACGAAGGATCGCACCGTTCTCAGGATCGATCTGATGGATCTTCCGGCCCCGGTAGTTTCCTACCCAGAGCGAACCTTCAGCCCACGCCAGCCCTGAGTCACCGCCGCTGGCGGGCGCAGGAATCGTGGCGATGACCTTCCCGCTCGCGGGATCGATCTTCTGGATTCGATCCTCAGCGATTTGGAACAAGTATTTGCCGTCGAACGCAGTTCCTGCATGCGCGGCGACTTCGATCGAGCGCACGGCATTTCCACTCGCGGGATCGAAGGCGTTCAGTTTTTCTCCGGAGGCAAACCAGACCTGTTGGCCGTCGTATGTGACTCCATGCACGTGCTCTGCGCTCGGAAAGGGACCATATTCGCGGATGATTTCTGCAGTGGATGATTTCATTGTTTCACTATCCTTCAATTCCCAAAGGAGCTGGGAGTAACAAAGTTGTCGTGAATCCAGGTATCGGTGGTGTGATCCAGCGGCGAGCTCGCGCTCTTCCAAACGACTGCACCTTTCCAGCTGCCGTGAGTGAGTCGAGCGCTCTCTGCACGGTGCGCTGGCTTGTGCCGAGGGCGATCGCCAGGGCAGAACTCGACCACGACTCACCGTCGGCGAGAAATGCGAGGATTGCTCCGTGTTCTTCTTCAACCGGTCGTGCAAGCACGAAGACCTCGCGTACGTGCCGAGGTGCCAGCATAAACCCTTGCTTCGTCGCACGGATATCCGCCAGCGGGTGAAGCAGCTTGCGAAGACGTGCAATCTCGACGCGCAATCGCATGCGATGCGATTCATCGACGAACCGGGCACCGAAGGCTCGAGAGAGAAGCACGTCTCTGGCAACGTCTCCGGGCCATGCTTGCGCGAGAGCGCGAGCAAGCGCGAACAAGACAGGCCGTGATGTGAGCGAAACGGCGGAGCGGGTATCGCGTACGAGATTTCGACACGCATCGACAACAAGCGCATCTGACTCCAGCAGCGATTCGACGTCCTCCAGCAGGAGCGGTCGCTCCTCGCCACGTAGAATCAAACGTGCCGCTGGTGTATTCAGGGTGTGAGATGCGCTTTCTACCTCGGCTAGTAGAGCAGAGATGCCTGCTTGCCGAGCAGCGCGTTCGGCGCGAGCGAGTGCAGAGCGAGCAGTTTTCGTGCGGAGGCGGCGTATCGCAATTCCTGCCACGACGAGTTCGTGGATGGTTCTCAATGCAGGTGGAAACGAAGTGGGATCGGTATCCGCAAGTAATCGCTCTGCCTCATCGAGGTGTCCGATCAAAAGGAGTCGCCGAGTCTGCAGATACCGTGCGTGTGCGGCGTTCAACCGGTCGCCATGCTTCTCAAGGGTCGCGCGAGCGGCAACGAGTACCTTGTCGGGCCACCCGAGATCGCGCGAGGCGAGCGCAATCTCGGTTTCGGCGACGATGCATCTTGCGCGAGCTACGGACTCTTTAGGGCTGAAGGCGCGCTGAGCAGATCGCACCAGCACACGCGCACGCTCGAAGTCGCCGAGCTGCGCCATTGCGATGCCGCGAAGCGCGAGCGCCAGAGGATCTTCGCGGAGCGCGATCAGCTTCAACGCGCCGAGGGGATCTCCCTTGGCGAGGGTGCATGCCGCGGCTGTGATCAGTGAATCCATAACAATCCCGCCACATTTGTCACTCTCTGTCTTTCCGTTCCCTGCATCAGTATTTGTACATGGCCGCGGCACACTCGGTCATACGCGAGATGAGCGAAAGGCCGACATCCGTTGGAGAAGAGCCCAACGACGCGAGATGAAATTCGCGAATGGAAGGAGGAATCTTATGTGTCCAGCATGCATGGCAAGCGCAGCAGTGCTGGTCGCCGGAGCGGGATCCACGGGAGGAGTTCTGGCGGTCTGCATTGGCAGGTTCAGAAGAATTTTCAGAACGAATCATCTCAGTCTGTTTCAGAAAACGAAGGAGAGATAAAGATGGCAGCAAACACCGAGAGGGATAACAAGCACGGGGAAGGAAGTCTCACGATGAAGACACCGCCGGTGGTGTCGCAACAGGAGTGGGAGGCTGCGCACAAGCAGCTGCTTGTGAAAGAGAAGGCCATGATGCGCTCCCGCGACGCGCTGGTCGCTGAACGTCGCCGGATGCCCTGGCAGGCCGTGGACAAGAGCTACGAGTTCGACGGCCCCGAGGGCAAGGTCAGCTTGCTGGATCTTTTTGAGGGACGACGTCAGCTGATCGTCTATCGCGCCTTCTTTGAGCCGGGCGTCTTCGGCTGGCCGGACCATGCCTGCCGTGGATGCTCCCTGGGTGCCGATCAGGTGTCTCATCTGTCCCATCTGAATGCTCGCGACACCACGCTCGTATACGCATCCCGTGCTCCACAGAGTGACATCGAGCGACTGAAGTCAAGAATGGAGTGGACGATGCCGTGGTACACCATCACGGACAGCTTCGACAAAGACTTCGGTGTGGACGAGTGGCACGGTCACAATGCGTTCATCCGCGATGGCGATAGCGTGTATCGCACATACTTCATCAATGGCCGCGGCGACGAGTCGATGGGGACCGTCTGGAGCTATCTGGATATGACGGCGCTCGGTCGGCAGGAGGTGTGGGAGGATTCGCCGGAGGGCTATCCCCAGACGCCGATGTACAAGTGGTGGAACTGGCACGACAACTATGAGGCCGAGGCCACTCCCGACCAGAAGTGGGTCCAGGTCTCCACTGCGGGAGAAGCCGCCTTTCGAAAGAAAGACTGATTCGGAGACATGACTGTGGATGCCATCCAGGATGCAAAACAAACCACGGATGGCATCCGCAGGCTTAAGGCTTCGCCGCAGGCATTGTGGAGGACACCCCGGCGGCTTGAGTGGAGAAGTATTTTGCCAGGGGATCCGGCGTTAGCAGCTTCAGTCCGGTGATAACGGCCTTCGCGTTGATGCGCGCGCCCTCGAGGCTGGTGTGAGTGTGGGGGTCGGCGAAGAGCGGCTCGACTGCTTGCTCTCCCAGGGCGTCGTATTGACGAGCGATGATCTCGTTCAGGTCGATGAAGGGGATGTGTTCCTGCTCGGCGATCTGATGAGCCCAACCGCCGTAGCTGTCGGTTCCTGACCGGACCACGTGGGCGTCCTTCCATATCTTTCGCGGGATAAGCGAGCAGACGATGATGGTTGCTCCTTTGGCTTTGGCCTGCTGGACGTACTGCCGCATGTACCAGCCGTAGGTGTGGACGGTCTCGTGCTTCTTGAGGATGGGGTTTTCGATCTCGCGGGTGTCGTCGCCGATGCCGGGAAGTGTGCCTCGCGCACGAGCTGTGTCATCGAGCGGCCCGGAGTCGTTGTGGCCGAACTGGATGAGGATGAAGTCGCCGGGCTTCAGACGGTCCAGAACCTCCTGCCAATGTCCTTCGGTGATGTAGGTACGGCTGCTGCGTCCACCGATAGCGCGATTGACCACATTGATCTTTGAGGGATCGAAGAAGTCGACGATGGGCTCGCCCCATCCCCACTGACCGTTGGCGCCATCGCCATGGCCATTGCGGACGGTCGAGTCTCCGACGAGAAACAGCGTGGGGAGACTGGGATTCTTGGCCTCGGGGAGATTCAGGTTGGAGTGGACGCCGGGGTCGGTGCCCTGGGGAGAAGGAGGTGCAGGTGCCTGTGCCAAAGCGGAGGGAAGCAGAGCTGCTAAAGACAGAAACAGTGCGCTCAGGGTGGAGCGGGTTTGCAGTTTGATTCTCATGGTCTGCACAGTGGACGAGTATCCCAGCACGAAAGTTTATTCAGTCGCCGGAAACATCGTGTGTTCATGTCAGGGTTGGGTCTGTCCGGCTGGTGCGGGGTTGAGCTCGCGGGTGTGGACAGCCTCCGTCGTCTCGGGGATAGTGCCGTCGTTTACCTGGACCTCTTGAGGTACTCCTTCAAAGAGAATGCGGGTGGAGACGGTGGAGTTGGGGCCGATGTGGACTCGCTCGGTGGAGGTGAGGGTACCGGAGCGGACCGTGACGGGAACATCGACGGTCACCTGGCCGGCGTTGTGAATCTCTACGGCAACCAGCGAGCTGACGCCCTTGCCGTTGCGAGCAGGCATGTCTCGCGGAGTGACGTTGACGATGGAGAGATCGGCGAGTCCGCGGTCGTTGTAGACCCAGTCGTCGAAGATGCCAGACAGGTCTTTGCGGGAGGCGGCTTCGAGGACGCGTTGAAAGGCGTGAGGGTCTTCAGGAGCGTCAGGACTGGCGTGTCGAACTTCGTCGCGGTAGATCTGCAAGGCTTTCTTCAACGAAGCGTCCCCCGTGATGGAGCGCAGCAGCCAGAGGACAGCAGCCGCCTTCGCACGGTAGTAAACCTCGTCGTGCGCGGCGACAAGACTCTGGCCGGGCTTGCCGGGAGGTGGCGGCTGGGTGGAGGGGAGCGGCTGCGGCGGTGCGTTGGGATCCGGTGACGCAGGTGAGGCTTCGGAAGAGCTGGAAGAGCTGGCGCCCGGCGCGAGAGTGTGCGAATCGGCCTTCGAGGACCTCGGGTTTTCGGGCTCGACGAGGGTAAGGGGATTGATGAGAGCGCGAAGCTCCGCGAGGGCTTTGCCTCGGCCATCCGTGGATTCGGTATAGAGCAGCGAGATGAACTGTGGAACGCCCTCGTTGAGCCAGGGAAGCGAAGAGCGGAACCAGGCGTGGGCGAGAGAGTGGACCATGGCGGGGGTAATCTGCCCGGCATCGGTGGCGGTGAGAGGAACTGTGAGGAAGGAATCGTCCTCATAGGGCTGACCGGGGTGATCGATGAGGGTGAGAGGCGTGAGGGGAGCTGGTCCCAGCCAGTCACGAAGCAGAGGAGCGACAGTATTGGAGGCGGCGGTGTAGGGAACGATCGCCTCGGGCCGGGTGGTCGTGATCTGAAGGAGCTGATTTTCGGATGGGCGTGAGGCCTGCGAGGTGATGAAGAGGCTGGGAGTCCGGAAGCCGAGTGTTGCGGAGGGGAAGTCCGTGGTGGCGATGCCATGAGATTCGGCAACCGGAGCATCGGGCTCCTCGGTTACGTGATCGAGAGGTTGACGACGGCCGTTGAGAAAGGCGTCGACGGGAGGCTCTCCTACGTACTCGATGGACAGGCGAACGTGCAGGGTGGAAGAGGCTTGTTGGAGGCGCGAGAGGCCGATGGCCTGGAAGAGGCGTGCGCCATCGCCAAGGAAGAGCGGAGCGGAGGAGACGGGATACCAAAGGACATTGCCGAAGCCGCGAAGGCCTGTGACCTCAGGCGAGATCTGATCCCAGTCGGCATTGGCAGCCTGCTGAGGGGGCGCGCCGATACGCATGAGGCGTTCTGCTGAAGGAGGGATGGAGCCGGAATAAAAACCCGTGAGGGTGAGGCTCGAACCTGGAGCGAGTGGCTGTGGGAGCTGGACAAGCGCCTCCGACGCCTGACCGGTGTGGTCGCTGTCGGTCAGGAGGGTGTGCTCGGTAAAGGTGAGCGGGGTGGTTGCGGTGAGGCTCTCCCAATGCAGTGTTGAAGAGAGTTGCAGGGTAAGGCGCGAGATGGGTGTAGAGGAGTTATTTCGAACCGTGAACTGCGCGCGCGCTGCAAGGTGCGAGGTGGCAGGGGCCAGATGAAGATCCAGATCCCAGGAGGTAAAGCCGATGGCGGAGCGTTCGGCATCGGTGATGGAGGCGATGCCCTTTTCGGGAGTGCGAGGGGCTTTTCCTGACGGAGACTGAGCCGACGCGGTTTCACCTCGATGGAAGAGGACCTGCCCCTGGGCAGGGGTAGGGTGTGGCGCTAGTTCCTGCGAGCCCGTCTTCGTTTCGGGTTGATTTACGTTGCCGTGCGCTGGAGACGGGACGCTCGTCTGCTGGGCGGAGGCGAGTGTGGTGGAGAGAAGAAGAAGGAAGATGGAACGAATCATCAAATACTGCCAAGACCTTTTCGTTTTTTTGCTGCCACAGGTGCGTTCGCTGTTTTTGGTTGGACGGATGCGGTGCGACGCTGGCGCATGGCCTCGTACATGACGACGGCCCCGGCGACGGAGACATTGAGGGAGGAGACCTGTCCGGCCATGGGGATGCGAAGGAGATGATCGCAGGTCTTTTTGACAAGATCGTG
>Ga0268266_10006143_pt1 | contig 11055 bp, 8 predicted proteins | sample KBSS13metaG_FD_190356 | JGI IMG/M metagenome (GOLD analysis project Ga0268266, IMG submission 190356) | Switchgrass rhizosphere microbial communities from Kellogg Biological Station, Michigan, USA - KBS S1-3 metaG (SPAdes) (version 2) | ecosystem: Host-associated > Plants > Roots > Rhizosphere >... | reverse complement strand
ATGATCCCTGTCGGGCCATCCTCTGCTTCGATAGCAGCCTCCGGACGGGATGCGGGTACGCAGGCAATGATCCCCAATGGGGGGGCGGGCTATCCGGGCTATGACGCCAATGCCGGTGCCGTTCGGATGAATCAGATGAACGACCCGCAATGGCTTGGTGCACAGCCCGCGCAGCCTGCACAGAATTTCCAGGAAATGCCGTCATCTGCTGGGCGGTTCGCATCCAATCGCGAAATCAAGACGTTCGGCGAGTTGGCGCGGCAATTGGATGTCGACCCGCTGGTTCTGATTAATTTCCTCATCGAACATCGCGCCAGGCTGGATGGCGCTGTGCGAGGCCCCGGTTCGTATTTCGTGGGTCCCAACGTAGTGCTCAGCGACATGGTGCAGGCCGCCGGCGGTACACTGAATTGGGCTGACGAAACCGGCATCGAACTCATTACAACGGCAATCGACCGCCAGACCGGCAAGGCTGCGACGCAACACCAGTCTTTGCCGCTGCGCCAGCAGACGCTTGCCAGTTATACAGTCCGTCCGAGGGACACGCTGCATTTCAAACAGGTCTTCACCGATGTCGGTATCGGCGCGGTCACCGTGCAGGGCGAAGTGCGTTTTGCAGGTTCCTATCCCATTATCCGCGGCGAACATCTTTCGGATTTGCTTCTGCGTGCGGGCGGGCTGACCAACACTGCCTATCCCTCAGGCGCGGTATTTCTGCGCAAATCGGCCGCTTCCGCCGAGCATGAAGGTTATCTGCGCGCCGCCAATGAGATCGAGAACGAGCTTGTGATCGCGATGACCCGGGTGGGCAATGACAAGATTGACCCGGGCACCTTCGGATCAATGCAGTCCTTCGTGACCGAATTGCGTAACCAGAAGGCTGTCGGGCGTGTGGCGATTACCGCCGACCCCAGCGTGCTGGCCTCCAGGCCGGAAACGGATCCGCTACTGGAAGCGGGTGACGTGCTGTACATACCCCAACGTCCCAGCACGATCGCGGTTCTTGGCCAGGTGATGCAACCGGGAAGCTTCCCGTATCGGGCCGGGATGAGGTTAGACGACTATATCGGGCAGGCGGGAGGTTATGCAGCTACGTCCGATGAATCGCTCACCTTCATTGTGCTACCCGATGGGTCGGCGCGCCGGATTCAGAAATCCTGGTTGAGCTTTGATGCGCAGGACCTGCCGCCGGGCAGCACCATCGTAGTACCGCGCGACGTGACGCCGCTCAATACGCGTCAGCTAATCCTGGATGTTTCGTCCATCTTCAGCCAGTTCGCCGTCTCGCTCGCCTCGCTGGCGGTTCTGGCCAAGCAGTAGCGCTAGCGGCCATAACTGTCCTCAAAACGGACGATGTCGTCTTCACCCAGATAGTCGCCGGACTGTACCTCGATCAGGTGCAGGGGCTCGGTGCCGATATTCTCCAGCCTGTGCTTTGCGCCCAGAGGGATGAAAGTCGATTCATTCTCGCGGAGGGTGAAGACTTCCTCGTCACGGGTCACGCGCGCAATTCCCGATACGACGATCCAATGTTCCGCGCGCTTGTGATGCATCTGTAAGGAGAGCTTGGCGCCAGGATTCACGGTGATGCGCTTGACCTGAAAGTGCTCGCCTATATCGAGGCCTTCGTAAGCGCCCCAGGGGCGAAAGACCTTGCGGTGGGTGACATGAAGTTCCCGTCCGTCGCGCTCCAACTGTTCGACGATTTTTTTGACGTCCTGCGAGGCATCCTTGCGGCTGACCAGGACCGCATCCTTGGTGGCCACCACGACCAGATCCTCGACACCGATAGCCGCGACCAATGGACCTTCGCTGCGCAAATAAGAATTGCGCGTGGCGTGGTGCAGCACATCGCCTTTCAGGGCATTGCCGCCATTGTCCTTGTCGGACGCATCCCATAGTGCTTCCCACGAACCGATGTCGCTCCAACCCATTTCGACTGGCACGATTGCGGCCTTTTGGGTGTGTTCCATGACGGCATAGTCGATCGAGATGGATTTGCAGGCTTCGAAAGCTGCCGGTTCGAGCCGGAAGAAATCCAGATCTTGCTTTCCGCCGCGGATCGCCGCCCTGCAACTGGCGATCATCGCGGGCTCGAGGCGCTCGAGTTCGGCAAGAAAGCTGGATGCCTGAAAAGCGAACATTCCGCTGTTCCAGTAATAATCGCCCGCTTCGATGTAGCCGGCCGCCGTTGCTGCGTCTGGCTTTTCAACAAAGCGGCGCACTGCGAATATGTGCGCGCTTTCGGACAATGGGGCGCCGCGTTGGACGTAGCCATAACCGGTTTCCGGACCCCGGGGGGCAATGCCGAATGTCACCAGGAAACCGCGCGCGGCGGCTGCCGCAGCCGAATCGGCGGCCTGCCGGAAACTGTCAATGTCTCGCACGACATGGTCGGCAGGCATTAGAAGCAAGATTGCGTCGGGGTCTTTCTCCGCTAGCATTAGCGCCGCTACAGTTGCCGCGGGCGCCGTATTGCGTCCCATAGGTTCCAGAACGATGACGCCAGGAGGCTGGCCAGCAGACCGCATCTGTTCGGCGATCAGAAAGCGGTGCTCGACGTTGCAGACAATGAGCGGTTCCGCGAAAGCCGGACCGGTGGCGCGGCAAACCGTGTCCTGAATCAGGCTTTGATCGCCCGCAAGTGCCAATAATTGTTTGGGAAAAAGGCTTCGCGACAGGGGCCAAAGCCGGGAACCGACGCCTCCGGACAGAATGACGGGATGTAAAAGGGGCATAATCGTCCTTGAGATCAGAATAGTTCCGCAACAGTTACCGATATTACGCGTTTGAGAAACAGGGCTGTCGGTTCCCTGTCCGAAGTGGTCAATGGTACAGAAAGGCTAGTTGCCAATCTGTTGACCTGTACAAATCGAGGTTTTATCACCTTTATTGACAGCTGTATTGCCGGTTCGTAGAAAAGCTCAGGGCAGTCAGACTTTTAGAGGAGTTTTCAATGCGGATTATCGGTGCGGCCATTCTGGCCTCAAGCCTGATTGTTTCCAGCGCGTTCGCTGCGACGAATGCCGCGGCGCCCCTCGCGCCGGGCAAGCCCGCGGGCGTCAAGAAAGCACAGGCTGCCGACAATACTTTGTTGATAGTTCTGGGCTTGGGTGTTGTCGCCGGTGGCGTTGCGCTGGTCGCATCTGGTGGTGGAAAAAATACCGTCGCCACCACGACCAGCAGTACAACTCCGTAATTCCTCAATTTATGGTTCGTTCGAGTTGAAAGACGAGGAGGGCAGCTTGCCCTCCTTGTTTTTTACCCGGGCGGTCGCAAAATTTCGGTCTCGATCACGGTGCCTTCGGGGGCGAGGTGCTGAAGGCTGCGCCAAGCCATGGTGCCATCGGGGTCCAACCAGAAGCGATCTGTGAAAGACCATTTCTGGTCCGCAGTTCGGCAGGTTTCGTCGATCCTGATGGTTGGTATGCCGCGTCCCAGAATGACGACCGTTTCAACCCCTTTTTTTGAGAGCGTACAGGTCAAGGCGACGCCATAAGCGGGAATGTCAGGGAAATCTTCCAGGCGCGTATAAGTGACGCTGGCGTTCAACGCAGCGGCGACGGCTGGCAACTCGCCCGTTTTGGGTGACATTCCTGTTTTGTCGTGCGGCAAACCGACTGTTCGTGTGATACGGCCGCCGCGTGTCACGATCACGGTGCGCGCCTTGGATGTCCAAAGCTGCTCGCCGTTCGCATCGGTGGCCAGAACAACAAGTTGCTCGGATGCGCCGTTTAACCGGTAACCCATGCTGGCATACGGAATGGCCGCCGCCTGCTCCTTGGTGACGTGGCCATTGCCGAAACTGGCGGCCACGCTTTGGCGTAGCGCGCGATAGAATTCAGAATAGTCGGATGTGCCTGTCGAACTGCATCCCGCCAACATGACGGCGACGGCGATGACAGCCTGCGCCTTCACGCGAACCATGTCACGGGGTGATGTTTTTCAAAATGCTGCGCAATGAAGGGGCGATATCGGGCCGCGAAAGTCCCACCGCAATGTTGGCGTGGAGAAAGCCCACCTTGTCGCCGCAGTCGAAGCGCGCGCAATCGGTCTTGACGGCATGGAATGGCATGCGCCCGATCATCTTGGCCATGGAATCCGTCAACTGGATTTCATTGCCGGCTCCGCGTTCCTGGCGGTCCAGTTCCGCAAAGATCTCGGGTTGCAGAATGTACCGCCCGATGATGCAGAGGTTGGAAGGCGCTTTGGCGGAATCCGGCTTTTCCACCACGCCTTTCACTTCGGTGGCGTTACCCTTCGCGGCGCCCGGATCGACCACGCCATAGCGCTTGGTTTCCTCACGGGTCTTTTCTTCGGCGGCCACAATGATGCCGCCACCCACCTGATCATAAGCCTTGATCATCTGCGACAAGGCGCCGGGCGCACCGACCATCAAATCGTCCGGCAGAAGAACCGCGAACGGCTCGTTGCCCACGAAATGGCGCGCACACCAGACGGCATGGCCCAAGCCCAGCGGCTGCTGTTGGCGGATGAAGCCGACCGACCCGGTGAGGGGCAGGGATTCCAGCAAGCTGTTCAATTCCGCGGTCTTGTCTCGTGCTTCCAGCAGCGATTCCAACTCATAGGCGTGATCGAAATGATCTTCGATAACATGTTTGCCACGGCCGGTGACGAAGACGAACTGCTCGATGCCGGCTTCGCGGGCCTCTTCGACGGCGTATTGGATCACGGGCTTGTCCACGACCGGCAGCATTTCCTTGGGCACGGCCTTGGTGGCGGGCAGGAAGCGGGTGCCCATGCCTGCGACAGGAAATACGGCTTTGCGAACAGGCTTTGTGACAGACATGTTGACGCTTTCTGAAAGGGCCTGTTTCATGACATGGGCCCGCACTTAATGTCCAGTTTTCCGGGACTTGCGGGAAAAGCCCGAATACGGGCGATGGTGGCGGATGAAGAAGGCGGGTTTCGTTCCGGCCCTGATATGGGCGGGGGGCTTGTTGTGGGCCACCTGCGCGCCGTTCGGTGTTGCGTGGTCCGATCCTGAAGCCAAAGCGCCGGTGCCAGGGGTCTCGCGGGCCTTCTCGCGGCAAGATTGGAGCCGATCCCTCATAAGACAGGGGCATGCCAGCGAGCGGTTGGGTCAAAAGCAGGACGCTCTTGCCGATTATACCCTGGCGATCGAAAGCCATGCGCTTGTCGGCGACGATCAGGTTCAGGTTTTGTTTGACCGGGGACTGTTGCGGGACGGCATGGGGCGCCTAAAGGATGCGCTTGCGGACTACAGCGCCGCTCTTTTGCTGTCGCCCGATTTTGTCGCGGCGCTCAACAATCGTGCCGGCCTGTACACACGCTTGGGTCAGTTCGCGGAAGCCCGGCGAGACTATCTGTCGGCCCTTGCGGTCGCCGGCAACTCGGAGCGCCATTATTCTTTCTTCGGCTTGGGCCAAGCCGCCGAAGTTCAAGGCAGTTTCACGGAAGCCAGGGATTTCTATAGCCGAGCCCTGGCGATTGATCCGCATTTCGCCTTGGCTGAAGAAAGGCTTGGTGCGCTTGCCAGCCGCCCTGAAAGCGCCCGGCCGGAGCATCCGGTTTCTATGGCCGAAGAAAGCCGAAACCTCCTTGTGGCAGGTCTGGGCGGTGGGCGGCGTGACAGCTTGGTTCAGCTGGGCGCCTGGCGAAGCGAGCAAAATGCGGCCAGGGGCTGGGATCACGCCAAGGCGCTGGCCAACGAGGTCCTGGAAGGGGTCACCCCTCGCATTGTGATGGTCGACCTGCCGGGGGTGGGGCGTTTTTACAGGCTGCGAGTGGCTGTGGAAAAGACTGGCTCCAGGGGCCTCTGTGTGGCTCTGACAGCCAAGGGCGTGGACTGTATTTCTGTTCATGACTGATCGCCGCGAGCGGGGTTTTCGCTGCCGCACAAACCCCTTATGGTGCCCGCCGCTCGAGGGATCGATTTTATGATGTGCGGATATTGGGTGAGGTGCGTAAGCCTTGCCCTGGCAATCATTTTGTACGGAACGGTACGGTCTTTTGCGTCGCCCTGGGCGGAAGTCGGGGACAATCAGCTCCGCGGCGATATCGAGCTTCTGGCCGCTGCCGGGGTAATCGACGGAATTACCACCCATTGGCCCCTGCCGTGGCAGAGCATCGTCAAGGATTTGCGGGACAACAGCCTGGCCGGCCAGCCGGCCCCGGTGCGGGCGGCCGCGGCACGGGTTCTGGCCCGGGCCCGCGCCGAAAACAGTCCAGGCCTATCCGCGTCGCTGGGCATCGACGGCGCCAGCAAACCGGGCTTGGTCTATGGCTTCGACGGGATGGGCCGCGGCGAGGGTCAGGCCCAATTCATTCTCGACTACAATTCACAGTCCACTGCCGCGCGGCTGGCGATCGGCGGCATCACCCAGAATTTCCGCGGCAACACCACCAAGTTGATGCCGGATGAATCCTATATCGCGCAGAAGGCCGGGCCGCTGTTGCTGTATGGCGGATACATGTCGCAATGGTGGGGGCCGGGCTGGGTATCGGCCCTTTCGCTATCCAACAACGCGCGGCCGATGCCGAAGATCGGGCTGGAGCGGTTGGACACCTCCGCCTCGACTTGGCCAATTTTGCGCTGGATGGGACCGTGGCAGGGGGAGTTTTTCATCGGTCTTTTGGACGGTCCGAGTCTTCATCAAAACACGTTCTACAACGCCCTGCGCTTCACCTTTAACCCCGCCCCTGGACTCGAGATCGGATTGGCGCGAACTGAGCAATTCTGCGGCCAGGGGCATCCATGTTCGCCGATAATAGATTACTTTGATTTCAATAATGATCCCGCACATCTCAACAAAACCAACGATCAAGGACTGATCGATGTTAAATACAACCGGTCATTTGGCGGGATTCCATTCCAAATTTATATGGAGTTGATGAACGAAGATTCCTCGCCTATTACCCACTCGGGGACCAGCCATTTATTCGGCGCCAGCGTTTTTGTTCCAACTGCAGTAAATCCGGTTCGATTAACTGTTGAATATAGTGACAGCGTTTCGACCGAGAATATCTTCAGTTTTGGAGACTATCGTTACGGATTTTCTTACACGAATCTCCAATTTTCCCCCGGCATGCGATATCGCGGGCGCACCATCGGTTTCAGCCTGGATGACGATTCCCGCTTGATGTCGTTGCAAGGCTCCTGGAGTGACCTTGGCGGGCGCTTCTATGAATTGAGCCTGCATCACGCCAATATCAGCAACAGTCATTCATTGGGCGCCAATATCCTTACGCCCACACCGGTGACGATCAATTTGGCGGAAGCGCGCGTATCTCTGCCATTCCGCTGGATGAAGCTCGATCTCGCAGGGCGGCTGCAGGATGACCAGCTTCCGCCGCATCACGGCTTTGCGGCCTCCTTTGAAGCCGGACTTCGGATTGGGCTTTGAATTTCACTTTTGCGCAATGCGCTGCCTTAATCCCGACAAGACGATGCGGTTAGCTGTTCGCTGGGTTGGGTCATGATTTCGCGGCATGCGAGCGATTGAGCATTTTGAACAAACGGTAAGTTGGGCGCGCGCGTATGAGCGGCACCTGTCAGCGATTTCGCTGGCGGGTGGCTTTGCTTTCGACAGCTATGCATTCGGTCGTATCGACCGGCCGATGACGCAGGCCGTATTCATCGTCTATTTGATCCTTGCCGGTGCCACCATTGCGGTGCTGCATGCCCTGGAATCGCGGCCGGATGACGCCAAACCGTCCGATCGCACACGCACGATCCTGGTCTTTGTGGCGCAGTTCGCACTGGGCTGCCTGCTGTCGGGGTTTTGCGTATTCTATATCCGTAGCGCTTCGATCGGTGCGTCCTGGCCATTTCTACTTTGCATGGCGGGCATCTTCATCGGCAATGAATATCTGCGCCGCCATCACGCGCGGCTTGTTTTTTCGGCGCTGCTATTCTTCTTCTCGCTCTATTCTTACGCCATCCTCCTGGTGCCGGTGGTGCTCGGACGCATCGGAACTGTGCCGTTCCTGATGTCGGGTGCCGTCGCGGTCGTGGTGTTTTTCTTTTATCTGCAGTCCCTGGCCGCTCTGGGCCATGACCGTTATCGCGTCGCACGCATGCAGATTGCAGTCGGCATGCTCGGGATCACCGCTCTGGTCAATGCTTTCTATTTCGCCAGAATATTTCCGCCGCTGCCCTTGGTGCTTTCGGACGCTGGCGTTTATCACTCGATCAAGCGGGACGGACGCGACTACCAAGTCACAACGGAGGACGAACCGCCGCGCTGGCGGGCGCTGTTCGGGACTTTCCCCGTTGAACATATCCAGGCAGGCGACAAGCTTTATCTCTACAGCGCCATCTTCGCTCCGTACCGGCTCACGGCCGACATCGTGCACAACTGGGAATGGCGCGATCCCAAGAATGGAAACTGGGTGCCGCAGCAGACCATACGCTTCGCGATTCGCGGAGGGCGGGAGGATGGCTATCGGGCCTATTCCAGCAAAACCGCGCCCCGGCCGGGCCAATGGCGTGTGAATATCGCCACCGGCGAGGGGCACGCGATTGGCCGGGTGCGCTTCTCCGTTGAGACACAAGCCGTGCCGCCGGCGGTCACGCTCAAGAGTCTGAAATAGGCCTCTGACGAGACCGCTTGCGTCAGGGCGGATTTATCCCTAATTCACAGGACAGAATTGGGGTAGCTGGAATTGTCCACCAACAAGACCGTAATTTCACATCTGCGCCGGCTCGAAGCCGAAAGCATTCATATCATGCGGGAAGTCGCGGCGGAGTTCGCCAATCCCGTGATGCTCTATTCCATCGGCAAAGATTCGTCGGTGATGCTGCATCTGGCGATGAAGGCCTTCTATCCGGCCAAGCCGCCATTCCCGTTGATGCATGTGGATACGACCTGGAAATTCCGGGAGATGATTGAATTCCGCGACCAGACCGCCAAGCGGTTGGGGTTGGAATTGATCGTGCATGTCAACCAGGACGGCGTATCGCGGGGCATCAATCCTTTCGATTCCGGTTCCTCGCTGCACACCCAGGTGATGAAGACCGAAAGCCTGAAGCAGGCGCTTGATCGTCATGGCTTCGATGCGGCATTCGGTGGCGCGCGGCGGGACGAGGAAAAGAGCCGCGCCAAGGAACGCATTTTTTCCTTTCGCGACCGGAATCATGGCTGGGATCCCAAAAACCAGCGGCCAGAGCTTTGGCGCGTCTACAACACCCGCATCAACAAGGGCGAAAGCATCCGCGTCTTTCCCCTGTCCAATTGGACCGAACTCGACATCTGGCAGTACATCCTGGCCGAGAATATTCCGATCGTGCCGCTCTATTTCGCGGCCCGCCGTCCCGTGGTTTCGCGCGGCGGCACCCTGATCATGCGCGACGACGAGCGCATGGTGCTTCAGCCCGGTGAAGCACTGGAAGAAAAGCTGGTCCGCTTCCGTACCCTGGGTTGTTATCCGCTCACGGGTGCGATCGAAAGCAGTGCCGACACCTTGGAAGCGATCGTGACGGAAATGTTCACGGCGCGCACAAGCGAACGCCAGGGGCGTTTGATTGACGGCGACGAGAAAGCTTCGATGGAAAAAAAGAAGAAGGAGGGGTACTTCTAGTGAACGCTCCATCCTCCGATTTGAAGGCATTTCTCGACGCGCAGGAGAAGAAATCTCTACTGCGATTTCTAACGTGCGGCAGCGTCGATGATGGCAAATCCACGCTCATCGGGCGGCTGCTCTACGACACCAAGCTGTTGTTCGAAGATACATTGTCGGCGCTGGAAAAGGATTCCCGCAAATTCGGCACCGCGGGTGATGATATCGATTTCGCGCTTCTGGTGGATGGTCTGGAGGCGGAGCGGGAGCAGGGCATCACCATCGATGTCGCTTATCGCTTCTTTGCCACAGACCGACGCAAATTCATCGTCGCGGATACGCCCGGCCATGAACAATATACCCGCAACATGGCGACCGGAGCTTCGAACTCCGATCTCGCCGTCATCCTGATCGATGCCCGCAAAGGTGTTCTGGTCCAGACCCGGCGCCACGCCTATATCGCGTCCCTGCTGGGCATCCGCCACATCGTGCTGGCGGTGAACAAGATCGATCTGGTGGATTATTCGCAAACCGTCTTCGATCGGATCGTGACGGACTTCACCGCCTTCGCGAAGGATCTGAATTTCGTCAGTCAGGTTGCGGTGCCGCTTTCGGCCAGGCATGGCGACAATGTCATTGCCAAAAGCGCTCGTACGCCCTGGTATGACGGCCCGGCTTTGCTCGATCATCTGGAAACGGTGGACGTCGATACCGCGTCGGCGGACAAACCGTTCCGGATGCCGGTGCAGTGGGTCAACCGGCCCAATCTGGATTTCCGGGGTTTTGCCGGCACGATCGCGGGCGGGCGTATCAAGCCGGGCGACGCGATTGCCGTCGCCAAGTCCGGCCGCGCGTCCACGGTCGCGCGTATCGTCACTCTGGATGGCGATAAGCCGGAAGCAATTGCGGGTGATGCGGTCACCATTACGCTGGCGGACGAGGTGGACATCTCTCGTGGTGATGTCCTGTGCGGACCGCAGACCAGGCCGGAACTGTCGGACCAGTTTGCGGCCCATCTTCTCTGGATGGCGGATGAGGAATTGCTGCCTGGCCGCCAATATCTTCTCAAGCTTGCCACCGCCACCATTCCGGCCACGGTTTCGGGCCTGAAGCACAAGGTGGACATCAACACGCTGGGTCATCTTGCCGGCAAGACCTTGGCGCTGAATGAAGTGGGTTATTGCAATTTCGCGTTGTCCCAGCCGCTGGCCTTCGATCCTTATTGCGACAACCGGGACATGGGGGGCTTTATTCTGATCGACCGTTCCAGCAATGCGACAGTCGGCGCAGGCATGATCGATTTCGGTCTTAGGCGCGCCACCAATGTGCATTGGCAAGCGCTCGACGTGAACAAGGCCGCGCGGGCCAAAATGAAAGGCCAGAAGCCCGCGATGCTATGGTTCACCGGCCTGTCGGGCTCGGGAAAATCGACCATTGCCAATCTGGTCGAAAAGGCGCTGGCCGCCGAAGGGCGCCACACCTATTTGCTGGATGGTGACAATGTTCGCCACG
>Ga0268266_10006142_pt1 | contig 11057 bp, 8 predicted proteins | sample KBSS13metaG_FD_190356 | JGI IMG/M metagenome (GOLD analysis project Ga0268266, IMG submission 190356) | Switchgrass rhizosphere microbial communities from Kellogg Biological Station, Michigan, USA - KBS S1-3 metaG (SPAdes) (version 2) | ecosystem: Host-associated > Plants > Roots > Rhizosphere >... | reverse complement strand
AGAAGAAAAGGAAAAGAAAAAACAAAAGGAACCTGGTGGATGGATTTGACACTTATCCATAACGGTGCTATGGCCAGTTCATTATGGATAGGGCACAAAAAAATCCCTTCATTCGAAGGGATTAAATATGGAGAATAAGATGGATTATTTTGTAGACGTTACATTGTTCTTTGCATGCTTTGCAGCTTTCTTTGCATCCTTTGCATCCTTGGCTTCTTTAGCTGCTTTTTCTTTCTGCTCTACGTCTTTGTTAGTAACCTCAATCACTTCATCATCTGTTGTCGTAGCTTTCTGCTCGTCATCAGTTGTGTCAGGCGCGTTAATACATGGAATACATGCATATTCTGGCTTAGCTTGATAAATCACTTTGCCGTATGCATCTTCAATACGCTGAATAAAGTGTGGTTGAACGCGATAACCACCATTTGCAAAAGTTGCATATCCAGTTGCCATTTGAATTGGTAATACTTGAGGTGTACCTAGAGCAATGGTGTAGTTACGTGGAATTTGATCTTCTTGTAAACCAAAATCCATGAATAACTGGCGAGTACGTTCAATTCCCACAGTTTGTAAAAGGCGTACTGACACGGTATTACGAGACAAATACAAAGCACGACGTAATGGAATCATTCCTAAATAACGACCGTCTGAGTTTCTCGGTGTCCACTTACCAATTGTGATAGGACTATCATTCACCATGCTGTATGGCGTCATACCGCGTTCAAGTGCTAATGCATAGACAAACGGTTTGATCGTTGAACCAGGTTGGCGCCAGCCTTGTAAGGCACGGTTAAATTTCGATTGATAGAAGTTATAACCACCTACAATTGCTTCAATTGAACCATCATTCGGGTTAATCGCAATAAGTTGACCTTGAACTTTTGGAACCTGAACTAAAGACCATGCCGTTTTTGCATCATTTGGACGTAAGCGAACAATATCTTTAACTTGAACAATTTGAGATGCACGTGAAGGAGCACCACCTACACTATTCGCATTGCGATAGGGGCGAGCCCATGACATACCTGACCACTGTACAGTAACGGTTGTGCCATCTTGCATTAATGCGTCAAAAGAGCTGCTATTTACCTTGGTAACTTGTGCAGGGTAGGTATTGGCATATGCTCTAAATTCATTTAATGGTTTATCGTGTGCTTCCGCACCGCGCCAGCCATGACGACGATCGTAAGCTTCAAGACCATCTTGTACAGATTTCTCTGCAATCGCTTGACGTTTAGCATTGATGGTTGTATAGACTTTATAGCCAGAATCAATGGCTTGTTCGCCAAAATGTTTTACCAGCTCTGAACGAACCATTTCGCCTGCATACGGGTGAATATTATTTAAATCCCGATTGGGCATGTTTAGATTAATCGGTTCAGCTACAGCTTTTTGATATTCTCCTTGAGAGATATAACCCAGCTGTAACATACGACCTAAAATCCAGTTGCGGCGTTCAAGTGCGCGTTCAGGATTAACCACAGGATTGTATTTAGAAGGTGCTTTTGGCAAACCTGCAATCATTGCCATTTGAGCAATACTAAGCTCATTAATACTTTTGTTGTAATAAATTTTGGCTGCCGCTGCGATACCGTAGGCATTTTTTCCTAAGAAGATTTTATTCACATACAGACTGAGAATTTCTTCTTTAGATAAGTTTTGCTCAATTTTTCGAGCTAAAAAGATCTCGGTTATTTTGCGTTTTAAGGTTCTTTCTGGACTTAAATAATAGTTCTTTGCAACCTGCATGGTAATGGTTGAACCACCAGTTTGCACATCAGAACCAGTTACACTTTCACTTAAAGCACGCCCTAAACCTTTAAAACTGATCCCGCTATGTTCAAAGAAAGAAGAATCTTCTGCTGCTAAAAATGCATGAATAAAAGCAGGAGGAATTTGTTTGTATTCAACTGGAATAGAAAGCTTACCACCATACTCGGCAATCAGTTGATTATCCGAGGTATAGACCTGTAGAGGTTTTAAAAGCGGAGCTTTTTTTAGTGAACTCATTTCAGGGAGCGATGGGGCGATATAGAGATACATGCCATAAAAGCCCATCGGAAGTGAGACTAAGATAATAATAATGATCAAAAAAATTGGACGCACGAAGCCCAAACTGGATAGCTTTTTCATGATAAGTAAGCTTTAATAAGATCGAATACAAACTAATTGTGGTCAGTATAGCCTTTAGACATGCGGATTGTTAGATGAGATATTGTATCCGTGTAAAAATAAAGACCTAGATTATTGGTTTGTAATTTTTTTTGGGGATAAAAAAATAATAGGACAATAGTGTGCTCAGGTTATATCGTAAACCGAATAAGGGGTTAATGGGTGTCGATATTAGTTCGACTTCTGTTAAGTTGTTAGAGCTCTCTGTTAAGAACGGTAAATATTGGGTAGAAAGCTATGCTTTGATGCCTTTACCCGAGAACAGTGTAGTTGAAAAAAATATCTTGAATCCAGAGGCAGTAGCAGAAGCTTTGGAACGGGCGATGAATTTAGCAAATCCCCAAACCAGTAACGCTGCAATTGCTGTTCCAACATCGACGGTTATTCATAAAACCATCGAAATGGATGCAGATATGAATGATGATGAACGAGAAGTTCAGATTCGTTTAGATGCGGAGCAGTATATACCGTTCCCTTTGGATGAAGTGAGTCTTGATTTTGAGGTTCTACCGGATCGACTGCCTAATCCAAACCGTGTAAATGTACTTCTAGTTGCAACAAGAACAGAAAATGTTGAAACACGAGTAGAAGTGCTGGAGCTGGTGGATCTAACGCCTAAGCTTGCTGATGTCGAAAGTTATGCTGTCGAGCGTGCTTTTAGTGTATTTGCTGATAGTTTACCCATGGGTGCCAATACCATTGGTATTTTAGATATCGGCCATACCATGACTACATTATCGGTTATGCAAAGTGGCAAAATCATTTATACCCGTGAACAAGTCTTCGGCGGCAAGCAGCTTACTCTGGAAATTCAGAGCCGTTATGGTTTGTCATTGGAAGAAGCGGGACGAGCTAAAAAAGAACGCTCTTTACCAGATGACTATGACATCGAAGTTTTAGAGCCATTTTTAGATGCCGTTGTGCAGCAAGCAGCCAGATCTCTACAATTTTTCTTTTCTTCATCACAGTTCAATGAAATAGACCATATTTTACTAGCGGGTGGGAATGCCAATATTCCTGGGCTTGCCAAATTGTTGCAGCAAAAACTTGGTTACCGTGTAACCATTGCCAATCCGTTTTTACAAATGGGTTTTTCTCCTCAAGTCGATATTCAAAAACTTGAAAATGATGCTTCATCATTAATGGTGGCATGTGGTTTGGCTTTAAGGAGTTTTGATTAATGGCAACAATTAATTTACTTCCTTGGCGTGATGGGCTTAGGGAACAGCGCAAAAAACAATTTATTATTTTCTGTTTTGGGGTCGTTGTGCTGGGGATTACCACTGTATCTTCTGGGTGGTTTTATTTAAATCAAAAATTAGATGATCAAGAACAAGCTAATCAACTCATTACCAGTACAAACCAGAGTCTAGATCAACAGCTTAAAACCTTAAATGGCTTGCAAGAGCAACGTGATGCCATTATCGAACGTATGAAACTTATTCAGGGATTGCAAAGTCAACGTCCTGTTGTTGTGCGCTTGGTGGATGAATTGGTACGGGTGACTCCGGCAGCGATGTATTTGACTAAATTTAGCAGAACTGGAGATAAATTTACCATTGAAGGTAAAGCAGAAAGTCCAAATACGGTCGCGGAGTTATTACGTAATCTCGAAGCATCACCATGGTATCGCAATGCTTTTATGAACTCTTTCTTGGCGACTGAAGAGAAAAAAGATAAGACGGCGAGTTCACTGCTTCCTAGAGTAGAAGATAGTTATGGCAGTTTTGTTGTGACTGTTGATTTAGGAGAAATGGGGGTGACTACAACAGATGATACCGCCAATACGTCTGTAAGTGCGGATAAGGGGGCGGTTAAATGAGTCCGGATGAACTTCATGAGTTGTCGTTAGAACAAGCTCCATCTAAGAAAAAACAGATTACTTTAGAAAAATTTCTTCAGCAATTTAACACACTAGATATGAACAGTTATGGTAGCTGGCCATTATCTGTGAAAATTACGTGCTGGGTTTTTATTTTCTTTGCTGTATTGGCTTTAGGATACTTTGTTGTTATTCAGCCAAAGTTACAAGCAATTGATAATGCACAGGCGCAAGAAAGTAATTTGTTGAATGAGTTTCGCGAAAAGGATTCAAAATTACGTAACTTGCAGCAATATCAACTTCAACTTCAAGAGATGCAAGCAAACTTTAATCAGCAGTTAGAACAACTCCCAAAAGAAACCGAGATTCCAAGCTTGGTTGAGGATATTAACTTAACTGGTGTGAGCTCTGGTCTGAAGTTTAAAAATATTCGTTTAGAAGATGAAGTGAAGCAGGAAATCTTTATTGAACAGCCTATTACGATGGAAGCAACTGGCGATTATCACGCTTTTGGTGCTTTTGTTAGTAGTATTGCGGCATTACCACGTATTGTGACGATGCATGATTTTGTTGTAGAAGCTGCACCTGTTAAAGATAGTAAGTCAGATATTCCTGTCCTTAATTATTCTATTAAAGCAAAAACTTATCGCTATATGGGCGCCGTAGAAAATGCTGAACATCCGGAAAACAACGCTTCGGCTTCAGTAGCACCTGTTTCCTCTACTGCTAATACACAGTCGAAATAGGAGCATTACAATGAAACTTAAGCAAATTTCTTTTTCTATTTTGGCATGTTTAGTTTTAGTTGGATGTGACTCGAGAATTGATGCTGTAAATCAGCAAATGGCAAATATACGTAATCAGCCACCACAGCCGATAGATCCAGCACCTGTTTTCACGCCTGTGCCACAATTTAACTATGCGGCTCATCAGCTAAAGAGTCCATTTCTACCGAGTTCACTTGCTGCTGAGCTCAAAATTATGGCAGGAAAACGGGTATATCCGAATTTCTCACGTGCACCTCAGCCTCTAGAAAGTTATGCATTAGAATCCTTAAACATGAAAGGAAGTATACGTAATAACCGTGGGCAAGTACTGGCTCTTATCCAATCACCCGATCAGCAAATTGAACGGGTACAGGTGGGGAACTATATCGGGATGAACCAAGGGCGTATTACCCATATTGGTCCAACCCAGATTGATCTGGTGGAGATTGTCCCTGATGGGCGCGAAGGCTATGTGGAGAGACCAAGAACCTTAGTGTTAATTGGACCCGCACCCTAAAAATTTAGGGAATAACAAAGAAAAAGTATTTTTAAAGATTATTTAATTGGGGATGGTCAGACAATGAATCACGTATTCCGTCAGTTTTCTATGGGGGCTGTAGCCATTGCACTTATGCAGGTTGCCTCTGCACAGGTCAGCATGACCAATATTGTACCAACGCAAATTGCAGGTCAGGGTACAGAAATTCGAGTTATGTTTAATGGTTTGCCACCACAACCACAGGCATACCAACTTGAAAATCCTTCACGTTTGATTTTGGATTTTAATAAAGCTCAGCAGACTTTAACACAGTCAAAAGTAGCAATTGGTACAAATGAAGCAAGCTCAGTTGATGTAAGTTCTGATGATCAGCGCTCACGTTTAACTGTAAATTTAAAAGAGGCAGGTGCGTTTACAACACGCATTGAAGGCAATACTTTTATTCTAAAGATTAATTCAGCTCAAGCAGCTATTAAGCCTTTACCAACCACTACAGTACAGCCGCAAGGTGTCTCAAATATTGGCTTTCAGCGCGGTGGTCAAGGTGAAGGATTAATTGTTATTGATTTATTGGGAAGTAATACCCCTGTTGATGTTCAGCAACAAGGTAGCAAAGTCGTAGTGAGAACTCTGGGCTCTAAAATTCCCACACATTTAGCTAAACGTTTAAATGTGAACGATTTTGCAACTCCTGTTTCTACCATTGAATCTTATAACGAAAAAGGCAATGGTGTTATTACGATCCAATCTACTGGTAGCTATGAATATATGGCTTATCAAGCGGAAAATAAACTCACCATTAGCTTAAAGCGCCCTCAGGATAAAAACGTAACTTCTTTATATAAGACACCTAATTACTCTGGTAATAAGCTTTCTCTTGATTTCCAAGATATTGAAGTCCGTCGCGTTTTACAATTACTTGCCGATTTTACTGGCATTAATATGGTGGCCGCCGATAGTGTTCAGGGTAATATTACTTTGCGCTTGAAAGATGTTCCGTGGGATCAGGCACTTGATATTATTTTAAAGACCAAAAATCTTGATAAACGTAGAAATGGTAATGTTATTTGGATTGCTCCTGTTACGGAATTGATTAAGGCTGAAGAAGAAGAAGCAAAAGCTGTCGCTCAGAGTGTCAAACTCGCTCCTTTGCAAACTGAGTATATTCAACTTAAATATGCTCAAGCACAGGATATTATGGGTTTAATTACTCAAGGTTCAAATAATGGCAATGGTTTGCAGCATACTTCAGGTGGAGGTACTTCAACTTCTACTAACTTAAATACGGGTGTTGATAGTTTAGGAAATAACGTAGGAAGTTTATTGAGTCCACGTGGAACAATTACTCAAGATGATCGTACCAATACCTTGATTATTAACGATACAGCTCAGTCGATTGATCAAATTCGTAAAATGATTGATTTACTGGATGTGCAAGTTAAGCAGGTCATGGTTGAGGCACGTATTGTTAGAGCATCTACTTCTTTTACCAAAGAACTTGGTGTTAAATGGGGAATATTATCGCAAGGAATTACCAATAATAATAACTTGCTGGTTGGTGGTAGTGAAACTACCTTATGGAATTTAAGAAAGCCAGAAAAAGACAGTACAACGGGTGGTTATACATATACGATTGAACGTCCAGATAACTTAAACGTCGATTTAGGGGTAACCAATCCGGCTGGAAGTATTGCCTTTGGTTTGATTAGCATGTCTGATTTTATGCTTGATCTTGAACTTTCAGCATTACAAGCCGATGGTTATGGTGAGGTTATTTCTACCCCTAAAGTGATGACAGCAGATAAACAACCAGCGAAAGTTGCGACAGGTCAGCAGGTCCCTTATCAATCTACAACGAACTCTGCTGCAGGCTCAACTGCTACAACCTCATTTAAAGATGCGTTGCTAAGCTTAAACGTGACACCAAGTATTACGCCTGACGGGAAGATCCAAATGAAATTAGATATTTCGAAAGATTCCGTTGCTGGTGCTGCTCCTAATGGCGAGTTAATTTTAAATAAAAATCAGATTAACACCAATGTATTGGTTAATAACGGTGAAACAGTCATTTTAGGGGGGGTGTTTGAGCAGACGACAACTAACTCACAAACCAAGGTTCCTTTCTTCGGTGATATTCCTGTACTTGGGCATTTATTTAGAAAAGATGTGAAATCTGATGATAAACAAGAGTTACTGATTTTCGTTACTCCACGAATTGTTAATGACACTTTGGTGAGAAATCATTAATATATTTTTTAATGAAAGCAATTGAAATAGGTGGCGCCTTGCCAAGCAAAGCGTTTGAAACCCTGCCAAATATTTATTTGGTGGGGCCCATGGGGGCAGGAAAAACAACCGTTGGACGTCATTTAGCCGAAATATTAGGGCGTGAATTTTTAGATAGTGATCATGAAATTGAACGCAAAACAGGGGCTACTATTCCTTGGATTTTTGAAAAAGAAGGGGAATTCGGATTTCGTGCTCGTGAAACCATAGTGTTGAATGAGTTAACTTCCCGTAAGGCTTTGGTTTTAGCAACAGGCGGTGGTGCGATTACTCAAGCACCCAATCGTGAGTTTCTAAAGCAGCGTGGTATAGTTGTTTATCTTTACACTCCTGTGGAATTACAATTACAACGAACTTATCGCGATAAAAACAGACCTCTATTACAAGTTGAAAACCCTGAACAAAAATTGCGAGATCTGTTAAAAATACGTGATCCTTTATATCGTGAAGTTGCTCATTACACGATTGAAACCAATCAGGGTGCTGCACGAGATCTTGCTCAAAAGATTCTGCAACTTATTTTGTCTAACACGCTAAAATAGCCAAACTTACTCGTGGTTTAATAAACTCATGCAAACTTTACATGTTGAATTAGGCGAACGCCGTTATCCTATTTTTATTGGCAGTCAACTTGATCCTAAACAGTTGCTTGAACCTTATATTCATGGTCAACAGGTCATGATTGTGAGTAACGAAACGGTCGCACCTTTATATTTATCTCACTATCAAGAAGCATTAAAAAGTTTGGGTAAAACTGTAGCTACGTGTATTTTGCCCGATGGTGAAAAATATAAAGATATTCAACATTTAAATTTAATTTTTGATGCATTACTTGAAGCTGGTTTTAACCGAGATTGTACGGTTTTAGCTTTAGGCGGTGGTGTTATTGGTGATATGGCTGGCTTTGCATCGGCTTGTTTTCAGCGCGGTGTTTATTTTGTTCAGGTTCCAACTACGCTTCTTTCACAAGTAGATTCAAGTGTAGGTGGTAAAACTGGTATTAATCATCCACTGGGTAAAAACATGCTTGGCGCATTTCAGCAACCTCAAGTTGTTTTGGCTGATATGGCTCAACTCAACACCTTACCGGATCGAGAGTTGTCTGCTGGATTATCAGAAGTCATTAAATATGCCTTGTTAGGCGACGCTGATTTTCTTGTTTGGTTAGAGCAAAATATGGATGGGTTGATTGGGCGAGATGCTGATCTTTTAGCAGAAGCTGTTTACCGTTCATGTGCTCATAAAGCCCGTATTGTTGCAAATGATGAAAAAGAGCAAGGTGAAAGAGCCTTACTCAACTTAGGTCATACGTTTGGTCATGCTATTGAATCTTATCTAGGTTATGGAACTTGGTTGCATGGCGAAGCAGTAGCTACAGGCATGGTCATGGCAGCTGATTTATCACACCGTTTAGGCTGGATTTCAAGTGATGATGTAGAGCGTACAAAAAAAATTATTCAACGCGCTAATTTGCCGATATCATGTCCAAAAATTCCATTGGATGAATTCCTTGGATATATGGCACATGATAAAAAAGTCCTCAATGGTCAATTACGTTTAGTGTTGTTAAAGCAACTTGGACAAGCGGTAATTACTAAAGACTTTGATGTTGAACTCATGAAGCAAGCTATTTTGGCAAATCAACACGGATAATAAATTAAGGTAACACATGACTGTATCACGTACACTTTGGCAGAATGTTCAACAATATATCTGGTTGGTGGGTGGTATCGTCTGCTTATTTCTGGCTTTTCTTTTCTGGGTAATGACGGATAGTAAGAAGCTTGTAGAAGTTGAAAAAGCTGCCGATTCAGAAACACCTGTGCAAATTCAGCCAGAAAAAGTGGCAACAACGGCTAACTTAGGGGCTTTGGCTGATGAAGTTAGGCCTCTTGATTTAACGACTCGCACGGTTGCTTCTGGTCAGCATGAAGCAGAGTTTCGCGGTACAAAATTTATTAACGAAAACAAGAAACAGTGGACGCTTGAGCTATTTCGTGCATCTGACGAAGATATTATTAAAAACTTTTTAAAGAATCGTTCAGACCGAAATAAATTTATCTACTTCCGATTAAGTGGAGAGAAGCAATCTGAACAATATGTTTTGACATATGGTGTATTTAAGCGTTCTGAGGATGCAATTCAGCAGTTAACGCAACTGAATCTTGATTTGCCTGAATCAATTAAGCCACAACCACAACAATTTTCTACTTATGTGCCACTAGTTAATGACTTGGGTGCAGATGAAATGAAAGGTGGAATTAGCCAAACTTATGAAGTGCGTCTACGTCCAGCTGCATTGCCTAAAATTGATGAGTCTTTGCTCATGGGGGCAGGTGTAAATGGCGCGATAAGTACGCAGTCTAAAGTGGCTGCTCCAGCAACGAACTCTACAACTCGAACGACCATTATTCGCCGAGATGCTGAGGGTAATGTTGTGGATGTACATCAGTCCAATTCTGCAGATGCTTCTAAAAAGACTCAGCAAAATCGTGAAACTGAAGCTCCTCCTAAAAATGCAACAAATGAGGGCACAAGAGGGAACTAAGGATAAGAATAATGTGCACAAATATAGTGCAATAACAAAAGATATATATAATTTTTGATCAAGTGTGGTGCATATTTGGTCATTTATTAAAATGATAGCCTGAATAAAACTGATCTATTTTTAAGAAATATAAACACTTAAGCTCCAAAAATTATATTGGCATAGTTTTTGCTTTATTCTTGTGCTTATTAATGTACTGCTAACTATTTTGGCGCTCTAAAGAGTGAAGTCTATGCAGAGTCGTGGGGTCGAGCTGCTTTAAAAGAGTGCGAAATAAGTCAAAACATTTTTCTAGCAAAAACCAGTGTACGTAAAAATGGAACAGCGTATATTGGCTTATCAGCCCAAAATTTTTTTTTGCGAAACATTGAGCTAACTATCGTCCGTAGGCAATATCGCAGAAATAAGTTGTTTGTTTGACGCTCGAAAGAGCCTTATTGAAAGAAGGGTACGCTATGCACATGCCATCGCCTAATACTGTAGCTCCCGCTCAAGGTTTATATCAACCTGATGAGTTTAAGGATAACTGTGGTTTTGGACTGATTGCCCATATGAAGGGTGAATCAAGTCATCATCTTGTAGAAACCGCGATTCACAGTTTAAGTTGCATGACGCACCGTGGTGGTATTGCCGCAGATGGCAAGACGGGAGATGGTTGCGGCTTATTATTGGCGATGCCAAAGCAATTTTTCCGTGATGAAGCAAAAAAACTAAGCGATATTACACTTAGCGAAGTTTTTGCTGTAGGAACGGTATTTTTAAATGTCGATCCGGCATTAGCGCAGCACTCTAAAAATATTTTAACTAAAGAAATCGAGGCTGATGGCTTACGCGTATTGGCTTGGCGTGTTGTCCCTACAAATAATGATGCACTAGGTGAAATTGCACTTCAATCTTTACCTGCTTTTGAACAGGTCATTGTGAACTGTCCAATGGGTGTAACTGAAGTTGAGTTTAACCGTA
>Ga0268266_10006139_pt1 | contig 11058 bp, 14 predicted proteins | sample KBSS13metaG_FD_190356 | JGI IMG/M metagenome (GOLD analysis project Ga0268266, IMG submission 190356) | Switchgrass rhizosphere microbial communities from Kellogg Biological Station, Michigan, USA - KBS S1-3 metaG (SPAdes) (version 2) | ecosystem: Host-associated > Plants > Roots > Rhizosphere... | reverse complement strand
CTAGCCGACGCCGAAGCCGGCATTATTGACCAGCAGGTCGACCTGCTCACCGGCAGCTTCGACGTCGGCTAGCAGCTTCACCGCCGCATTTGGCTTCGACAGGTCGATGGCGACGGCGCGGGCATTGCCCAGCTCCTTCGCCAGCTCCTCGAGCCGGTCCTTCCGCCGAGCGGCGAGCACCAGGCGGTGCCCGCGTTTCGACAGCTGGCGGGCGAACTCGACTCCGAGGCCTGCCGACGCGCCGGTGATCAGCGCGACTTTCTTCAACCGACGGTTGCCTTCACGATCTTGCCCGGCTCGCGCGGCGGCTCACCGGTCGGGAGGGCGTCGACATATTCCATGCCGCTCTCGACCTGACCCCACACGGTGTATTGGCCGTCGAGGAAGCTGGCGTCGTCGAAGCAGATGAAGAACTGGCTGTTGGCGCTGTTTGGATTGTTCGAGCGAGCCATGCTGGCCGTGCCACGCACGTGCGGCTCCTTGCTGAACTCGGCAGGCAGGTCGGGCTTGTCCGACCCATGATAACCGGTGCCCGTCGGGTCGCCGCCCTGCGCCATGAAGCCTGGGATCACGCGGTGGAATTTCACTCCGTCGTAGAAGCCGCTGTTCGCCAGCTCGGTGATGCGCTGCACGTGCTGTGGCGCCAGATCAGGCCGAAGCTTGATGACGACGTCGCCGCCGGAAGAGAGCGAAAGGGTCAGGCGGTCGGCATCGGCCATTGGTGTACTCCACGTGAAAGGTTCGAAAGGCGGCGATTTAGGTGGCCGGACCGCCTTGCGCCAGTGGAATGCCGCCAATAGGAGGGCCGCTCGGGACGGCCAGTTAAGTCGAAGGGGCAGGAATGAGCGAGCGCGAGAACGTCGCCACCGCCGCCCTTGATGAAGAGGCCCGCGGCTCCGCAATCGACGAAGAAGACCGGCTCCGGCCGGGGTTCGTTGATCGCGTTCTCGACGCCGTCGAGGCTGGCGACGATGAGACCGCACGCAAGCTGGTCCAGCCGCTCCACCCCGCCGACGTCGCCGACCTGATCGAGCTGGCCCGGAGCGACGAGCGCGAAGGGCTCGTCAAGGCGCTGGCCGGTATCATTAGCCCCGACGTTCTCGCCGAGCTTAACGACTACGTTCGCGAAGACCTGCTCGACGAAATGGAGCCGCAGCAGGTCGCGGACATCGCCGGACAGCTCGACACCGACGACGCCGTCGCGCTGATCGAGGACCTCGATCGTGACGAGCAGCAAGCGGTCCTCGAGCGGATGGAGCCCGACGACCGCGCGGCCGTAGAAGAAGCGCTCAGCTTCCCCGAAGAATCCGCCGGCCGGCTCATGCAGCGCGAGCTGTGCGCGGTCCCGGAGCATTGGGACGTCGGACAGGTCATCGATTACCTGCGCTCGACACGGGACCTGCCGGACGATTTCTGGGAAGTCTTCGTGGTCAGCCCGGACCACCACCCCGTCGGCACCTGCAAGCTGTCGTTGATCCTTCGGATGCCGCGCAAGACACTGGTCAGCGAGATCATGCAGCGCGAGCAGACCTTGATCCCGGTCGACATGGACCAGGAAGACGTCGCGCTCCGTTTCCAGAAATACGCGCTCGTATCGGCCGCGGTGACCGACGATTCGGGCCGGCTGGTCGGCATGATTACCGTCGACGACGTCGTCCACATCATCAGCCAGGAAGCGGGCGAGGACATCACTTTGCTGTCCGGCGCCGGCGAAGGCGACATCAACGAGCCGATCCGGATGACAGTCCGCACCCGCGTCGTGTGGCTGGTTATCAACCTCGGGGCGACCATCTGCTCGGCATCGGTCGTCGGGTTGTTCCAGGGCGAAATCCGCAAATATGCATTACTCGCGGCCCTGATGCCGATCGTCTCGGCGCTTGGCGGCAACGCCGGGACGCAGACGCTGGCGGTGGTCGTGCGAGCGCTCGCGACGAACCAGCTTACCAGCTCGAACACCGCCTGGATGCTGTTCCGCGAGTTCCGGATCGCGATCGCCAACGGCATCGCGCTGGGGATTGTCGGCGGCCTTGGAACGCTCGTCGCGCTCCACGATCCAACCTTGTCGGTCGTGTTCGCTGTCGCGCTCGTCATCAACAGCCTCGTCGCGGGCCTCGTCGGCGTTCTCGTGCCCCTCACGCTCGACAAGGCGCGCATCGATCCCGCCGTTTCGTCGGCGGTGTTCGTCACGACCATGACCGACGTCATGGGCTTCTTCAGCTTTCTTGGTCTCGCGGCGATCTTCCTGACCCGCTAACCGGTTGAATAGCGGCTGCTTCGCGGCCAGATTTGACGCGTGCCCCAACTTCATCTGACCAAAGTCGCGTTCGGTTGCCGGACGGTCGACTCGCTCCAGAAGCGCGTCGCTGCGCGCACGCATGATGGGGAGATGCGGGTTCCGACAAGGATGAGGCCGAAGCGTGCCGATGAACTGGTTGGCGGCTCAATCCATTGGATCGTCAAGCACCGGCTGATCGGCCGTCAGCAGATACTGCGCTTCGAAGACCGCAAGGACGGGCGAATCGATATCGTCCTGTCGGGTGAGCTGGAGCTGATTCCACCGAGCCCCAAGCGAGCGCATCAGGGTTGGCGTTACCTTGAAGCAGCGAATGTCTCCGAGGAAGATAGCGAAGCCACCGGCCTCGCCGAGCTTCCACCGCTGCTTTACAGCCGCCTCGCCCAACTGGCTCTGGTTTAGTCGCAAGGCCGACGCTATTCGCGTCCCAGGAACAGCCTAAGGGGAACGCACCATGACCAGCACGTCGACGCTCATCGATTCGAAAGTCGAAGCCCAAGCGATGCTGAAGCATCCCTTCTACCAGGCGTGGACCGAAGGCCGCCTGCCGCTCGACACGCTGCGCGATTACGCCCGCCAGTATTTCCATCACGTCGAGGCATTCCCGCGCGCGGTCAGCGCGGTGCACAGCGCCTGCCCGGACCGGGACGGCCGCCGGATGCTCGCTGAGAACCTCGCCGAGGAAGAGGGCATCGAGGCCGGCAAGCAGGACCACGCCACTTTGTGGATGATGTTCGCCTGCGGACTCGGCGAAGACGAGTCCGCGGTCCGCGCCCAGCAGCTCAACCCGGAGACGCAGGGCCTGATCGACACCTTCCGCAAGTTGTCGCGCCAATCCTACGCCGCCGGCCTCGGCGCGCTCTATGCTTATGAAAGCCAGTTTCCGGGCGTCGCCAGCGCCAAGATCGAAGGCTTGATCGATCGCTACGGGATCAGCGACGAAGCGACGCTCCGCTTCTTCCGCGTCCACGAGAGTGCCGACGTCGAGCACAGTTCGGTCTGCCGCGAGCTGCTCGATCGCCTGCCGGACAACGAAAAGGCCGAAGCCGTGGCAGCGGGAGAAGAGCTCGCCGGCGCGCTCTGGAATTTCCTGTCGGGCGTGGAGGCTCGCGCCCCCGAACTAACGACCTGTCACTGAGGTGCTTTGCACCCGTTGACGGTTGCCGATCCGCTCGCGCGGACGGTGCATGATGGCGCGCCGCTGACCGTGATCGTCGCGGTCCCGGTACCGTCGATGGCGGCCTCGTTCGTGACTTGAGCTGTCACCGTCGCCGCGCCCTCCGCGCCGATGGTCGCGTCCTTCGTATTCAAGGCAGCCGCGTTTAGCGTCGAAACTCCCCGGACGATGGCGGTCATCTTGCCGGCGCGCCCACTCAGTGAAGCATTGGCCGTCCCGATCACGGTGACGCGTAGCTGGTCGACGTCGGCATTGCCGATATTGGCGCCGCCCGACCCCTGCACCGCGAGATCGAACTTCAGTCCCTCGACCTTGTTGATATCGAGGCTTCCCGATCCGTTGAGCGCGGCGGAGCTAAGCTCGTGGGTTCCAATCGTGATTTCGACTGGCCCGCTGGTGCCCGCACCGGGATAACCGCCCCAACTCGACTGATTGATGTGCACGATCAGGGTTGTGCCCTGGACGTCCATCGCGACCTTGTCGATCGCGTCGTCCGGGCCGGTGGCCTGCGCGGACGGCGGTACGCCGGTCGTGACGCGGACGCGGAACGGGCCATCAACCCGAACCTTCTCGAACCCGCTCACACCATAGTTGCGAGTGCCCGCGTCCGCCGGAACGGCGAGGGCGGCGGCGATCAGGAATGCTGGAAGGGTCGTGCGCATCACACGCACCTTCCTACAGCAGGATTAAAGCCGGTTTAAGAGCGGCGCGCTATGAGCAGCGAACGTCGCCAGCGCCCATCTTGTGGACGCTGCACTTGCCGCCGCCGCTGATGTCGACGTCGCCCGCTCCCATAATGCTGACATCGGCCGCACCGCTGGCATGGGCGGAAACGCTGCCCGATCCGGCAATCGACACTTTCGCGGTGGTGCTGATGATGCCCTTCGCATCAATGTCGCCTGCACCCGCGATCGAATATTCGGCCGATTGCGTCGATCCCTGGCCGAGCTTGGCGTCGCCGGCTCCAGCAATCGTGAACTCGAGCGACTGGACTTGTATGCTGTCGACGTGGAGCCCACCGGCACCCGCGAGTGTGCCCTTGAACTCATTGCCCTGGACCTTGTCGATGTGCATGTCGCCAGCACCCGCGAGCGTTGCGGCGGTCAATGACGGAACCGTCACCACCAGCTCGACCTTGCCGCGGTAATTGATCCCGTGATGGAACCAGCTGTTGTCCTTTTCGGGATGGATCTTCAGCTTTCCGCCATCGACCTCGACGACCATGTGATCGAGCACCTTCTGCGGCCCCTTGGCCGATACGCTCGGGGCTGATCCGGTGCGGACGGTCACGTCGTAAGGTCCGGTGGCTTCGATCTCGGTAAACGCGCCGACGGGGAAGTTGCGGGCGCCGGCCGGGCCGCCGTCTTCCTCGCGTGAATGGCCGCAGGCCGACGTGGCGGCAGAAGCGGCGATTAGCGCCGCGGCAATGGACTTACGCATGGTTCCTCCATCAGTGTGTATTAGCGTGGCAATACACCGACGCAGGAAGGGCCGCAAGTCCAATCCTTATCGTTCGAGGCGCGCTCTCTCTGTATTGGAGGCAAACTCGATCTCGTCCTCGTCGAGGTCCACGACGCACAAGCCACTCGTGATCGCGTCGTCCGAGGGATCGCCATCATTCTCCACGACTTTGACGATAAGCCTACCCTCGACGAACCAATATTTGGTCGCCTGGACGGTGTTGCCGATCTCGGCCTTCTTCGCTCGATACATGTCGAGGCAGTCGTTGGTCGCTTCCTCGATCTGATTCGCGGTCGGCTGAGAGCACCCCGCAACCAGCAACAACAGCAAGCTTGAAATGCCTGTCCGAAGCATCCGTCCCCCTGGCCTGCAATAACAGGACTTAATCTGCGCGGGGAGTCGATCCTTCCGAGCCATTGCAGAGCGTCTCCCATCTGTTACGCTACCGTAACCTCGGGGGCGAGCGAAGCATGACCTGGCGACGCGTTATCCTGCTGCTGGCAGTCGGGCTGGCGATCGGTATCGTCGTGGCGTTCGGGCGTCACTGATGCACGTCGAGTTGCCGAAGCCGCTCCACGGCTGGCGCGAGTTCGCCGGCGAGGTCGGCGTCGTCCTGCTCGGCGTGTTGCTTGCGCTCGTCGCCCAGCAGCTAGTGCAGGATTGGCAGTGGCGCGATGACGTCCGCGATGCCGATCGCCGGATGATAGCGGAGCTCAGCGTTGACGTTGCCTTCGCCTACGATCGCTTTGCCATCGACCCCTGCCTGCGTCCTCGTCTCACGGAGCTACGCGATCAGCTGGTGAATGGCGCTCCGGCCTGGCCGGGCAGCCGGCTCAAGCTTGCCGACGATCTTTTCAAGTCGAGCTTTCCTCCCGTCTATCGGACCCCCGGGCGCCCCTGGGCGGAAGCCTCCTGGCAGAACGCGCAGACTAGCGGAGTGATTAGCCATTTCCGGCCCGACCGGGCGCAGCAGCTTGCCGGCCTGTTCGACACGGTTGCGTTGATCAAGCAAGACCAGTCCGCAGAAGAGACTATGTCGGAATCGCTTGGCGACCTTGCTTTTGCGGGCCCCATCAGCGCAGCGGAGCGACGCGCCAATCTCAAGACCGTGGCCAGCCTCGACGCGCTCGATGCACGCATCCTGTTCACCGCTCACCTTCTGGTCGACGACGCACGGAAAGCCGGCATTGGTCCGAATCGGCAGGCACTCAAGTGTCTACTCGACCAGCAGCGGTCCTATCGCGGCACTTGCGTGCGCGATCCGGGGAAGATCGCCTAGGATGCGGGTCAGGGTACCGAAGCCGCTGCATGGTTGGCGCGAGTTCGCCGGAGAGGTCGGGATCGTCGTGCTCGGCGTGCTCATCGCGCTTGGGGCCGGGCAAATCGTCGAAAGCCTCAACCAGCGGGCCGAGGCTCGTGAGGCGCGTAAAAATGTCATCGACGAGGTCCAGCAGAACCTCGACATCTTTCGACGTCGCGCGGAAATCCAGGCTTGCGTGGACCGTCGGCTGGATGAGATCGAAGCGCTGATCCGTGCCGCTCCGGCGCCGTTGCCGAGACCGCTGTGGATCGGCCGTCCCCAAATCTACGAGTTTTATACTCAGCGCTGGAACACGGCTTCCGCAGGCGGCCGAACCAGCCTGCTTGCTCCCGAACAGCAGGCGTCGCTGTCGCTCTTCTATTCCCGCTTTGCAGCGTCGGGGGAGGCGGAGGACATCGAGCAGCTGGCCTGGGCGCGGCTCAGGTCACTCGAGGTCCTGCCGCGGCTGGACCCTCCTGCAGCGAAGGACATGGTCGAAGCGCTGGAGGAGGCTCGCTATGCGAACTGGCGCATCCGAACGAACGGAGTGCAGGCCGCAATCCTGGCCGAGAAGGCCGGATACAAGGCGCAAGATGTCGGGCTGCAGCGGAGCGCCCGATCGGTCTGCTTTCCGCTGAACACGACCCGCGCCGACGCGATTAAGGTCGTCATCGCGAGGCGCGGCCAGCGTCTGGGCTTCGAGCCCTAGGCGAATAATTGGCCCGACATGCAAACAAAAAGGGCGCCCAGTGAGGGGCGCCCTTCCTGTTTCGAAAGAAGCCTAAGGCCTAGGCGTCTTCTTTGGTCTTGTGATGGATGACCGCGGCCTTGTTGAGGATCTCGAGGATCTTCACCAGCGCCTGCTTTTCATCGGTCTGCTCCATCGCGCCAAGCTCGCGCGCCAGGCGCGACGAGGCGGCTTCGAAGATCTGCCGCTCCGAATAGCTCTGCTCCGGCGCATCATCCGGGCGAAACAGGTCGCGGGTCACTTCGGCGATCGAAGTCAGGTCGCCCGAATTGATCTTCGCTTCATATTCCTGGGCGCGGCGCGACCACATGGTGCGCTTAACCTTGGGCTTGCCCTTCAGGGTCTCGAGCGCGTCCTTCATGGTCTTGTCGCTCGACAGCTTGCGCATGCCGACGCTGTCCGCCTTCAAGACCGGAACGCGAAGGGTCATCTTCTCCTTCTCGAACCGCAGAACGTACAGCTCGAGACGGGTTCCGGCGATTTCGGTGCTTTGCAGCTCGACGACGCGGCCAACGCCATGCTTGGGGTAAACAACATAATCGCCGACGTCGAAGCTAAGCGCCTTTGTAGCCATTACAGACCTTTCCTAATTGCGGCAGGCGAGCCAGCACCGAAGCGGTGCCATCCCCCAAAGCGACCAATGGTCGTGGCTCCCCAGCCAGTTCTAAGGCTTCCCTTACGAATTAAGGCCGCTGCTGAATCGCTCGCGGCCCCGTGTGACAATTTTATATCACAACTGACCTCAAATTGCGAGTCCGAGTTGGGCCGGCTCCGAGGACTGCTGTTCACATAGATTATGGAGCCCAAGTCCAAGCAGGCGAATGCCTTTCGGAAGGGGGTGAAGAGCCGCCAGCATGCCTTGTCCCGCCGCGGTGAAAGCCTCCTGGTCGGGCACGTTCGAGCCGAAACTTTTCGAGCGCGTGATGATGGTGAAGTCGCCGTATTTGACCTTTAGCGTCACGGTCCTTCCGACGACTTCGGCCCGCTCGACCCGTGCCCAGGCATAGCCCGCGATCCTCTCGAGCTCGCTCGCCAGCCGATCGGGATCGCGGAGGTCCTCGTCGAACGTCCGCTCGGCGCTCACCGATTTGTAAGGCCGGTCGGGCCGCACCTCGCGCTCGTCGATTCCACGGCAGATCCGCCAATACCACTCGGCCGAGCTCCCGAATTTCGCCTGGAGCGCAGGGACGCTCCATTCGCGAAGGTCGGCACCGGTGTGGATTCCAAGCCGCTCCATCTTCCGCGCAGTCACCGGTCCGACTCCATGGAAGCGGGCGACCGGCAGCGACGCGACGAACTCGGGTCCCTTCTCTGGCGTGATGACGCACAGGCCATCGGGCTTGCGATGGTCGGAAGCCAGCTTGGCGATGAATTTGCAGTAACTGACGCCCGCCGACGCGGTGAGCTGGCACTCCTCGCGAATCCGGCGTCGGATGTCCTCGGCGATCGCTCGCGCGCTGCCGAGGCCGTGCCGGTCTTCGGTCACGTCGAGATAGGCTTCGTCGAGGCTGAGCGGTTCGACAAGGTCGGTATAGTCGAAGAAGATCGCGCGGATCTGCTGGCTGACGGCGCGGTACACGTCGAACCGCGGCTTCACGAAGATCAGGTCAGGGCACAGCCTCTTGGCCGTGACCGAGGGCAGGGCCGAGCGGACTCCGAATGGCCGTGCCTCGTAGCTCGCTGCGGTCACGACACCGCGATGGCCGCCGCCCACCGCGACCGGCTTTCCTCTCAGCTCTGGGTCGTCGCGCTGCTCCACCGACGCATAGAATGCGTCCATGTCGACATGGATGATCTTGCGACTGGGGCGCTCGGCATCGGCCACTGAAAAACTCTGTCCTACACGAGCCTAAAGTGTCTAGGCAGGAAGCGACTCTTGAGTCGCCTGATATTGTTTCTCTCAAAGGTGACAAAGTGGAGGAAGTAGAGGGAGCCCCGTTTCTTCCACTTCGCTAACGTAATTTGTGATCTTTGGGTGTCGCGCGTTTTGCATCGGCGGAGCCAATCTGCTTAAGGGCGCGGCCATGAACATCCACGAATATCAGGCAAAAGATTTGCTCGCGAAGTTCGGCGTGCCGGTTCCGGCGGGCTATGCGGCGATGAGCGTCGACGAGGCGGTCGAAGCTGCGAAGAAGCTTCCCGGACCGCTCTGGGTCGTGAAGGCGCAAATTCACGCCGGTGGCCGCGGCAAGGGCAAGTTCAAAGAGCTTGGCGACAGCGCTAAGGGCGGCGTCCGCCTCGCTCACTCGATCGATGAAGTCCGCGAGCATGCCGCCGAGATGCTCGGCAAGACGCTCGTGACCGTCCAGACCGGCCCGGCCGGCAAGCAGGTGCAACGGCTCTACATCACCGACGGCATCGACATCGCCAAGGAATTTTACCTTGCCCTCCTCGTCGATCGTGAGACCGGCCGGATCGCCGTCGTCGCCTCTACCGAAGGCGGGATGGATATCGAGACCGTCGCTCACGAGACGCCCGAGAAGATCACGACGATCACCATCGATCCCGCGACCGGGCTAATGCCGCATCATGGTCGCGCCGTCGCTGCGGCGCTCGGCCTCAGCGGCGATCTCGCCAAGCAGGCGTCGAAGGTGTTGGCCAGCCTCTACAAGGCCTTCCTCGGCACCGATGCCTCGCAGATCGAGATCAACCCCCTCGCGGTTAGCGACAAGGACCAGGTCATGGTCCTCGATGCCAAGGTCGGCTTCGACAACAATGCCGAGTTCCGCCACCCCGATCTCGAAGAGCTTCGCGACCTCACCGAAGAGGATCCGATGGAGGTCGAGGCGTCGAAGTACGACCTCGCTTACATCAAGCTCGACGGGAACATCGGCTGCATGGTCAACGGCGCGGGCCTCGCCATGGCGACGATGGACATCATCAAGCTGAACGGGGCCTTCCCCGCCAACTTCCTCGATGTCGGCGGCGGCGCCAACAAGGAAAAGGTCACCGCGGCGTTCAAGATCATCCTGTCGGACCCCGCGGTCGAGGGCATTCTCGTCAACATCTTCGGCGGGATCATGCGCTGCGACATCATCGCCGAGGGCATCGTTGCGGCAGCGCGCGAGGTCGACCTCAAGGTCCCGCTCGTCGTCCGGCTCGAGGGTACCAACGTCCAGCAGGGCAAGGACATCCTCGCCCAGAGCGGCCTTGCCATCGTTCCCGCCAACGACCTCGGTGACGCCGCGAAGAAGATTGTCGCGGCGGTGAAGAGCCCGGTCGCGGCCTAGGATTTCGGAGAACAAGCTATGAAGGTGCTGGTCGCCGTTAAGCGGGTGATCGACTATAACGTGAAACCGCGCGTCAAGATGGACGGCACGGGCGTCGATCTCGCCAACGTCAAGATGAGCATGAACCCGTTCGACGAGATCGCGGTCGAGGAAGCCATTCGTCTCAAGGAAAAGGGCGCGGCGACCGAGATCGTCGCGGTCTCGATCGGCCCGGCGAAGGCACAGGAGACGCTCCGCACCGCGCTGGCGATGGGCGCCGACCGCGCCATCCTCGTCCAGACCGACGAAGAGGTCGAGCCGCTGGCCGTCGCCAAGATCCTGGCCAAGATCGCCGAGGATGAACAGCCGCAGCTGTTCATCCTCGGCAAGCAGGCGATCGACGACGACAATAATGCGACGGGGCAGATGCTCGCGGCGTTGCTCGGCTGGCCGCAGGGAACGTTCGCTTCGAAGGTCGAGCTTGCCGGCGACGCCACCGTCACTCGCGAGGTCGACGGCGGGCTCGAGACGGTGAAGCTTAAGCTTCCCGCCGTCGTCACGACCGACCTTCGCTTGAACGAGCCGCGCTATGCCTCGCTGCCCAACATCATGAAGGCCAAGTCGAAGCCGCTCGCGACCAAGTCGCCGGGCGATTACGGCGTCGACGTCGCCCGTCGGTTGGAAACGCTGAAGGTCGTCGAGCCGGCCAAGCGCCAGGCCGGCATCAAGGTCGGAAGCGTCGATGAGCTGGTCGGCAGGCTCAAGGCGCTGGGAGTTGCGAAATGAGCGTTCTGGTCCTGGTCGAGCACGACGGCGCCAACATTAAGGACGCGACGCTCGCGACCGTAACCGCGGCCGCGAAGCTTGGTG
>Ga0268266_10006138_pt1 | contig 11059 bp, 9 predicted proteins | sample KBSS13metaG_FD_190356 | JGI IMG/M metagenome (GOLD analysis project Ga0268266, IMG submission 190356) | Switchgrass rhizosphere microbial communities from Kellogg Biological Station, Michigan, USA - KBS S1-3 metaG (SPAdes) (version 2) | ecosystem: Host-associated > Plants > Roots > Rhizosphere >... | reverse complement strand
GAGGTCCGCGTCATCTTTCGTGACTTCCACCTGAGCCCACCGGAGAGCCACAGCGCATTGAGCAGGCGTGAGCGCACCGCGCTGAGCCTCGCTGTCGTCATGGCTCCGGTGAACGAACACCACCACGACCAGGCCCGCAGCGACCAGCGCCAGGGCCAGGGCCACGACACAAGACTGCCAGCGCCGACTCATGCCGGAAGTGTGCACCCGATTCTGTCGGGCAGACGCGCTTCGTGGCTGGTTCGTGACGGAAATGCGATGACCGCTCATCGGCATCAGCGTGCTCTGCCTGAGCCGGTTTCGAAGATCTCGAAAGGCCAGTGATCCGGAACGAAACCCCGGCCAGAGACCCACGACACGTTGTTCTTGGTCAGTCGCCCGTCGAAGTCGAGCAGTTCAGCATCGATGGGTCGTCGGGCACTGTCTCAGCATTGGTGCTCCCTGGGTGCTGCTCAGCGAACGTCCTGCTTACGAACCTCCAGTCGAAGGGCGGATCGAAGCTGACGTTGCGCCCTTCCCAGCGGTAGATCGTGCGCCCCCGGACGTCGGAGTCCACCGCGGTCTCACCGGAGAACATTCGCAGTGGTGGGAAGCGTCCGTGTACGACTGTCGTCACAGCGCCATGCGCTGGCACGTGGGCGGACCGGCGACCGCCGTCGTAATCGAGTTGCATGACGTCGCCATCCACGTGGAACGTCACGTGCACGTCCTGCTCGTGTTCGCCGCCGAACAGGTTGTTGACGCGAACCTTTGCGTACGCCCCGTCGGCGTCGAAGCCACAGTCCGTGACGTGCTCGCCGACCGCGTGGGTCACGAACCCCCAGCTGCCGAGTCCTAGGACGGCGATGCCGATCACCCCGAGGCCCAGGCGGGTCCGAACTGTTGCTCGATCGCCGAGGTCTAATCCCACCATGGATGCAGCGTAGGAGACCTACGCCCGCTGTCAGCGACTCACGTTCAAGCTCCACAGAAACTGCTCGACCTAACGCACGGTCATCCACCGGCATGAGCGAGCGGACAGCAGTGCGAGCTCAAGCGGTCAACGCAACACCTCGGCCAGTGCTTGTGATGGTGTCTTGAACCCGAGGGTCTGTCGAGGGCGTCCGTTGAGCTTGTCGGCGATGGCGTCGAAGTCGGCTTGGGTCAGTGTCTTGAAGTCGAGGGTCTTGGGTAGGTATTGGCGGAGCAGGCCGTTGGTGTTCTCGTTGCTGCCGCGCTGCCATGGGCTCTTGGGGTCGCAGAAGTAGACCTCGATCCCTGTCTCCTGGGTGAAGCGGAGGTGTTGGGCCATCTCGTGGCCCTGGTCCCACGTCAGCGTCCGCGTGAGAGCCGCGGGCAGGGTGGTGATCTTCGCGGCCAGGGCGTCAGCGACCAGGTCGGCCTTGTGGCCGTTCGGCAAGGCCACCAGCATCACGAACCGAGTTGACCGCTCCACGAGGGTGGCGACCGGGGACATGCGTTTGCCGAAGACCAGGTCGCCCTCCCAGTGCCCTGGGACTGCCCGGTCGTCGGCCTCAGCTGGCCGTTCGGAGATGTTGAGGATCCCGGGCCGGCCGCCACGACCGTCTGGCAGCCGGGTTCCTGCCGGCCGTCGGATGACGCGGCCGGTCCGCAGGTATGCGGTCAGTTCCCGGCGCAGGGCACCGCGGGACTGGATGAACAGAGTGCGGTAGATCGTCTCGTGCGACACCTGCATCTCCGGGTCGTCGGGATAGGTCGTCTTCAACCAGCCAGCGATCTGTTGAGGTGACCACTGCTCCTGCTTCAGCTTCTCGACCACGATCGCACGCAGAGCCGGCCGGGTCGCGAGCTTGCACGCCTTGCGGCGCCTGGCTCGTGCCCACGCCAGCTGGTCGCCGGTGCGGCCCGATACCCGCCTTGTCCGCCCTGCGCGGCAACCTCACGACTGATCGTCGACGGGGCACGTCCCAGACCTGCGGCGATCGACCGCAGCGACAGCCCGGCCGCCAGACCTCTCGAGATCTCCTCCCGCTCACCCAGACTCAACCGACCCGGTGAGCGCCGACGCGGAGCGGGCCGGATCCCACCACACCGCACCAGGTACGCCCGCACCCCACCGGCCGTCAGCCCCAAGGCCCGAGCAGTTGGCCTCGCCGCATGACCAGCTCGCAACCGAGCCCAGATCTCATCCTCATCGGCCGGCGAGAACCGCCGATACCCACGCACCATCGCAACCTCCTCGAATCAGGAAGTGTTGCGCTGACCCATTGAGACCACCAGCATGACAGTGCGCTTCGTGGATCGGTTCCTGGGTTGTGGGACGAAGCGTCACTCTTGAGTCCCCTCCGAAGCCACACGTTCGGCTGAGCCCCATACTGCCGTCGTGGCGAAACCCGTGTTCGGTGCCCTTCGCATCGCGGCGGCGGTGTGCGCTCTTGCGTGCTCCACCGCCTGTGGCTCGCCGAAGAGCGACCCAGCAGTCTGGACCGTGGATCCCGACCACGGCCTGACGCCGGACTCCACAACCCTCACTGTTCGGGTGACGCGCACGGGCTGTGGGGAACCTCAAACCGGCTCGGTCGTGCCGCGCATAGACATGGGGACGTCCACGATCACGATCACATTGAGGTTGAAGCCGCACTGGTCCGGCGATCGCACCTGCCCCGAGGATGGATCGTTCGTCTCGTACCGCGTGCACTTGGATGAGCCAATGGGTACGCGCGACCTCGTCGATGGGCAATGCCCGCCGCTGGGCGACGCCGACATCTCGGTCTGTCCCCCAGATGGAGTCCGGGTCACGTGGCGCCATGGACAGCCCGTTCTTCCTACGAGGTAGCGAGCGGTCGGCAACACCTCCACCTTCGATCGGCTCCGTCCCATCGGTCAGGCACGCTCATCGGCAGGATGATGCCCGGACAGCGGCATGCGAGTGCGAGTCGGTCAACACGAAGTCCGGCCACCCAGCGGGTGATGGCATATGGCCAAGATGAGTCATTCGGCGTCGGACGCATCGATGAGACTCTGGTGGTCAGCGGTTTGGGCTACGAGGAGCCGGTCATGGACACAGGCGCGCGAGTCCGGTGGGCTGCGCTCTTGCTCCTTCTCGCCGGTGTCGCGGCGGCGATGGTCCTGCAGCTCTGGTTGCAGTTCCACTGGGTCGTGAATGAGAGCGATCGCTGTGACTACCCAGACGACTGCTTGGGGACCTTCTATCCACATGTGCAGCCGATCTTGCGGCGAGCCTGGGCGCTCGGTGCAGTCGCTTCGTGGGCAACGGCGTGCTTGTTGTATCTCGGCGCACGTGGGCGCGTGGCCCCGACCCTCGTGGGGGCGATCGGGTCGACCCTGTGGTTTCTTGGGACACCGTATTCGCCGACCCACCACAATTACGGATGGCTCACTGATTCCTCTCCCTCGCCCAGCTTGGTTCTGCTCTACTGGTTCGCCCTGCTGGTGCTGGCGATGAGCGCGTTCCTGTGGCTGGCACAACTCTGGCGACTGGCCTCGACCGGCCCGCGGGGAGCTCGCTCGCCGGCCCCGCTGGCAGGTGGCCGGAGCCACGCCCGTCGTTGACGGCGTAAGCCTTGATCCTCCGATGAGCTCAAGGGTGCGGCGGGCGTCGGAGGTGCCAGAGGCATGAACCATCCGACCGTGTGTCGGCTGAGCCGACGCCAGGGCATCTCCATGGCTACCGTCCGCTCATCGCCTGAGAGTTCGTTCAGAAGCCCGGAGGGTTCGTGCTCCGCTATCGCTCGATCGGAAGTAGGACGGGACCACCGGCTAACGGCACGCCCAGCGGCAGGGGGTCGACGTCGAACGTTCCTATCCCGGGCACCATGACCAAGCGGGAGGGTCGCGTGTGCTGCCCTTGGGACATCACGAGTTGGAGGCGGACGGTGTGCGGTGTTGCGGTTCCGGCAGCAGGGCGTGTTCCCAGCACGGTCCCAACGGGTTGGTTGCTCGACAGTCCGGCCCAGGAGAAATGCTCGTAGCCGCTTTGACGCAGGTGCTTGAGCGCGAGTTGGGCCTGCTGACCACTTACGTCGGGGACTAGCGAGCGGGCGCGGTTGTCGCCACCGCCGCACCCGGCACACATCAGCCCGAGGGTCACTGTCAGCGGCAGATCGCAGGATCGCGGACCGTGGCAGGCCCCCGGGACGCGTTGAGGGCTTGATGCGTTCGTAGAGCACGAGCCTCAGGATGCTCCACCTGGACCAGTGGTAACCATCCGAAGCGGCACGATTGCTCTCTCTCTTCGGTGTGGGAGCGCACGGTCGGCGGAATGAGCGGATGACGTTCGCGGCATAACGGGATAGCGGCGGAGCGAGACGCCTATTCTTCCGCCCATGACCATCCTCCTTCTTGTTCTTGTGGCGGCGGCGATCTGGGTCTGGAGTCTGGTCGACGCTCTGCGCATCCCCGACCTGCGCTGGGCCGCCGCGGGTGAGAACAAAGTTCTGTGGGTGATCTTGATCGTCGTTCTTGGCCTCTTGGGATCGCTCCTGTACTTCTTGATGCCTAGAAAGAAGCTGGGAAGCCCTACGAGTGAGAGGGTCGCCTAGGACTGGGTTCCTCTGCGACCGCTCATCGGCACAAGAGTGCGCTCCCAGGCTCTGGGCATGCCAACAGCCCGGCCTGGTGTGGCCGGGTGTGGGGCGGGACTCTCAGGTGTCGGGTGGGCGTGCCGGGTGTGGCCGGTCGGGGCTGACGTCGTGGGTGCCGGTGGTGTCGCGGAGGTAGTGGTAGCCGTGGGGGCTGGTCCACAGGTAGGTGCCGGGGTCGATGACGGTGTAGGTCCAGGTGGTGTGGGTCTTGAGGCGGTGATGTGGTCGACACAGGGGTGCGATGTTGCAGCTGCACGTCGGACCGTTGCGTGATCGCGGGAGGATGTGGTCCTTGTCGCAGGTGCGGGCGGGTCGGGTGCACCAGGGGAAGACGCAGGTGCGGTCGCGGAGGGTGGCGTGTTCGGCGATCCGGTCGGGCACCTGGTCGGTGTCGGACCGGGTGCACGCGTCCAGGTCGATCACCGGTTTGACGACGACCTGGGTGTCGGGGCGGCCGCACCAGGACCGGACCTGGTCGACCGTAACCAGGGAGTTGCCGCGTTCCAGGGTCGCGACCGGGTCGTGACCGGTGAGGGCGGCGTCGGAGAGGTGGACGTAGAGCACGACCTCTCGGGGTCGGACCTTCGGCGCTGAGGGTGTCTGGTCGGTGGTGAGGTCCAGACAGGGTTGGTGGCGGGCGAGGTCGCCGATGGCGTGGGCACGGCGGACGTCCAACGACTCGGTGGAGCCCAGGGCGGCGCGGGCCGCGGCGCCGGCGGCGACGGCGGCTTCGAGGTCGAGGGCGTCGGCGATGTCGAGCTCGGCCTCGACGGTCATGGTGCCGGTGAAGGAGACGAGCTGCTCGAAGATCGTGACGTGTCGTTTGTCCCAGGATGCTTCGGCGAGGCGTTGGACCTCGTCGGGCATGAACCGGCCGATCGCCTTGTTGACGGCCCGGTCCAGCTGGGTGGGCTTCAGCCGGTGGGCGACCTGGGCGACGTGTCGGTCGACGTACGCCGCGGCGTCGGCGGAGAGGCGGATGGTCTCGCAGGCGACCAGCCGCGCCTTCCACGCGGCCAGGTCACCGGAGACCAGTCGGTCCCACAGGCGGGGGAGGCGGTAACGGATCTCGAGAGCCTCACCGACGTGGCGTTTCCCGGCCTCGGTCGACAACCCGACCGCGGCGGCGAACTCCGCCACGCAGTACTCCGCGATCGTCGGGGCACCCTCGCCGGCCAGGGCGAGGTCGGTCTCCCCGAACCCCCGCAGGGTGTGGGTCGCGGGTGCGTGGATCGAGTCGGCCGGATGCATGATCGCCCAGTCGACTGCCAGCTGGCACAGCCGAGCCTCCGCTGCGTCGGCCGCGGTCCGCTCGCGCCGGGCAGCGGCGAGCACGTCGGCGGCCGTGTCCGGCCGTGCCTGCGATGCCACCGGGTTACCCATACCGGTATTAGATCAGGGCTTACCGACAGTCCTGGCCCGAAAGGGCGGTTGTCCACAGGGCGCAGCCAAGATTTCTCGAGGTATTCTTCTTGGTAGGGATCGGAGAGCAACGCGATCGCGGGCCCCCGGAGGTTTCGAGACGGTCGCAGAGCGACCTCCTCAACCACCGGGCAAGCGACCTCCTCAACCGCCGTGGCGCGGGACCTCCTCAACCGCCGGACTACGGGGAGAGCGACAGCCTCACCCGCCGGCGCGGGCGAGGAACCGCTCGGCGTCGACGACGACCCGGGTCACCTCGCCGGTGCCGACGACGCGCCCGCGGTCGGTCTCCCGCGCCAGCACGCTGAACCGGTGGAGCCGGCCGTCGCGATACACCGGAGTCGCCGTCACCTCCAGGCGTACGCCGACAGCACTGGCCCGGGTGTGCTCGAGCTCGACGCGGGTGCCGACCGAGGTCTCGCCCTCGGCCAGCTCCGGGGCGATGGCCGCACAGGTCGCCGCCTCGCACCAGGCCAGCAGCCGCGGCGTCCCGAGCACGAGGAGGCTGCCGGAGCCCAGGGCGGCGGCCGTGTCCTCGGCCGCGACGGTGAAGCTCAGGGTCGCCTCGGTCATCCGGTCGGCTCCAGCTCGAGCCGGTAGGCGACCAGGTCGACCCCCGGGACGGGCGACCAGTCGCGCGACGGGTCGCGGACGAAGCCGGCGCCCTCGTAGATCCGGTGGGCCGCGCGCATCCGCGGCAGCGTCGACATCACCACGGCCGACGCACCCTCGCGACGGAACCGGCCGACGACCAGCTCGACCAGTGCCCCGCCGACGCCCGCGCCCCGCGCGGTCGGTGCCACTGCCAGCATCCGGAACTCGCCCTCGCCCTCGCGACCGACCTCCCGCCACGGCGACCCCGCCGGCGCGATCGTGACGGTTCCGAGGATCTCCTCGGAGTCGTCGGGCGTGGCCACCCACAGCTCGGCCTCGCGATCCCGGGTCGCGGCGTCACGTAGGAGGTGGACGTAGTCCCCGGTGTCGTCGTCCGCGAACTCCGCGTACGCCGAGACGGTCACCTCCCCGACTGCGGCGAGGTCCTCGGGCAGGGCACGTCTGATCCGCATCGCCGAGCAGCCTCAGACGCCGAACGTGTTCCGCGGGTACGCCGCGTCCACGTCGGTGATCACGTTGACGAGGTACGGCGCGCTCGCGGCGAAGGCGCGGTCCATCGCCGGCCCGATCTGCTTCGGGTCGGTGACCGTCTCACCGGCACCGCCGAGGGCCCGGACCACCTCGTCGTACCGCGTCTGCCGGCCCAGGTCGGCGGCGACGTCGTAGCCGTAGATCATCTGCATCGGGCCCTTCTCCAGGCCCCAGGCGGAGTTGTTCCCCATCACCATCACCACCGGCAGGTCGTGCCGGACCAGGGTGTCGACGTCCATCAGCGAGAACCCCGCGGCTCCGTCACCGAGCAGCAGCACGACCTGCGCCGACGGGCGCGCCAGGCGGGCCGCGATCGAGGCGCCGAGACCGGCTCCCAGGCAGCCGTAGGGGCCGGGGTCGAGCCAGCCGCCGGGTCGCTTCGGCTCGACGTACTTGCCGGCGAAGCTGACGAAGTCGCCCCCGTCACCGATCACGACCGCGTCGTCGGCCAGCCGGGGGAGGAGCTCGCCGTAGATGCGGGCCGGGTGGATCGGGTCGGCCTCGGCGGCGAGCAGCTCGGCATCACGGGCCGTGGCCTCCCGCACCGTCGCCTGCAGGTCTTCGACCCAGGCCTTCCAGGCGGAGAGGTCGGTGCGCTCCAGCGCCTCGGCGAGCCCCCGGAACACCGCGGAGAGATCGCCGGCGACCGCGTCCGCCAGCGGGGCGTGCTGCGCGACCTGGCCCGGGGAGTCGGCGACGTGGACGACGCGGGCCGGTGTCGTGCCCTCCTCCTTGCCTCCGAACACGCCGTACCCGAGTCGGAAGTCGAGGGGCGTCCCGACCACGACGACGAGGTCGGCGCCGTTCAGGGCCTTGCCGCGCGCCTTGGTGACCAGCAACGGATCTCCGCCGGGGACGATCCCGCGGCCCATGCCGTTGGTGATCGTGGGGATGCCGATCGCGCGCACCAGCTCGAGCGCCACCTGCTCGGCGCCGTCGGCCCAGACGTCGGTGCCCAGGATCAGGACCGGCCTCCGGGCGTCGGCCAGCAGCCGCGCGATGCGCTCGATCGCGTCCGTGTCGGGAGCCGCGCCGCTCTCGCGTACGCCGTCGGGCACGGTGGCCGTGGCCTGGTTGAAGAACTCGTCCATCGGGACGTCGACGAACACCGGACCCCGGTGGGAGGAGCCCGCGAGCCGGAAGGCCTCGTCGAACCCATCGGTCACCTCGGCGGCGGTCGGGATGGTGCGCGCGCTCTTCGTGATCGAGGCGACGATCGGCGGCTGGTCGAGCTCCTGGAGGCTTCCGCTGCCCCAGCGGTTCTGCGGCGCCCGACCGCCCACGACGACGAGGGGCGAGCCCGCGAACTGCGCCTGCGCGATGGCGCTGACCCCGTTGGTGACCCCGGGTCCGGCGGTCAGGACGGCGAGCCCGGGTACCCGGGTGAGCTTGCCGGTCGCCTCGGCCGCGAAGGCGGCGGTCTGCTCGTGGCGGACGTCGAGGATCCGCATCGGTGGCTGGGCCTTGACCGCCCCGTCGTACATCGGGAAGACGTGCGCGCCGGACAGGGTGAACAGCGTCTCGACGCCGTGCGCGCGGGCCACGGCGACGGCCAGCTCGCCGGCGTGCCCGGACGTCCGGCCGGGGGTCTCGGAATCGCTCATGAGGGCACGTTACCGACCGGTCACCTGACACCGACCGGGCCCGGACGCGATCAGTGGCGCAGGTACGTCGCGTTGGTCGCGCGCAGGGCTGCCACCAGCTCGAGCAACAGGTCGGCCCGGACGTCGATCGGCTCGGGGGCGAGCGCGACCTGGATGTGCAGGGCCCGCAGGAAGGCCTCGGGGTTTCCGGTGGTGAGGTAGGGATCGCTTTCGACGGGCCCGTCGATCGTGGCGGCAGCGGTCACGCGGGCGAGCCACGGCTCGATGATCCGCAGCGGCACCAGCCGCCGCCGGAGGATCCTCATGGTCGCCATCGCGAGCCGGTCGGGCTCGCCGCTCGACAGCGGGGCCGGCGTCTCCTGGATCACCCGGTCGGCGATCACGTCGAGCAGCACGGTCAGCTCGTTCAGCCCGAGGTGCGGCGAGTCCGCGAGCACCCGGATCGCGTCGGCGCCGTGCGCCACCGCGTGGGCCCAGCCCTTGTCGGGGACGTAGCCCCGGACGTCGCGCTCGCGGACGAGCCAGCCGGAAGCCCGGTCGCCCCACTCGAGGATCTTGGCCGCAGGCAGCCGGCTCTCGGTGTTGTCGCGCTCGATGCATTCGGCCAGCACCAGCACCGAGAAGCTGCGCCGGAACACCGAGTCGGTGTCGATCTCGCCGAGCCCCTGGATGAGGCCGGCCGCCATGCCGTCGCCCAGCCCGGCCAGCAGGTCGTCGTAGACACCCTCGGAGATCCAGGTGGCCAGGATCGGGTAGGCGATCTCGTCACGCTCGACCGGATCGGTCGACCCGAGCATCGTGGTCAGCTCCGCGGTCAGGTCGGCGAGGGGACGGTCGGTGGGGACCTTCATCTCGGCGGACCGCACCTGGTGCCAGTACGCCGTCGACATACGGCCATCCTGCCAGTCGGGCGCCGACGGCGGATCCCGCGGGACGGGGCCGCCGGATCGGGGACCCGCCCTACGCTGAGCCGGTGCCGTCCCTGCTGGAGCTCGTCCGCAGCCACACCGACCTCGACGAGAGCGATGTCGGCGTGCTCCAGCTGTTGATGGCCGACTGGCAGATCATCGCGGACCTGTCGTTCGCCGACCTGGTGCTGTGGCTGCCCGACAGCGGAGGAGAGGGGTTCTGGGCGGCGGCACAGATGCGGCCGACGACCGGCCCCACGGCGTACGTCGACGACATCGTCGGCAGCTTCGTCGCGAACGGACGGCGGCCGATGCTCGACAGTGCCTACGCCGACGGGCGGCTGATCCGCGAGGGTGACCCGGAGTGGCGCGACGACGTGCCGGTCCGGGTCGAGACGATCCCGGTGCCCCACGCCGGCCGGGTGATCGCGGTGATCGCGCGCAACACCAACCTCCTGGGCGTGCGCACCCCCAGCCGGCTCGAGCTGTCCTACCTCCAGGCCGCGGCCGACCTGACCGCCATGATCGCGACCGGCGACTTCCCGCCCGACGGACAGCGCAGCGACCACGCCGACTCGCCCCGGGTCGGTGACGGGTTCGTCCGCATCGACGACCGTGGACGGGTGACCTACGCGAGCCCGAACGCCCTGTCGGTCTACCGGCGGCTCGGCTGGTCCGGCGACCTGGACGGGCGGGTCCTGGCGGAGGTCACCCGCGAGCTCGTGCCGCCCCGGCGGCGCCCCGACGAGGAGACGCTGAGCGCGGTCCTCGGCGGCCGCGCCCATCTCGACACCGAGGTCGGCGACGACGAGGTCTCGCTGATCGTCCGCTCCATGCCGCTGCGGTCACAGGGCGAGCACGTCGGGGCACTGGTGCTGGTGCGAGACGTGACGGACCTGCGCCGCCGCGACCGCGAGCTGGTCACCAAGGACGCCACGATCCGCGAGATCCACCACCGGGTGAAGAACAACCTGCAGACCGTGGCTGCGCTGCTGCGCCTGCAGGCGCGCCGGATCGGGTCGGACGAGGCGCGCAGCGCGCTCGAGGAGGCGGTCCGCCGGGTGGGCTCGATCGCGATCGTCCACGAGACGCTCAGCCAGGAGGTGCTCGACGAGGTCGCCTTCGACGAGATCGCCGACCGGCTGGGCGTGATGGTCACCGACGTCGGCGCGGGGCCGGACGGGCACGGCGACCGACCCGTCGTACGCCGGGACGGATCGTTCGGACTGCTCGCGAACGAGACGGCGACCGCCCTGGCCATGGTCCTCACCGAGCTCCTGCAGAACGCCGTGGAGCACGGCTACCCCGATCGGTCCGGCGGTTCGATCACGGTGGCGCCGGAGCGGCTGGCCGGGCGGCTGCGGGTGATCGTGGACGACGACGGGGTCGGCCTTCCGGAGGCGTTCGACCTCGA
>Ga0268266_10006137_pt1 | contig 11061 bp, 7 predicted proteins | sample KBSS13metaG_FD_190356 | JGI IMG/M metagenome (GOLD analysis project Ga0268266, IMG submission 190356) | Switchgrass rhizosphere microbial communities from Kellogg Biological Station, Michigan, USA - KBS S1-3 metaG (SPAdes) (version 2) | ecosystem: Host-associated > Plants > Roots > Rhizosphere >... | reverse complement strand
GCAGGGCCTGCGTGCTGCCGCCTTGAAGTCGATCCGCGACGACGTCGACTGGTATCCGGCGTGGGGCGAGGAGCGCATCGCCGGCATGATCGCCGGGCGCCCGGACTGGTGCATCTCGCGCCAGCGCACCTGGGGCGTGCCGATCGCGTTGTTCGTCGACAAGGCGACCCAGCAGCCGCATCCGCGCAGCGTCGAGCTCATGGAGCAGGTTGCGCAACGCGTCGAGAAGGCGGGCGTCGATGCCTGGTATGCGCTGGATGCGTCCGAGCTGCTCGGTGCCGACGCGGCGGACTACGACAAGGTCACCGACATCCTCGATGTCTGGTTCGATTCCGGCACCTCGCACTGGTGCGTGCTCGACCAGCGCGCGGAACTCGCGCGCAAGCCGGGCGACCAGGTCATGTACCTGGAGGGTTCGGACCAGCATCGCGGCTGGTTCCATTCCTCCCTGCTGACCGCGACCGCGATGCATGGGCGCGCGCCGTACGACGCGGTGCTCACGCATGGCTTCACGGTCGATGCGCAGGGTCGCAAGATGTCGAAGTCGCTCGGCAACGTGGTCGCGCCGCAAAAGGTCGTCGACACGCTCGGCGCCGACGTACTGCGCCTGTGGGTCGCCTCGACCGACTATCGCAACGAGATTGCGGTCTCCGACGAGATCCTCAAGCGCGTCGCCGATTCCTACCGGCGCATCCGCAACACCGCGCGTTTCCTGCTCGGCAACCTCGACGGTTTCGATCCGACGCACCACCTCGTGCCGCTCGCGGATTGCCTGCTGCTCGACCAATGGGCGGTGCAGCAGGCGCACGACGTGCAGCAGGCCGTCGTCGCCGCGTATGCGCGCCATGATTTCCCCGAGGTGATTGCGCGCGTGCAGAACTTCTGCACCAACGAGCTGGGTTCGCTCTACCTCGACATCACCAAGGATCGCCTCTACACGATGCCGACCGACAGTCGCGGTCGGCGCAGTGCGCAATCGGCGATGTTCCACATCGTCGAGGCGATGGTGCGCTGGATCGCGCCGGTACTGTCGTTCACTGCCGAGGAGATCTGGCCATTGATCCCCGGAGCGCGTGACGAATCGGTGCTGTTCGCGACCTGGTACGACGGGCTCGCCGCCATGCAGGGCATGCCGGAGCAACGACGGTTCTGGACCGACCTGCTGGCGATCCGCGCGGCATCGGCGCGCCTGCTCGAAGGCATGCGCAGCGCGGGAGCGATCGGCGCTTCGCTGCAGGCCGACGTCGTCGTGCATGCGGATGCGGCGACACGTGCGCGCTATGCGGAGGTCGCCGACGAGCTGCGCTTCTTCTTCATCACGTCGAGCCTCGAGCTTGCCGATCTCGCCGTGCTGCCCGACCCGGCTGAACGCACCGATGTGCAAGGCGTCGACCTCGACGGCGGCGCTGCATGGGTCGCCGCCAAACCGAGCGATGCGCGCAAGTGCATCCGTTGCTGGCACTACCGGCCCGATGTCGGCACGCATGCCGAGCACCCGGAGATCTGCGGTCGTTGCATCGAGAACGTCGACGGTGCGGGCGAGACGAGGCGGTGGTTCTGATGCCGGTCAGGATGAATGCATTGCCCTGGCTGCTGCTGTCGGTGCTGGTGATCGTCCTCGACCAGTTCACCAAGCATGTCGCCTTGGTCGAGCTTCAGCCGTACCAGCCGCAAGCGGTCATACCGGGCCTGCTGAACTGGACGCTCGCGTTCAATCCGGGTGCGGCGTTCAGTTTTCTCGCCGGCGAGGACGGCTGGCAGCGCTGGCTGTTCACCGCGCTCGCGATCGGCGTCAGCGCGATGCTCGCGTTCTGGCTGTCGCGCATGCCGCGCGGCGACTGGCGCAACGCGGCACCATTCGCGCTGATCATCGGCGGTGCACTCGGCAACCTGATCGACCGGTTGCGCTTCGGTCATGTCACCGATTTCGTGCAGGTGTACTGGGGCGACTGGTCGTTTCCGGCGTTCAACGTCGCCGATTCGGCGATTTCGGTCGGGGCCGTGATGCTGGTGTTGTTCGGGTTTTTCCTCGGTGGGAAAGCGGCCGCCAAAGACGGATAATCGGCGCATGGAAATCCTGCTCGCCAATCCCCGTGGCTTCTGCGCCGGCGTCGACCGCGCGATCGAGATCGTCGAACGCGCGCTGGAGACGTTCGGCGCGCCGATCTACGTGCGCCACGAAGTCGTGCACAACCGCTTCGTGGTCGACCGCCTGCGCGCCAAGGGCGCCGTGTTCGTCGACGAGTTGCACGAAGTGCCGGATGGCTCGACCGTGATCTTCAGTGCGCACGGCGTGTCGCAGGCGGTGCGCGGCGAGGCGGGCGAACGCGGCCTGCGCGTGTTCGACGCGACTTGCCCGCTGGTGACCAAGGTGCACATGGAAGTCGCACGCCACGGCAAGGCCGGGCGCGACGTCGTGCTGATCGGTCATGCCGGCCATCCCGAAGTCGAAGGCACGATGGGGCAGTGGGACCCGGCCAATGCGGGCGCAATCCATCTGGTCGAAACCCCGGAGTGCGTCGCGAAGCTGCAACCGCGCAACCCCGAGGAGATCGCGTTCGCGACCCAGACCACCTTGTCGATCGACGACACGCGCGTGGTGATCGACGCGCTGCAGCGACGCTTCCCGGCGATCCAGGGTCCGCGCCACGACGACATCTGCTATGCGACGCAGAACCGTCAGGATGCCGTACGCGAGCTTGGCCAACAATGCGACCTGGTCCTCGTCGTCGGTTCGCCGAACAGTTCCAATTCGAACCGGCTGCGGGAACTTGCCGAGAAGCAGGGTGTTCCCGCGTACCTGATCGACGGCGCCGCGGACATTCGCCCGCAATGGCTCGACGGCCGCACGCGGGTCGGCGTCACCGCCGGTGCCTCCGCACCGGAGAGCCTCGTGCGCGAGGTGATCGCGGCCCTGCGCGAGGCGGGCGCCGTCGGCGTGCGCGAACTCGACGGCGAGCCTGAGAACGTGACCTTCGCCCTGCCGAAAGAGCTGCGCCTGCGCGTAGTAGCCTGATCCAGGAGCGAAAAACGCGCCGCTGCGCCGCTCGTCCGGCAATTCCTACCATGCGACCGCGCCCGCTTGTCCGTCTCCGGGCCGCTGCGTAGGGTAGCCTCATCCAGGGGTTTGTCGGGGAAGGCGATGTCCGAATCCAGCATCAGGGTCGCGTGGCGGAATCGTCGTTCGGCGACCGGGTTCACGCTTTTCGAGTTGATGATAGCCGTCGCGATCGTGGCGATCCTCGCCGCGATGGCGTTCCCGAGCTATCGCGATTTCACGATGCGCATGAACGTCACGAACAATACGAACCAACTCGTCGGCGCGCTCAATACTGCGCGCAGCGAGGCGGTCAAGCGTGGGCGTCGGGTCGCAGTCATCGCCAATGGCGGCAACTGGAATGATGGCTGGCAGATCGTTGCGGGCAAAGTCACCGCCGCGGGGACGGTCGATCCGCCCGCGTCTCCGGGCGCGACGACGGCGGAGTGCACCGCCTACATGGACCTGGACGGTATTACGCCGCTGTGCCCGCGCTTCGATGGGCCGCTTCCGCCGACGTACACGATGCTGGCGAAGGGTACCGGAGCCGGCGCGAGCGATACGGAGGTCGTGTTCGGGGTCACCGGAGAGCTGGTCGACGCGACCGAATACAGTTTCAGCATATGCCGCCCGATCGATCGCGCCGATCCGACGCAGTCGCGGCTCGTGCATGTCGATCGGTCGGGAATCATCACGACCTATCGCGATACGACCTCGTCGCTCGCCGGCACCTGCGGCTAATGGAGACCCGCATGCGAATCGTTCCCTCCCGTGGATTCACCTTGCTCGAAGTCCTCATCGCGTTGCTGATCTTCAGCCTCGGCATGCTTGGACTGGCGGGTCTCATGGTCATCTCGGTCAAGACCAACAACAGCGCGTACCTGCGAACGCAGGCGTCGTTCCTCGCGCAGTCGATGGCCGACCGCATGCGCGCGAACATCAGCAAGGTCAACGACTACAACGGCGATTATCCGACCACCGGCGCGACCTGCTCCTCGTGCGATCCGGACCAGCTTCTGAATCGCGATCGCGAGGTCTGGAGCCAGCAGCTGACCGATTCGCTGCCGAATTCGACCGCCAACATCAACTGCAGCGGAACGGTGATTCCGGCCTCGAGCGGCGCCGGAACCTACGACGGCACCTGCGAATTCACCATCACGTGGGCGGAAGCGAAGCTCGAGGTGAAGGACAACGCCGATCCCCCGATCCCTCAGGTCTTCGCATGGGTATTCCAGCCGTGAGCGCCGCGCCGATGATCCGATCGAGTTCCACACCCGATACGCTGCGCCAACGCCCGGCGGGTTTCACCCTGCTGGAGATCATGGTCGCGCTGACGCTCGGCATGCTGCTGAGCATCGGAATCCTCAGCCTGTTCAGCAGCACCGGTCGCACCAACCGGCTGCAGAACGGTCTTGCGCGCCTGCAGGAAAACGGGCGTTTCGCCACCAGCCGGATCGAATCCGACCTGCGCATGACCGCGGCGCAGTACTGCAGCAACATGGCCGGCGCCGGCACCAAGGGCGTTACACCCGTGCTGCCTGTGCGCGCGCCATTGATTACGGCGGAGCAGTTGCTGTTGCCGGATCCGGGGCCGGGAGCCGGCGACACGCGTATTGCCCAACTGAACAGCATCGATGCCGCCGGGTATCCGACGGCGGCGGCCGCGACCGGTACCTATGCCCTGAGCCCGCGGTACTTCGTTCAGGGATATTCATGCGAAACCGCGGGCACCTGCGTGCCGGCTGGCCTCCCGACCGGCTTGCCGGACGAAGGCACGGACCCGGACAAGCGCGTGGCGGGCAGCGATGTGCTGACGATCCGCTACGAACGCGGCAGCGGTTGGCCATTCACGACCACTCCGACGGGCAATTGCAGCTCCAACGCGACGCTGGCGCTCAATCCGCAGACGGGTGATGACCCGGTCAATTTCGATGCCGGCACGCAGCTGGCGCTGGTGACCGATTGCGTCAATTCGAGCGTGCTGCCGGTGGCGAGTTTCGCCAGCAATACCTTGACGCTCGGGACGCTCCTGAGCGGAGCGACCGCGGCGTGCAGCAATGGCTCCGGTTCGCGCGACATGCGCGTATTCAACTTCTCCAAGGATTTCGTCACGATCACGTACTATCTCGTGTTGAAAGAGGATCAGGATCCGGATGGGCGCCCGAACAGCCCGACCGCCGCCAAGCGCGTGATCCCCGTTCTCATGCGGCGCGAGAACGGCACCAGCCAGGAACTCGTGCAGGGCGTCGACCAGCTCTCGTTTCTCTACGGCGTGCAGGATCCGACCGGCAAGATCAATTTCCTGACCGCGGCGGAGATCAATGCAGGTACCGTCGCATGCACGGATCCGCCGGGCGGCGATCTGACGTTCGAGCCGGGGTGCTTGTGGCGCTCCGTGCGCACGGTCGAAGCGCATCTCCTCGTCAACTCGGTCAGCGAGATCATGAATCTCGACTCGAACACCCGCATGTACCGCTGGTTCGACAACATGAATACGGTGACGGACGCGACTCTCCTGCCTTCCGAGTTGCGCGCGGGCAGCATGTTGCGGCGCGAGTTCATCGCGCATGTTTCCACTCGAAACTACAACTTCTGAGCGTGACCATGAAACTTCGCGTCCAATCATCGAATGCGCGTCACCAGCGCGGCGCCGTGCTCTTCGTCGCCCTGGTGTTCCTGATCCTCATCACGCTGCTCGCGTTGACCGCGACCGGCACGTCGATATTGCAGGAGAAGATGACCGGAGGCATGCGCAATCGCCAACTCGGCCTGATGGGTGCAGAGAACGGCCTGCGCGGTGGCGAAGCCTTCCTCCTGAATCTTGACTTCGTCGGCGGCAACCAATTGACGCAGTGCCCGCCCGGCGGAGCGACGTCCGGAACCTGCGCCTATGTACCGCTCGCGAATGACGCGTCCGGAACGCGCAAGATTCTGCTGGATTCATCCGTCCAGTCGTTCCGCACCTCGCGTGCGTGGATCGACGCTCCCGGTGGTGCACCCACCTATCCGCATGCGCTGACCGGATTGACCGGTGATCTCGAGACGGCATCCCTGCACGCGGAGCCCGTGTTGCTGATCGAGGCAGTCGGCGACGACATCGGGGCGAGCACGTTCCGACAGACCGAAGCGCGTGATGGGAGCAACCGCGCTCCCGGTGCTCCGACGCTGTATCGCATTACCTCGCGCAGCCAGGGCGCCAGCGGTGCGGTCATCCGCGTCGCGGAAAGCGTCTACTCCGCAGGACTCAACATCGGCAACGCTGGGGCGAACCCGGGCGGCACACCGTGAGGCCGGCATTGTCAGAGGACACGATCATGCAAATGACCCGATTCCATCGTTTTCTCACCCAGGCGCTGTTCATTTGCGGAACTTGCCTCTTGGCAACGACCTCTGGCGAGGTGCTGGCACAGGCCGTCATTGCACCGGGTACCATCGACCTGCTTGCGACTCCGCCGGAGCTGACCGCGTCGGTCGACCCGAACATCGTCGTCACCTTCGACGATTCCGGCTCGATGGCGAGCAATTTCATGGGTGACGACCGCCCGTTCGACAATGGCACCTGGAGCGGCCCCTGGCGTTGTGCGGGATCGATCGATCCGCGTGTGACCACGGCGACGGACATCCTCGCTCACGCGATGAACGGCGTCTACTACAATCCCAACGTGCTCTACACGGCGCCGGTCAGGGCCGACGGCACCGCATTCCCGAATGCCGATGCAACGCTCGCCTCGGTATGGGCGGACGGCATCGCGATCAATCGCCCGCTCGGCGCCGTGACCGCCGCAGCCGCTGCGTACAACAACAATCCGAACAGCGCCGCGAACGCGGATGACAACAAGCGCACCAATCTGGTTGGCACGTACACGGCTGCCGTGACTACGACAACGGTCGTCAATTTCGGTCCGTTGGCGCAATCGTGTCCGCCGAGCTCGGGCAATACGGTCATCAGCAATTGCCGCAAGTGCCCGCTCACCACCAGCTCGACGCGATGCTGGACGGCAACGACGACGACGACGACGGCGGCTTCCGACAATCGCTGGAAGTGTGGCGACGGAAACAATCCATTCGACGGCACAGGCGGCAACCCCAACGGTGGTCCGTACTACTATCGGCTGAAGAACACCGTCAGCATCCCGGTCGACAGCAACACCGGCGATCCGACCAGCGCTGGCTTGACCGCGCTGTACACCAGCGGCAATTGGGAGCCGGTCGCGGTACCGAACACCACGGCCACGATCGAGGGAGTCTCCGTCAATCAGTGGCAGAACTTCGCCAACTGGTACGCCTACTACCGCACGCGCAACCTGATGACGCGCAGCGCACTGTCGCGCACGTTCGCGAAATTCTCCGGCAACGTCCGCGTCGCGTGGCAGAACATCAACAACGGGACATTCAAGCTTCCCGGTACCGCGATCATCACCAAGCTCCTCGACAAGGCCGGCGTGAGCTGCTCGACCACCAGTCCGAGCTTCGCCTTCGGGAGCGCGACGCAGCCGGATTGCTACCGCAGCGCATTCTACAACTGGGTGTTCCAAACGGGCGAAGAAGTCGCCTGCGCGGATCGTGCCTCGACGATCCGCGCAGGCGACTTCTTCAAGCGCGGCGACACGAGCAACCTGCTTGATCCGTACTGGCAGTTGGCGGATGCAAGCGCCGGGACCTCAGGGCGGGAACTCAGCTGCCGGCAGAATTTCCATATGCTGGTGACCGACGGCTACTGGAACGAAGGCGACCCGACGGTACCAACTCCGTATTACACGTCCCAGGCCAGTCGAACGCTGCCGGACGGAAAGGCGTTTTCCAACAGCGCACCCGAGTCGCGGGTCTTCTGGGACGTAACGGGGACCCTCTACAACTCGTCGCTCGCCAACATCGCCTTCAACTACTGGGCGCAGGATCTTCGTACCGATCTCGCCAACAAGGTCAAGCCGTTTATCCCGGACAAGACGATCGGCATCACCGGATCGACTCCGATCGGCGCGGATCCGCTGGCGAATGTGGAGTTGTATTTCAATCCGGCCAACGATCCGGCCTCGTGGCAGCATGTCGTGCAGTTCATGGTTACGCTCGGCATCGCCGGCAGACTCAATTTCTCCAACGACATCGATTGCGCGAACGCGAACAGCGATATCTGCAAACTCCGCAAGGGACAGGTGAATTCCAATGGGGGCACGGGTTGGCCGCGGCCGGTCAACAATGCGCCAGAGGCGATCGACGACACCTGGCATGCCGCGATCAATTCCCGCGGTTCCTATTTCAGTGCGAGCAATCCGGGTGATCTCGTCACCCATCTCGAAGCGATCATCAACAGCGTGCTCGCTCGCGGTGCTTCTTCGACACCGGTCTCGCTCTCGCTGCCGCTGGCGGCGGCGGGCAATACCGCCTACAGCGCCGGCTACGACAGCAGCGACTGGTCGGGAACGCTGGTACGCGAGAACATCGACCCCGACACCAACGAGGTCGGTGCAACGGCCCCTTGGGACGCGGGTTGCATGCTGACCGGCGGCACGTTCGACCAGAGTGCACGCCGCTGCTCGCAGCCGACCGGCGGCCCATGGGTTGCGCCGCCCGGATATCCGAGCACTGCGCGCGCACCGGACAGCCGCCGCATCTTCACCTCCAAGCGTGATTCGAGCGGTACCGTCGGCGTGCCATTCCGCTGGAATGCATCAGCGCTGGGTACGGAACTGGTCGATGGCCTCAACCAGAAGCCGACCGCGACGACACTGTGCAACGCCAGTACCAATGCCACCGCCTGCGATGCTTTCGGAACCAATCGTGTCGACTACCTGCGAGGCGTGCGCATGAACGAGGCAACGGCCTCGCCGCATTTCCGCACGCGAAGCTCGGTGTTCGGCGCGGTGATCAATGCAAGCCCGCTCTACGTCTCCTCGCCACGTTCGGGGTTCCATGACACCTATCCGATCGGGTCGCCGGAACAGATCGCCTATGTGGCCGATACCGCCAATGGATATGCGACGTACCAGAACAGCAACCGTTCCCGTACGCCGATGGTCTACGTCGGTTCCAATGACGGCATGCTGCATGCGTTCGATGCATCCACCGGCGTCGAAAGTTGGGCCTATGTGCCGAGCACCTTGATCCAGAATCGTCGTATTGCGCTTTCGACCGCCGATACGGCGGGACTGACGCCAGGCGTCGACGTGAAACCCATCGAAAACGATGCCTTCATCGACGGAAAGTGGCGCACCTACATCGTCGGTTCGTTGCGCCTGGGCGGTCGTGGCATCTTCGCGATCGACGTGACCGATGTCCCGCAAGCCAGCGAAACCGAAGCGTCGGTCGCGGGCAAGATCAAGTGGGAATTCAACAGCGGGCCGACGCGGGTACCGGCCAGCGTGCCCAGTCCCGACCCGGTCTGCGCGGCCGGTGCGACGAGTTGCCCGTCGCTCGGCTACAGCTATGATTCGACCAATGTCGCCCGCATCCGCTATCAGAACAAGTGGGTCGTTCTCGCCTCAAGCGGCTATTTCCCGTCGCTGTCGAAGGATGCGGCCCAGCCGGATGATGCGAACGAGCCGGCGGCAAAGCATACGTCTATGCTGTTCATCGATCTGGAGACGGGCAAGCTGATCCGCGAGGTCCGCACGGATATCGCGCCGCAGACGCGACCGACCGGATTCAAGACCTACGGGCTGTCGCCGCCGAATGTCGTCGACATGGACAACGACCAGATGGACGATGTGGCCTATGCGGGGGATCTTGCCGGCAATCTGTGGCGCTTCGACTTCAGCGATGCGGACCCGTCCAACTGGAAGGTCGACCTGATGTTCACGACCTATGGCGATGGCGGCGCGACGAATGTGGGCGATCAACCGATCGTCTTCAACCCGACCGCCATGGCGGATCCCGCGACCCGCAGGCCCCTGCTGGTCATCGGAACCGGGAAATACCTCGGCCGCGACGATCGCACGAGTGCGATCCCGCAGCAGGCGTTCTACGGCATACGTGACTACGCGGGATCGTCCGCATACCCGGTTCGCGTGAACCAGCTGGTGACGCAGAACATCACTCAAGGTGCAGCGGACGCCAGTGGTGTCTCGGAGCGGCAGATCACCGGATTCACTGCGCCGACGGGCAGCTTGCCGACCAGTACGCCGTTCATGGTCCTGAAGGGGGCCGATGCCGGCGGCAATCCGATCAGGACCCGCGTGCGTGCGAACGGTTGGCGTCTGCCGCTGAACATCAGTACGGAGCCTGGAGAGCGGGCGGAGCGCCGCGCGGTCCCGCTGTACGGCCCGAACGTCTCCGTCCTCTACACGATGATCCCGAAGGGTGATGACCCCTGCGACCCGGGCCGTCGCTTTGCCCTCATGCTCGTCGATGCGGCCAGCGGCGGAGCGACGACGCGCACCGGAATAGGCAATGCGGGCCCTGTCGTCAGCTCGCCAAGTCCGCTGCCCGAGCCGCAAGTGACCCGGGAAGGTGAGGTCATCATGCCGCCGATCCCGGGTATCACGCCCGAGACGATGGCGGGATTGAACGACAAGATCAAGAATGCGGCGCCCTTCATGCCGTGGCACCGCGGCGCCTGGAAGGAATTGCTTGATCTGCAGTAAGACATTGCAGATGGCGGGTCGTGCACGGCCCGCCATCGATTTCATGCAAGCCGACAGGGGCATTCGATGAACACCCGAACGAAAGGTTTCACCTTGATCGAGATGCTGATCGTGGTTGCGATCGTCGCGATCCTCGCCGCGATCGCCTATCCTGCATACCAGAACTACATCATGCGAACGCGTCGTGCCGACGGCAAGGAACTCGCGATGCGCATCGCCGCCGCCGAGGAGCGGTATTTCACCAATTTCAATCGCTATTCCACTAACTTGACCGACGATATCCACGTCGATTCGACGTCGGAGAAGCGCTACTACACCGCGGTGGTCACGACTGACAACAACGACCAGACGTACCTGATCACGATGAGTCCGCAGGCGCCGCAGGATCGCGACAAATGCGCCGACCTGACGATCAACAACACGGGCTTCAAGAGTTTCACGGGG
>Ga0268266_10006135_pt1 | contig 11063 bp, 10 predicted proteins | sample KBSS13metaG_FD_190356 | JGI IMG/M metagenome (GOLD analysis project Ga0268266, IMG submission 190356) | Switchgrass rhizosphere microbial communities from Kellogg Biological Station, Michigan, USA - KBS S1-3 metaG (SPAdes) (version 2) | ecosystem: Host-associated > Plants > Roots > Rhizosphere... | reverse complement strand
GTCGATCACGGCATGCTGCGGCTCGATGAAGCCAAGACCGTCGTCGACTTGTTCCGGCATCACTACAACATCCCGCTGGTTCATGTTGACGCGTCGAAGCAATTCCTCGGCGAACTCGAAGGCGTCACCGACCCCGAGAAGAAGCGCAAGACCATCGGCCGCCTGTTCATCGACGTGTTCGACGCGGAAGCGAAGAAGCTCGGCGGCGCGGATTTCCTCGCGCAAGGCACGCTCTACCCTGACGTGATCGAGAGCGTCTCCTTCACCGGCGGCCCCTCGGTGACCATCAAGTCGCACCACAATGTCGGCGGTCTGCCCGAGCGCATGAACATGAAGCTGGTCGAGCCGTTGCGCGAATTGTTCAAGGACGAGGTCCGCGTATTGGGGCGCGAACTCGGCCTTCCCGAAATCTTCGTCGGCCGCCACCCGTTCCCGGGCCCCGGCCTCGCCATCCGCTGCCCCGGCGACATCACGAAGGAAAAGCTCGACATCCTCCGCAACGCGGACGCTGTCTATATCGACCAGATCAGGAAGCATGGCCTCTACGACCAGATCTGGCAGGCCTTTGCCGTGCTGCTGCCGGTTAAGACTGTCGGCGTGATGGGCGACGGCCGCACCTACGAATACGTCGTGGGCTTGCGCGCGGTGACATCCACCGACGGCATGACCGCCGACTTCTATCCCTTCGAGATGAAATTCCTCGGCGAGACCGCAACGCGGATCATCAACGAGGTGAAGGGCGTGAACCGGGTGGTGTACGACGTGACGAGCAAGCCGCCGGGGACGATCGAGTGGGAGTAAAGCGGTTCGGTGCTATCCGGATGTGTCCGCCTTTTTGAGCACATTCGGGAATTGCAACCCCGTCTTCTTTTCGATCCACGTGATTGGCTTTTGCTCTGTCTTCAGCAACTGGTCGAAATGCAATTCCTCAAACTCGATTTGCCCGACCAGTTTTTCCTGCGAAAGGCGAAATGCGGTCGCCTGCAGAGCGCCGTCCTTGTACCAGGCGACGATCTTGAAAAAGCTCAGGGCTACCTGAACCGAGGCGTAGACCGGATCGTCGTCCTCGAACAGAGGGCCTGCGAAAAGACAGATGCGCGAAGACTTGCCGGCTTCCAGCCTGATACCTTCCTCCAGTAGCTTCTCTTCAAGCGTGCCCCACTTGCCGTGAAAGCCGAAGATGGCACGGTTCAGCGCCGGTACCTGAGGCGCGGCGTTCGCATAGGAACAGGTCATGTCCGCCGCGTTTTTTGCCGCCGCGATGTTCGTGCCCCATTCGGCGTCCTCGCGCCGCGACAGATGGCCCTTGTCGAAGCCGCTCCTAGCGTACCACTTGTCATCCAGCTGGGCTTCGTAATCGATGCGATTGTCACGCAGCCAATTGTCCTGGCGACTGTCCTTGCCCAGAGCTGCGTAGCGATATTTACCGGTGACATTGATCGCGCTTACTACCGGCACACGCCGCACCGCATGCTGGATGCTGCTGTAATGGTGGTACTTGAGCGTATAGGCGCTGGGATTATCCTTCAGAAATGCGAGCTTCTTGCGCAATGCATCGCTTGGTTTAGGCATCGGAATGCGATCATCCAGGAATTCGGCCTGGTATCCCAAACAGCGTGTGAAGTCCTGCTCGTCTTCCAGCTTCTTTTCGACTTCGAATATCTCCGGTGCCGCCTGCAATTGCGGCCCGGACGCCGGAGCACTGACAACAACCGGCCCGCCGCCGATGGTTATGCGGATTTCGACCGGCGCGGCTGACGGCGCCGCTGGCACGGTCGCAAGTGGTTGCACAAGATCGCGCTCGGTTTCCGGCGGTTTGGGGTCGGAGAGGGCGACGAAGGGCCGGTTGTCGGTATAGGCGGGACTTGAAAAGATCTGTCCAAGAGGATGGGTGGCGACACCGGGCGTTGCCCTGAGATGTTTCATGATCGCGCTGATCCGGATCCCGCGGTTTGACAGCCAGACAATGCGTGCTTCGTCGATACTGCCCTGGATGACCGGGATTATCTTGTCGTCCTTGTCCAGATAATTGCCTTGCTGATCCTTTTTCGCGACGCCGGCGCTATGTAGTGCGATGACCTGCCATTCACTGTTGAAGACGGGGGCGCCGCTGCTGCCCTGCGCGGTGTCGCTCTTGTATACGATGACGTCAGCGAGGCTGTTATCGACGACCTCATTGCTGCGCAGAGCGATTTGCTTCTGTTGTCCGTCGGGATGCTGGATGATAGTCGCGGACTCGCCGATTCCCGCTTTTCCAAGATTGCCATTCAGTACCAGGTATCCCTGCTCGGTGAGTTGGTGGCGTCCGCTGATATCCGCTGGCCGGACTGCGACCATGGCCAGGTCGAGGTCCTTGAGGCTATGGAAAAACGTGTTTGGGTCGAGCGCATGAACGACGGATTCTCTGAGCTTCCCGGTCGCGTCAAATTCATAGTTGAATTCGATGGCGGCGTCGTCGGCCATGGCAGCAAAGCCGGCCACGTCGTCGACGGGAAAGACATGATAGTTGGTCATCATGATTTCGGGCGAGATCATAAAGCCAGTCGCGAAAGCCGTCTTATGTTCTCGCTTGTCGAAATAGCGGATGCGCCCAACGGCGCGAGCCTGCATGCTTCCGATCGTCAGATAGTTGATGGGAAGCAGGTCATTGGTGCCGATATAACGTTCAAACGCGAGATCGGCCGGTTCGCGCGCGGCGGCGGCGATCATGGTCCGGCGTAGTTCGAGATGTGCCGGTCCATCAAGCGCAAGGGCGTCCTTTTTTGCGATATCGGCCTGAATATGGGCGATCGCGGCAGGATCCTTCTGGAATTCGCTTTGGGCCTTTTGGAGCAGGTCGACGGGCAATTTCATGAAATATCCCTTTTCAAAAGACGCGTTGCACACAAAACGTGAAGATAATAGCATAACACGTAAAGCGTGTGACTGAATTTCGGCTGGGATGTCTGGCGCGAGGCAGCGCCTGTGTCGGTGTCGTCGGTGAAGACCGTCGGCGTGATGGGCGACGGCCGCACCTACGAATACGTCGTCGGCCTCCGCGCCGTGACCTCCACCGACGGCATGACCGCCGACTTCTATCCCTTCGAGATGAAATTCCTCGGCGAGACCGCCACGCGGATCATCAACGAGGTGAAGGGCGTGAACCGGGTGCGCATGCTCGCTCGGAGATGCCTCGGCCTGTCGCCTGGCCGGTACCGAGCAGCTCGACGCGCTGACCGCGGCGACAGGCAAGGGGACATTCAGGAAGCAGAAGTCGCCGATTGATCTGGACCAGGCTGATGTCCACGCCGACGGCATGACCGCGGACTTCTGCGCCTTCGAATAGCAAGAGCCGCCCGGGCGGTCACCGGACGGCTCTTTGCCGTAATTGCCGGTTCGTGACCGGTTCCATCGCTTGATTTCGGCGAGGCCGTGAAAACCGGGCGGTCTTCGAGCTGGCCTCTGATCGTTCGGTATTGTGTCCCGCGCGACTGACGATGAGACTAATCGATAAAATTCTAACGACAATCGAAACAGAAAATTAACGTTACTTTCCCGGCGAAGTGCGGAAAACAATGGAGCTACCGGGCGCTCAATTTCTGACAGGAGCACTCAAATGCTGCCAGGTCGATCCGCTCGCCGGGGAACGAAGCGCTGCCGGTTTGGATCGAACAGCGGCGCGGAAACGTGTCAGACTTAGGTGCTGTCGGTTAGTTCGTCAGTACCGGTGTGGAAACTATCATGATCAAGAACGGGCTTTATTCGTTGAATGCTGTTTCGCGCGATGGTGTGGCCGAGAACGTTGGTGGCGTCCTGATATTGCGCGACGGTCAGTTGCACGGCGGCGACGCCTACGTCTACTACACAGGAAGTTATGAATGCGCCGCTGGAAAGTGGCAGGGCAAAATAACCAGTCAGGAACACACTCCGACCGGGCGACCAATGGCGGCCCGTATCCAGCACATCGGATTTCTTGGCACTTACAACGATGCCGGTGCCAAGGTCGATGCCATGGCCCTCCTTGGCGAGCAAAGTGTTAGATACGATGCAACGCTCCGCCTGCTGGTAGCGGATTAAGTTGGATATCACTCGGCCTAAGCCAAAATCGATGTGGACGGCCCCGATAAGCGAGGCTGGCTGGCCCGCCTGTTCGCAAAGGGGCGGGGTGAATGTCTGGCGCGCGGCGGGACCTTCGCCGTGCTGCCGCCGGAAGACCGTCGGCGTGATGGCGACGGCCGCACCTACGAATACGTCGTGGGCTTCCGCACGGTGACCTCCACCGACGGCATGACCGCCTACTTCTACCCCTTCGAGACGGAATTCCTCGGCGGGACCACGACGCGGATCATCAACGAGGTGAAGGGCGTGACCCCGGTCGTGTACGACGTGACGAGCAAGCCGCCGGGGACGATAGAGTGGGAGCAGGCCCCTTTTTTGCAAAAATGAATCGCTAGCGATAAAACCCTCGTCTCGTGTCGTCGGAGAACGCTCCGGTAACTCTCGCAGAGTGGGATAGTTTGGTGCCAATATGGGCGATGTCGGAATTGCGATGGCAAAGCTCTCAGGCATCCGCAAAGCGGTGGCCGGAGCGTTGGATGAAAGGCTAGTAAGCCGAGCAAAGCCCGAGCCTAGGAGGACGTTTGCGCCAAACTCGGTAGGTCACCTCTTCAGGCAGGCGGCGGATCTGATCGACCGCTTGCGGGTTTTGCTGCCCGCCCTATACGACGATTTCCAGCCCATTTTGACGGAGCCATCCGTTAAGATGTTTCAGCCAGATGAGACCTTGCCGGAGGTGTTCCACTATAGCCGGGATCAGCTTGAACTCCTCGCGCGCGACATTGATCAGCTGTTTGAGGTTCGCGCCAACAGTGAACTGTCTCAGCCAGTGCAACGGCCAAGTACTGACCCGAAGCGCTCCTTTATCTCCCATGGGCGATCAGCCGACTGGCGCGAAGTTCAAGCCTTTATCGAGAAAGATGTTGGTCTTGCGACGTTGGAATTGTCCCAGGAGCCAAGCTCAGGACAAACTATCATCGAAAAGCTGGAGAGAAACGCTTCAACTTGCGACAGCGCTGTAATCGTCATGACCGGCGACGACATCGACGCGGATGGTCAAGCGCGTGCGCGTGAGAACGTTATGCATGAGATCGGCTTTTTTCAAGCAAAGTACGGAAGGTCTCGCATTTGCCTTCTGCATGAGGAAGCTGTCAGTATCCCGACCAACCTCTCAGGCGTGGTATATGTGCCCTTCCCAAAGGGGAACATTAGCGCGTCGTTCGGCGTTCTTTCGCGCGAGCTGAAGGCGATGTATCGGATCTGAGCTCGACTTCATTGCCTGCCGTTGTTGCGATCGCAGAAAATGAGGGCGCGGACCCATAAGAGCGTAATCACGGTGGATAAATTGCTGTCGGTGTCGGAAGTCTGCTGTCGGCCCTTGGCTGACCCGCTGATCCGTCCAACCGACGTCCGCTCTCGAGAGTCGAGCGGAAATGACCCCAACGGTCGACCATGTCTGCAAATGACCCACAGCGGACATTGACGGGCAGCGAAAACTCCATACGCTTCGGATTGCAATCGGGAGTGGCACAATGAAAAAGGTGGCAATGGCCGTTGTCTTGATCGCGATAACCGGTCAAGCAGCGTTGGCACAGACTGCCCAGACCAAGCTCACAGCCGAGCAAGCTCGCGAGGAGAATGCGTACGCTCTCGGTGTGCGGGCGTACCTTTGGGGTGCGCCGTTTCTTTACACCGGCGGCACTCTGGTCGCCGGTCAAAAAGCCGGCGCGGCCGGGATCAACACCTACCGCAAATTCGACACGCTCAAGACCGCCAAGGATCGCTTCGTTACCACGCCAAATAACGTGACCATTGACGCCTATGGAGCCGCCGACGTCACAAAGGAACCGGCGGTGGTCTTCGTGCCGAAGCTCTCGACCCCGAGATGGTATCTGGTTCAGATTGGCGACTACTACGACGAGGTCATTTGCAACATTGGAGGCACCAAAGGGGAGCAGCCGGGCGTCTACGTCCTAACCGGCCCCGATTTCGCTGGTGAAGTGCCGGGCGAGATGACCCAAATTAGATCAAGGACGAGGTTTGTCGTCGTCGCCGCACGTATAGCCGTTAACGGCAACGCCGACTTGCCAAAAGCGGTGGACGAGCAGAAGGGCTTTCACTTGATGCCGCTATCGGCCTACTTGCGCGATGGACTTTCGTACAAGCCCCCTGCAACGGCTCCCAGCGAAGAGTTCACCACTGATGCGCCTGACGAGATAAAGCCCTTCGGGGCTATTGGCCACTGGATGAACCGCCTGCTTGCCGTGTCGGCCGACGCAGATGATACGCAGATTGCGTCATTGCGCGAGATTGGCCTTAGCGTTGCGAAAGGCTTCGAGTGGAAAGCACTCGACGATGCCACAAAGCGCGGGCTGGCTCGTGCGGCAAAGGTCGCTCCGCAAATCGCCGATGCACGCTGGGAGGCTACAGGCGAGATGACAAACGGTTGGCGTTACACATTTGCCGGAGGTCGCGCCGGGTTCGACCTCGCGCTTCGCGCTGCATTAGCGAAGAACGTGACTGGCGCGCAAGTCGCCGATCAAGTGATCTATCCAAATACCAAGGTCGATGACAAGGGCGAGCAGTTCACGGGTACACGCAAGTACGTCCTGCACTTCGATGCAGGCAAGGCACCTCCTGTCTCGGTGTTCTGGAACTTGAACATGTTCGGGCCGGACATGTTCTTCGTAGAGAACGATTTCGGCCGATACAGCATTGGAAGCACGACAGATGGCTTGAAGAAGAATGCCGATGGCTCGCTTGACATCCTGATCCAAAAGGACCGACCGGCGGATACCTCCAACTGGCTTCCAGCACCGGCGGGCGAATTCAATTTGACGATGCGTCTCTATGGTCCCCAGACATCGGTGCTCGACGGCTCCTATCGGCTGCCTGCTGTTCACCGAGTTCAGTGAGGTCAGCTTATGCCCCTTGGCTGACATGGCAGATCGGCTCACGCTGTCCGCTTCGAGGGGTAAAGCGGACCCAGCCTTCATCGGCGAGGAACGTCTGCAAATGACCCTAAGCAGACATGGCCCGCCAAGCGACCTCGACCTCGCGCAAAATTCCAGCAGGCAATTCCTCTTGCCCAGGAAGTGGTCTGAACGTCCCAACGAAGAAAGATGGAAGAGGTTTGAGCGCCTTGATTCGCTCGTTCAGCCATTCGGTTAGCTCATCGTACTCTGCGATGATACCACCATTACCCGGATGCGCTTTGAGAGGTTCGAGGCCCCGATGAAATCTGGCCTCCCAGGCACGGTAAATCGTCCAATGTTGAAGTTCTCGTTCCATGAACTGAGAAGTTACAGCATAGAGCCGAAAGCGCTGCGTATGGTAATCTAGATTTTCTTCAAACACGGACGCGAAGTAGTGGGGAGCGCCGCACAGGTCAGCAGTGCCGGTTCGGATGCCATTATAGAGGTCGCGGATTGTGTGAACTTTCTCGAATTTCATAGTTCCTAGTACTCCCGATCGATGTCTGATCGCCATTGGCGACTTATGTCGCTTCTTGGCCCGTTTCGGACCTGAGGCGATGTCGAGTTTGAGTCTGCAATACGCCAGATATCGGACATGGGTCGCTCACGAACTTCGATCTATGAGCACAGGTCCTGCATTCGCATGGGCTAACAAAGTCCACTTATCGACCGCGCCAATGCCACGACAAGCAAATCACTTCTGATTTTCCGAAATCGTGTCAATCGCGCAAATCAAAAATATTCTGCTTCCGTTCTTACCCAAATCACCGGCATAACTTCGCCCGTCTCACGGCGGATGAGGGGCGCTTCGCGATCGTCACGAACGTGCGGTGAGATGCGGTGGACGCTGAGGGCGCGCTAGACGTGCGCGCCGGATGCGTACGGTGAAGTCGTGTGGTTCTGGTGTCGCGGTGCTGGCATCACGTTCTGGAGAAGCAAAGCTTCTTTGGGATAACGGAGGCAAAAGAGCCGTTCTCCGGGAAGAGCACGAAGTAAGCCGTAAAGCCATTGCGCAGGGAAGGCCGGGATGCTCCCGCTGTACCTGTATGCTCGTGTGCACCTTTTGCTTAGCGCAAACGGCACACGAGACCGCGGGTGCGGCAAGCGCCCGGTCTTCCCTGCGCCCTCTGAACAGGGCGAAAGCGATGCAAGCCTCGGGCGTTTCCCGCCGCGAGAATGCGGCGCCATACCCAGCGAGATGAAGTGCAGCGGAGTGGAATATAAAATGCGATCTCGCCTAGGCGATATCAGTCGATGGTTCGCGCATCCCTCGAACCAGGCCGTCGACGATAACCCTTATCTTCGCCGGCAGTGTCTTCGTCCGCGGCCAAAGCAGATTGATCGGCACCTCGCCGCCGGACATCCCGTCCAGCACGGTCACGAGCTTGCCGTCCCTGATATCATCCTGAACCATCCATGATGGAAGCTGCGCGAGGCCATGTCCTGCTCTCACGGCTCTCAGCACCGTCTCGAAATCCTGGATTTCATGTTTGACGGAAACCGCATGCCGCGCGATCGATCCATCAGGTTGTTTCAGCAACCAGCCAGCGCGATTTCCCTGCCGTCGCCCGACGATGCAATCGTGAGTCCCAAGATCGGGCTCGGACCGGGGGACGCCGCGCCTGGCGAGATAGCCGGGCGTTGCAACGATCACCGCGTGCTGGATTCCAATCTGGCGGGCGACCAGGTCGGCCGAGTCGTCGAGATTGCCAATGCGCACCGCGAGGTCGATGTGTTCGCTGACGAGGTCGACCTGCCGGTCCGTGAAACTCACGTTGAGATGCAGCGCAGGATAGCGCTCGGCGACGTCGAGCAGCACCGGCATCACAAGCAGCCGGCCGTACGCGGTCGGCAGATCGATCCGCACTTCGCCGCCCGGCATATCCCGCGCGAGGATGAGTTCGCTCTCGCCGCGGTCGAGTTCGGCAAGCGCAGCGACGCAATGCTCGAGCCAGGCCTCGCCGGCCGGTGTCAGGGACAGGCGGCGCGTCGTTCGATGCAGCAGCTTGGAGCCCAACCGCGCCTCGAGCCGCGACACCGCTCGTCCGGCCGCGGACTTGGTCATGCCAAGCTCGGCAGCCGCCGCCGTGAAGCTGCCCAGCCGCGTCACCGCGACGAATTCCGCGATCCCGTCGAAGCGTGTGTCCATCTGCCCGCTGTAGCTCCATACGCAACAGTGAGTGGAATTTAGGTCGGCTAATCGAGGATAGCCATGGTGATTAAGCTCAATTGGACCATCAATTCCCAATGGAGCTGTCCCATGCCCTCCCTGTTCGACCCCTATAATCTCGGCCCTTTCCACCTCAAGAACCGCCTTGTCATGGCTCCGATGGAGCGGTCGCGGGCAAGGAATCCGGGATGGGTGCCGGACGCGGATACGGCGCGGTATTTTTCCCAGCGGGCGGGCGCCGGCCTCATCGTGACCGGCAGCATCGCCATCAGCGAATGGGCCCGCACCTGGGCTTTCGAGCCCGGCCTGTACACCGAAGCGCAGATCGAAGGCTGGCGCCGCGTCAATGCCGAGGTGCATCGTCACGGCGGGATCATTTTCGGGCAGCTCCGGCATGGCGGCCGGGCGAGCCATCCCTCGCATCAGCCGAATGGCCAGAGCACGGTCAGCTCCACGGACATCGGTGCGGAGCGGGCGATATCGATGGCGTTCGATGAGAGCGGACAGCCGGCCGTCCTGCTGCAGACCAGGCCGCGCGCGTTGCGAACCGAGGAGGTGTCGCAGATCGCGCGTGAGTTCGCTCAAGCTGCGCGCAATGCGCGTGAGGGGGGCTTTGACGGCATCGAGATTCACGGCGCCAACGGCTATCTCCACGACCAGTTCATCAACGGGGGGCTGAATACCCGCGACGACCGTTATGGCGGCTCGATCGAAAATCGCATTCGCTTCACACTGGAGACGATCGACGAGGTGATCAGCGCCATCGGCAGCGAGCGCACGAGCATCCGGCTGTCACCGTTCGGCCGATACAATGAGATGCCGCCGTTCGAAGACGAGGCCGAAACCTATCTGGCGCTCGCGGCCGAGCTCTCCAGGCGCAACATCGCCTATGTGCATTTCAGCGACCAGACCCGATGGAATGACGCGGAAGGCGTCTCGATTCCCAAGAACTATCTCGGGGCGTTTCGCAGCGCCTTTCGAGGACCCGTGATCCTTGCCGGCGGCTACCTCAAGGAAAACGGGCAGGCCGCGATCGATGCGGGCGAGGCCGATCTTATCGGGGTTGGAAAACCCTTTCTGGCAAATCCTGATCTGGTCGAACGGCTGCGCAACGACTGGCCGCTCAACGCATGGAATTCCAAGACGTTTTATACCGAGGGTCCCGTCGGATATATCGACTATCCCGCGTGCGTGGATGCATCCGATCCGCGCCCGCAGAAAGCGCTGACGGTGTTTCCCCGATGACGCGCGACAATCAGCCGCCACCGATCGTAGGAAGACCTGCGATAGCCTGGGACGGCGTCAGCCCAAAACAATGCTTGAAGGTCCGCGTCAGGTGCGCCGTGTCGGCGAAGCCCGCGTCCATCGCGGCGGTTCGCACCAGTGCGCCGGCGACGATCAGGCGCGCCGCATGCTGCAGTCCGGTCCACCGCTTGAACTGGCGGAAGGTCGTCCCGGTCGAATCCTTGAACAGGCGAAGCGCCTGGGTGCGCTCCAGTCCCAGCCGTGTGGCCAGTTCGGCCTGGCTCATCCGCGCCATCGGTTCGGCCGCCAACTCCGCCAGCACGGCGCGCATCTCCGGGGGAGGGCGATCCTGACCATGGCCGAGACGCTCGCGCAGCTCCTGCTGCGCACCAACATCGAGCCGCATCCCGGCGAGCGCCAGTTCGCCGATGCGCCCCTCAAGCCGCTCCGCCAGCGCAGCACGACCCGGCCAGCGCGCGCTGTCGAGGTACATCGCGCTCAAGCCACCGTCTCCGCAGATGATGTGATGCTCGACGCCCGGCCGGATGATCACGATATCGCCGGTGACGGACTGTCCCTGGCCCACCACCGTGAGCGGCCCGCGTCGGCCCCTGACCACGCAAGTAACAGGGTTCGGG
>Ga0268266_10006132_pt1 | contig 11065 bp, 11 predicted proteins | sample KBSS13metaG_FD_190356 | JGI IMG/M metagenome (GOLD analysis project Ga0268266, IMG submission 190356) | Switchgrass rhizosphere microbial communities from Kellogg Biological Station, Michigan, USA - KBS S1-3 metaG (SPAdes) (version 2) | ecosystem: Host-associated > Plants > Roots > Rhizosphere... | reverse complement strand
TCACCAAGATCACCGGCGAGGCACCGACGGTGGTGCTCTCCGACGATCCAGGTTCCTCGGACCGCATCAACCGGTTCTCGGAAGGGACCAGCCGCTGGCTCGTCGCGGTGCGGATGGTGTCCGAAGGCGTCGACGTGCCACGGCTGGCCGTTGGGGTGTACGCGACCAGTGCGTCGACGCCGCTGTTCTTCGCCCAGGCGATCGGCCGGTTCGTCCGGACCCGCCAACCCGGCGAGACGGCGAGCATCTTTCTGCCCTCAGTGCCCAACCTGCTGCTGCTGGCCAGCGAGATGGAGGCCCAGCGCAACCACGTGCTCGGCAAGCCGCACCGCGAGCCCCAAGGCGACGAGGAGTATGTCGAGCGACAAAAGTCCGAGCCCAGCGAGATGGACAACGGCTTCGAATCGCTTGGCGCCGATGCCGAACTGGATCAGGTCATCTTCGACGGCTCATCGTTCGGTACCGCGACTCCTGCCGGCAGCGAGGAGGAGGCCGACTACCTCGGCATCCCCGGCCTGCTCGACGCCGACCAGATGCGAGACCTGTTGCGGCGCAGGCAGGATGAACAGCTGTCGAAGCGGACTGCGACGGGTGAGGTACCGCGGCCGTCGACGCACGGGCAGCTGCGCGAACTGCGTCGTGAGCTCAACGCGCTGGTGTCGGTGGCCCACCACCGCACCGGCAAGCCGCACGGCTGGATCCACAACGAGCTGCGCCGGCTCTGCGGCGGCCCGCCGATCGCCGCCGCGACGACGGATCAGCTGAAGGCTCGTATCGAAGCGGTGCGCACGCTACAGGGTTAGGCCAACTCCGCCAGGTGCTTCAGCGAGTTGTCCAGATGCTGCCGGTCGAACGGCGGGAATCCGATGTGTTCGCGTGTTTCCGATGGGACACCGGACCAGTCGTAGGTCAACGTGACTTCGGTTTCCGCCGGGCCGACTGACGTCAGGTCATAGCGCCAGAGCCAACCACCGAATTCGAGATTGGCGTCGTCAGCACCTTGTCCGGGTAGCCATGCGATGGCTCGCGGCGGCTCGAAGACTTCGACTCTGTTGGCCATCTCGTAGAACTTGTCCGGGTGGTTCTCGTGAAACATCTTCATCCGGAAAACCTGACCGACGCCGGCCAGCGGCTTGCCGTCCAGCGGCTCACGCACCCAGCCGGTGCCGTCGATGGCCTGGTGCGTCGACGGGTCGGCCAGCACGTTGAAGACGTCCTGAACCGGCGCCTGAATTGTCAGCGTGGCAGTCATGCGTTCTTCGGTCATGTGAGTACAGACTCCCCGCATCCCGATAAGTAATCGCGCAAACCGACAATCCCGCATACGTTTTCCTCATGCCCGCCGACGCGCCGACGATCCTCGCGACGAGCGGAGGCCTCCGGGAAGGGCGGCGCACCCGATGGGAGTTCAGCGAGCTGACCGAATACGCGATCGAGTTGGCCGGCGTCACGGGACGCGCGCCGCGGCTGTGTTTCGTCGCCACCGCGCTCGGCGACAACCCGACCGTCCTGCACTGGCTCATTGACGCCGCGCAGGCGCGGGGGCTCGCCGCGTCGCATCTGACGCTGTTCCCGATGCCCAACGTCGACGACATCACCGCGCACCTGCTCGACCAGGATGTGGTGTGGGTGTTCGGCGGAAGCGTGGCAGGTCTGCTGGCGATGTGGCGGCTGCACGGTGTCGACGCCGCGATGCGCACCGCATGGCAGGCGGGCGTGGTGCTCACCGGCATCTCCGCGGGGTCGATCTGCTGGCACGTCGGAGGAACGACGGATTCGTTCGGACCGGATCTTCGGCCCGTCACCGACGGGCTCGCCCTGGTGCCGTACTCGAACGGCGTGCATTACGACTCCGAACCGCAGCGCCGCCCGTTGTTCCAACGCCTCGTTGGTGACGGCACCTTGCCGGCCGGATACGCCACCGACGACGGCGCGGGTGTGTTCTATCGCGGCACCGACTTTGTCGAAGCAGTCAGCGAACGTGACGGCGCCGCAGCGTATTTCGTCGATGCGGCCGACGAGACGCGACTCGACATCCGGCGGCTCTAGGGCCCCGGCCCGGGGTCGGGGTTAGTTGTTGGTTGGTGGTGGTTGAGGTTGGAAGGGGTCATACCACCACCAGTCGGCGCGTTCGCCCAGGGGTCCGGTCCAGGGTGGGACATCGGGTGGGGGTTGGGTGGGTGGACGCGCGAGTGATGCTGCGCTGAGTGGTTGGCCGGTGCTGTCGGTGACGGTCAGTTGGTGGGCGGGTCCGGTGATGGTGATGACGCCGCGGTGGTGCAGCCGATGGTGATACGGACACAGCAGCACGAGATTGTCGAGGTCGGTGAGCCCGCCGTCTTCCCAGTGCACGAGGTGGTGGGCGTGCAGGCCGCGGGTGGCCCCGCACCCCGGTATCGCACAGGTGGGGTGGCGATGTTCCAGGGCGCGGCGCTGCCGCCGATTGACCGTGCGCGTCGCGCGTCCGGCCCCAACCGGCTGGCCGGCTCGGTGGAACCAGACTTCGCAGGTGGCATCACAGGTCAGATATTGGCGATCGGCGTCGGTGAGCAGCGGACCCAGATGCAGTGCTGCGGTGTGGTCTTTGACGTCGACATGCGCGACCACGGTGGTGTGCTGCCCGTGCGGGCGCCGGGCTACTTCGGCGTCCCAGCCGGCTTCCACCAGCCGCATGAACGCCTCACCATTGGTGGGCAGCGGGGGCCGCTGCGCTGAATCGCCTGCACCCTGGTCGTGTTTCCACTCGGTGTACAGGGCGTCGTGATGCGACGCCAGTGCGGCGTCGAGCTTGGCCGACTCGATATGCGGGAGTCGGATGCGCCACGTGGTGAAGTGCTCATCAGTGGTCTTGGTGACCGAAACCTTCGGCTCAGGTGGGGGGTTGGGGTCGGGTCGGGGTTCGAGTTTGACCGCGGTACGCAACTGGTTGACCGTGGCCACCGCCGCGAACTTCGCGTAATGCTCATCAGAGCCCTCGCCCGCGTTGGCGGCGATGACGCCGACCTGATCCAGCGACAACCGGCCCTGACACATCCCCGCCACACAGCGCGGAAACTCTTCCAGCCGGCCCGCGACCGTGGTGATCGTGTTGGCGGTTGTCGAGGACAAGCCGAGTTTCCAGGCCACCAACCCCGCCACCGAGCGTGCCCCGGTGGCACCCCACAACCGGTCGCGGTCGATCTCCGCGACAATCTCCACGACGCGCCCGTCGATGGCGTTGCGCTGACCGGCTAGCTCAGCCAACTCCCCAGACAGCACCTCAAGGCGCTCTTTCGGGCTCGTCGCGGTCGCCGCCAAGGACATAACACCATCATCACAAACGGGTCCGACAAGTCTCGGGCCGCAGCGTTAGAGCCCGAGCAGCTCCGGCAGATCGGCTACCGAGTCGATGACATGATTGGGCTGCATCGCGAATTCGTCTGCGGCCCAACGGTCCAGCGTGTCCTGGCGGAACTTGCCGGTGCGCACCAGCACCCCGGTCATCCCGACCACCTGCGCGGCCAGCACGTCGTTGTTGAGGTCGTCGCCGATCATGTACATCTCGTCGGCGTCGACGCCGAGTCTGCTCGCGGCGGCCAGAAAACCCTCCGGCGCAGGCTTGCCGACCGCCGTGGCCTTACGGCCGGAAGTCTCTTCCATCCCGATCAGGTACATGCCGGTGTCGACCCGCAAGCCGTCGGTGGTTGTCCACGCGGTGCTGCGGTGCATGGCGACCACCGGCACGCCCTGCGCCATCCAGTCGTACACCCACGACAACGTGAGATGGCTGTACTCCGGGCCCGCCCCGCCCAGCAGCACGACATCGGGCGTCTCGGGCGCCTTCGGTCCGGTGAATTCGCTCGAATACGCGATGTCGATGCCGGGCATGTCCTCGGCAATCTGCCCGCTGTTGACCAGGAAGCACCGCGCGTCGGGGTAGCGGTTGCGGACATACTCCGCGGTGAGCACCGCGGCGGTGATGACCTCGTCGGCGCGCACCGCCATACCGGCTTCGGTGAGGAGTTCGGCGATCTGCACCCGGGTCCGCGTCGTGGTGTTGGTCAGGTACGAGCACGCAATCTGGTTGTCGGACAAAGTCCGCAATGTTTTCGATGCGCCCGCGATCGGCTTCCACGACGTCACCAGGACGCCGTCGATGTCGAACAGCACACCACCGATTGCCATGGCCCGACACTAAACGGCAAACGAATCAGCGCAACTCGGGGGCTACCCGAACTGCGCGAAGTACGGCCGCTCCCGCTTACCCTTCTCGACCAGGATGAAGACGACACCCCACGGGTCGGCGAACCACGTCGTGCGCACTCCTGCGATGTCGGCGATCCCATCAACGAGGAAGCGAACTCCCTTGTCCTCCAGCGTCTTCCGAGTTTCAGTGACGTTGTCGCAAATCAGCCCGATATGTGACAGCCCGGGGTCGGCAAGACCCGTTCGCACCGCCCCGTCCCCGTCGGCGCGCAGATATTCGATGACTTCGAGCACCCTGTCACCGCCGTCGCCGAAGCCCACGATCGCGGCTTTCATCGCAGGATCGGCCAATAATTCGCCCATGTCGGCGCGGATGGCGTCGCCGTCCATCACGTACGGCGGCGAAAGAACCGTGAATCCCAGCACGTCGCGGTAGTACGCCACGGCCGCATCACAGTCGGGAACGCAGACGCCGGTATGTGCCAGGCCCGTGATCATGTCCTCGATTCTGGCAGTATCGCGGCAGAGGAGCAGTCGTTGGTCGCCGAGGCCGTCAAGCCCTAGCCCAGGCGTTGTCGGCTACCCACGGCGATGCGCCCGCTGCGATCGTCCACGCCAGCTCGGCTGGAACGTCGATCACCCGGTAACGCTTCACTCCCGCTGCGGTCGCCGCGATCAACGTCGCGACGCCCGCACGGCGCTGCAGCAGCGTCTGGCGCACGGTCCACCCGATGATGCCCGCCGCGGCGATGCAGTCGCGGCGCCGATCCAGGCTGCCCGACCGCGCCACCAGCCACTGCGCATCCACCCGATGCCCAAGCGCCCGCGACCGGTCGACCGCCAACAGCACACAGCAGACCGTCAGCACCGCCCACACCGGCCACACCCAGATCGGTGTCGGCACCGCGGCCATCACAATCAGCAGCACTGCAGGCAGCGTCAACGCCCGAGTCCAACGCCTGCGCGTCGCCGCGGGGCCGTGTGCCCGCAGCGGGCCGCTCACCGCGTCCGGCTTGGCGATCAACCCCGACAACACCGACTCGGCCGTCGCTCGCGGGCAGGGCGGCAGCAATAGGGATGCCTCGCCGGCCCCGGCGACACCCGTCATCACCGCGTCCAGTCGAGCGCCCCCGAACAACCGCACCAACAGCGGCTCGCGCAACGTGCCGCCGCGCAACCGGCGCATGTCGTAGGTGTGCTCGCGCAGCCGCAGCAGACCATGCTCGAGATGCAGCAGCTCCGCATCTCGGCGCAGCACCAGGTTTCCATACGTCACCAGCGACCGCAGCACCGACAACACCACCGACGCGACGAGCACCACGGCCGCGGCCACGATCAGGCTTGCCGCGACTCCGAAGCGCTCCGCTGCCTCGACGCCAGACCGGGCCAGCCGCGAATCCTGCAGTGCTGCAACGGCACCCGCCTGATACAACAGGCCAACTGCCGCCGCGATCATCGCCAGCCCGGTGAAGCTCAGCGGGCTGTAACGCAACCAGGAGGGCTGCCAACGCGCCAACTCCTGGCCCGACGCTTCCTGCTCGATCGCAAGCGAATCCGCCATCAGAATGGCGCGCAGTCGCGGCACTTGTCCGGCCTCGACCGCGTCGAGGGCGAATGCCGCGTCGCGCCTGGCCTCCTGGCCCGTGCTCAGCCGCAGCACAGTCAGCCCGAGCAGTCGGTGCAACAGCCGGGCATCGGTCGAAACCGAGCGAATCCTGTTGCGCGGCACCGAAAGAACCTTGCGCTGAAGCACACCCGTACGCAGCCGCACTTCTTCGGCGTCGATCCGGTACGCGGTGGTGAACCAGCGCGCCACGCCGTAGCCGACGACGAGCCCGAGCCCGAAGAGCGTCCACAGCGGATTGCCCGTCGCCGATCCCAGCACCACCGACCCGATCAGCAGCGGTATCTGCCGCAGCACCTCGTGGACGGGATGCACCAACAGCATGCGTGGGCTGAGTCGTTGCCACACCTCGCCGGTCATGTCGCATCCTCCGCGCCGAGGGCCGCGATATCGGTCAACTGTGCGACAACCCGTTCTGCCACATCGAAATCCAGCGCGACGATGCGCACCGCACCCGCCGACGAGGCCGTCGTCACCGTCACATTGGCCAGCCCGAACAACTGGTCCAGCGGCCCGCGTTCGGTGTCGACGGTCTGCACCCGCGAGATCGGCGCGATCCGGCGCTCCTGCACCAGCCAGCCGGTCCGGGTGTACACCGCCTTGGTGTCGATGTCCCAGCGGTGCACGCGGTATCGCCACATCGGGACCACCCCTACGAACAGCACAATGCCCAACGCCGTGGCCACGGCCGCAGTCGCGTGCAACCACGGCAACCGGGGACTGACGATGAACCACACCAGCTGGCCCACCGCAAGCATCAACCACGGGATCGCCGCGCCGCTCGCCCAGACCAGCGGGGCCTTGCGGCTTGGCGGATTGGCCGGTTCGATCAGCTGCATCCCCACGACAACGAAACTAGCCGCCCCGCGCTGAGTATGTTGAGGCCATGAGCAGCAAGTGGACCGCGGCCGACGTTCCGGATCAGTCGGGCCGGGTCGCAATCGTGACAGGTGCGAATTCGGGCCTGGGCTTCGACACCGCGGCGGTGTTGGCGGACAAGGGTGCCCACGTCGTGCTCGCGGTGCGCAACCTCGACAAGGGCAACGAGGCAGCGGATCGGATCAGGTCGAAGAATCCCAACGCAGAAGTCAGCCTCCAGGAGCTGGACCTGACGTCGCTGGACAGTATTCGCACGGCCGCCGACCAGCTGCGCGCCGACTATCCGCGCATCGACCTGCTGATCAACAACGCGGGCGTGATGTATGTGCCGACGCGCGAAACCACCAAAGATGGTTTCGAGATGCAATTCGGCACCAATCATCTCGGCGCCTTCGCGCTGACCGGTCAGCTGCTCGACAACATGCTGCCTGTCGAAGGGTCGCGCGTTATCGCGGTCAGTAGCGTCGGCCACCGCATCCTGGCCCGGATTCATTTCGACGATTTGCAGTTGGAACGCAAGTACAACCGCGTCGAGGCCTACGGACAGTCGAAACTCGCGAACCTGCTGTTCACCTACGAACTGCAGCGGCGGCTGGCCGCCAAAGGGACACCGACGATCGCAGCAGCTGCTCACCCCGGCTTCGCCGACACCGAACTCATGCGGCACCTGCCCAGCGCCATCCCCAACTTCCTTTGGCGACCCTTTGCGCAGCCCGCCGACATGGGTGCGCTGCCCACTCTTCGCGCGGCCACCGACCCCGACGTGCAGGGCGGCCAGTATTACGGGCCCGATGGCATCGGTGAAACGAGAGGCCATCCGAAACTCGTTGAGTCCAGCGCTCAGTCGCATGACGAGGATCTTCAGCGGCGACTGTGGACGGTGTCCGAAGAACTCACCGGCGTGACGTTTCCGGTCTGATGCGCACCGTCGACGAACACCGGCGCGTTGTTGCCGGCCTGATCACTGCCAAGCCTGCGGTCACGCTGCCGCTCGCCGAGACGCTCGGCCTCGTCTTGGCCGACGATGTGGTGGCACCACTTTCACTGCCCGGGTTCGACAACTCCGCCATGGACGGGTACGCCGTAGTGGCCGACGACGTCGCCGGCGCGACACCCGAGCAGCCCGTGCTGCTGCCCGTCGCCGAGGACATTCCGGCCGGGCGTACCGACCTGCTCACGCTGAAACGTGGTACAGCACACCGCATCATGACCGGCGCGCCGCTGCCCGCCGGCGCGACAGCGGTGGTGCCGGTCGAGGCCACCGACGGTGCTACCGACACGGTGGCCATCCGCACCAGCGCGAAACAAGGTCAGCATGTCCGCCGCGCCGGTGAGGACGTCACCGCGGGCACGACCGTGCTGCACACGGGCCAGGTACTCACGCCCGCGGCGTTGGGCCTGGCGGCAGCGCTGGGCCTGGGTGAGCTGAAAGTCCTTCCACCGCAACGAGTCTTGGTGATGTCGACCGGCACCGAGCTGGTCGCTCCCGGCACACCGTTGCAACCGGGCCAGATCTATGAGTCCAATGCGGTGATGCTGGCCGCGGCCGTGCGTGACGCGGGCGCCATCGTCGTCGCCTCACCGATGGTCGGCGACGACGTGGACGCGTTCCGCGCCGCACTCGATGCACATGTCGGTGACGCCGATCTGATCATCACCACGGGTGGTGTCAGCGCGGGCGCCTACGAGGTGGTCAAGGATTCGCTCGGCGGGGAGGTCGACTTCGTCAAGGTGGCGATGCAGCCGGGGATGCCGCAGGGCGCGGGATCGGTGAACGGCATACCGATCGTCACCCTGCCCGGCAACCCGGTCAGCGCTCTGGTGTCGTTCGAGGTGTTCATCCGCGAACCGCTGCGCGCCGCGATGGGCCTGCCGAAACCGGACCGGCCGCGGCGAACGGCAGTGCTGGCCGAGGACCTCACGTCCCCCCGCGGCAAGCGTCAGTTCCGCCGCGGAGTGCTCGACCGCGACGCCGGAACGGTCACCAGCTACGGCCCGCCGGCATCACACCATCTTCGCTGGCTGGCCTCGGCCAACTGCCTGCTGGAGATCGACGAGGACGTCGCCGAGGTGGCCGCCGGGTCGACCGTGCACGTGTGGGACTTGGCCTAAGCCCTCTCGGCGAATCCGGCCGCCCGTAGAATCGCTGCACGATGGCCAGACGCCCCGACCTCAAATCCGGCCCCGAGCGGCTCGCGGCGCTGGTGCGCACCACCATTCCGCCGATGCACTCTGCAGGGCTGCCCTTCGTTGGCGCCAGCCTGGCGCTCGCCGCGCTGGGACGTAAGCGCCCATGGCTGCGCAGAGCCGGTCTAGCCTCGGCGGCCGCGAATGCGGCGTTCTTCCGGCATCCGCCGCGGGTGCCACCCACCCGGCCGGGGCTCATCGTCGCGCCCGCGGACGGGCTGATCTGTCTGATCGAGGAGGCGCTGCCGCCCGCCGAACTCGGCCTGCCCGCAACGCCGTTGCAGCGCATCAGCATCTTCTTGTCGATCTTCGACGCCCATGTGCAGCGGGCGCCGATCAGCGGCGAGGTGGTCTCGGTCGTGCACCGGCCGGGGGCATTCGGCTCGGCCGAACTCGAGGCAGCCAGCGAGGACAACGAGCGCAACAGCGTGCTGATCCGCACGGCCGACGGCGCCGAAGTGATCGCCGTGCAGATCGCCGGCCTGGTCGCGCGGCGCATCGTGTGTGAGGCGAAGGTCGGCGACAAGCTGACCATTGGCGACACCTACGGCCTGATCCGCTACGGGTCGCGGCTGGACACCTACCTGCCCGCAGGCTCCAACATCCTGGTGTCAACAGGGCAGCGGGCGCTGGCCGGCGAAACCGTATTGGCCGAGCTGCCGTGAGACCGCGCATCAAGGCGCCCGTCGTAAGCCTGCGCATTCTGCCCAGCGCCATGACGGTGGCAGCCATCTGCCTTGGGTTGACGTCCGTGAAGATGGCGCTGGACAACCGGCCCACCGAGGCGATGGCGTTTCTGGCGGTGGCCGCGATCCTCGACGCGCTCGATGGGCGCATCGCCAGGATCCTGAAGGTCACGTCGCGGATGGGCGAGGAGATCGACTCACTGGCCGATGCGGTGAATTTCGGTGTGGCACCGGCGTTTATCGTCTACGGAACCTTGCTCTCGCACTCGCGGGTTGGCTGGATCGTGGTGCTGGTCTACTCCGTCTGCATCGTGTTGCGGCTGGCACGCTTCAACGCGATGCTCGACGTCGACAAGCCCGCCTACGAGAAGGAGTACTTCGTCGGCATGCCCGCCCCAGCGGGCGCGATCGGCGCAATCGGGCCGTTGGCCGCCAAGATGCAGTTCGGTGACGGCTGGTGGACATCGGAGGCGGCGGTCATCATCTGGATGATCGGCGTCTCGCTACTGGTCGTCAGCACCCTGCCGATGCGCAAGATCCACACGTTCTCGGTGCCGCCCAACATGGTCCCGCTGCTCCTGCTCGGGGTGGTCGTCCTGGTGGCGGCGTCAATCTTCTACGGCTATCTGACAATCCTGGCGATCATCGCCGCCTACGTCATCCATATCCCGTTCGCGATCCGGACCCGGCGCTTCCTTGCCGAACATCCGGAGGTATGGGATGACAAACCACGGCAACAACGCGCGGCGCGCCGGGCGATCCGACGTGCGTCGCAGCCCCAGCGCCGCCGGTCCAACTTGCGACTCGGCCTGCGCAGGCCCGATCGCTGACATGACGCAGAGCGAAGTCGCGGAGGATCCTCCGCTGAGCCATCTGCGTCTTACCGCGCGACTGAACACGTCGGCGCTCGACGCGCGCAGGGGCGTCGTCCGGTTGCATCCGGAAGCCATTGCAGCCCTTGGCATTCGCGAGTGGGATGCGGTATCCCTGACCGGTTCCCGAACCACCGCCGCGGTCGCAGGGCTGGCGCCGGGCGGGACCCCGGCCGGCACCGCGTTACTCGACGACGTGACGCTGTCCAACGCCGGACTGCGCGAGGACACCACGGTGATCGTCTCGGCGGTCACCGTCTACGGCGCGCGATCGGTGACCGTGACCGGCTCCAAACTTGCCACCCAATCGATTTCGTCGGCGACGCTGCGTCAGGCTCTACTCGGCAAAGTGATGACCGTCGGTGACACCGTGTCGCTGCTGCCGCGCGATCTGGGCCCCGACATTCCGACGTCGGCCGCCACCGCGGCGCTGGCATCGTCGGTAGGCATCACCTGGACGTCGGAACTGCTGACGGTCACCGGTGTCGATCCCGCTGGACCCGTTAGCGTGCAACCGAACTCGGTGGTGAGTTGGGGCGACGGGATAGCGCCGGTTGCGCCCGCAACGGCAGGCCAACACACGGTGTCCACCCCGAAGAAGGCCGCGACGGTCAACATCGACGACCTCAAGG
>Ga0268266_10006130_pt1 | contig 11068 bp, 11 predicted proteins | sample KBSS13metaG_FD_190356 | JGI IMG/M metagenome (GOLD analysis project Ga0268266, IMG submission 190356) | Switchgrass rhizosphere microbial communities from Kellogg Biological Station, Michigan, USA - KBS S1-3 metaG (SPAdes) (version 2) | ecosystem: Host-associated > Plants > Roots > Rhizosphere... | reverse complement strand
GTCTAAGAGGATGTTCGCGCCAATGCCTTCTTGAGAGACGCGCTCCCGCTCGGCCGCGATGATATCGGGCGCGGCGCCAGTGAGGTCGCGGAGAGTTTGCCAGCTGATAGCAGGGTCGGAAGCAAGTAGCCAGTCAAGGGCCGGTGGGGTGTTCACAGATAGATGCTAACGAAGTTCAGCAACCCACTCATGCTTGATTGGCATCTCAAATTCAAGAGAACATTCGCACGGTGAGCTGCGCCCTGGCGCGATGATCTGGTGTTTTCCTGTTTAAGACTTCTTCTTTCGGTATCTCATGGGCTCTTCAAATTCGAACCGGACCGTCGCCTTTGTCGTCGATGACGAGGACGTAATTGCGTCCACACTCGAACTGATCCTTCTCAGCCGGGGATTCGCGGTGAGGTCGTTTGTGGACCCTACCGACGCGGCGGAGGCTGCTCAATCCGTAAAGCCGGACTTCCTGCTTACCGACGTGATGATGCCTAAGCTGAACGGGATCGAGCTGGCTATCAAGGTAAAAGAGATTAATCCTGAGTGTTCTGTTCTGCTCTTTTCAGGCCAGGCGAGTACGAGCGACCTGCTTGCCAGAGCCAGCGAACAGGGGCATAGCTTCGATATCCTCGCAAAACCCGTGCACCCGCTGGATCTTTTGAGCAAGATTTCAGAGCTGCTGGGAGAGTCGATGCCGACGGCGAGCGTCTCCCAGCCGCTTGAAGCTTCTGATTAGTCATTCTCAAGAAGCATTAACGAATCGTGGGCACTGCCTTCCTGAAGACAACTGCGGGTATCTCAGAATGACAGTCGGTGTTGTAGCGCGCTACATCAGCTTGAGTAGAGATTTGTCTGGATGAAGTCGTTGCGGAATTTTCCGGTGGGGTCGTGCTGGTTGACAAAGGACTTGAAGTCGGCGAGGCGGGTGTACTGAGCCTGCAGCTGCTGGGGCGGGATCGTGAAGAGTTTGGCCCAGTGGGGACGGGGGTTGAAGGGCTTGAGCTGGGCTTCGATCTGCGGGAGGATTTGCTTGACAGTGTCCCACTCGGGCTTCCAGGTGAAGTGGATGGCGAGGGAATCGCGCTGGTAGGCGGTGCTCATCCAGAGATTGTCGGCGGCGATGGTGCGCAGTTCTGTCACGAATAGATGCGGGGTGATTTTGTCCTTGAGCTTTTCGACGGCGAGGATGGCTTCGTAGCCGTGCTCGCGGGGCACAAAGTACTCGGTCTGCAGCTCGCGGCCGCTCGAGGGTGTGAACTCCATCTTGAAGTGGGGCAGGCGCTGGTACCAGGGGCCGGGGACGCCCATCTGCTCGGTGCAGCTTTCGGCGGGATGCTCGGTGATGGGATGCAGCTTTCTGGTTGCGCGTTTGGCGTTGTAGAAAAGTTCCGGGGTCGTGTGCTGTTCGCCTGAGGCGAGGCGGCGCTTGATCCAGACCTGGGTGGCGCGGTGATTCTGCCAGTCGGTGAAGAGGCTGACGCTGTAGCCGGCGCCGAAGATGCCGTCGAAGTTGTGTTCCAGCTCGGAAAAGGAGAGGTCCTGGTAGACGGTCTGGGCGACCTGGAAGGTGGGCTCGAGGTCGAGGGTGACGCGGGTGACGATGCCGACCACGCCGAGATGAACGACCGCGGCGGCGAACTGATCGCCGTCCTTGTCGCGGGAGAGGTTGAGGAAGTCGCCACTGGCGGTGACGATCTCAAGGGCGCGGACAGGTGTGGAGAGGTTTCTGTTGTGGATGCCGGAGCCGTGCGTGGCGGTGGCGATGGCTCCGGCGACGGAGATGTGCGGGAGTGAGGCAAGGTTTGGGAGTGCGTAGCCCTTAGCGTCGATGACGGGGGCGAGCTGACCGTAGCGTACGCCAGCGCCGACGGTGACGGTACGGGCCTTCTCGTCGATGTCGATTTGTTTCAGATGTTCGAGCGAGACCTGGTTCTGGTTGCTGTCGGCGATGCGGTTGAAGGAGTGTCGCGAGCCTAAGGCGCGCAGCTTTGCACACTTTTTTGCGCATTCGCGGACTTCATCAAGGTTAGCGGGAGTGTGGACGTGGTCGGTGCTGTAGTGGATGTTGCCGGCCCAGTTCTCGTGGGGTGCGGGTTGCTGAGCATGTGGCTGCTGTGACGCAGGCTGGGCTAAGGCGAAACGAGAGGCGATGGCGCCGGCCACGAGTGCTCCTGAGGATTTGAGAAATTCCCGCTTGTCCATTTTCGGTAGATGACCTCGATGCGGATGGAAGGGCACGAATCCGCGCGCACTAAGAATAGGCAGGCGACTCCTATTGCGGCAAGGAGTTATGAGTTAGAGCGGGGTTTCATATTGCGAAATCGTTAACAGATTTTCATCCAGGGTTATGCGTTGGAAGCAATGAAGATGCGGGTTCTCGCTGACAGAAATGGTACGGCAGGCAAGTTATTGCTTTATGGGCATTTGACTATCTAGTAACCTGAAAAAGATAGCCAGTAAGTTGCGGATTTCAATACGGATCCGATATGGCTCGAACTCATTCATACCCCTTATTCAGGAGGAACAATCTCATGACAGAGACAACGAAGAAAGCGACCACTCGGAAGAAGACAAGCGCGTCGGCGTCAGCTCCAAAGGCAATTGCAGAGAAAAAGACCTCGAAGAAGGTTCAAGAGATCCGGACGGCGAGCCGGGAAGAGATTGCAGCCCTGGCACACAAACTGTGGGCAGAGCGGGGATACCAGCACGGACACGATGCCGAGGACTGGCTGCGCGCGGAACAGGCCCTGCTGGGGAAGGCTTCGTAAGCCAGGTTCAGCTTGGAAAGAATCAGAGTGGCCGCGATTCGGAATTCCCGCTCTTATACTTTTGCCCCGCGACAAAGACCTGTCATTGGGGAGTTGTAGCTGAAAAGGCTATCCGGCCCTCGCTGATCGTCCAACGAACTTTGCCCTGCATCGTCCAGCCGTCGAATGGGGTGTTGTGCGCCTTGGAGCGCGTCTCTTTGGCGTGATACGTCCATTCGGCTTTGGGATCGAAGACAACCACGTCGGCAAAACTGCCGACCGCCAGTGTGCCGCGGCCTTTCAGGCCGAGCAGTGCGGCGGGCTGCGCGCTCAGCAGGCTGAGAACGCGGCCGAGGGGGAGCTTCCACTCTTTGTGGAGCCAGCGGAGGCAGAGGCCGAGCGCAGTTTCGAGGCCGGTGATTCCGTTCGGGGCATGCTCGAATTCGACTTCCTTCTCATGCACTGCGTGCGGGGCGTGATCGGTGGCGATGGCGTCGACCACGCCGTCGAGGATGCCTTCGATCATGGCGTCGCGGTCGGCGGCAGAGCGCAGCGGCGGGTTCATCTTGGCATTGGTGTTGTAGAGGCCGACGTGCTCCTCGGTGAGCAGAAAGTGGTGCGGCGCGACTTCGCAGGTGACGCGGAGTCCGTTGCGGCGCGCCTTGCGAACTGCGGCGACGGCGGCGGCCGTGGAGGTGTGCGCTACGTGCAGGTGGGCGCGTGCGTCTTTGAGCTCGGTGACGAGCCGAATATCGCGTTCGACCAGGCTGCTTTCGGCTTCAGGCGGCATGCCGCGAAGGCCGAGTTTGAAGGCGGTGGGCCCAGCGTTCATGCTGGCGCCCTGGGTCATGCGCGTGTCTTCGGCATGCTGGATGACGCTGAGGCCCACGCGGGCGGCGGCAGCGAGGGTCTCGCGCATGATCGAGTCTTTGAGGATGGGGTGGCCATCGTCGGTGACGGCGACGGCTCCGGCCGCCTTGAGGGCGGCGAAATCGTTGATCTGCTCGCCTTTTGATCCGCGGGTGGCCGCGCCGATGGGGAAGACGCGGACGGATGCGCTGCGGTCCGGTGAGAGCATCCAGCGGGTAATCTCGGGCGAGTCATTGACCGGGATGGTGTTGGGCATGGCGGCTACGGCGGTGAATCCGCCGGTGGCGGCGGCTGCTGTGCCGGTAGCGATGGTTTCTTTGTGAGCCTGACCGGGCTCGCGCAAGTGGACATGAATATCGATGAGGCCAGGGGCGACGGTGAGACCGGTGGCGTCGAGGAGCTGGACGTCGGAGCCGGTGCCGTTGCCGGGCTTGATTTTGCCGGGGCCGGCGATTTCGGCGACACGGCCGTCTTTGAGCAGGATGTCTTTGGGGGCGTCGACGCCGGCGGCGGGATCGATGAGGTGTCCGTTGCGAATCAGAAGTGTGCTCATGCGCGACCTACTTTCGGTTGCGCGGAGAGGGCGCGTTCGACTACTGCCATGCGGATGGCGACGCCGTGGCGAACCTGTTCGAGGATGGCGGACTGGGGGCCGTCGGCGACGCCGGCGGTGAGTTCAAGGCCGCGGATGATGGGGCCGGGGTGCATGACGAGCGCTTTTGGTGCGTGGGCGTCGAGGCGCTGGCCGGTGAGCTGGTAGGCGTCCTTGTACTGGGTGAGATCGATTTGCTGTCCGGCGAGGCGTTCGGCCTGGATGCGGAGCATCATGACAACCTGGGATTGACGGAGGGCGGCTTCGAAGTCGCGCTCGACGGTGATGCCGGGGCCGGCGTTGGCGGCGGAGTCGGGCAGGAGCTGAGCAGGTCCGCAGAGGATGACGCGTGCGCCGAGGCGGGGGAGCAGAAGCATGTTGGAGCGGGCGACGCGGCTGTGGAGGATGTCGCCGACGATGGTGACGGTGACGCCATGCAAGGTTTTCTCATCAACCTGACTGATCGCCTCGGATGCAGCACGAGAAGCAGATCCTTCGCTTACCACCCCCAAACTTGATAAAGCCGCTTGGGGCCCCGTGCGTTCAGGATGACAGCCAGTCTTGATTTCGTGCAGATGGCCAACGATGGTGCGGAGGTCGAGGAGGGCTTGCGTGGGATGCTCGTGCATGCCGTCGCCGGCGTTGAGGATGGGGAGGCGGGTTTCCTGTTCGAGAAGCCATGGTGCGCCGGAGGAGTTGTGACGGATGATGATGGCTTCGGCGCCGAGGGCTCGGAGGGTGAGGCCGGTGTCTTTGAGCGTCTCGCCCTTTTCGATGCTTGAGGAGAGGCTGGAGACGAGGGTGGTGTCTGCGCCAAGGCTTTTGGCGGCTAGCTCGAAGCTGGTGCGGGTGCGCGTGGAGGACTCGTAGAAGAGCAGGGCGATGCGGCGCTTGAGCAGGATGCGGTCGCGGGTGAGGGGGTCCTGATTCTCCAGGACGGTGGCGCGCGAGAGAAGATGGCCGATGGCCGCGAGATCCAGGTCCATTACCGAGAGCAGCGAGCCGGGATTGTAGGGGAATGGAGAGGCGGGCGGTTGAGGTGTCTGTAGCTGGCGGCGGGCGGGAGTCGTTGCGGTGGCATTCATGATTAGCTCTCAGCTTTCAGCTCTCAGCCGCCAGGTCTCAGCTTTTGCCCGCGGTGCTGAAGGCTGAAAGCTCAGAGCTGAAGGCTGTCTTTTAGTCCACCCGTTCGACGAGGAGTACCTGCTCGTCGTTGTCGACCTCGTGGAATTTGACTTCGATAATTTCGCGGCTGCTGGTGGGGACGTGGCGGCCGACGTAGGTAGCTTCGATGGGCAGTTCGCGATGGCCGCGGTCGATGAGCACAGCGAGCTGAACGCGGCGCGGACGGCCATGATCGAAGAGCGCATCGAGTGCGGCGCGGATGGTGCGGCCGGTGTAGAGCACGTCGTCGCAGAGGACAACGTCGCGGCCTTCCACGTCGCATCCGATAGCTCCAGGGGTGACGACGGGGCGCACGTCTGCGGTGGAGAGATCGTCGCGATAGAACTGGATGTCGAGGGTGCCGCTTTCGACGATGCGCTTCTCGATGTTGGAGATGAGCTTGCCAAGGCGTTGAGCGAGAGGGACGCCGCGACGCTTGATGCCGATCAGGGTCAGGTCTTCGCTTCCGTTGCTCTTCTCGACGATTTCGTGGGCAAGGCGCACCAGGGTGCGCTCAATCTCCGAGGCGGACATCAGCCTGCCCTTGACGCGCAGGGCCGTAGAAGTTGTTGGTTCGCTCATAGGCTCTCTTGCCGGATGATAGAAGGCTGCGGCGGGAGGGGGCAAGCTGTGGAGAAGCAGCCTTTAGCTTCCAGCCGCCAGCTCATGGCTGCTTCAACGCGGAGAAGCCCCTTCGAGATTCTTTCGGGCGGGCCCAGAGAAGCGGAAAATAATCTCCTAACCGTGATGGAAACCCGCCTGTCAAAGGGGCTGAATGCAGGGAAATGACCACTCGACAGTCCGGGCGGTGTTGGCCGGAGACAAAGAGGCGTATGGGGCACTGGTCCGCGCGCACAGTGCGGCTGTGTTCCGGGTGGCGTTTCGGATTGCGGGCAATGAGGCCGATGCGGAGGAGATTGTGCAGGAAGCGTTTCTGCGCGCGTATCAGCGACTGGAGAAGTTTGAGCAGCGTTCGACGTTTGGGACGTGGGTCTACCGGATCGCTGTGAACTGCGCGCTGAATCGGGTGGGTCAGCCAGGGATCAAGGCTGAGTATAGGCACGGCGAAGAGAGCGATGCGGAGACGAAGACGGTGCAGGTGGCAGCTAAAGACGCTGATCCGGAGAGAGTGCTGCTGGGACGCGAGGTGACCGCAGCTCAGGAGCTAGCGATGCAGAGACTGACAGCAACCGAGAAATGCGCGTTCGTGCTGCGGCATCTGGAGGAGCGCTCGATGGGAGAGATTGCGGAGGTTCTGGGAGTAGCGCCAAACGCGGCGAAGCAGGCGGTATTCAGGGCAGTGCAAAAATTGCGCAGAGAACTTGCGCCGCTGAGGGGGAACGCATGAAGCACCTGAGCGAAGACGAGCAGATGGAAATGTACTACGACGAAGGATCAGAAGAGGCAAAGAAGCATTTGACGGCGTGCCGGGAGTGCGCGGCGGACTTTGCAAAGTTCAAGGGCAGCCTGGATGCGATCAAGCCAGAGGAGGTTCCGCAAAGAGGGCCGGATTACGGAGACCAGGTATGGCGGGCGCTTGAGGCGAAGTTGATTCCGTACGAAAAGAAGGTTTCGGGCTGGCAACGACTCACGGACCGGATGAGCTGGAGAGCGGCGGCGATAGCAGTGGGCTGCGCGGTGCTGCTGGCAGCGGCGTTTGTTGGCGGGCGGTATTGGGAATTCGTCAAGAACAAGCAGCAGCCGGAAGTTGCGGGCAATGACCAACCACAGCAGCGAGTCGTAGTGGTGGTGCTGACGGATCACCTGGATAGAACGGAGCGACTGCTGGTGCAGTTGAACCACGCGGATCCAGCGGACAAGGCGGAGAATGCGCAGTTGCAATCGGAGGCGCGCGAGTTGCTGGCGTCGAACCGGCTCTACAGAGTGAGCGCCAACAAAGAGGGAGATCCGGCTCTGGCTGGCGCACTGGACCGGCTGGAACGGGTGCTGGCGGAGATTTCGAATAATCCGCATTTGACGGCGGCTGATCTCGAACGAGTGCGGAAGGACATGAATACCAGCGGAGTTCTTTTCGAAGTGCGGGTGTTGCGCGCGCGGAAACCAAATCAGGAAGGCGGGCCGATGTCCGCGAAGGGAGTTTCAATCTAATGGACGCGAAGAGATTGTTTGCACTTTTACTTGTTGCAGGGGTAGCGGCGGCCCCTTGTCTCCGGGCCGAGTATCCGAGCCCGATGCTGATTTCGTTTGGCGGCGAAGGCGGCGGTACGGCTGACGAAGCGAGCCTGTATGCCGATGGGACGCGGGCGATCAACGAGAGCCGGTGGTCTGAAGCTGCGGGGCTGTTCGATCGCGTGGCGCAGCTGCATGGAGAGCACGCCGAGGGAGCGCTTTACTGGAAGGCCTACGCCGAGAACAAGGAAGGCCAGCCGGCGAGCGCGTTGAGCACGTGCGGTGAGCTGCGAAAGAAATATCCGAAGGGGCACTGGGTCGACGAGTGCGGCGCGCTGGAGATTGAGGTGCGAGGCAAGAGCGGTCACCCCGTCTCTCCGCAAGGTGAGCCTGACGAGAATTTGAAGCTGCTTGCGTTGAATGCGCTGATGCAGCAGGACCAGGCGCAGGCTGTTCCGATTCTGCAGAAGATTCTGGCAGGCAACCAGTCGGATGAGCTGAAGAGCCGTGCGTTGTTTGTGCTGGCAGAAAGCCACTCGCCACAGGCGGATTCGTTGATTGGGCAGATTGCTCAAGGACAATCGGGGACGCCGCTGCAGATCAAGGCGATCCGGATGCTGGCGGTTGCGAAGGGGAAGGGTGCCAACGACACGCTGGCCTCGATCTACCAGAAGAGCAGTGATGCGCAGGTGAAGAGGGCGATTCTGCAGTCGTACCTGATCACAGGAGACCCGGCGAAGCTGCTGGAAGTGGCGCGGCAGGAAAGCAATCCGGAGCTGGCGAAGACCGCGGTTCACACGCTGGGAGCGATGGGCGCGGCAACGGATCTGCTGGCGATGTATCGGGCTTCAAATAACGCGCAAACGAAGGAAGACATCATCAGCGCGTTGATTCCTTGCGGGCAGAAGGGCGTTGGTCCGCTGTCGGAGATTGCGAAGTCGGAGCAGGATGCACAGCTTCGGCGGAGGGCAATTCGCAACCTTGGGATTGCGGGTGGGATGTCAGTAGCCCCGGCGCTGGTTGAGACGTACCAGAAGAATTCCGATGCGGAGACAAAGCGGGCGGCGGCTCAGTCGCTGTTCCTTGCCAACGATGCGCCGGACCTGGTGACGCTGGCGCGCGGTGAGAAGGATATGGAGATGAAGCAGTACCTGGTGCAGCAGTTGAGCCTGATGCACAACGAAGAAGCGACGAAGTACATGATGGAAATTTTGAACAAGTAGAGAGGAATCCCCATGAGACGGATCTGGTTGTCGGTGGCGGTGGCTGGAGTGTCGATGTTGGCTTCGGCGCAGCAACCCAAGGTGATCAACGCGCAGATGCACACGGAGTCGGCGAGTGCAGGCTTGTCGGCAGCCGTGGAGCAGCTTAAACATGCGAGCGGGCCGCAGTGGCTGGGCTATGCAGTGGCAGCCGTTCCGGGATCGCACTTCTCGATGTGCTCGAACGAAGAATCGATGAAGGACGAGGGATGCTGTGGCGTCTATCGTCTGGAGGCCGAGAATAACAACTACCGCTCCTCTGATGGGGACCACGGTACGGAGACAAGCATAGAGATTCTTGCTCGGATCGACAAAGGAGCAATCGACAAGATCCGTTTTATAGGGACCAGCTGCCAGCTGGATGCCGGGGGGCTGCCGTTCACGTCTCTGACAGACGTAAAGGCGGATGACAGCGTGGCCTGGCTATCCAGTATGGTGAACGCTGACGACAAGAAGCACGCGGATCAGGCCGTGGCGGCGATCGCAATGCATGAGACGCAGAAGGCGACGGCTGCGCTGGAGGGATTTGCTTCGTCTTCGAATCCACTTTGGCTGCGGGAAAAGGGCGCGTTCTGGCTGGGCGCGGGGCGAGGACACGAGGGGTTCCTCGCCCTGAAGAAGCTCGAGGGCGATGCGGATCCGGAGTTCCGGAAAAAGGTGGTTTTCGATTTGTTTGTGAGTCACGATCCGGCGGCCATCGAAGATGTGATCAGCATGGCGAAGTCAGACAAGGATGTTGGCGTTCGCGAGCAGGCCATTTTCTGGGTTGGGCAGAAGGCCGGGAAAAGAGCGGTGGCGACACTGAAGGACACCGTTGAGAACGATCCGGAGGTGGGAGTGAAGAAGAAGGCGGTGTTCGCTCTGAGCCAGCTACCGAGAGATGAAGCGGTGCCAGAGTTGCTGCACGTCGCGCAGACGAACAACAGCCCGACGGTCCGAAAAGAGGCAATTTTCTGGCTGGGACAGACGCACGATCCGAGGGCGCTGGACTACTTCGAACAGATTCTCTCGAAATAGAAAGGCTCGCGTGAATTGGGCCGACGTTATGCGCTCAGATCTCAGGGCGTCTACGACGGCCTACCATGCGAGCACCGATGGCTCCTCCAGCAACCGCGAAGAGCGTCAGGAGAGAGCAGTACCAGGCGAGTCCGACGGTTTGGAATCCGGCTTCGCCTTCGGGAGAGAGCATCCACTTGCGCTGAGATTCGGCCTGGGCTGCGTTGTAGGGAAGAGACATCTGGGCTTCAACGCGCTGGGTCTGGCGGTCCATCTCGGTGACGGCCTCAACCCAGGCGGAATCGATCTCACCGCCCTGGTGACGAACGACGCGGGAAACGAAGAGATCTACACCGCTAAGACCAAAGGCCAGCCATCCGGCGATAAGGCCCGTGACGAGGCCCATGCGGGCGCCGGCGCCGATGGTGATCCAGGCTGGGCGCTGACGGCGCATGTAGAGAAACACAGCCAACCCGGCGGCGGTGGACATCCAGAAGATGCCGAGCCCGCGCAACGGAGAGAGCTGGGATGTGAGCATTCCGGCAGGGACGGCAAGGGTCAGAATTGCGCGAATCCCGGTTCTCCAATCGATGGAGCCTGCGTCGCGAACGGCTTCGGGCCAACGATCTGAGGCGGGAGGGATTGCACCCGGGTCGGCCTGGTAGACGAGCTGCGGCAACCCGCACGACGGGCAGTAACAACTATCCCCCGGCACGGACTGGTGGCAGCGATTGCAGGTCGTCTCCATGGTTAAAAGCCTATCGCATGGGCCTGACTGGCGAGCCGTTGATTTGGGACGGCTGGAGACTCGGACGACCTGGCAAGCGGAGAAAATTCACGGCATCCCGACGCGTCTCTATCACGCGAAGTGTCGTGTTCGCTCCGACGAGGGATGCGAAAGTAGGGTCGGCTCAATTGCCAGACTGCTGATCGCTTCACTCCTTGAGAAGTTTTGACAAACGTTTCAAAGGCGCGGGCGGGAATGCTTGGGGCGAGGGAGCTTAAGGGCCTTGCGCAGAGGAGCGTAGGATCGGGTTTTGCAAACGCGGCAACGGATGGGGTATCTCATTGCGAGCAGCTGAAGGCAGTCGCGAAGCTGCAGGTGTGCGCTACGAAGGTCAATCGATCCGCATTCGCGGCAAGACATAGACAACACGACAGCCCTCCCGGTTTAAAGTTTCACGGGGAAGAGGCCCAGTCAGTTTTGCCATCGATGAATTAATGTTGAATGAAGATCAGATGAGCGCAGATTGCTCGATGGCAAAGCTAAATGCATTGTAGCCAGCATTGCTGATTATGAGAGTAGCTAATTGCGG
>Ga0268266_10006129_pt1 | contig 11068 bp, 17 predicted proteins | sample KBSS13metaG_FD_190356 | JGI IMG/M metagenome (GOLD analysis project Ga0268266, IMG submission 190356) | Switchgrass rhizosphere microbial communities from Kellogg Biological Station, Michigan, USA - KBS S1-3 metaG (SPAdes) (version 2) | ecosystem: Host-associated > Plants > Roots > Rhizosphere... | reverse complement strand
GAGCGATCCGCCGCCCAGTCCGGCGATCGCCTCGGCTTCGGTCGCGAGCTCCGCCGCGGACCGGGCGTCGCGCAGATCGGCGGCGACGAACTCGGCGCTGCCTCCCGCGTCGCGGATCTCCTGAACGACCTCCCCGCCCCGCCCGGCATCTCGACCGGACACCACGACCCGGGCGCCGTTGCGAGCGAGCCGTAGTGCCGTAGCCCGCCCGATACCACTCGTCGAGCCGGTGACCAGTGCCGTACTCGTTCCCACAGGACCCATCTCCTCGCGTGACGTGATCGGTCGCGCTGACCGGAGCAGCGCGGTACATCCCTCTCCGAGGCTCCGGCAGAGGACCTAACCGGAGGCTTGCCTCATGTTTGGACCGTAGCACAACATGAGGCACCCCTCCGAATACGCCCGCGAGCCGTCCTTGTCCGTGTCACGTGTCGGTCGGCGACGCCCAGGCGACGCTGTCGACCACCGAGGTCGTCGCCCAGACCGACAGCACGCGGGACGAGCATGGCCATGCCCTCGGCGGGGCCGACATCGCCGTCGACGCCGCCCACGAGCTCGTCGCGGCCGGCAAGGGGACCCCGGAGAAGATGCGCGACGCCACCTGGCGACAACGGGTCGACGCCCTCGGCCGCGCCCACTACAAGCGCTACGACGAGTCCACCGCGACCGCGCTCGGCGAGGGCGCCGAGCTCGTCCTCGACCGCTGGCAGGGTGACCTGCGCAGGCTGCGCGACGAGGCGGGCCGGGACCCACGGGCGATCCGCGAGCTGCTGCAGGAGGTCCCCCGGCTCGGTCCGACCGGCGCGGACATCTTCTGCCGCGAGGTCCAGGGCATCTGGACCGAGCTGCAGCCCGCGCTCGACGGCAAGGCCCGCCAGGGCGCCGAGAAGCTGGGGCTGCCCACCGATCCCGACGAGCTCGCCCGCCTCGTCCGGAAGCCTGACCTGCCGCGTCTGGCCGCCGCTCTGACCCGCGCCGCGCTCGACGCCGACGTCCGTCACGCCGTGGACGAGGGCACCGAGTAGGGACCGGGCAGGGGTCGGTTCGGCGCGGCGGCTGGACGCAGAACTCGTTCCCCTCCGGATCGGCGAGCACGACCCACGGGAAGAACCGGCTGCAGCTCGACCACCGCATCGACCGCGACCGCCTTGCGCATGCGAGACGACGACTGCGGCCAGATACTGGCGCCCCGCCTCGGCCACAGGGAGACACGAGATGATCGGCGACGCACACCGCCTCGATGGTCGGCGACTCGCGACGGGTCGGTCCGCGCGGCCAGTCGATCTCGAGGGCTCGACGGGTTCCCGCCTACGGCGAACGCTCCACCACCGGTTGTTCGTGCCGGTCCTCCTCGTCGTGCTCGGCGCCGCGGGCGTGCTGGTCGGCTTCGGGTTGCCGTCGGAGGGACTGGCCGTCGCCGCTGTCGTCGTCATGTCGGCCGGATGGGTCTGGGCGTGGTGGATCTACGTCGGTCTGCGACATCCAGACCGCTGACGAGCGGGTAGCCCTCGTCGCCCAGCCTGCCGGAGAGCGCGAATCTGTACTTGCCAGGTGGCAATACTGTATCGCACACTGTAGATATTCGGCCGGGAGACGAAGGAGCCCGAGATGACACTCGCCAAGGTCTGGCTGCAGCTGCGCGATGGAGACCTGGTCCGCGCCGACCAGGTCAGCGAGATCACGGTCCACCCCGCGCCACGGATGTCCGGGGCGGAGCGGTGGCTGGTCGACGTCGTCGTGCCCGTCGCCACGGGAGCCGGTGACCGCGGGGGCTGGCGGTCCGGGCCCCTGCACCGCACCCTCGCCCAGTGCGACGGCGAGCCCCACGGAGCCCAGGTCGCGCTCGCCCGGTTGCTCGCCCGCCTCGAGGACCTCGACGCCTCAGGGGTCGTGCACGCCCACGTCGCCTCCGCGCCAGACGGCTCGTGGCGACACCCGGAGCTGCGCTTCCTCTTCTCTCGCTTCGACACCATGGACCAGCCGGAACCGGCGGCCGACGCCGTCCACGCCACCGGCCGCGACGCTGCCGCACCCGCGATGTCCGGCTGAGACCCGAGGGGCCGGGGCGCCCCGAACCCTGCCCGTGCCCACCGAGAGGACGGAGAAGATGGACCAGACCGCACTGGTCGCCGTGAACGACGCCGACGCCGACACACCCCCGCGTCTCGGCGGGTACGGCCGATGCGCGTCGTGTGGGAATCTCAAAGCGCTCGACGGCGCTGGGCGACCGTTCCCGCACAACCGTTTCGTCTACCAGTCGGCGCAGTTCCGGACGCGTCGGTGCGAGGGTGAACGACTACCGGCACGTCGACACTCGGCCGACGTCGCCTGACGACGCGCCCGCTCGCGGTGCTGTTCCCTCAGCCCTGCCGTGCGGGCTGTCCGAGGCTGCGCGAGAGCGGACGGAACACGGTCTGTCGGTCGGCGTGTCCCAGCAGGTCCAGCGCCTGCCAGAGCGTGACCTGCGTGGCGGTCAGCACCGGCTTGCCGACCAGCGCCGCCAGCCGGCCCACCAGGCCTGCGGTGTGCAGGGCGGTCTCGGGCAGCAGGACCGCCTCGGCATCGGGGCTGTCCGCGGCGCGGAGCAGTCCGCCGATCTCCTCGGATCCCCATCGGGCCACCCGTCCGCAGCGGATCTCAGAGCCTCGAGCGCGCCGAGCTCGGTGACCGCCCGCCGACGGCCCGCGCTGTCGAGATCGGCCAGGTCGCCCACGATGTCGGGCCAGGTCAGGTCGACGTCCCCGTCGACGTCGTCCACGCCGAACGCGACCTCATCACGTCCCACGCCGACGAGGCCCGCCTCGCCGCCGCCCGGGGCGGCGCCCGAGACGCCGCCCGAGACGACGGGCGCGACGACGGCCGCCTCGTCGTCGTCCGGACCGCTTCGTCGACCTCCGTCCGATCCACCCTGGAGCGACCGTGAGTGCGGAGACCGCACCATCGAACACCGCGGCCGCACCGCCGACATGGGCCTGCGGCCCGAACGGCTCCGTCCAACGCCGCGGGGTGGAGTGCGCGATGAGTTCGTCGTCCCGGCTCGGTCCATCAGACATGGAACTGGACCTCTTCGCCGGTGTCGCGGTGAGCGACCTCCGCCGCGCCGTTGCCTGGTACGACTCGCTGTTCGGTGACGTGGAGACGTTCGAGCCGAACGACGTCGAGCACGTGTGGACGCTGGCCGAGCACCGACACGTCTACGTCGAGGTGGACCCCGAACACGCAGGCCACGCCAAGGCCACCCTGTTCGTCGACAACCTGGACCGCTTCCTCACAGCCGCAGCCGACCGCGGGATACGGCCCGCGTGGGAGGAGACCTACGACAACGGCGTCCGCAAGGCTCTCTTCAGCGACCCGGACGGCAACGAGATCGGGATCGGTGGAAGCGGCTGAGCCCGCTCCGGTGCGCTGCCCTCCGGAGCTGAGTGCGTCACCGGAATCCCCGGCGAACCGACCGTTTCGGCGACCGGTCGGTCGAGCCGCCCTCAGCGGGGGGAACCCACGATGGCTGGCATGGAGACCGAGCTGACCGTCCGCGTGGACGGCGCGACCTATACGCCGTCGTCCTGTTCGGGCTCCTGCGGCGAGCTCCTCGGCGGCGTCATGCGCACCGAGCGCCTGTCCGCCGACGACCTCATGGTCGCGGCGCGGGAGAAGGACATCCGCAGGCTCGCCGATGTCGACCTCGCCGTGTTCACCCCGCTCGAGACGTCCGACGGCGGGCAGGGGCTCCGGACCGGCCGACGGTCGGCTGACGGGGGTGCTCGGTCGCTACCGCGACGGCCGGGTCTGGTCGGACGCCGGGGTCCGGCGGCGTCGGGCCTCGTCGGCTCGCTGCTCGTCGAGCCGGTCCTGGCGACGCCGTTCGCGGATGCGCAGCAGGACGAGCATCGAGATCCCGTAGGCGATCCCGACGACCACCAGCGCCACCCCGAACCTGATGACGACCGAGGCGTCGATCGCCGACAGCAGGGCGAGCACGCCGAGGGTCAGCAGGTGGAAGAGCACCGAGAGCAGGATGTTCAACGAGTGCGCCGTCTCGTTGTTCTGGAACACCTCCTGGAGGAAGGGTTCGCCGCGACGGAGCAGGACCTGACCCACGGCGGCGGTCAGCACGACCGCGGCGATGAGGTAGAAGACGTACTCGGTGTCCATCGGTTCTCTCCTCGGAGTCGCTGTCCGCCGGACAGCGGACCACGCGACGGTGCGCGGCGGCCGTCTCGCTGCGGGTCGCCGATCACGACGTCGCAGAGATCGAATTCCCGACGCAGGCTGTACCAAACCCGTCCGGCCGGGAGACGCCGGGCCCGGGTCCGTCTCGAGACCTTCCACGGGCAGCGCAGCGGCCACGCGCCTGTAGGCCGAGCGCACGCGGGAACGGGCCGACTCGACGCGGACGGACGATCGCGAGCGCAGGCTCCGGGCTCCCGGGTCACCCCGTCCGCGGTCAGCGATCCCCCGGGGCGGGAGGCTCGGGTGCGGACGAGTCGGCCGCCGTCACGTCTCCCGCCTCCTGGGCCTCCGCGTCCACGTAGACCACGCCGTGAGAGTGCGCGACGGTCCCGGCGTCGCGGTGTGGGATGTCCCCGTCGATCGCGTCGTCGGACACGTACGCGGCGTCCTTCTCCCGCGGTTTCCAGTGGGTACCGTCGTCCGCGACGAGCGGAGCAGGCAGCTCGACGCGCTGGGCGTCCGTGGCACCGGGCGTCGGCGACCGCGGATCGCCGCCGTCCTTGGGATCGAGCTCCGGATCAGCCACGACCACTCCGTCCATGAGGGCCCGACCCCTTGCCGGACTTCGGCGAGATACCCGCGCGGTCCGCAGCCCAACCCGCCACGATCGGGGGATGGGGGGTTCCCGTCGCGGGTGGGGCGCCTCAGCTCCCGGCCTCGGGCCCGAGCAGGTTCCCGAGCGGCCCGAGGTCGATGTTCAGGTCGCCCGGCTCGAGGCCGAAGTGCTCACGCAGCTCGATCATCGCCTCCTCCAGCCGCATGAGGCCGAGACCCAGCCGCTCCACGGTCTCGTCCGACAGGTCGCCCGCCTCCACCCTGCGGAGCGCCTGACGCTCCATGAGCTGGCGGAGCAGCTCGACGATGGTCAGCACGAGCTTTCCGAGATCCCGCGCCACGGTCTCCGGCTGGGACTCGATGCGGTCGGGCAGCTCAGCCATCGGCGCCGTCCATCAGGGTGTGGACCGAGCTGATCAGCGCCCGCAGCGACACGTGCACGAGGTCGACGTCCGCCAGCGAGATCGTCACGTCGCCGGTGATCATCACACCGCCCGCCAGCAAGCGGTCGAGGAGATCGACCAGCGCCAGGTCGTCATCCGGGTGGGCGATCGTCACGGCTGCTCCCAGTCGGTGAACGAGAACGCGGGCCAGGGTCCGGTCAGCTCCACCCGGATCCGCTCGGGCGCGGACTCCGCGACAGCCGCGCGGAAGGCCTCCTCGCGCTCGTCGGCCACGAGATAGCCCGCGTTGAGCACCATCTCCTCCGCACGCCCGCTCAGCCGAGCGTCCTGCAGCGCGAAGCGGTGTGCCGCGGCGGACCGCTCGACGAGCGCCGCGTGCAGACTCTCGGCGCTCTCTCGGGCGTGCTCGCGCCGCCGTCCGTCGCGGTCCCGGGTCTCCCGGCGACGGAGCAGGTACGAGGTCCCGGGGCGGCCGGCGTCGGGTGCCGGGAGGGCGGGTGCGTCCTGCGCGACCTCGGGTCCGACGTAGACCTTCACCCCCCACTCGCGGTGCCCGGCGACGCGTCGCAGCACCCGCAGGAGGTCGGCGGCCCTGTCCGCGAGCAGCCGTCGCACCGCGGCGTCGTCGCGGTAGAGCGTCGCCAGGCGGACGGGGGCGGTCGGCCGCTCCCGCCCCGCCTCGACCACGACGGCGTGGTGGGCGCGCGCGAGGCCCTCGAGCCGGCCGAGGTCCTCCATCGAGGCGGCGAGGGCGGCCTCGTCGAACCGCCGGGCGGCGACCGTACCGACGACCGCGACGAGATCGCCCTCGATCAGCAGCCGCGGCGGCTCACCGTCGACCCCCGGTCCGGCCGGGGCGTCGAGGCCGCCGAGCCGGATCGCGTAGAGCCACACCAGCTCGTCCAGGGTCGTCACCGGCGCCTCCCCTGCGGTCGGCGGGCGGCGGTCCGCCGGACCGGTTCCTCCTCGACGGGCTCACCCTCCCCCTCGTCCGCCTCGCCCTCCTCGAGCTCGGCGACGGTCCCCGCCTCCAAGGCCTCGATCCGCTCACGCAGGCGGCGGTTCTCCTCCGCGAGCGATTTCGGGCTCGTGCCGTCACCGGAGCCGTTGCCCGAGCTCAGGCTCGTGTCGTGCTCCCACCAGTCGATGCCCATCTCGCGAGCCTTGTCGACCGACGCGACGAGCAGCCTGATCTTGATCGTGAGCAGCTCGATGTCGAGCACGTTCACCCGGATGTCCCCGGCGATCACGATCCCCTTGTCCAGCACCCGTTCCAGGATGTCGGCGAAGTTCGTCGACTCCTGTCGGTGCGTGTCCGGCGGACGGGCCGTCCTGCCGGGTACCGGAAGTCCTCCGGAGGTCATCGTCCTCCCTCGTGCAGCGTTCCGCGGCCGTAGCGGGCCGCCCGGCGGTAGCCGGTGAGATCGCCGTCGGCGTCGACCTGGACCTCGAACAGGGCGAGGATGTCCGCCGAGTCCGGGATGCGCCGGGTCTCCACGACCTCGACGCCGATCAGCCAGCCGTCGCCGTCCGCCTCGATCGACACGACGCTCTCGAGCTCGCGCCCGGTGAGCATCACGATCTGTTCGGCGGCGCGGCGGGCGGCCGCGACGGGGAGCACCCCGTCCTTGTGGCCGTTGCGGGTGCGTGCGTCTGCATCCTCCTCGGGTCGTCTGCGTGGGCGCGCGGGTGGGGCGGACCCCGAGCGGGACTCCTCCCGCTCGGGGCGCCGCCTCCGGACCGGCCGGTCGTCCTGGTCCGCCACGTCCGCCACTCAGCCCCGACGCACCATCAGCCGCTGCAACAACTCGTTCTCGCGAGCCGTGCACTCCTCCTCGGAGAGCTCACCGCTGCGCCGGGCCTCGTCGACACGGTCCAGCTCGACCCGGATACGGGCCGGGTCGTAGTACTGCTCCTCGGCCTGGCCCTGGATCTGCTCGGCCAACCACAGCACGCCACGGACCGGCGCGAGGGGCAGGCCGAGCAGACCTGACACGAGACCCATCGTGGATCACTCCTCCGTCATTCCTGGGGGATGAAGTCGTAGGGCGCGAGCGGGCCGAGCAGCCGCAGCCGCAACCACTCGTGGGTGTCCGCACCGAGCTCCTCGACCGCATCCTCGAACTCGTCCGCCGCGTCCCTCCGGACCAGGAACGCCGCGTTCACGACGTCCTCCGGCTGAGTCGGCGTGGTCGCCGACACCGCCTCCGCGAACTCCCCGATCCGCTCCAGCACGTCGGCCGCGTCGACGTCACGGCGTTCCTCGAGCGCCTTGACGATGAGCTCGCCGAGCTGCACGCGGTCGTAGTACGAGGCGTCCTCGGGCACCCCGCGGATCCGTTCCTGCAGCTCCCGGATCCCGGCGTCCTCCTCCACGATCTCCTGCAGCAGGACGTCCTGCTCGTAGCTGCCCTTGAGGGTGTACTGGACCTTGCCCTCCAACTGCTCGAGGGCCCGCACGAACTGGTCGTGGTGCGGGGCCAGCAGCTCCTCCACCACCCCCTCCTGCTCGACGACGGCCGGGAACCGCATCGGGAGGACGGTGGTCGTCGCCGCGACCGCGTCGACCACCGCCTCGTGGGCCACGAGATCGTCCCGCGTACCGAGCGGCCGGTCCAACGGCACGTCGCCCACGATCGCCGCGACCGCCTCGTGGGCGACGGTCGTGACCTCACCCGACGGACCCAGCCCGACGAGGTCCTCCGGCAGCTCCGCGTCCGCCGACACCAGCCCGTAGACGTACGTCGCGGTCACCCCTCACGCTCCCTGGTCCGCTGCCGCGGCCGCCGGCGCGGCGCCTCCTCGCGGTCGTCGTCGGAGTTGCCGCCGAGCAGCTCCCCGACCTTGTCGACGGCGGCGTCCAGCGCACCGCTCGTCTTCCCCTTCGCGCCGCCCTCCATGATCCCCTGGGTCAGCTCGGTGAGGTCCTTGCCGCCCTTCCCCTTCCCGTAGAGGTCCAGCCGGTTCGTGGCCTCGGCGAACCGGAGGAAGGTGTCGACGCTGGCCACCACGATGCGGGCGTCGATGGTCAAGATCTCGATGCCGACCAACGACACCCGGACGAACACGTCGATCACGAGACCCTTGTCCAGGATCAACTCGACGACGTCGGCGAGGCCACTGCCCCCGCCTCCCCCGCCCGAACCGCGGTCGACGTACCCGCCGCCCCCCGGTCCCTGGGTCTGTGTCGCGACCGTCATGGGTCATCGGCTCCTTCCACCGGCGGTGGCCGGCTGTCGACGGGCCGAGCGGCGCCTGCGGGGCGCGGGTTCGGCCTCCGGCTCCTCGTACTCCGCGTCGTCCGCGGGCTCGTCGTCCTCGTCCGCGTCGTCCTCGTACTCGTCCGCGTCGTCCGTGTCTTCCGCGTCGTCCATGTCGTCGTACTCGTCGACCTCCTCGGACGGTTCGTCGTCCTCGGCGGGGTCGTCGGTGGGGTCGTCCTCGTACTCGTCGGCCTCGTCCGACTCGTCGTAGTCGGCGTCCTCGCCGGAGTCGTACTCGCCGTCCTGGGCGTCCTCGGCGCTGTCGTCGGCGCTGTCCTCGGCCCCGTCGTCGCCGTCGTACTCGTCCGCGCGTGCCTCGTCGGCCAGGCCGTCGGCGTCCTCCTCAGCGCCCTCCTCAGCGCGCTGCCGCTCCTCCTCCTCGAGTGCCTCCTCGTGGGTCCGGGTGACCTCACCCTCGTGGATCTCGCCCCGCCAGCCCTCGACGTCGTCGGGGTGCAGCAGGACGGTGGCCATCGCATGCCGCCGGAAGTGCTTGAACTCCAACCGCGCGCGCCGGCCCTGGGCCCGCCAGATGTTGCCGGTCCGCTCGAACAACCCCTGCGGGAAGTACTCGAGAACCAGCAGCACCCTCGTCGCGTTGGGCCCGAGCTCGGTGAAGCTCACCGCACCGTCGACGTGACCCTTGGCGCCCTTGGACTTCCACACGATGTGCGAGTCCGGGACCTGCTCCAGGATCGTCGCCTCCCACTCGCGGTGGGACAGGAAGATCTGCGCCTTCCACTGGGTCTTCTCGTCCGAGACCTGGTCGACGCTCTCGACCTTCTTCATGAAGCTGGGGAAGTCCCCGAACTGCGTCCACAGGTCGTAGGTCGTGCGCAGCGGCAGCCCCACGTCGAGGTCCTCCACGATCTGGGTGACCTTGAGCTTCTTGCCACCCTTGCCGCCACCCCCGCCGGAGTCGGACCCACCACCGAAGAGACCGGTGACCTTGTCCTTCAGACCCGAGAAGAAGCCACCGCCGGAGTCCTCGGAGTCGGGGTCGCGGTCCTCGTCGTCCTCGTCGTCGCGAGAGCCGGTGATCGCCGACTTCAGCCCGGACCCGGTCTCACCGACGTCGGTGAGCCGATCCGTCAGACCGGCGACCCGATCGGTCGCCGCCTCCGCGGCCCGTTGGACCAGCATCGAGAGCAGCTTCTGCCCCGCGTCCTTCAGCGCGTCCGACGGGACGGCGTCGGACAGCTTGCTCGCACCGTCAGGCATCGCCGGACCTCCGACGTCCGCCCTTGCGCGCGGTGGCGGCCTTGGTCGTGCCGGAGGCCGCCTTCGTCGCCGTGCCGGACGCCGCCTTCGCACCGCCGCGGGCCGTCTTGGCCCCGCCGGACGCCGCCTTGGACGTGGTGGCGCGGGCGGTCCGCGTCCCCGCCGCAGCGGTTCGTCGACCGGTTCCCGCGGCGCGGGACGCGGAGCTCGAGGCCCCCTCCGCCTTGGCCGACCGGCGACGGGGCCGCGGCGCCTCCTCCGGCTCCTGCTCGGCGGGCTCGTCCGCGGGGCGTTCCGCGTCGACGTCGTCGAGGTCGTTCGTGTCGTCGACCTGGTCGACCTCATCGACCTCGTCGCCGTCGGTCTCGTCGGTCTCGTCGGTCTCGTCGGGGAGGTCCTCATCGGGGCCCTCGCCCCGGGGGTCGACGGTGTCCCGCACCCCGCCCGTCGCCTTCCTCGCCGACCCCGCCGCACCGCCGCCGAGATCGCCCAGTGACTCGACACGTCTGCCCACCTTCTCGGTGAGCGACGAGACCTGCTTCGCCGCGACCGCCATCACGGCACCCTTCCCGGCGTCGACGAGCCGACCCCGGACCTGGTCCGAGAGTGCCGACAGCTCCGGCGAGCTGTTGAGCAGTCTCTGTCCCTGGGCCAACAGCTCACCCGGTCCACCCGCACGACGCCCCGCGGCCATCCCGCCGAGCATCAGGGCGAGCTTCATCTTCTTGGTGCGCCCGAGGAAGTAGCCACCGGCTACCCCTAGGGCCACTCGTGCGCCGCACTTCATCGCGTCTCCTCACGTGGTGGCCGGTCCACCGCCGCGCAAGCCATCGGAGATCATCGAGAGAGATGATCGGGCGCGACAGTGAACCGGATTCGCAACCGTCTACCCCCAGCGATCTCCGCGCACACGCTGGTCGGCCATATCCGCAATTTTTGCGCCATCTGGACCACACGTCCGGCCCATTTCTCGGAGTCGTTCGTGGAACGACCGGGGCACGGCCGATCCGACTGTTCCGGGTCGCCGACGCGCCACCTGCACGAACGTCCTCCAGATGGCGACTGGACATTACGCCGAACGTGCCCGTGTCACGAGCAAGTCCATGATCAGGGATAACGGGGACACTCCCGAGCGCCAGGGCTCACGACCACACCACCCGGACGCCGTGGACCTCGTCGAGGCGACCCGGTCGCGCACAGCTGGGGAATCAGCGACCGAGAGCCCATCCCCGCACCATTGCCGACGAAGATCGGAATTGTGCAAAGGATCAAGATGCCGCTTTCGCCGCCGCCACGACGATCAGCACGATCAATGCGATCAACAACAGCACCACCGTCACCGGGAGCAGCACGAGGGCGAGGACGAGCGCCACCGCGAGCCCGATCCGCATCGCC
>Ga0268266_10006125_pt1 | contig 11074 bp, 10 predicted proteins | sample KBSS13metaG_FD_190356 | JGI IMG/M metagenome (GOLD analysis project Ga0268266, IMG submission 190356) | Switchgrass rhizosphere microbial communities from Kellogg Biological Station, Michigan, USA - KBS S1-3 metaG (SPAdes) (version 2) | ecosystem: Host-associated > Plants > Roots > Rhizosphere... | reverse complement strand
CGATGACGCTCGACCTCGATGCGCCGGCGTTCCGCGAAGGGCTCGAAAAACTGCGGCGCATCAGCGTCGCGACCGAAGCGGCAAAGGCGCGTGGCGGCATCGGCGGTGCGCTGCAACGCGTCGGCCTGGGGCTGGCCGGCGCGGTAAGCTTCGCGCGCCTGTACCTGTTGCGCACGCAGCCCAATGCGCTGCCGGCCGACGCCCGCATGGTGCCCAGCTGGTAGCGCACTGCGATGTCGCAGTACCTGCTGCCGATCCTCTACACGCTGTTCGTGTGGTGGTTCAGCACGGGCGTCATCCTGTACCTCAACGGGCTGCCGCGATGGACCTTCGGCTGGACCATGGGCGCCAGCACGGTGCTGCTGGTGCTGGCGCTGGTCGGCCTGTACGCCACCCGCAACGACACGCGCGTGTCGGGCGCTTACCTGGCCTTCACCTGCGCGATCATGGTCTGGGCCTGGCAGGAAGTGGCATTCCTGTTGGGGTACGTCACCGGCCCCCGACGCACACCCTGCCCCGCCGGCGCGCAGGGCTGGCGACGCGCAGGCTATGCGCTCCAGACCCTGCTGCACCATGAGTTGGCGCTGCTCGTGCTGGGCGTGCTGGTGGTGCTGCTCGCCTACGACGGCAGCAACCACACGGGCCTGTTCACCTTTGCCATCCTGTGGGTGATGCGGCAAAGCGCCAAGCTCAACGTTTTTCTGGGCGTGCGAAACCTCAACGAGGCCTTTCTGCCGGCCCACCTGAAGTACCTGCAAACGTACTTCCGGCGGCGCAGCATGAACTCGCTGTTTCCGGTGTCCGTCGCGGTATCGACCTGGCTGGCGGTGCTGGTCTGGCAGGGCGCCATGGCCGAGAGCGTGAGTGCATTCCAGGCGACGGCGCTCACGTTTGCCGGCACGCTGCTGTCGCTGGCCATCCTGGAGCACTGGTTCCTGGTGTTGCCGCTGCCGTCGGAAAACCTGTGGAACTGGGGACTGCGTTCGCGTGCGGTCACCCCGGCGCAAGGCCCTGCGCCCAAGCGTTTGTGAGCATGCGAAGGCGCGGCATCCGTGCCTAGAATGACCTGCGCATCTCCCCCGGACTCAACCAAGGACGCTTCTTGAGCCAACGTGCCGGCGATCTCCCGGACCTCACGCCCCTGGCGGCGTGGGCGTCCGACCTGGCCAAGACCTTCGTCTCGCTGTCGGGCGACATCGCGCTGGTCATGGACGCATCGGGCGTGATCCGCAACGTTGCGCAGGGCGCCGGCGAGCCCATGGCGCCGCTGGCCAAAGACTGGGTCGGGCGCAAATGGGCCGACACCGTCAGCCACGACACGCGGGCCAAGATCGAGCACCTGCTCGAAGAAGTCACGACCACCGGCATTGCGCGGCGCCGCGAGGTGAACCATCCGCTGCCGGCCGGCGCCAACGTGCCGGTGGCCTACTCGGCGGTTCGCTTCGGGCCCGACGGCCCGGTGCTGGCAACCGGCCGCGACCTGCGCGCGATCGTGGCCATCCAGCAGCGCTTTCTCGACTCGCAGCAGGAGATGGAGCGCGGCTACTGGCGCGCGCGCCAGGCCGAAACCCGCTATCGCCTGCTGTTCCAGGTGGCCACCGATGCGGTGCTGGTGGTCGATGGCCACACGTTCAAGATCCTGGAAGGCAACCAGGCCGCCGCGCAGATGTTCGACATGGCGGGCGAGCAACTGGTCGGCCGGCCGGCAGTCGACGGTTTCGAAGAGCGCTCGCGCGCCGCCGTCGAGCACCTTCTGACCACCGCGCGCGCTTCCGGGCAAAGCGGCGAGATTCGCGCGCGCCTGGTCGGCAAGGTGGCGCTGACCAGCGTGGCCGCCACGCCGTTTCGCGCCGACGACACCATGCGCCTGCTGGTGCGCGTTCGGGCGGTCGACGCCCCCGACCTGAGCGCAGCGCTCAACAACACGCTGGCCAGGCTGGTCGACGGCAGCAGCGACGGCGTGGTCGTCACCGATTCGAGCGGCCGCGTGCTGCTGGCCAACCCCGCCTTCCTCAGCCTGGTGCATTTGAACGACGAGGCCGAGGTCAAGGGCCTGCCCATCATGGACTGGCTCGGCATGCACGCCGACCGGCCGCTCGCCACGCTGCTGCCGCAGGTGCGCAGGGATGGTCTGGCACGCGGCATCAGCTCGTGGATCAAGGTGGCCAATGCGCGCATCACCAAGGTCGAGGTGACCGCCGCGCTGCTGACCGAAGGCGACCAGGAGTGCATCGGTTTCACGATCCGCCGCAGCGCGACGCCGCAGCAGGAAGATCGCTCGCCCTACGAACTGAACCTGGCGATCCAGCGGCTCGCGGGCCGCGTGGGCCACGTGCCGCTGGCCACGCTGCTGCGCGATGCCGCCGCCCTGACCGAGCGCCACCTGATCGACGTGGCACTGGCACGCTCGGGCGACGACATCGTCGAAGCCGCCCACCTGCTCGGCATTGCTGCGCAAGAACTGCAAGCCCGCCGCGACGGCACCGGCAATGACGGTGCCCCCGACCAGGGGCCAACGTGAACGACGGCCCCGCCTTCGGCCAGGCCGATCTCACCAACTGCGAACGCGAGCTGATCCATCTGGCCGGCTCGGTGCAGCCGCATGGCGTTCTGCTCGGACTGCACGGGCCCGAGCTGCGCATCGTGCAGACCAGCGCCAGCGCCGAACGCCTGCTCGGTGTCGCGGCGCAGGGCTTGCTCGAGCGGCCGGTCGACGTGCTGGGCGGCGACATCGAGCGCTGCGTTCGCCGGCTGGCGTCGCAAGCCACGCTGGCCGACCCCGAAGCCCTGCGCTGCCGGCTGCAGGTGCGCGGGCAACTGGTGGAGTTCGAAGGCACGCTGCACCGCATCGACGGCGACGTGCTGCTGGTGGAGATCGAACCGGTGGGCACCGACACCGGCATCGAAACGGTCGACCTCCCGGGTCGGCGGCTGCTCGAACTGCTGGGTGAAACCGTGCGCCGCATCAGCAACACGTCGACCATCGGCAGCCTGGCCGATGCCGTGGTCAAGAGCTGCCGCGAGATGCTGGGCTACGACCGCGTGATGGTCTACCGCTTCGACCCCGATGGCCACGGCAAGATCATTGCCGAGGCGCGCAATCCACGGCTGGATTCGCTGCTGGGCCATCACTACCCGGCCACCGACATTCCACAGCGGGCGCGCGAGCTGTACCTGCGCACGCGGCTGCGCGTGCTGGTCGATGTCAACTACGAAGCCTCGCCGCTGGTCCCGCAGCGCCTGCCGGGCGGCGACCAAGAGCTCGACATGTCCAGCTGCTATTTGCGCAGCATGTCGCCGCTGCATCTGCAGTACCTGAAGAACATGGGCGTGACGGCCACGCTGGTGGTGTCGCTGGTGCGCGAAGGCCGCCTGTGGGGCCTGATCGCCTGCCATCACTACGCGGCGCGCAACGTGCGCCTGGGCGTGCGCGCGGCCACCGACATGCTGGCCGAGGTCACGTCGACCCGCATTGCCGCGATCGAGAACTACGCGCATGCCCAGGTCGCCATCCAGGTGCGCCGGCTCGAGCAGCGGCTGGTCGAGGCCACCTCCACCGAGGGCGACTGGCGCGTTGCGCTGTTCCGCAATCCGCGCACCTTGTTGCAGCCGCTCGACGCCACCGGCGCCGCGTTGTTCTACGAGGGCGAGGTGCTGACCGCCGGCGAGACACCCGATGCCGCCGAGCTGCGCGAACTGCTGCTCTGGATCCAGACCCAGCCGACCGGTGACGAGCTGTTCAGTTGCAACTCGGTCGAGCGCAGCAACCCCGCGCTCGACTCGCTCACGCCGCGGGCCAGCGGGGTGGTCGCGGTCCGCCTCTCGACCATGCGGCCCGACTACCTGATGTGGTTTCGCAAGGAGCAGTTGCTCACGGTCACGTGGGCCGGCGATCCCTCCAAGCCGGTGGTCGACAACGACCCCATGAAGCTCTCGCCCAGGCGCTCGTTTGCCGCCTGGTCGGAGATGGTGCGCGGTACGGCCTTGCCCTGGTCGGTGGCAGAGATCGCCTTGGCGCGCGCGTTCGGCGCCGCCCTGATCGACATCATCGTGCAGGTCAATGCGGTGCGCCTGCTGATCGCCGAACACCAGCTGGCGCAGATTCGCGACACCGTGTCCAGCTCGGCCGAGCCGGTGCTGATCGCCGGTGCCGGCGGCCGCGCGTTGTTCGCCAACCAGGCCTTCCTGAAGCTCGTGGGGAAACCGCTCGACGATGCGCCGCTAGGCGAAACCGCCGCGCTGTTTGCGCAACCGCAGCGCGTGCGTGAAATTCTCGAGGCCGTGGCCCACGATCGCAGTGCCTGGCGCGGCGAACTGGCGCTCGACCTGGGTGACGGCGCCAGCGTGCTGACGCAGCTGCGTGCCGAGCCCGTGCCGGCGCGCGACGGATCGATCCTGGGCTTTTTCATGATCTTCACCGACCTCACGGAAAGCCGGCGCGCCGAAGAAGCGCGGCGCCACCTGGAGCAATCGCTGTCCGAGGCGGTGCAGGACGAATCGCGCCACACACGCGAGGCCGGCCGCGGCGAGCCGGCGGACGTGATCGGCGCCATCCTGTCGAACGCCAGCCTGGCCGCCATGGACATCGCCGACGGCAACACCGGCGTCACCATCGTGCCCCTGCTCGAAGAACTCGAAGCATCGACCCGCCGCGCCACCGCGCTGTACGGCCGCGTCAAGGCCTTCAGCGGTTGATGGCGCCTGCCAGTTCGTCGAACAACTGCCCGTGCAGTTCGAAGGCGAGCACCGCCTCCGCGACGATGGCGCGCGTTGTGGCCGGATCGGGTGTCAGCCCGTCCAGCCCCTCGCGATAGGCCTGCCGCCGTTGCGCTGTCTCGATGGCGCTTCCGAACTCGTAGAAGGCCGTTCCGGCACCGGCCGGCAGGGCCAGCGTGTCGCGCACGATGCGCGCCAGCAACTGCCCGCCGCTGAGGTCGCCCAGATAGCGGACATAGCTGTGCGCGACCAGCAGTTGCGGCTGCGCATCGTCCAGTTTCTGGAGGTGCTCGGCGTAACGAATGGCCGTCGGCTGCACGGCCAATGCCTCGCGCCAGCCTGCGCCATGCAGCGTGTCGAGATCGCTGCGCAGCGACGGCTCGCGCAGCAGCGCCGGGAAATACAGCGGCCCGAGCAAGGCATCGTCGACGTGTCGCGCCAGCGCCGGTTCGAGCGCCGCGTAAATGGCATGAAGACTGCGCAGCAACAGCAGGTAGCCGCGCCGCGACATCTGTCCGCGCAACAGCAGGCCCATGAAGGCGCTGCGTTCGACCTGCGCATGCAGCGCGGCGGTCTCGCGCTTGAGGGCGTCCGGCAGCAACGGTGACAGGCTGGGCTTCAAGCCGCTCTCCACGAACCAGGGCTCTTCATCATAAAGAGCCATGGCCGATGCACCCGAGCCCTGGCTATTTCATGACGGCGACCTCGACGCGGCGCGCCCTTGGATCTTCACCGGCCACGTTGGCTTCGGCCACCTGCGGCTTGGCCAGCACGATGCGGTCTTCCGCAATGCCGGCGGCCTTCAGGGCGTCGCGCACGGCGAAGGCGCGCTGCTTGGCCAGCTCCTCGTTCTGCGCCGGATCGCCGCTGGCCGAGTGGTAGCCCGACAACGTGACCTTCGCCGTGGCGTCGGCCTTGAGGGCCTGCACCACTGTGTCGAGCGCGCGCGTGGCCTCGCCCGACAGCGCCGGCGAGCCGACTGCGAACAGCACCTCGGCACTCGTTCCCGAGGCCGCGCCGGCCACCGCGGCAGGCGATGCCGGAGCGGCCGCGGCACCCGCCGGCGGCGCGGCGCCGACGACCGCGCGCACCTTGGCCAGCTCGGGATGGTTCGGCAGCATGCTGGCGCCGTACATCGGTTTGAACGCGCCCTGGTGGCAGGTCGCGCAGTTGATCTTCGGCGCGTCGCCACCGACGCCCAGCCGCGTGGCCGGAAACACCGGACGCAGCGGATCGATGTACTGGTTGTTGAGGTCGCGCGCCATGCGGATGCCATACCAGGCCGTGGTGCGTTGCGGCGTGCTGGTCTCCCAATCGGCGAACGACCGCGTGTTGTGGCAGTAGGTGCAGTTCACGCCCAGCGAATCGGACATGTGCATCATCAACCCGTAGGTCCATTCGGTCTGCTTGATCGACACCCGGTTGCCGTTCTGCAGCGCCTCGCCGCCGACCACGCGGATGTTGTTGCCCTGGGAAAGGAACGGCGTGAACGGGTCATACGGCAACGACGCCATGGCGACGCTGCTTGCCGGCGCGTTCTGCCCGGCCTTGTTGCCGGCCATGCCGACCAGGCGCGTCTGCGAGGGCGCGGTGGTCCACACCCTGTCGGGCACCGGTTGGCCGCGGTGGCAGGTGTAGCAGGTGACGCCGGTGTCGGCGACGTGGTTCTTCCAGTCGGCGTTGATGTGCTGCGTCATCTGCAGCATGCGCCGCGCCACCACCTTGGTGTAGATGTCGTCCGAGGCCAGGTTGTTGCCGACGTGGCAGTAGGTGCAGCCCTGCTCGGGCGCGACCCACGCGGTGATCGACACCATCAGCCGGCTGAACTCGCCCACGCTCAAGTCGTTGAGCACCTTGACGTTCTGGAACACCTGGCCGGCGGTTGGGCCCACCGCCGGCGCCGGGGGCGTGTCGGGCGGCAAGGCGTTTTTCGCAGCCTGCGTTTGAAGCGTTCGCGGGTTGTAGATCTGGTCCATGCCGGTGCCACGGTAGCCGCGCTGCACCGCGTCGACCGGTGGCCGTTCGCAGGCAGCCAGCAACGCCAACAGGCCCAGGGCCGCGATCCGGCAGGCCGATCCGAACAACGTGGTCATGGCTTGACTCCCTGCAGCAGCGATGGGTCGCCCAGCGGCGCAAAAACGGCGGGGTACACCGGCGCCACGTGGTGCTTCACGGCCCACAGGTACCAGTTGTCGACCACCGTGCCGGTCAGCAGGATGCCGATGCCACCGACCAGCGGGCACAGCACGGCGAACCACCAGGCCCAGCGATGGATCGATTCCATCGTTGCGTTGAAGCCCATGCACCAGCGCCAGAACAGCGCGGCACGCTCCGAGGCCGTGCCGCGATCGACGATCTGCTCGATCTCGCGCTCGCCGCCGAACCGGCTGACCGCCAGGATGGTGGCACCGTGCATCGCGAACAGCAGCGTCGAGCCGTACAGGAACGCGATCGACAGCATGTGGAACGGGTTGTAGAACAGGTTGCCGTAGCGGATGGAGAAGGCCGCCGTCCAGTCCAGGTGCGGGAAGATGCCGAATGGCACCGCCTCGCCCCAGCTGCCCATCAGGATCGGGCGGATGAAGCCCAGCACCAGCATCAGCCAGATGGCCGACAGGAAGGCCCACGCCACGTGCGTGCCCATGCCCAGGGCACGGGCGCGGCGGTACATCCGCGCGCACCACAGCAGCACCGACGACGTCATGAAGAAGCCCGCCATCAACCACCAGCCGCCTTCGTGCAATGGCGGTATGTGCAGCCCGTAAGCCGGCGATGGCGGCTCGAGCGCCAGCCAGGGCAACTGCCGCACGAACTGCACCGGGTCCCAGTTGACCGAGGCCAGCATGTTCAGCCCGACGATCTCGAAGGCGATGAAGCCGCAGATCAGCGAGGCCAGCCCGAACCAGCCCAGGTAGATCGGCCCGATCTGCGCATCGCCGAGCTTGCCCAGCCAGTGCACGTGAATCGGTGGCCCCTCGCGCTCCTTGTTGCCGCGTTCGAGCGGCACGCCGGCATAGGAAGGCGCCATCACCTGCACGCGCGTAAAGATGTTCTGGTATTCGGCCATTGCGTCTCCTCGTCTGTCGGTGGGGTTGGCTCAGCGCCAGATCGGCAAGTTGAGCCACCAGCTCCACCACTCGGGCCACCCACGGGTCCAGAACGGTCCGCTGATCACGATGCAGACGGCGCTCCAGAAGGCGGCGGACAAGGCCAGGAAAAGTCCCAGCCGATGGATGCCCAGCGTGCCGATCGAGTAGCCGATCGTGTCGCGAAAGAAGGTGTTCTCGTGCTCGGCGGTCTTGACCGTTTCGCCCGCGCCGGGGTTGGTGGCCGACAGGATCAGCGCGCCGTGCAGCGACAGCGCCAGCACGGTGGCAAAGAAGAAACTCACGGCCAGCATGTGGGCCGGGTTGTAGTGAAAGTGCAGGTACTGGTAGCCGGTGTTGGACACCCAATCGAGGTGACTCATGATCCCGTAGGGAAAGCCGTGGCCCCAGGCGCCCATCAGCACCGGCCGGACGATCACGAGCGTGACGTAGGCCAGGATGGCAAACGAAAAGGCAAAGGGCACGTGGTAACCCATGCCCAGCTTCCGGCAGATCTCGACCTGCCTGAGCGCCCACGACACGAAGGCACCGGTGGCACACACGGTGATCAGTTGCCACAGCCCGCCTTCCATCAGCGGTGCCATGCGCAGCCCGTACTTCAGGTCGGGCGGCGCGATGTTGATCTGCCAGAGGTTCCAGGTCGGCCCCTGCGAGGCCCCCCACACGATGAGCAGCGTGCCCACCAGCGAGAAGAACACGGTGGTGACACCGAAGAAGCCCACGTAGAACGGCCCGACCCAGAAGTCGAACAGGTCGCCCCCGGTCAGCGTTCCGCCGCGCACACGGTACTTCCGCTCGAAACTCAGCATGGCCATGATCAATCCCCAAGTCAGGACACGACCGACCTCGGCCGTTCCTTGCCATTGCATTCATTGCAGTCAGAGGCGGACCCAACGATCCGCGCCCCGACTGCCGGTGGACTTGCGTCCGGCTACTTGCCCGCCGGCGCCGTTGCAGGCGCAGGCATCGGTGCCATCTGAGCGGCGACCGGCGCGCTTTTGCGCGGACCTTCCAGCCAGTTGAACCTGTCGGTGCTGAGCAGGATGAAATGAATCACCAGCGCCAGAACGAACAGGAATGTGAACAGGGCGATCAACGTCCTGCGTGGATCGAACAGCATCCAGATGCGCCACATAGCAGGTCTCCTCTAGGCGTTGAAGCCAATGGACACCGCTGCCATCAAGGCATCTTTGGCGTCGTTCAAGCTGGTCGCGTAGCCCCCGGGGCCGGGAAGCCACGGTCGCCATTGCCACGCCAGGAAGTGGGCGACGATGGCGATCAGCGTGAAGATGATGAAGCTCGTCATGAATATGCCGTGAAACTCTTTGGCTTCCTGCTCGGTTAACCCGGACAGGGAGCCCTCTCTACTTGGACCCATGGTGTTTTCTCCAGAACGGCCTCGTGGCCACTACCGCGCAGTTCCCCCGCGGCGGGGATTGCAGTGGCCGAAGCCTCAGCAACTTCTTCGACGGGCCCCCGGGGCCCGTCAGGTTCCTCGATGGCGTTGCGCATGCCAGGGCGATGACCATCGACGTCATGCAGGCGCTCCCTGCTTGAGCGCGTCGCGCGCCTGTGCCACGCGCGTTGCGGTGATGCGGGCTTCGCCGGCGCGCTTGGCGTCACGCTCGGCGCGGTCGCGCAGCCGCTTGGCCGCTGAAATCTGCACCAGCACCGGCTCGTTCTCGACGAACTCGGCCAGCAGTTGTTGCGCGTCGTCGTCCCACGGGCTGTCGGCCTCGGCCTCCAGGCGCGCAGGTGTCGGATCGACCCGGTCGAGCTCGGTACCCAGCGGCAGGATGTGGAACAGCGCATCGAACAGCGCGTTGCAAAACTCCTGGATGAGGTACGTTGCGCCCGCGTAGCCCATGAAGGGCGTGCCGGTGTGGCGCCGGATGATCGGCAGCGGGAACGACGCGGGGATGAAGGTCGTTTTCATCATTCCGCCGCCGGCTTCGGCCAGGTAGATGCGTTCGTTGTAGCTGCCGTACAGCACCAGCGGCGTCTTCTCGTGGACCAGCCGTCGGGTCTCGCCGTTGTCGGTTTTTTCGCCGGCGCGGCGCGAGATCGCGAAGTTGCACGGCAGCCCCATCTCGTCTTCGAGAAAGTGGCGGATGCCGCGCGTGTAGGTTTCATTGGCGACCACCGCGAAGCTGGCGGTGCCGAAGAAGTCCTGCGTCACCGAGCGCCACAGGTCCCAGATCGGCTTGATGGTGCTGTGCTTCTCGCGCTCGATGAAAGGCTCGGGGTCCAAGCCCAGCAACTCGCCCAACGAGCGCAAAAACTTGGTGGTGCTGTGCAGCCCGATCGGGGCCTGCAGGTAAGGCCGCTCCAGCGCCTCGCACAGCATGCGGCCGAACTCGCGGTACATGCAGACGTTGACGTCGGCCTCGACCAGCCGCGACACGTCGGCCAGGTGGCTGCCGAGCGGAAAGGTCATGTTCACTTCGGCGCCGATGCCCTGCACCAGGCGTCGGATCTCGGCCAGGTCGCTCGGGCAATTGAAGGTGCCGTAGCTCGGGCCGATGATGTTGACGCGCGGCTTCTCGCCGGCCGGCCGGTCTGCCAGGGCCTTGCGCGCCGGCACGTGCTTGACACCGTATTCCGACCACAGCCAGAACATCGCCCGGTTGGCGCACTGCCACTGGTCTTCGTCGATGGTGCGCGGCAAAAAGCGCTGCAGGTTGGTGCCCGAGGGCGTGACGCCGCCGCCGATCATCTCGGCAATCGATCCGGTGACGACCACCGACGGCAAGTCGGGGTCGAGCGTGGCGTGCGCGCGTCGCATCGACGCTTCGGTGCCTTCGCGTCCGAGCTGCTCTTCGGCCAGGCCGGTGACGACGATCGGCAGTTCGTGCGGCGGCAGCGCGTCGGTGTAGTGCAGCACCGATGTCACCGGCAGGTTCTCGCAGCCGACAGGCCCGTCGATCACGACCTGCAGGCCCTTGATCGCCGTGAAAACATACACGGCGCCCCAGTAGCCGCCGGCGCGATCGTGGTCGAGGACTAGCACGCAGCCACCTCCAGAGGGAGCAAGTCCAGTGAGCGTGCGAAACAGCGCATCAAACCATCTCCTCGGCCTTGCGCTTTTTCGCAGCCTTGGCTGCCATGCGACGCATGTCCGCCTTGAACTCCGGCCGGTCCTGCGGCACGCCGTTCGCGGCCTCCCACACACCGGCCGTATGCCCGGCGCCGGCATCGCCGAAGAACTCCCTCATCTGCTCGAAGCGCCCCTTGTTGCCGATGGCCGCATT
>Ga0268266_10006123_pt1 | contig 11075 bp, 10 predicted proteins | sample KBSS13metaG_FD_190356 | JGI IMG/M metagenome (GOLD analysis project Ga0268266, IMG submission 190356) | Switchgrass rhizosphere microbial communities from Kellogg Biological Station, Michigan, USA - KBS S1-3 metaG (SPAdes) (version 2) | ecosystem: Host-associated > Plants > Roots > Rhizosphere... | reverse complement strand
CTTCGCGAAGTCGAGCTCCGCGTACGCGTCGTCGAGGTCGGCGCGCGCATCGTACTCGCGCGCGGCGTATTCCTCGCGAAGCTGATCGCGGGTCGCGGACTCGACCGCGACGCGACCCTGCGCGTGGTCGAGCACCGGCAGCGCGATCGCGAGCGAGGCACCGACGGTGCCGACGTCGGTCGGATCGCGAGCGACGACGACGCCGATCGTCATCCGCGGAAACCGCGACAGCGCCGCCGCGCGCAGCCGCTCTTCCTGGCTCTCGTAGCCGAGCCGGAGCGCGAGCAGATCGAGGCGATGCGCGGCGAGCCCGTCGACGAGCGCGCGCTGATCCGGAACGTCCGGCGCCGGCGCGTCGTCCTGCAGCGCGATCGGCGCATCGAGCTGCACGCCGAGGGCGCGCGCCAGCGCACGCTTCGCGCGATCGCGTTCCCGCTCGATCGCCAGGCGGGCGAGCACGGCTTCGTCCAGCGCGGAGCGCGCCGACGATGCCTCGACGGTCGTCGCGTCGCCCGACGACGCCGCCGCGTGCAGCGTGTCCGCGATCGCGCGCAGGTCGGCCTCCGACGTCCGCGCCGCCGCGAGCTCGCGCTCGCTGGCCGCCAGCCGGCGCCACTCGAGGCGCGCCTCCATCGCGTGCTGCCATTCTTGCCACGCGATCTCGAGGTCGACCTTTTGCGCGTTCGCCTCGCTCGCACGGACGTTGGCGTCGCGCGCGACGAGCGCGGTGACCTCCCAGCTGACCCCCAGGTGCCCGGCGGTGACCGTTCCAACGAGGTCGCCGAACGTCGGGAAGTCGACGCCGATGTCGAGCTCCGGGTTCGGGAGCACGCCGGCCTCGAGCACTTGAGCCGCCGCGATCCCGCGCTCGGCCCGCAACGCGCGCAGCTCCGGGTTCGCGATCACCGCGATCGTCGTGGCCTCGTCGATCGAGAGGCCGTTGCCAAGATCGATCGCCGTGCGCGGCAACAGCCGCGGCTCGGCCTCGCGCGCCGAGACGTCGATCCGGTCGAGCGCGGCGGGAACCACGCGCTCGCTCAGCGGCGACCGCGACACGCAGCTCGAGAGCAGGAGTCCCGGGAGCGACATTCGAAGGACCGTCGACGAAACCATCCTCTCAGCGACGGTTTACGCGGACTCGAGCACGTCGGCTCGGATCATCGAAGCGCGTGCTCAGAACGTGCGCTGTCGCGACACCTTTATCGCTTCTTCACCGCAGGCGCCGAGCCGCTGGTTCACTCTCGTCGCGTGCCAGACGCACGGCTCGCCATCTTCGCGCTGCTCGCCGCGTGCAGCCACAACGGCGCCGCGCCGTCGGGGAGCCTCTTGTCGCTCGTGGCCGACGTCCCGTTGCCGGGAGGCGCGACGCGGTTCGACTACCAGGAGATCGATGCCGCGAAGGGGCAGCTCGTGGTCTGTCACATGAACGACAACGCCGTCCTCATCCTCGATCTCCAGACCGGCGCGGTGCGCCAACAGCTCCCGAATATCCCAACGCCGCGAGGCGTGGCGATCGCCGACGACATCGGCCGGATCTTCGTGACGAGCACGCCGAGCCACGTCGTCATCATCGACAGCACCACGCTGACCGAGGTCGCGCGCGTGACGACGGGCAATGCGCCCGACGGCGACGCGTGGGATCCCGATGATCAGATCGTCGGCGTCTCCGATCAGGGCGATGGCGCGCTGTCGCTGATCGCGAACGGCGGCATGGGCACGCGAACGCCGGTGAAGCTCGGCAGCGAGACCGGAAACGTCGTCTACGACGCCACTCGCAAGCAGTTCTGGATCACCGCCGTGTCGGCGACGCCGCCGGACCAGCTCGTCGAGGTCGATCCGAAGACCGCGACCGTGACGACCACGATCGCCCTGCCCGGCTGCAAGGGCGCACACGGGCTGCGCGTGCACCCCGACGGGCAGAGCGCGTTCATCGCGTGCGAAGACAACAACCAGCTCGCGCGCGTGGCTCTCTCGGGCTCGAGCGCGCCGGTGCTCGCGGCGACGGGCAACGGACCGGACGTGCTCAGCATCGATCCGGCCAAAGGCTGGCTCTACGTCGCGGCCGAGAGCGGCGACGTCACGATCTGGGACATCACGCAGCCCGGGCTCGCGCTCGTCGGGCACGAGCAGCCCGGCGCCAACGCACACACGGTGGCAGCCGATCCGGCGACACATCGCGTGTTCTTTCCGCTGCCGACGGGCAACGGCTCGACGCCGGTCCTGCGCATCATGACCCCCGCTGGGTCAGCGAAGGCCGAATAACGACCGGATTGCCTTGCCGAGCCCGCTGCTCTGACGCGTGCACTGGCAGCGTTCCGCGGGTGGCACGTGACCGAGGACCTGCTCGACGTGCGCGCCACAGCCGGCCCACGTCGGACGCTTGCACTTGTCGCACGTGATCGCTCTGCACATCTTGCGTCTCCTATACCCCGAACGAGAGCCCTATACTGGGCGCCGCTTGCATCGATCTGCCGTCATCGCGGGCGTTCTCACCGGTCTGGTGAGCGCGTCGACCGCGCGTGCAGATCTTGCGAACCCGTCACCGTGGATCGATCTCGTCCCGCCGCTGCCGCAGGGGCCGCGACCGATCGTCGGGTTCCGCACGCGCGGCCACACGAAGGTCACGGATCGCACGCTCGGCTATCTCGCGCACGTCCGCCTCGGCGACGTGATCACGACCGACGACATTCCACGCCTCGAGGCCGCGCTGATCTCGAGCGAGCTGTTCACGCGGGCCGACGTCACGCTCGAGGACTCGCCCGAGGGCGTGATCGTCGTGGCAACGCTCGAGGACAAATGGTCGTGGATCGCAGCGCCGACGCTCTACCTGACCAACCCGAACCGGGCCGTCGGCGTCGGGTTCGCCGAGAACGATCTCGGCGGTCGCGATCAGAAGCTCCTGCTCTACGGCCAGCTCGGCACGCAGACGTCGATCCTGTTCGCGACGTTCCTCGATCCGGCCTACCACGGCTCGAAGCTCACGTATCGCTTCGACCTCTATCTCGAGAACCGCTACATCGACGAGTACGCGAACCCGATGTCCGACGCGACCAACCAGGACGTCGAACGGTCGACGCGCCAGATCTTCCTGGACGCCGGTGCGCTCGTCGGCTGGAACTTCGCGTGGTGGGCCGTTGCCGACGTGCGCTTGCGCGGCGCGCTCGTCTACTTTCGCGACTCGTACAATCCGACGCTCGACCCGAATCACAAGGTGATGTTGCCGCAGCCCGAGAAGGACGGCCGCGACGTCACGATCCAGCCGCGGATCACGCTCGATCACCGCTTCAACCACTTCGGCGTGACGCACGGTGCGTATCTGCAGCTCATGCTCGACAAGTCGGTGCCGGGGCTCGACACCTACGGCTATGGCGACGCGCTCCTGCGCGCGTACTACAGCTGGGCGTTCTGGGGCGAGCACGAGCTGGAGCTGCGCAGCCTGAATTCGATCGGCTATCACCTGCCGTTGCACGAGGAGCTCGCGCTCGGCGGTGTCGGCGATCTGCGCGGCTATCCCAGCGACGAGTTTCGCGGCGACCTCGACCTCGTGGTGCGCGCCGAGTACTCCGTGCCGCTGTTCAAGTGGACGCCTGCATCGTGGCTGCCGACGGCGTTTCGCGCACTCGCGTTCTACGACGGCGGCTACGACCGCTTCCTGTTCCCGCGCCCGAGCGATCGCCTCTATCTGCCCGGGCAGCTCGATCGAAACTTCTTTCGCAACGACGTCGGCGTCGGGTTTCGCGTCTACCTCAAGTCGATCGTGCTTCCGCTCGTCGGGTTCGACCTCGCGTACGGCATCGAAGCGCGATCGACCCAGCTCGTGTTCGAGCTCGGGCTGACCGATTTTTGAGCGCGTCTAGTTCGACGCGAGCGCCATCGCATGGCGCTCCGGTGCGGCATCGAGGTACGCGAACCTGCGCAGTCGCTCGGTCGCATACTCGCCGGCGAGCGCACGGCGTCGCGCGGGGCCGACGCACCCGAGCAACGTGGCGCCGACGAGATCCTCGCGAGCTGCGTGGTCGAGGACGGCGATGCGCAGCTCCAGGAGTGACGTGCGCCACTCGGTCGACCCGGCGCGCAGCAAGGTCAGCGCCGCGAGCATGTTCGCGTGCTTCCGATGCTCGTCGAGCAGGTTACGCACGAGATCGCTCACGAGGCGCGACGACGCGACGGGGCCAAGTAGGTCACGCAACACCGCACGCTCCGCGACCGCGTGCGCTTCGAGGCCGACTCGGAGCGCGTCGATCAGGAACGCGGCCTCGTCGGCGGATCCCGAAGAATCGATCAATGCGACCAACATGCGGTCGAGATCCTCGTGGTCGCTGCGGATCAATCCGCCCAGATCAGTCCTCATCGGATGAGATCGGGAGCAGCGACAATGCCGTCGCCAAGACTTGTCAGCGCTCCAACAACGTTTTCGTGAAAGAGCCTGTTTCGCGGCTCTCAAGTGCCGGGGTTCTCGTGCTCGGCGTGTAGCGAGCACGCTCGGTGCGCCGACGAGCACGTGCGCTTCTGTCCAACGCTCGTCGACGAGAACGTTCATCCGGCTCGACGGGTCACACCCTGGAGCACATCACTTGCAGCGTGGCGGTTGCTTTGAACCGCTCGGCGACTCTGGCGCGTCTGGATCGCGCAACGCAGTCCTACCACGCAGATGCGGATGCGCCGTGGCTCGCCCTCCTCGCGCCGAACGTTCACGACCGCGCGTACATCAATCAACTCGCGGTCACCTACGGCTTCGAGGCGCCACTCGAAAGCGCCCTCGCGTACACCGACGGACTCGCCGATGTGATCGCGTTACGCACGCGGTTTCGAGCGGGCCTCATCGCACAGGACCTGCTCTCGATGGGGGTCGCCCCCGCCAAGCTCTCGTGTCTTCCGCACGCGTCGATCACCCCGTTCACCGAGATCGCCGAGGCGTTCGGGTGGATGTACGTCGTCGAGCGCGCGACCCACTTGCACGACGAGGTCAGACGCAGTGTCGCGCGACGGCTTCCACATGCCGCGCGCGCCACGTCGTTCCTGTGCGCTGCGGGCAGCGCTGCGACCGTACGCTGGCAAACATTCGGCTCCGCGCTCGATCGCGTTGCTCGAACCCCCGTGATGACGACGCGCATCGTGGATGCGGCGACGGAAGCGTTTCGCTACTGGGTCGAATGGGTCGAGTGGACGCAACACAGGTTCGTAGCGAAGAATTGCGATGAGCATCTCGCCTACGCGTGGCACGGTGAGCTGCCTCTCTCCGGCCAAGCGTCGCCAACGCGCTATGCTTCGATCGTGACGACGCCGAGCTTGTTCGCCCCCGACGCCGAGCTGGCCGGAACGCGCTTGCTCGTCGTCGACGACGAGCCGGATGTGCTCGAGCTGCTGCAAGAGCTGCTCGCGATGTTCGGCGCGACGGTCGTCGTCGCTGCGTCGGCGGACGACGCGTTCAAGCGAATCGAGCAGAACGCCCCCGACGTGCTGATCTCGGATGTTCAGATGCCGGGCGGAAGCGGCCTCGACCTCGTGCGCCGACTTCGCGCGCTTCCGCCCACGCAAGGTGGTCGCATCCCGGCGATCGCGCTGTCGGGCGTGAGTCATGCCGCCGAGACGCGCGAGGCCGGGTTCGATCTCCTGGTCGCGAAACCCGTTCGCGTTCAAGTGCTGGTCGATACGATCCGCTCGTTCGTGCTCAAGGCCGATACGACGGGTCTGCTCCGCTGAGCTACGACGAGCGACCGAGTGGCACCTCGACCGAGAACGTCGAGCCGCGGCCGACCTCGCTGTCGACGTGGATCGTCCCGCGCATCGCCTCGACGAACGTCCGCGCGAGCCATAGCCCCACGCCGAAACCGACGGCGCGATCGGCGCTCGCGCGCTCGTAGCGCTGGAAGATCCGACCGCGGTCCGATTCCGCGATTCCGATCCCGCGATCGGTGACGGTCACGATGGCGTGCGTCGCGGCTCGTTCGACAGCGATATCGAGCGGCTTCCCGCGGCCGTACTTGATGCCGTTCACCACCAGGTTGGACACCACCTGCTCGAGGCGCGTCTCGTCCCATTCGCCGAGGAGCGAGGCCGGCGCCGTGATGCGGATCTGGCTGCCCGCGTGCTCGGCAACGTCGGAGAGCTTGTCGACCACGCTGCGCACCAGCACGACCAGATCGAGCTCTTCGTAGTGCAAGACCAGCTTGCCGGCGGCGAGCTGTGACGCATCGAGCAGCTGGGTGACCTGATCGCTCAGGCGCGCGACCTGGCGCTCGAGCCTCGCGAGCATCGGCCGGTTCGCGTCTTGCGACGGCGTGGTCGCGAGCATCCGCTCGATCGTGAGCACCTGCGTGTTGAGCGGCGTGCGGAGCTCGTGACTTGCCATCGAGATCAGATCCTCGCGAAGCCGGACGGCGTCTTCGGACTCTCGATACAAGCGCGCGTTTTCGAGCGCCAGCGCGGCTCGTCGCGCGATCTCTTCCACGAACACCATCTCGTGCTCTTCGAAGTCGCGGTCGCTGCGGCCGACGGCCACGACCCCGGTCGGCTGCCCGTGTGCGATCAGCGGAGTCGTCAGCAGCCAGCGCACGCTCTCGATCTCGGGGAGCGCGACGCCGGCCAGCCGGGTGATCCGCTCCTGGGTCGCTTCGCCGTGCTCGCCGGCTCGCGCGAACGCGATCGTCTCGGCCGGCACGTTCGCGATCCGCTCGATCAGGCTCTGCTTGCGGCGCTCGTCGACATCCGCGACGCGCGTCGTCATCGCGCCACGCGGTCCGCGCGCGACGAGCACGCATGACTCTCCGACGGCGGGAACGAGGACCGACGCGACGTGGCGTGCAACCGCGTCCGCGTCGAGCGAATCCGCGAGCAGCGCGCTCGACGTCGCGAGCTGGCCCTGCGTCGCTTTCAGCGCGACGACGCTGCGCGCGAGATCCTGATTTCGCTCTTCGAGCGAGAACGACGCGCTGAACGCCTCGTATTCGAGCCGGCGACGCACCACGAGCTGTGCCGTCGCGATGACGGAGACCGACAGCAAGTAGAACAGCGAGCCGTAGACGTCCTGCGCCGACGCGTGTTGCGGCAGCAGCAGGCACACCGCGACGTGTGTCGCGAGAATGATCGCGAACGTCGTCACCAGGTAGACGGTGGGCCACAGCAGGATCAGCCCGCAGCCCCAGAACACGAGCGAGAAGCCCAGCACGTAGAGCACGTAGTGATGGACCTGCGGCAGCATCGCGGCGATCGCCAGCCCGACGCACGCCGCGGAGACCAACATCGCGCTGCGATACACGCGCGGACGTGGCGATCGCGAGATCAGGATCCACAACGCGAGCGTGATCGCGACGTCCGCGAGCCGGAACACCAGGAACGGATGCGCCAGCGGCGGCTCGAGATAGAAATCGAACACGCTCCACAGCGGCATCAACACGGCGATCAACAGCGTGGTGACCGCGAACGTGGCCTTCTCGCGGCGAGCCATGTGCGCGTCCCAGGCACTGGCTAGCGCCGTTTCCTTGTTCACTCGGTTCCCACTCTACAGTTTCGGGTATCGGTTTCAATGAGCGCCAGCGCACAGTGCCCGTCGAGGTGGACGTGAGAAGCTGTTCGCCGATGTACAAGGTTCTCGCGTTCCTGATCCCGCTCGCGTTTGTCGTCACGGCCGTGCGCGCAGACGCGCCGAAGCCCAAACAGACCCGCTTCGAGATCGCCGTCACGCGCAGCGGGTTCGAGCCCGGCACGATCACGGTTCCCGCGAACACACCGGTCACGCTCGTGTTCACGCGCAAGACCGATCAGACGTGCGCGAAGTCGGTCGTCGTCACCGTCGACGATGGCAAGACGATCGAGCGCGAGCTGCCCCTCGACACGCCCGTCGAGATCGCGGCGACGTTCCCCAAGGCCGGCACGCTCGGCTACGCCTGCAGCATGCACATGAACAAGGGCACCATCGTCGTGCAGTAGGCGCCGCGGGGTACACGGGGGACGTGAGGAGGATCTGGGTCGGCCTCCTGTGGGTCGCCATCGCATGTGGTCCCGTGGCGACCGGCGTGGAGACCAGCCCCGGCGGCGGCGAGCCGAACGTCACGATCACCGCGACCCTCGATTCCGCGCGCTTCGTCGTACGCGAGCACATGGTCTTCCCCGGGACGTCGTGTGGGACCGTCGACAACGAGACGATCTCGCTGAGACTCTAGCTCACGGCTTCTTCGCCGCCGCGCCGAGCTTCTTGATCGCGTCGTCCGCCGCCGCGCGGAGACACGCGTTCGCAGGCCCACGGCTCCACGCCTTCTTCAGCGCCGCGATCGCGCTCGCGTCGCCGAGCTCGACGAGCGTCGGGATCGTCGCCTTGCGCTCGGCGCACGTCGCGCCCTGCTGGAGACCATGCAACGCGGCCTCGAGACGGCTCGCGCGATCGTCCACCTGCGGCGGAGCGTCGAGCGCGTGGAGACGCCCGCTCGCGAGCAGCTCGTGCGCACCGAGCATGCCACCGGCCACGATCACCGCAGCAAGCGCGAGCCACTTCCACGCATGCGCTCGCCGAGGCTCGATCTGCTCCGGGCGCGGCGACGACATGCGTGGCACCGACGTCGACGCGCGACCGAACCGCCCGGGCGCGGGCGTCGAGCTGGTGTAGGGCCCGACCGGGATGCTGATCGGCTCGGAGCCTCGAGCCGACAGCGGCATCGCGGCGATCTCGACGTCGTTCCCGAGCAAGATCTCGTCGAGGCGCTGCACGTACTCGAGCGCCGATCCGATCCGGTTGGCCGCTCGCTTCGCAAGACCATCGCGCACGATCTCCTCGAGCCCGTCCGGCACCGCGATGTCCGGAACGAGCTCGCGAAACGCCGGCACGTCGGCGGACGCGTGCGCCGTCATCAGCCGGATGACATCGTCGTCCTCGAACGGCGCGCGTCCGACCAGCATCTCGTAGAGCACCACGCTCGTCGAATAGAGATCGCATGCCGGCGTGATCGGATCGCCGACCGCTTGCTCGGGCGACAGGTACGTTGGTGTTCCGACCGCGATGCCGGCCCGCGTGGCGGTCTGATCATCCGGCGCACCGCTCGCGTAGAACTTCGCGATCCCGAAGTCGAGGATCTTGACGACCTCCTCGCCATCCTTGTTCGCGAGAAAGATGTTGTCGGGCTTGATGTCGCGATGAACGATTCCGCGCTCGTGCGCGTGGCGCAACCCGAGCAGCACGCCGCGCGCGATCATGACCGCGTCGGACCACAACAGGACCTTCTCGCGCGCGAGCCGGTGACCGAGGTGCTCGCCTTCGAGCGCCTCCATCACGAGATAGAGGTTCCCGTTGTCGAGCTCGCCGAAGTCGAGCACGCTGACGATGTTCGGATGATCGAGCCGGCCCGACGCGACCGCCTCGCGCTGGAACCTCGTCGCAGCCTCCTGGTTGTGACCGAGCGCCGCGTGCAGCACCTTGATCGCCACCGGCTTGCCGATCGCGGTGTGCTGGCCGCGATACACGCGGCCCATCCCACCGGATCCCAGCATGCGTTCGATCTTGTAGCGACCGGCGACGACCTGCCCGATCGCGACCACGCCCGAATCGTCTGGTGCACCAGAATTCATGCCGCTCCTTCAGGGTACTGCGCGTCCGGCGCGCTACAGAAGTCCCCGATGTGTGTGAGCAGCTGACTCTAGTGATCTCGGTTGTGTCGCCAGCGCACGTGAGCGCTCTCGCACAGCTCGCTAACCATCCGCGGTTCGAGACATTCGTTCCCGTCGACCTCCGATCCTGTGTTGCTCCTGAAGGTCACGCCAGCCGCGATGCGTATGAAACGCTGCCTTGGCGGCGGTGATGAGGAGGTCCGCCTCGACGGTGTGTGCGGCGATCGAGTTGATCGCAGCGACGAACGCCTTCCAGTTCTCTCCCGCGGCGCTCCGGTGCGCTCGCAAGTACGTCGCCGTGTACGCGACGTCGCCCGGGATCACCGAAGCGAGGTGCGGGAACAGGTTCACGAACGAGAGCGTGCTTCGCTCGATGACGTACGCCCAGCCGAGCGCGGCGCACGGGGATTCGAACCGCGGAATCGCGCAGCGAGGGAGTGCCTCGATCTCGTCGTGCTTGAGACCAAATCCCAGCAGATCGGCGCGAAGCAGCGTTTGCTTCCGGAAGCGCCGCAGGTCGACGAGCTTGTCGAGCCCCGCGGTCGCATACAGCGAGTGCTCGAGCGGGGCGACGAACCCGAAGGTGCGTTCCACGAACCGCCGGTAGTCGGCCGCGGTCGCGGGACCGAGCAGCGCGATCAGCTCCGCGTCGGCGTTCGCCTGCAGCTCTTCGGTCTCGTGCCCGAGGCGTTCGTGCAGTCGCACCCCGCGGTCACCGTGCAAGGCACGATCCTCGCGATCGATCGCGCAGTGCCGCGATTCGACCAAAGACGCACGCTCTCGACGTCGAGAAGCTCGGGCACAGCGAGCGTTCGAGCACGAGCGGTTTTGACAACGCATGCTGCGATCGATTCCGTTGCAGACACAGCGTCAGCAAGAACGCGGCCGTCGATCGCATACGGTTTGCAAGTGCGCGTCGCGATGCGAGGCGACGCCGTTCCCAAGTCGATCGTGGGCAGAGAATACAGCCGGCCCAAGACCGTCGAGCTGTGTGGCGACGAGCGACAAGGGTTCCGTTGCGCGCTCTCGAAAGGCCACGACGGGATGCACGAGTGCCTCGGGCTCCGGGGTCCCGTTCGCTGGCTCGGTGACGACGACGGCCAAGACGCGTGACGTCCGACAACGGACAACGTGACGAAGGCCCCAGCTCACCCACAGCTAACTGTCGCGAGACCGCGTTGGCTGGTAATTCCAGATCTGTGTCGGATCGCGTGCTCGCAGCCCTCGCGGGCTTCTACAACCACACGCTCGAGGACGTGCTCGAGCTGTTTCGCGAGCGCGCAGGCATTCGCGAGAATCAGCCCGGCATGTCGCTCGAGGACGTGGAGCGCGAGGCCCTCAACGACGTTCGCCGCATGCTGGCGCTCGAACGGCTCGCGCCGCGTGCGGCCGCATCGGACACGGCCGACACCAGCTCAGACACGAAGCTCGTCCGATGAGCCGTTACCGGTAGCGGCGCAGCTCGGCCGTCACGCGCG
>Ga0268266_10006120_pt1 | contig 11079 bp, 7 predicted proteins | sample KBSS13metaG_FD_190356 | JGI IMG/M metagenome (GOLD analysis project Ga0268266, IMG submission 190356) | Switchgrass rhizosphere microbial communities from Kellogg Biological Station, Michigan, USA - KBS S1-3 metaG (SPAdes) (version 2) | ecosystem: Host-associated > Plants > Roots > Rhizosphere >... | reverse complement strand
TGTAAGAGGAAGGGTCATCTCTGGCGTCGTTAGCGTTGCCATGGATGAGATACTCCGGATGTTCTGCAACCCACGAATGATCGAGCGCCACATGGTTGGGCACGAAGTCCAGGATCAGGTTCATACCACGCTTCGAGAGCTCCTTCCTGGCAATAGCCAAACCTTGAGGTCCCCCGAGATGCTGGTCGACCGCATAGTTGCGCACACAGTAAGGGGACCCAACGTTGTCATCCGTTCGGAAGTCAGCAAGGGCGCGCCGGAAATCGTCAAGCAGACCCTTGTTTTGATTGGCAATCGCAATGCCTGCAGGGCTTCGTTCCCAAACTCCCATCAGCCATACAGCATCAAAGCCGTGTTCGGCGATGGCATCCCATTCAGCCGAGGACACGGAAGCTAGCGTGACGTTCTTTCCATATTTGGAGCTCATTTCGGAAAGCCAGACCCAGGTGTTGATCTCGTACACACTAGGGTATCGATGCCACGTGGACAGGTGGGGCGGGGACTCCTTCGTTGCAGCGAGACTTGTACTCATGGTTCCTCCCGTAAACCAGCGCCTGAGCGCGCTTCATTCCGCCGAGATTGACTACCCAGAGGGCTTAGCTTCTCTACGGAGCTGTACGGAAAGGGCTCTCCAAAAACTTGTCGCGTTCACATGAGAACCGTAGACTTGCCGCTCGAGCAAATCAACTAGGGAAAACCCCTAGCATCATGGCTGCGGTGTAATCCGAGTCGCATCGATCGAAGCATTGAAGATAAGGTTACCCGTTAGTAGCGGAATACAGACAATAAAACGAGTAGTTGTCAGTCAAGGTGGAGTCCCGGAGCTGATCGATCCCGTTCTTTGCTGCAGCGGGAACGCCAAGGCGATTGCAGCGGTAGCGGCTTGTCTCGCGTTCAACGAGGTCGGTCGATTTATTCGGCAAGACAATACGGGGAACATCCTGCGGGAAACCATCCCAGATGGTCCCAGAGGATCCTAAATCCTAGCTATTCCACCGGCTTTCGTATCGGGTCCATCGTAAGAGTGCCCCTGAAAGCTCTAACGCTAGGGATTTCCCTAGTTGTAGATCTGGACTGTTTTACTTTAGAAAGCAATTCAGAATTTGCTACTCCAACTGCGAAACGGGAACACCCGTTCATAGTCAGCTATGCAAGCATTCTTTATCGCAAGAGACTTGGGGCTGGATATTTTCGAGGTTTTCAAGCGGATGGAGCTCTGCAATCCGGATTCAACATGGAGATGGACAGAAGACAAGTGGCCTTCGGAAGCTGCGGGCAATGCTTAGTAATTAGGGGTGCAGTTCGCCATTCGCATATGCAGCGAAAGACGCCTGCTGTAGCTTGATCAACCCAAGCGCAGTAACGGGAGGCGCGACGGGAAGTTAGTTACCAGCATCGAGAGAGGGGAACACGAATGAAGAGGCTAACTCTGTTGGCGTTCGTTACATTTTTGATGAGCACTAGTTGGGTGGCGGCGCAAGATGTGCGTTATAACTTCGACAACAAAGCCAACTTTGCGGCATTCAAGACCTACAAATGGGTTGACATAAAAGGAGCCGATCATCCAAATCAATTGGTAGAAAAGCAGATTAGAGACGCTTTGGATGCCGAATTGTCCACAAAAGGTCTGGAGAAGACCGACTCGGACTCAGCCGACCTCTACATTGCCTACCAAACTGCCATCGGTTCAGAGAAGCAGTTCACGTCCTATAACACAGGTTGGGGCTACGGCCCGGGCTGGGGCGGGGGCTGGTATGGAGGGGGCATGAATACAGGCATGACCACAGGTTCAACATCAACAATCTACATTGGGCAGTTGGTTGTGGATATGTATGAACCTGCCAAGAAAGATTTAGTTTGGCGCGGCACCGCGAGCAAAACTATTGATCCGAAGGCTAAACCCGAAAAACAGCAAAAGAACCTCGCGAAGGCTATTAAGAAACTCCTAAAGAACTATCCGCCGAAGGCAAAATAGAGTACTGCACAAATGTCCCGGCATCTATTCGTTTGAGTGTCGCCGCATTCCCGTAATATCGGGTTGAAATGTTTAGAACTGCAGTTGAACACGGCTCTGGAAAAAGTGAGTATTGCCCTTGAGATCGAATCGATTGAGGTGGCCATACCCATAGGCCATTTCTAGACGTACGTTGTCTGAAAGGTGCCAATTGACCATAGGAGTGATTCTGCCGAAGGCGCCTCCTCGCACAGTCTTGCTATTGAGATCGATGTAGGAGTATCGAAACACAAGTTCCCATGCGCCCGGACCTCCCTGGAATACGGGACGCGTGGGAGATACGGCTCGAAAGAATCCTCCCGTCGTGTTGTAAACGCGCTTGGCGTCGTTGAAGAGATACGTCGCGACCACATCGCCTCCATGGAACACCGGATAGTGTTGGCTTGGCGATGAGACCTTGACCCACCAATATTCACTCCCGAAAAGCCATCGACGCTCGCGATAATACGCTTCGTAGCCAAGCATCCAGGTCGAATTGACTGCGAAGGAACCTGTATCGACGAAATAAGGTGCAGGAAACGCCTCCGGGCGCGATCTGAGGCGAAGTTTATTGTCGACAGGTTTGCCATAGCGGAAGCTCACCCCAAGGTCGAGCAGCTTATCTTCCGTGTCCGAATGAATCGGGAGCAATACGAACCGCGCGACTTCCTGGCTGGAATACGTCGAGTACGACTGGCCATGCGACAAGACGTCGTTGAAATAGCCAATATTCCAGAGGAAGCTGTGCTTGCGGGAATAGCCGAGCCATTTGATTCCGTCGGCAAGAATGGGGATCGATGCATCATTGATCGTTGCACGCTCCATTGTCCAACCGTCATATCCAACCATGATCTTGTTGAGAGAGAAGCCTTCCTTGGAACGACCAACGAAAAAGTGCCCCCGTAGCTCGGGTACTGCGATCATTACTCCCGTCTGCCTCATCAGCCACTGATGGTTCGGCGAGTCATACATAATTCCGGCACTCCAAGTAAGGGACCGCTCCCACCGGGGGAATAGTTTTCCGGTGAGGATGAAGCGGAAATCGCGGAGCCTTTCTTCTGGATGCAACACAAACTGCTGTTTGCTGCCTTCATCCTGAGCAAAGCCAGCCACTTCGAGAAGCAGGCCAGCCCCATACCGCATTGTGAAAAACGGGCCTCGATATTCAAACGCGCTGACAAGCATTCTCGCCTGAGGTTCGGAAGACATCGCAGCGTTGATCGTGTTCTCTAGACTGTGAGCAGGCATTTGCAGCGCATCCTGGCTGTCTTGCGCAGGCATAGCTTGAGCACTGGCAGCAGGAGTGCGGGTACTCTGCTCGACCGTCTGCTGCTGCGCGAGAGACTGCCCTACCTCGAAGGCGATCATCACTAACAAGAGGAAGAGAGCCTTTCTGGTTCTGATCGGACACATCTAACAACCTTCAATTAATAAGTTCTGAAGAGCTCTTGAATCTGTGAGGACGATCCTGGCTTCAGTAGAGCCAATGACAGAAGGATTCTTGACTTCTGCGGATTAAGCTCATCCGAAGCGATGAATCCGAGCTCATCATCGTTCACTTCCACGTTGCGGTCGACCATTCCCGTAGCGACGCGACTGCTGCGAACCACGACCACGCCGTTCTTAACAGCGCGTGCCGCCGCGTCGACCGAGACTTTGTTCATGTTGCCGTTACCCACGCCAGCAATGACAATTCCTTTCGCACCAGCGTTGACACTTGCGTCGATCAGGTCCGGCTCCATGTCCTCGTCCGCGAAAACGATATCGACACGTGGCAGTTTCGTGACGTTCGAGATATCAAATTCGCTCTGCGAAGTATGTTTCCACGGAGGTGTGTTGTACCAGTCGTTCTTGCCGTAGGCGCTTACACCAACTACCCCGCGTATCGGAGACATGAACGTCTGAATGGCGGTCGTGCTTGTCTTCGTAAGGGAGTGTGCAGCGTGGATCTGGTCATTCATTACAACGAGGACACCTCGGTCTTTCGCCTTCGGGTCGGCTGCCACCGCTACAGCGTTATAGAGGTTCAACGGGCCGTCCGCACTTACAGCCGTCGAGGGCCGCATTGACCCGACCATCACTACAGGCTTGTCGCTCTTCACGGTCAAATTGAGGAAGAATGCTGACTCTTCCATTGTGTCGGTGCCATGCGTAATTACGATGCCGTCAACGGCCGGAGTGGAAAGCAGTTCATTGATACGCTTGGCCAGTTTCAGCAAAATCTCGAACGACATGTCTTGCGACCCGACGTTCGAGATCTGCTCTCCCTTGATGTTCGCGAGCTTTTCTATCCCCGGAACGGCCTTAAGCATTGCGTCGATTGTGACCGCACCGGAGGTGTAGGCGGACTGTGTACCAGAAGCGGCGGCGCCTGCAATTGTTCCACCTGTTGCAAGGATGACGATATTCTTCTTGTTCTGACTCCAGGCATTCTGACGCGAGACGCTCACTACAAGAAGAAGGATGAGGGCGCAGCGTCTGTATGATAGCCTCATAACCGATCCTTTCGAAGCGCATGTTCTGCGAGTGCTTGTCAACGCCAAACTAATTTGCCTTGTACTTGGATTTATCTAGGTTGGTCAGCTTTGCTGGATCCAGCAGGTCTTTAATCTGTTCTTCTGTAAGAAGGTGCTTCTCGCGAACGATTTCGAGAATGCCCTTACCGCTCGAGTAAGCCTCGTTCGCCAACTCCGTCGACTTCTCATATCCCAAGACAGGATTCAACGCGGTAACAATCCCGACCGTTGTTTGCATATAGTGTTCCAGTTGCTTCTCATCGATGGTGATGCCGTCAACGCACTTCGTTCGGAGGAGTTTCGAAGTGTTCATGAGCAGGCCTTGTGATTCCATCACTGTCAGACCTTCGATCGGCTCGTACGCATTCAACTGAAGCTGACCACTGTGGGCGGCTAGAGTGACAGCGAAATCATTCGCCATGACACGGAACATGACGAGGTTCACGACTTCGGGAACTACCGGGTTCACCTTTCCGGGCATGATCGAGGAACCCGGCTGCAGTGCCGGCAGGTCGATTTCGTTGAGTCCCGCACGCGGTCCCGACGCCAAAAGAATCAAGTCACCCGAAATCTTGGAAAGCTTGATGGCGAGACTTTTCAGCGCGGCAGAGTAAACGACGAACCCTTGCTGGTCCCAGGTCGCAGCGATCATGTCTGGCGCGGCCACGATCGGCTTGTTGAGAAGTATCGAAAGGTGCTCCGCAAATTTTTCCGCATAGCCCTTCGGAACGTTAATGCCTGTTCCGATTGCTGTGGCACCCATGTTTTCGACGTAAAGCGCCTTCTCGGTGTCCTTGAGCAAGTGAATTTCACCCTCAAGCGATGATGCAAACGCATAAAATTCCTGCCCGACTGTCATTGGCACCGCATCCTGCAACTCCGTTCGCCCCATCTTCGTTATCTCTAAATACTGAGCACCCTTCCTGCGAAACGATGTCACGAGTTGCTGCAGTTCTTCAATCAACCTGTCATTCCGCAAAATGAATGCGACCTTAATCGCAGTTGGGTAAGAGTCGTTAGTCGACTGCGACATGTTCAGATCATCGTGCGGTTCGATGAATTGATATTCGCCTTTTTGGTGACCCGAAAGTTCAAGTGCAATGTTGGCCAGAACCTCATTCGCGTTCATGTTCGTAGAGGTTCCGGCGCCGCCCTGGTACCAGTCCACCCGAAACTGATCGTGATATTGGCCGGCAATCACAGCTCGGCACGCCCTCTCAATGGCGTCGAGCCTCTCCTTTTTCATCGCACCTACATCGTAGTTCGCCTGTGCTGCAGCCAGCTTGACGTAAGCCCACGCTTCGACGAAACCCGGATAGTGATTGATTTCGACACCAGATAGCTGGAAGTTCTCAAGTGCCCTTGCTGTCTGTACGCCGTAGTACGCGTTAGAAGGAACTTGTTTCTCTCCCAGAAGATCCTTTTCGGTTCGCGTCTTACCGGTAGATGATTGACTGGATTGCTGAGACAACAGCGCATTACCAGCAAAGAAAAGAGTAAGCGCCAATGAAGCTACAGCCCGTAAGATTAGTGAAAGAGATTCTCGCATCTGCCGCTCCGGGCCGATTACACTTATTTGCGTGGTCTTTGTTCAAGCTCTATCTGCCGACTATCGCTTCAACGTACAACTCGTTGATAGCCAATAACAACTAGGGCTTTCCCTAGTTCAAAAGCAAAGAAATTGGCGCAGAAAGTTGTGAATGAGGAAGCTTTTAGAAGTACGTCGGAACGTATTCTGAGTATTGGCGACTAGCCCTGATGCACCAACATCACGATTACCGAACCCCACAGAGCATATAGCACCGCGTTTATCGCATAACTCACGCCATACCCTAAAACAGGCACACGACTCTCCGCCTTTTCCTGCAGGGCCGCCAATCCAGGGGAACATGTACCGCTTCCCGCACAGATGCCGAGCAGAATTCCCGGATGCAATCGGAAGATGTAACGGCCCACGAGAACAGTGAGCAAATACGGTACTACGCATACGATAGCGCCTGTAATAAGGAGTGCAAACCCGGTTGAACGGACTCCCCGCACGAAATCAGGGCCAGCATTTATGCCGATTGAGGCTACGAACGCGGTGAGGCCAAGCGTATCTAGCAACCAGACTACGGGTTCGTGCATTTTGCTGAGGGCAGACCTGATTGAATGCAGCCAGCCGACCGCAAGTGAAGCTAGCAGAACACCGACAGGAAGGCCAAGCCCGATGTTAAATCTTGAGAGATGCAGGGCAGGCAAACCGATGAGACCGCCAATTCCAATGGCTAAACAAATGGATATTAAATCGGTCGCATTTGCTCCTCGTTCGACGGAACCCAGTTGTGCTGCCACACGGTCGATGTGTCGCTTTGCACCAATAAGCGTCAACACGTCGCCGCGCTCTAATACTACCTTCGAACCTAACGGTAGTTCTTCTCCTGCTCGCAACACCTTACGAACATAGACTCCTCTGGTAGCTACTTCACCTCCTAGAGTTGCGACTATCTCGGCGAGGGTTCGATGCCGAAGATCTTTTCGCTCTAAGATGTAGTCGACCGCTATAGCAGGAACGTCCAATAATGCTGGATCTTCAACTTCATATGGATGCAACGGATTATTGGATCCTCCGAGCATTTGGGGAGGCCCTGAAAGAACGACGAAATCGCCTGCAAAGAGTCGAAGATTTGAATCGGCATCCATAGTTCCCTGATCGTTCTTCACTCTTTCTACAAACACCCGCCCTGGGGAGAAGCAGTCCTCCAACTCGGCAACAGTTCTATTGTTCATGTTCTCCGGCACCCTGTAGGCCCGCATCACAAATTGCTTGTAGGCCGAAACAACGCCGAATTCTTCCTTTTTCATACCCAATTCCTTTTCCAGCTTTTGGCATTCGGCCCGAAGATCAATTCTCATCACCCAAGGACCAATTTGAACAAGGAAGAAGATTGCTGTAAATATTCCGACCATGTACGTCGCCGCATAAGCGATGGTTATGTTGGTGGTAAGTGCTCGACGCACATCGTCCTCTATAGCGAGCTTTCCAATGGCATCACTTCCCGTTCCCACTGCCTCCGACGAATGAAGTCCTCCAGCGAGGAGTCCCGCTGCCGTCCCGGCATCGAATCCAAAGGCACGCGCCACCAAATAGGACGTTACCAGTCCGCTTACCGCAAACAACACGGAGAGGATCACTTGCGGAAGTGCATTGCGCCCGAGACCTCTGAAGAATTGAGGGCCCGCCTTGTAACCGACGGCAAATAGGAATAACAGAAAGAACGTTCTACCAAGAACGCTCGGGATTACGATACCTAACTGCCCAACGGCAAGGCCCGCCAGAAGGCATCCAACAATCGGACCGAGTTTGAAGGCTCCAATCCGAAGTCGCCCGATTAGATAGCCGGCAGACAGAGCCAAGAAGAGAGCCAATTCAGCGTGATCTCGCAGAGCATCTCTGATCCAGTCGATTGATGTCGTCATTCAACGCTGCCTCGATGATTTCTCTGTGCTAGAGAAGTTGGCCCGTGCCCGTTAAGGCTAGATTGCTCCGTAGGGCACGAGTTAGTAGCGTGCGGGAGCGATTGTCGGCTCTTTCAATTTGCAGTTCGGGTTCTGGGCAATCAGGCCCCGGTTCAGCGCAAACAGGACCAAGTCGACATTGCTTTTGAAGTTGAACGACGTCATGATGTGATGTTTGTGGAACTCCACGGTCTTCTGACTTAACTGGAGAACTCCGGCGATCTCTTTCATGGACCTGCCCTCGGCGAGCAATTGAACAATATCCTTCTGTCGCGGCGTCATTTCTGTCGAGAACTGCTTCGCCCTGACCTTCGCTTCAACCCAATCGATCGCTCGCAATTTGGGAGTCAAATAAGATTGGCCGCGCAATACTTGGTCGATTGCTTGAAGTAGCTCTGAACCCGCCGAATGCTTGAGAACAAACGCGATTGGTCCGAGCTCGAGTGCTGCGGCAGCAAGATTCGGATCATCCCGCATCGTCAAGAAGACGAACTTCACTTTGGAAGCCTGTTCCTTGATTCTATAGGCTGCGTCTAATCCATTTAACAGCGGCATTCCTACGTCAACAATTACTATATCCGGCCTCAGCCTGGTTGCTTCAGCGACGAGAGAGCGGCCATCTGGTACCACTCCTACAATTTCTAGGGTTGTGCCCAGATAAGCCTGTAGGGCATCCGAAAAGAGCACGTGGTCATCTGCGATCAAGCAACGTGGGCGGGACCGGTTCCTAGGAATCTTCTCCATGACATGCCAACCTTTCGACGGTCAGAGAGCCCGATAGCGTGCAGCTATCCTATACGAGTTTTCGTCATCCGGTTTCGGCTAATGACAAACATATGGTGTCTTCCACTGCCTTTGCGACCAATACTCTATCAAAAGAATTATTTAGCGCATTCTTCGCACAGCGTTCAACATGAAGTTTATACAGCCTCAACCCTTCAATATTTCGGCAACTGGTGGAAGGGGTACACATGCCTCTATTCTGGTTCCCCTCGTGGGTGTTGAATGAATTTCGAATTGTCCTCCCAGAAGGCGTACGCGTTCTTCCATACTTCGAATTCCGAGCCCTGCTTTATTGGTGATCTCCTTAGGATCGAATCCTCTGCCGTTGTCGCACACGGACATAAGTATTCTGTTTCCCGCGGTCCACAATTTGACTTGAGCTTTTGCTACTCCACTATGCTTTTTAAGATTCTGAAGCCCTTCTTGGATGATGCGGAATAAACATAGAGTCACGTCCTGATGAATACGGCGTGGGACATTGTCGGCGCAGAAATCGATTTCAATTCCATACCGATCAGTAAACTCTTTGCAGAGAGCGCTCACCCCGGGTACAAGTCCAAGACTCTCAAGCGTTGATGAATGAAGGCGATGGGATACGGTATGAATGTCGGCCCCAAGCTCGCTAGCAGAATCAAAAAGGTTTCTCAATTGCCGCTTCACAGTCACTGACGAATCCGGCAATTCATCTGCGGCATTTTCCAATCCGAGTGAGAGTAGCGCAATGCGCTGACTAAAATCGTCATGGAGTTCCGATGCAATCCGGCTTCGTTCTTTTTCCTGAGCAATGATCAATAGTCCGCTGAGGTGTAACTGTTCATCTTTTGCGAGCTTGATCTGCTGTCCGCTGAAGTGCAAGTAAGCAGCAAGGATGGAGAGACCAAGAATGACAGGTAGAGCCGTCAGCCACACCCACTTGGTACGCGCCCAAGAGGAGGGCTCACGGAAAAGCACCGTACTACCGGGTGGAAGATCCCTTTCTTTGATCCCCCAGCGATTTAAGGCTCGCCAATCAAAGAGGTAAGTGTTGCTGTTCTTAACAATGGGGATGTTCTGCGGTCTCTCACCGTTTAGAACTCTCAAAGCCATCGCGGCTGCGACTCGTCCATCCGCGGCCCAACCAACCAGATACCCGCCTACCGTACCCTGACCGAGATCCACATCATCCATGACAAATATCGGAGCGTTCGCAGCGCTAACGATCAGGGGGACTGACTGAGACGCGTCAATGAAGTGAGTCCCTGCGGCGTCCAGCATAATGGACGTGTGATAAATGATGCTGTTGCTGGGTAAATGCTTCAGACGCTCTAGCAGCGAAGGCATATCCAGGTCGGTGAGGTAGATGAACTCGTACCTCGATTCGAAGTCATGGAGACTTGCTCTGGCTGTTGCGACGACCGCCTGATCAAACTTTCCGACGCCCCCTGTGATGATCACATGCTTGATGCCAGGTAACATTCGAAGTGCTGCGGTCAAGGTTTTCGCTGGATCTGCTACTGCCCAAACACCCGTAAAAAGAGCAGAGAGCTTCAATATCTCCAGCATTTTCTCGGTAGTTCCACAGAAGATAATCGGAATGTTCGGAAATGAGCTCTCATGCGATTCGATCATAAACTTGAGAGAAGCCGGCCCCACAGTAATAATCAAGTCTGGCTTGCGGTCCGAATACTTGCGAATATACCAATCATGAAAACGGTGCTGGGTAGCGTCATCCGAAAACAGAGTGGATTCCAGGGTCTCGTTGTACAACTCAACGTGATACGTGGAGTTCGCTAGACCAGTTGCAATGGCCTTATCGATGATTGCAATACCAGGCGAAGAAATAGAATTAAAGTCGTTGAAAATGAGGACGCGTCGAACAGATTTATCGGCGTACGCCAAAAACACTTGTGAAAAAAATAGGATCGCAGCCACAGCTAAGGTTCTGGCCCGTCTTCTACTAGGTACATAACTCCCTCGAGAGTTCTGCCTAGAAGCCTGGCTCGTGATCGGATATTCCATTGGAGCGAACAAGGGAACCTCCAAGTGGCTTCTCAAGATCGAAGGCCTAACCACTGTCGCCGCCGTGAAATACTTCCCAAACGCCTTCATTGAACGCAATGGAAAAGTTCTATCCCGGAGGTGATGATCATAATACTGCAAGTCACAATTCCTGCCAGTGGCCAATTTTACGAAAGGGCTGGTTCGTCAAAGGGGTGGCACGGGAGGCGAGCATCCCTGCTCATTATGTCGTTCACACGAGCCCATCAATAAAACGACTGCTTGCGAAGGGGCCGCTCAGCTAAATCGATT
>Ga0268266_10006115_pt1 | contig 11083 bp, 7 predicted proteins | sample KBSS13metaG_FD_190356 | JGI IMG/M metagenome (GOLD analysis project Ga0268266, IMG submission 190356) | Switchgrass rhizosphere microbial communities from Kellogg Biological Station, Michigan, USA - KBS S1-3 metaG (SPAdes) (version 2) | ecosystem: Host-associated > Plants > Roots > Rhizosphere >... | reverse complement strand
ACCGGTGAACCTTCGTCCCTCCTGAAAGGGGTTTACAACCCGAAGGCCGTCTTCCCCCACGCGGCGTTGCTGCGTCACGCTTTCGCGCATTGCGCAAGATTCCCCACTGCTGCCTCCCGTAGGAGTCTGGACCGTGTCTCAGTTCCAGTGTGGCTGATCGTCCTCTCAGACCAGCTACCCATCGTTGCCTTGGTAGGCCATTACCCCACCAACAAGCTAATGGGCCGCGAGCTCCTCCCGATGCGGAGGCCGAAGCTTCCTTTAGAGACAAGGCTTACGCCAAGGCTCATCATCCGGTATTAGCCCGAGTTTCCTCGGGTTGTCCCGGTCATCGGGGCAGATTACTCACGTGTTACTCACCCGTTCGCGGCTTTGCCCCAGACCGAAGTCTGGTTCGTCGCACCACTTGCATGTGTTAAGCACGCCGCCAGCGTTCGTCCTGAGCCAGGATCAAACTCTCCGTGAAATTTACTCACTGAGAGCCTGTCAATGACTACAAATGGCCGCCGAGTACACAAGTACGGCGACCGTCATGACGAGGTACTTCAACTTCTAATCATTCTTGAACCATCCGGCACGCTGGCGCACCGAATGGGTCGGGCTGAACATTCCGCAGGTCGATTGGATTGACCCACGGAGATGCACGCTGCTCAGTTTTCAAAGACCATTGCGCCTCCGAGACGGGACTCGTCTCTCTCAGACGCCGGGGCCCCACAAGGGAGCCCCAGAGGGCGACGGAATATAGCGCTCCGTCAGGCGTTTGTCTAGTCCAAGTCGGAAAGTTTCGCGAAACGCCGCTTTCCGACCTGGATCACCCGCCCGGCAAGAGCCGCGGCGGCGACGTCGAGAGTTATAGCGGAAATCGGATCGCCGTCGAGCCTGACCCCTCCGCCGGTGAGCAAACGGCGCGCCTCGCTAGTGCTCAAGCCAAATGCGCCGGCGATCAATCTCGGCAGGTGGACCTGGCCGTCGGCGTCGGCCACGTACTCGGAAAGGTCCACGGTCGGTATGTCGTCTGGCACGGCGTGCTGGACGAAGACTTTGTCGAAGGCCGCTTCGGCCGCCGCCCCCTCCCCCTCGCCGTGGAATCGGTCGACGATCCGGCTCGCGAGGAAGCGCTTTTGACGCACCGGCTCGGCCTCGGGACGCTCGACCTGAGGGAGCAGGAGGCGGAAGTACTCGTCCATCGCCTCGTCGGGGATCGACATCAACTTGCCGAACATCTCCGCGGGTGGGTCCGTCACCCCGACGTAATTGCCAAGGCTCTTGCTCATCTTCTGCACGCCATCGAGCCCGACCAGGATCGGAAGCGTCATCACCGACTGCTGCGGCTTGCCGTAGGCGCTCTGCACGTCGCGCCCGAAGAGCAGGTTGAACTTCTGGTCGGTGCCGCCGAGCTCGACGTCGGCGTCGATCGCCACCGAGTCGTAGCCCTGCATCAGGGGATAGAGCAGCTCGTGCCCGGCGATCGGCGCGTTCTCCGACATCCGCTTCTGGAAGTCGTCGCGCTCGAGCAGCCGCGCCACCGTCGTCGTCCCCATCAGGCGCAGCAGTTCGGCCAGGTTCATGTCCAGCCACTCGCCGTTGCGCCGCACCTCGGTCTTCGCCGGGTCGAGGATCTTGTAGGCCTGCTCTTGGTAAGTGGTCGCGTTGGCCTCGATCTCCTCCGGCGTCGGCACCGGCCTCGACGCGGAGCGCCCGCTCGGGTCGCCGACCCGGGCCGTGTAGTCGCCGATGATCAGGACGACCGTGTGACCGGCCTCCTGGAATTCGGCCAGCTTGCCCAGCACGACCGTGTGGCCGAGGTGGATATCGGGCGTCGTCGGGTCGATCCCGAGCTTCACGCGCAGCGGCCGGTCCAGTTTCAACTGCTCGGCGAGCCGCCCCTCGGGCAGCACGTCGACGGCGTTGCGAGTCAGATCCGGCACGGGGGCAATGCTAGACTCCGCGCCTCGCTCGACGGGTCCAGGTGCCCGTTCGGGCGCGTTTTTTTGAGCCTGGCCGTGTTCCCTTCATATGGCTGTCTCCTTCCTCAAGCGTCGGCGCAGCAGCGACGGCGGCGAGATTCCGCCGGTGCCCCCGGCAGTCGCACTCTCCCCCGCTGCGCCCGGCCCACCGAAACGGACCAAGCCGCGTCTGAAAAAACTGCGGTTTCTGTTCGTGCTGCTCGGACTCGGGATCCTGGCAGTGATCTCGATGATCTTCGGGATGATGGCCGCGGTCTCCCAGGACCTGCCCGCGATCTACAACTTCGCCCAATACAAGGCGCAGAAAAACAGCGAGGTGGTCGACTCGAGCGGGCAGCCGATCGGCACGCTCTCCTCTGACCAGAACAAAATTCTCCTCAGCCCGGCGCAGATCAGCCCCAACATCAAGAACGCGGTGGTCTCGATCGAGGACGCCCGCTTCTACGAACACGACGGGGTCGACTTCCGCGGCATCGCCCGTGCGCTCGTCGCCGACGTGGTCGCCGGCTCGGCCCAGCAGGGCGCCTCGACGATCACCGAGCAGTTCGTCAAAAACGCGCTCGAAGCCGAAGGCAGCCGCACGGTGCTGGAGAAGTTCCGCGAGGCGGCGCTCGCCTACAAACTCGAGAAGCACTGGTCGAAGGAGAAAATCCTCACCGAGTATCTGAACACGATCTACTTCGGCGAGGGCGCCTATGGGATCGAGTCCGCCGCCGAGACCTACTTCGGCGCCGCCCACCCTGGCTGCGGCGGGGAAGCCGAACCTTGCGCCTCGGTGCTCGAGCCGTGGGAGGCCGCGATGATCGCCGGGATCATCGCCTCGCCGTCGGCCTTCGACCCGAAGGTAAACCCGGAAGACGCGCTCAGCCGCCGCAACCTGGTGCTGGAAAAGATGTACGAACAGGGCTACATAACGCACCAGCAGTACAAGGAAGGCATCCATAAGGCGCTCCCTGCCCCGGCCGACATCAAGCCGCCGACGCTGCAGTCGAAAGCCCCCTACTTCACCGCCTTCCTGCGCCAGCAGCTGGTCGAACGCTACGGCGCCGAGAAGGCCTACTTCGGCGGCCTCGAAGTCCACTCGACGCTCGACCTGCAGCTACAGGAAGCCGCCGAAGAAGCGGTCAACTCATACCTTGGCTACTCCCCCGCCACCGCCTCGGTCGTCGTCATCGACAACCACACCGGCGGGATCAAGGCGATGGTCGGCGGGCCGGACTTCGAAACCGCGCCGTTCAACCTGGCGACCCAGGGACGACGGCAACCGGGCTCCTCGATCAAGCCTTTCACGCTGCTGACGGCGCTCGAAGAGGGGATCTCGCCGGAAACCGAATTCCCCTCCGAACAGCGGACCTTCCACTTCGGCAAGCACGGCGAAGAAGCCTTCACCGTCCACAACGACGAAGAAGGCTATCTGGGGTCCTGCTCGATCTCCTGCGGCCTGACCTACTCCGACAACTCGATCTACGCCGGGCTGGGCCTGGAAGGACTGGAAGGCAAGACGATCGGGGACCGCACCCGCTCGATCGCCAAGACGATCCACAAGGCGGGCTACACCGATCCGATCTCGACCAACCCGGCGATGGTGCTCGGCGGTCTGAAGGAAGGCGTCTCCCCGCTCGGTTGGGCCTACGCCTACTCGACGATCGGCAACAACGGCGACCGCATCTCCGGCAGCCTCGCCCCGCGGCCCGGCGACAGCCCGCTCGCCTTCTCGGAAGTGACGAAGAACGGGAAGCCGATCAAGGGCGGCGAGAACAAACCGATCCACCACCAGGTCTTCAACGAGGAAACCGTGGCGGAGCAGAAGTCGATCATGGAAACGGTGATCTCCGAGGGCACCGGGACGGCGGCCAACACCGGCGCGACGGAAGAGTGGGGCAAGACCGGCACGACCGAGGAAGAGGGCGACGCCTGGTTCTGCGGCGGCGTCGCGGCCGAAGTGACCGCCTGCGTCTGGGTCGGCTACCCGGACACGACCACCCCGATGCTCACGCTCTTCAACGGCGGCCCGGTGATGGGCGGCACCTTCCCGGCACTGATCTGGGCCCGCGTCATCACCGCCTGGGAAGAAATCAAGAAAGAGCACCTGGCCGAAAAGAAGGCGAAGGAAAAGGCCAAGGAAGAAAAGGAAAACGAAGGCAAATCCGGCGACGAAGCCGAAGAAGAAATCGAAGCCGGCGAATACGAAGAAGCCGAATACGAAGCGCCGGTCGAAGAGGAAACTTACGAAGGCGAAGTCGAAGAAGAATTCGTGCCGGAAGAAGAAGTGGAAGAAGGCGCAACGGGCCGCGAAGAAACCGAAGCGCCGGTTGAAGAAGTCGAAGAACCGGTCGAAGAAGCAGCACCGCCGACCGAAGAAGCCGCTCCGCCGGGAGGCGGGGCTGCTGCGGGGGGCGGGGTTACCGCGGGGTAGGTGACGTTCGGTCCCTTTAGGGATGGGGCGTCTAGAAGCTATCGCCCGGGACAAGGGACGCGAGGGGTGTCGGCGAGCGCGGCCGTCTCGGCCACGGCCCTGGCTGGCTGTGGCCGTGGCCGAGACGGCCGGGGTATGAAAGCTGTGCAGGATCTCCGACGCCGGTGCGGGAGACGTGAGGGAGACGGCACGAGTTCCACGGTTCCGTGAGGGAGACGCCACGAACTCCACACTTCCTCCGGCGTTCTTCCACGATCTGACGCCGCCGCGGGCAACCCTCTGTCCTTAGTAACCCTGTGGGCGACAAAGGACAGGGGGTTGCGTCCAGGCCCGACGGAAGCGTCACGGAAGTGTGGAGTTCCGGGCGGAAGCGTGACGAACCCTCGGAGTAGTTCACGAAACCCTCACGGCCGAGGCCTCGACACGAACCGACTCCCCGCCGCCGAGTAGCGCCAGGGCTTCTCCACCGCTTTCGTGATCCCGACCCGGGGGCTCGTGAGTACGTCGGGGGAGTCGCCCTCCGGTGGGAGGAGCAGGAATGGGTCGTGGTCCAGGCGGGCGCCGTTCTGGGCCAGGGTGACGCCGATGGCCTCGGTCAGCTTGCCGGGGCCGGAGCAGAGGTCGAGGTCGGTGCGGGCCTTGGGGCGGCGGCCTCGCATGAGGGCGAGCTCGGTGGTCGGCTCGAGGGCGCGGATCAGGACGGCTGCTGCCTCGCCTTCGGGTTCGCAGACGAAGTTGAGGAGGCTATGGATGCCGTAGGAGAGGTAGACGTAGGCCCGGCCGGGTGGGCCGAACATCACCCTGGTGCGCTCGGTCAGGCCGACGAAGGAATGGCTCGCGGGGTCTTCGCGTTCGTAGGCCTCGGTCTCGACGATGAGGCCGCCGACGCCTTCGTAGAGGAGGGTGCAGCCGATCAGCTCACGGGCCACGTCGTGGACATCGCGATCGAAGAAATCAGCCCCCAGGCGGTCATCCGACCGCCTGGGCCCGGCACTCACCCTGCGGTGTCGCGGAGGCCCGCCAAGGCGGTCCGCGCTTCGCCGATCTGGGCCGCGAGGGGCTCAGAGCCGGTTCCGCCGGCGATCGTCTTCGACTCCAGCCACGAGCCGCGCTGGAGGACGGCGTAGAACTCTTCGGCGGCGTCGCCGGAGAGGGCCTCGGAGACCTCGGCGATCTCCTCACGGCTGAGGCCCGAGAGCGGCTTGTCACCGGCGAGCGCGGCGCGGACCAGCTCGCCGACGATCCCGTGGGCGTCGCGGAACGTCACGCCCTGGCGGACGAGGAGGTCGGCGACCTCGGTCGCGGCCAGCATCTCGTCACCGGAGGCCTCCTCGAGGCGGGCCCGGTCGAAAACGATGTCCTCGAGGATCCCGGCGGTCACCTCGAGGCTCGACTCGACCGTGTCAATCGCGTCCCAGAGCGGCTCCTTGTCCTCCTGCATGTCCTTGCCGTAGGTGAGCGGCAGCGCGTGCATCACCCCCAGGAGGGTCTGGTGCGCGGCCATCACCCGCGGGCTCTTCGCCCGCAGCAGCTCGGCCGAATCGGGGTTCTTCTTCTGCGGCATGATCGAGGAGCCAGAGGAGAAGCCCTCGTCGAGCTCGACGAAGCCGAACTCGCTGCTCGACCAGATCACCAGCTCGGAGCCGAGCCGCGAGAGGTGCATCGAGCAGGTCGCCGCGGCGCTCAGGTAATCGATGACGAAGTCCCGGTTGGAGGTGCCGTCGAGCGAGTTCGGGGTGATCCCGGCGAAGCCGAGCTCGGCGGCGACGATGCGGCGGTCGATCGGCCAGTTGACGCCGGCGAGGGCACCGGAGCCGAGCGGCATCACGCTGGCCGACTCGGCGGCGAAGGCGAAGCGCCGGGCGTCGCGCGAGAGCATCCAGAAGTAGGCGAGCAGGTGGTGGCCGAGGTAGACCGGCTGGGCACGCTGCAAGTGGGTGTAGCCGGGCATCGGCCAGTCCTTGTGGGTCTCGGCGAGCGCGAGCAGCCCCTCCATCGCCGCCGCGCAGAGGCGCATCGCCCGGTGCGAGGCCGCCTTGACGACCATCGCGATGTCGGTCGCCACCTGGTCGTTGCGCGAGCGCCCGGTGTGGAGCTTGCCCGCGACCGCGCCGACCTCCTCGCCGAGCAGCCGCTCGATCGCCATGTGGATGTCCTCGTCGGACTCCTCGAAGGCGAAGCCGGGCGCTTCTATGCGCCCCAGTACGCGGTCGAGGCCCGCGGCGATTTCCTCCGCCTCCGCTTCGGTCATCACGCCGATCCGAGCGAGCCCGCGCGCGTGCGCCTGGGACTGGAGGACGTCGTAGGGCGCCAGCTGCCAGTCGAAGGGCAGCGAGCGGTTCATCCGCCAGAAGCGCGGGTCGGGCTCTTTGCGGAACCGGGCCGGCGCGTCGCCGTCCTCGGTGCCTTTGCCTGGGAAGCGTGCCATCGGGGGCCTAAGTTAAACCTGGGACCGCCGCGAGGCGTCGACGGCAGCCGCCAGCTCCGCGCAGACCCGCTCGACCTGGGCCTCGCTCATCCCGGGGAAGAACGGCAGCGCCATCGAGTGGGCCGAGGCGGCCTCGGCGACCGGGAACTGGCCCTCGCGATACCCGAGCTCACGGATATGCGGGAAGAGGTGAATGCTCGGCAGGTAGTCCTTGGAGTCGATGCCGTGCTCGCGCAGGTGGCCGATCACCGCATCGCGGTCGACCTCGTCGTCGAGCCGCACGACGTACACGAACCAGCTGCGGACCTCGCGGCCACGCGCCGCCATCGGCGCCTGCACGCCCGGCACGCCCGCCAGCCGCTTCCCGTACATCGATGCCACCGCCGCGCGCCGCTCCAGCAGGCTCGGCAGCTTCTCCACCTGGGCGAGGCCGATCGCCGCCGCCACGTCGGAGAGCCGGTAGTTGAAGCCGAGCCGGTCGTGGTCGAGCCAGCCCATGTCGACGGCGCGGCCCTGGTTGCGCTCGGAGCGCAGGCGCGCCGCCGCCTCGGCGTCGGTGGGGACAATCATCCCGCCCTCCCCCGTGGTTATCTGCTTGTTGGCGTAGAAGGCGAAGGTGGCGAAGTTGCCGCGGGTGCCGACCATCCGGCCCTCCGAGTCGACCGCGCCGAGCGCCTCGCAGGAGTCCTCGAGGATCCCGAGGCCGTGCTTCGCGGCGAGCGCCTCCAGCTCGGGCCAGGCGGCGGGCCAGCCGAAGATGTCGATCGGCAGCAGGCCAACGGTCTTCTCGGTGACGGCGGCCGCGGCGGCGTCGGGATCGATGTCGAGCGTCTCGGGGTCGACGTCGACGAAGACCGGTTTGGCGCCCTCATAGAGCAGCGAGTTGGCCGAGGCGACGAAGGTGAAGGGGCTGGTGACGATCTCGTCGCCCTCACGCCAACCGAGCTGGCGCACCCCGAGGTGGAGCGCCGCGGTGCCACTGGACACCGCGACTGCATCGTCTACTCCAAGGAAGTCGGCGAAAGCCTGCTCGAATCGTTGGCCCATTGGACCCAGCGAAAGGCGACCGGAACGGAGGACTTCGAGGACGAGCTCCTCCTCTCGTTTGCCGATTTCTGGTTGAGCGAGTGGGATCGGGTTCATTGGAACGCGTACTCCAAGGAGTCGACCAGGGCCTGCCAGGACGCCTCGATCACGTTTCCAGACACGCCGGTCGTCCCCCACTCGCGCTCACCGTCGGCGGAGTCGAGGAGCACCCGGGTGATCGCGTCTGAGCCGCGGTCCTGGTCGAGGATCCGCACCTTGTAGTTGGTCAGCTCGATCTCGGAGAGGTGCGGGTGGCGGCTCGTGATCGCCTTGCGGAGCGCCTTGTCGAGCGCGCTGACCGGGCCGTTGCCCTCGGCGATCTCGACGTAGCGCTCGCCGTCCACGTGGACCTTCACCGTGGCCTCGGTTTCGACCTCTCCCCCAGCCCGCCGCTGGGTCACGACCCGGTAGCTCTCCAGCGTGAAGAGCGGCTTGTAGACGCCCGCCTCGTGGCGCAGCAGCAGCTCGAACGACGCCGGCGCCGCCTCGTAGTGGAAGCCGCGGTGCTCGCGCTCCTTCAGCACCTCGATCGCCCGCGAGGCGGTCTCGTCGTCGATCTCCAGGCCCGCCGCGGCGGCCTGGTCGCGGATCGTCGCCTTTCCGGAGAGCTCCGAGGGCAGGATCGCGCGCTCGTTGCCGACCGCGGCCGGTTCGATGTGCTCGAACGTCCGCGCGTCCGCCTCGACCCCGGCGACGTGCATGCCGCCCTTGTGGGCGAAGGCGTTGCGGCCGACGTAAGGCGCGTTCGGGTCCGGGGTCAGGTTGCAGAGCTCGTCGATGAAGTGGACCGTCTCGGTCAGCGTCTCGAGGTTCTCCGGCGGGACTACATCGAAGCCCATCTTGAGCTGCAGCGCGGGCAGGATCGTGGTGAGGTTGGCGTTGCCGCAGCGCTCGCCGTAGCCGTTGACGGTCCCCTGCACCATCCGCGCGCCGGCGTCGACCGCGGCGAGGCTGTTGGCGACCCCGCACCCGGCGTCGTCGTGGGCGTGGATGCCGACCTCGGCGCGCTCGCCGAAGCGGGCGACGACGACCTTGGTGGCCGCCGCGACCTGGTTCGGCAGGCTCGCCCCGTTGGTGTCGCAGAGCGTGACGTTCTCGGCCCCCGCGTCGATCGCCGCCTCCAGGCAGGAGAGCGCGTACCCGGGGTCCTCGCGGTAGGCGTCGAAGAAGTGCTCGGAGTCGTAGACGACCCGTTTGCCGCGCTCGCGGCAGAAGGCGACCGACTCGGCGATCATCGCCAGGTTCTCCTCGCGGGAGACCTTGGTGACCTTCTCCAGGTGGAGCGCCCAGGTCTTGCCGACCAGGGTCACGACGGGGGCGAAGGAATCGACCAGGGTGAGGAGCGCCGGGTCTTCTGAGGCCTCCACCCCGCGCCGGCGGGTCATGCCGAAGCCGCAGACGACGGCGCGCTCCAGCGGCAGGTCGGCGAGCGCCGCGAAGAGCTCCTCTTCCTTCGGGTTGGAGCTCGGGAAGCCGGCCTCGATCATCCCCACGCCGAGCTTGTCGAGCGCCCCCACCACGCGCGCCTTCTCCGATGCCGAGAGCGACATCCCCTCCCCCTGCATACCGTCCCGCAGGGTGGTGTCGTAGAGCTTCACCTGTTCCATCGCACTGCCTTTCGCGTCCTGAAGAGTTCGGGTGGGTCCCAGATGAGACCCGGGACGCGCGACCGCTCCCGGCCGCGCCTGCCGCTAGGCGGCAGGGGTAATTCGCTCGTCGGCCGACCCGGACTTGTCCGTGGACTCGACGAAGTCGAGCCACTCGAGGTACTCCTCGGCGCGCCCGTGCAGGGCATCCATGAATTTCGCCTGGATGTGGACGGTGATCTCGCCGGGGCCGCCGATCGCGTGATCGTCGATCTCCCGCACCGGAACCATCTCGGCCGCGGTGCCGGTCAGGAAGACCTCCTCGGCGAGGTAGAGCTCGGCGCGGGCGATGTCGCGCTCGACCACGGTGTAGCCGAGGTCGCGGGCGATCTGGATCACCGACTTGCGGTTGATCCCGTCGAGGATCGAGGCGGTGTGCGGCGGCGTCAGGATCTCCCCGTCGCGGACCACGAAGATGTTCTCCCCCGAGCCCTCGGAGACGAAGCCGCGCTCGTCGAGCAGGATCGCCTCGTCGTAGCCGGCGTTGGCCGATTCGGTCTTGGCGAGGATCGAGTTGAGGTAGGAGCCGGACGCCTTGGCGTGCGGGATCGCGCCACCGGGGCTGTTGCGCCGCCAGCTCGAGACCTTGGCGCGGATGCCTTTGCCGGCGCTCTCGTCGCCGAGGTAGGCGCCCCAGGGCCAGGTGGCGATGATCACGTCGACCGGCGCCGAGTTGGCGTAGAGCCCCATCTCGCCGTAGCCGCGGAAGGCCAGCGGGCGGATGTAGCAAGAGGAGAGCCCGTTGCGGGCGATCAGCTCCTTGGTCGCGCTCCGCAGCTCCTCGGCGCTGTAGGGGATCTCCAGGTAGTAGAGGCCCGCCGACTTGTGCAGGCGGTCCATGTGCTCGGGCAGGCGGAAGACAGCCGGGCCGCGCTCGGTCTCGTAGGCGCGGATGCCCTCGAACACGCCGGTTCCGTAGTGCAAGCCGTGCGAAAGCACGTGCACCTTGGCGTCGTCCCAGGGGACGAACTCGCCGTTCTTCCAAATCAAATCGACCTGATCCATGTTGGGGGGATTATGCCCGATGGATCGAAGGTGTTGAAACCAAGCACATGAGAGCACCTTCGAGAACCCCTAAAGGAGGGATCAGGATGAAGCGTTTTCTGCCCCGGCTGACCTACGCGAACGTGATCGCGTCGTTGGCCTTGTTCATCGCCCTGGGAGGCGCCGCCGTGGCGGCGGGCCTGCCCAAGAACAGCGTCGGCCCGAACCAGATCAAGAAGGGTGCCGTGACGCCCAAAGCGCTGCGTAAGGGAGCGGTGACGAGCGGCAAGATCGCGCCCAAGGCGGTCGTCGCCGGGAAGCTCGGCCCCAACGCCGTGCTGCCGGGCAACCTCGGCGCCGGGATCATCAACACCAGCAAGATCGCGGCGAGCGCCGTCAACGCGGAAAAGATCGCGAACAACGTCGTCACCACCAACAAGATCACCAACAAGGCCGTGACCTCGGCGAAGATCGCCGAAAAAGGCGTCGCCACCGGCAATCTCGCCGACGAAGCGGTGACCGCCGGCAAGCTCGCCAAAGAATCGGTGACCGCGGC
>Ga0268266_10006113_pt1 | contig 11086 bp, 8 predicted proteins | sample KBSS13metaG_FD_190356 | JGI IMG/M metagenome (GOLD analysis project Ga0268266, IMG submission 190356) | Switchgrass rhizosphere microbial communities from Kellogg Biological Station, Michigan, USA - KBS S1-3 metaG (SPAdes) (version 2) | ecosystem: Host-associated > Plants > Roots > Rhizosphere >... | reverse complement strand
GCGTCGCTGGTCCTGGAGCCGGCGCACTCGCTGTTGCGCCAGTCGTACGCCCCCGCGGACATGCGCGGGGGCGGCACGGTGAACGCCGACGGGTTCGGGGCGGGGTGGTACGGGGCCCGGGAGGACGCCCGGGAGGACACCCGGGAGGACACCGCCGCTGCCGACGTGCCGGTCCGGTACCGCTCGGCCCGACCGCTCTGGTCGGACTCGGCGTTCGCGTCCGTGGCCGCGGGGGCCTCGTGCACCGCCCTGCTGGCCGCGGTCCGCTCCGCGACGACCGGGATGCCGGTCACCGAGACCGCCGCCGCCCCGTTCACCGCGGACCGCTGGCTGTTCAGCCACAACGGCGTGGTCCGCGGATGGCCGGACTCGGTCGCGGACGTCGCGGCCCGGCTCCCGGTCCGGGACCTGCTGACCCTCGACGCCCCGACCGACGCCGCCCTGCTCTGGGCCCTGGTCCGGCACCGCCTGCGGGCGGGAGAGGACCCGGCCGCGGTCCTGGCGGAGACGGTCGCCGAGGTGGAGACGGCGGCCCCCGGCTCGCGGCTGAACCTGCTGCTCACCGACGGCGCCACGATCTGGGGCACGGCCTGGGACCACGCGCTGTCCGTCCGGATCTCGGACACCGAGGTCACCGTGGCCTCCGAACCGATGGACCCCGAACCGATGGACCCCGAACCGATGGACACCGAACCGATGGACACCGAACCGACGGGCACCGACGAGGCCTGGAAGCCGGTCCCGGAGGCGCACCTCGTCGTCGCGCGCCCGGGCGCCCTCACCCTCACCCCGATCGGCACCTGAGGGCGCCGGACACCGCCGCCCAGACACCCGCCGCCCGATATCGCCGTCGAGACCCCACCTCGAGACCCCACCCTCGGGACCCACCGTTCCGGTCCGCATCGTCGCGGGCCACGTCGCAAGGAGCTCGTCCGATGACCCGCCTCACCGCGCTGGACGTCCATCTCACCCCCGCCGACGCCGAACGCGCCCTGCGCGAGGACGCCCGGGCCGGGCTCACCGCCACCCCCAAGGAGCTCCCGCCCAAGTACTTCTACGACGCGCGCGGCAGCGAGCTCTTCGAGGAGATCACGGCCCTGCCGGAGTACTACCCCACCCGGACCGAGCGGGCGCTGCTGGAGGAGTCGGTCGCGGACATCGCGGCGGCCTCGGGGGCGGACACCGTCGTCGAGCTGGGCTCGGGATCGAGCGCCAAGACCCGCCTCCTGCTGGACGCCTTCCGCGCCCAGGGCACCCTGCGCCGCTACGTCCCGCAGGACGTCTCGGAGGCCGCGCTGCGGGGCGCGCTCGAGGCCCTCGGCGCCGAGTACCCGGACCTGGAGCTGCACGGGGTCGTCGGGGACTTCACCAAAGACCTCGGGTTCCTGCCGAAGCGCGGCCGCCGCATGATCGCCTTCCTCGGCGGCACCATCGGCAACCTGCGGCCCGCCGAGCGGGCGGCCTTCCTCGCCCACGTGCGCGAGGTCCTCGAACCCGGCGAGCAGCTGCTGCTCGGCACCGGGCTGGTGATCGACGAGCCGACGCTGGTCGCCGCGTACGACGACGCCCAGGGGGTCACCGCCGAGTTCAACCGCAACGTGCTGCACGTGCTCAACCGGGAGCTGGGGGCGGACTTCGTCCCCGAGGACTTCGCGCACGTGGCGGTGTGGGACGCGGAGAACGAGTGGATCGAGATGCGGCTGCGGGCGCGGCGCGCGATGCACGTCCGGGTCGCGGAGCTGGACCTGGAGATCGACTTCGCCGAGGGGGAGGAGATGCGCACGGAGATCTCGGCCAAGTTCCAGCCCGGAGGCGTGCGCGCCGCGCTGGCCGAGGCCGGGTTCGACCTGGTCCGGTGGTGGGCCGATCCGGACCGCCGGTTCGCGCTGAGCCTCGCCACCGCCGTCTGACCCGGTCCGGTCCGCCTCTCACTCTGCGCGATCCGTCCACTACGGATAGCTTTCCCCGGCATGGGGGTCTCGCGCCGCGACGCGCTCCGCCTCGGACTCGGTACCGCCGCCCTCGGCGTGCTCTCCGCCTGCGCCCTCGACACCTCGGGCGCCCCCGGCGGCGTCGGCTCGGGCGGGCTGGTCTTCTACTCCACCCAGCTCTCGACGACCGAGGAGGCCGAGTCCGTCCGGCGGCAGATCCTCGCCGGGTTCGGGCAGCAGGTGCAGTTCGTCAGTGACTCCTCCGGCACGAAGCTGTTCGACCGGGTCCGTGCCGAGGCGCAGGCCGGCACCTCGAACCTGGCCCTGGTCGGTGCTCTCCAAGGCGAGTTCGCGACCCTCTGGAAGGAGGGTCTGCTGCGCGACATGACCGACGTCGTCGAGTCCCTCGGCGACCGCGGGTTCACCAGCCGCTACCTGGACCTGGCCCGGTTCGACGGCCGCTACGCCTTCGTCCCCTGGATCTCCGCGAGCTACATCATGGCGGCCCGCCGCGAGGCCCTCGAGTTCCTCCCCGCGGGCGCCGACCTGCAGGCCCTCACCTACGCCCAGCTCCTCGACTGGACCCGCGCGATCCAGCAGGCGACCGGCTCGGCGCGCTTCGGCCTGCCCGCGGGCGAGAACGGGCTGCTGAAACGGTTCCTGCAGGGCTACGCCTACCCGAGCTTCACCGGGGGTGTGAACACCACGTTCGCGAGCCCCGAGGCCGTGGGCATGTGGGAGTGGCTGCGACAGATCTGGGACACCGCGAACCCGCAGTCCGTGACCTACGGCTTCATGCAGGAGCCGCTGCTGACCGGCGAGGTGTGGGTCGCGTGGGACCACGCCGTCCGGCTGGTCGACGCGCTGCAGACCCGACCGGACGACATCGTCTCCTTCCCCGCGCCCACCGGCCCCCGCGGCCTCGGGTACCTGCCCGTCCTGGGTGGACTGTCGATCCCGAAGGCGGTGGCCGACCCGCAGCCGTCGATCGACCTGATCCGGCACCTCACGGACCCCGCCCGCGTCTCGACCACGCTGCGGACCGTCGCGTGGTTCCCGCCCCAGGACCTGGCGGCGATCCCCGGCGGCCTGCCCCCGGGCGTCGGCCAGGAGGCCGAGACGCTGCAGCGGATGGTCGGCACGCCCGGCGCGGTGGCGTCGTCGCTGGCGGTGGGGCTGGGCGGGCAGAGCGGTGCCTACGACAAGGTCTTCACCGACACCTTCCGCGGCATCGTCCTCGACGCCGGCGACGTCCGCGGCACCCTGGCCACCCAGGCCGCGGCCCTGCAGGGCGTCCTCGACACCGCTCAGGCGAGGTGCTGGGCGCCGGACCCGCTCGGCGAGGGGGTCTGCCGTGTCGGTTAGGAGGTCCCTCCCGTACCTGCTCCTCGTGCCGAGCGTCGCCTACCTGCTGATCTTCTTCGCGTCGCCGATGGTGCAGGCCGTCGGCCTGGCGTTCACCAGCACGACGGGGGAGTGGGGGCTCTCGTCGCTCGCCGCGATGATGTCCGACGACCGGTTCTGGCCCGCCGTGTGGACCACCGTCATCCTGCTGGTGGTGCTGCTGCCGATCCAGCTCGCGCTCGCCCTGGCGATGTCGATGATCGTCACGGGCCGGCTGCGCGGGAAGGGGTTCTGGCTCTACGTCTTCCTGCTCCCGCTCGGCGTCTCCGAGCTCGGCGCGGGCATCCTCTGGTACTCGATCTTCGTGGAGCAGGGCTGGCTGAACACCGTGCTGCAGGCGGTGGGGATCGTCGACCGCCCGGTGCTCTGGCTGGACTACCGCGAGCCGTGGCGGGTGATCGGGACCATCGTGGTGGCTGAGGCGTGGCGCTCGACGTCGTTGCTGGTCATCATCCTGGTCGGCGGCCTGCGGGCGATCCCGCGGGACTACCTGGAGGCCGCGGACGTCTTCCACGCCGGGCCGTGGCAGCGGATGCGGCACGTCGTGCTGCCGATGCTGCGGCCCACCATCCGCACCGCGCTGATCGTGCGCGTGGTGCTGGCCTTCGAGGTGTTCGCCACGGTGATCGCGCTCGGCGGCACCGCCACGGACACCCTCGCGACGCAGGCCAACCGCGCGTACACCGAGTTCCAGGACGCGCACCTGGCCTCGGCCTACGGGCTGGCGATCCTGGTCGTGTCGCTGGTGGCGGTGGGGATCGTGCTCGCCGCCCTGCCGACCCATAAGGAGCGCGGCGAATGAGGCGTGTGCTCTCCTACGGCGCCGCGGTGCTGCTCGCCGGCTGGATCCTGGTCCCGATCTGGTTCGTGGTCGTCGGCGCCTTCTCGACCGCGGACTCGGTGTACTCCTACCCGCTCGCGGCGTGGCCGGACTGGTCGCTGGAGTCCATGCGCTTCTTCGTGACGTCCGCGGGCGTCCCACAGGCGCTGCTGTCCAGTGTGGTCGTCGCGCTGCTCACGGGCGTGCTCACGCTGCTGCTCGCCGCGCCTGCGGGCTATGCGTTGGCGCGCTTCGTGTTCCCCGGGGCCTCGGCCTACCGGCTGACGGTGCTGGCCACCCGCGCGTTCCCCGTCGTCGTGCTGTCGATCCCGCTGGCCGTGTTCTTCCTGCAGTGGGGGATCTACGACACGGTCTGGGGCGTCGCGTTCATGCACACCGCGCTCGCGCTGCCGTTCGTGGTGCTGATGGTCGCGGGGGTGTTCGCCGGAGTGCCCGTGGACATCGAGGAGGCCGCGCAGATCTTCGGCTGCTCGCGCGTCGGCGCCTTCCGACGCGCGGTGGTCCCGAACGCGGCCCCCGGCCTCGCCGCCGCGGGCACCTTCGCCGTGCTGCTGAGCTACAACGAGGTCTTCGCCGCCTCGATCCTCACGCTGCAGGAGCCCACGCTGCCGGTGTTCGTCCTCACCGGACTGACCCAGGCGCCGCTGCCGTTCCGCTACGCCGGAGCGTTGTTCCTGCTGGCCCCGGCGTTCCTGTTCATCCTGCTGATCCGCAAGCGCCTGATCGGCGTCGGCGGCCCGACGCTCCGGTAGGGGGACCCGTTGTCCGACATCCGGCTCACCGGCATCACCAAGCGGTACCCGCGGACCGCCGCGCCCGCCGTGGACGACGTGTCCCTCACCGTGGCCGACGGCGAGTTCGTCGTGCTGCTCGGCCCGTCCGGCTGCGGCAAGACGACCCTGCTCCGCACGATCGCCGGCTTGGAGCGCGCGGACGCCGGGACCGTGCACCTCGGGGACCGGGACGTCACCGGGCTGCCGCCCCGCAATCGCGACCTCGCGATGGTGTTCCAGGGCTACGCGGTGTTCCCGCACCTCACGGTGGCCGAGAACATCGGCTTCGGCCTGCGGATGCGCAAGGAGTCGCGCGCCGACGTCGAGGAGGGCGTCCGCTACGCCGCGGGCCTCGTCCAGCTCGACGATTACCTGGACCGCTATCCGAGCGCGCTGTCGGGCGGGCAGCGGCAGCGGGTCGCGGTGGCCCGCGCGGTGGCCGTCCGGCCGTCGGTGCTGCTGATGGACGAACCTCTGTCCAACCTGGACGCCCTGCTGCGGCTGTCCTTCCGCTCCGAGCTCAAGGCGCTGGCCAAGGAGCTGAACACGACCATCGTCTACGTCACGCACGACCAGGTCGAGGCGCTCTCGCTCGGCGACCGGGTCGCGGTGATGCAGGCGGGGGAGATCGTGCAGTCCGGCACGCCGATGGAGGTCTACGACCAGCCGGTGAACCGCTTCGTCGGCGGTTTCCTCGGCACGCCGCCGATGAACATGCTGCCCGCGCGGCGGGGTGCACAGGGGTGGACCGTCGCCGGGCACCCGTTCGCCGCGCCGAACGGGGCCGCCGACGGGGACGAGCTGCTCGCCGGCATCCGCGCCGAGAACATCGAGGCCTCCACCACGGAGCGCCCGGACGCGCTGCCCGGCCGGATCCGGCTCGTCGAGCCGCTGGGGTCGCAGCTGCTCGTGACGGCCGTGCTCGACGGCAACGGGGCGGGGGAGCAGAACGTGAAGATCCTCACTCCCACGGACTTCCCGGCGGCGGACGGCACGGAAGTGTGGCTGCGCGCCGCGCCCGAGCGGGTGCGCTGGTTCGACCCCGCCACGGAGCGCGCACTCGGGCGGTGAGCAGGCGGTCCACGATCGTCTGAAGTGGAGCGTCGTACTCGCTGGGAAACAATCCCGACGCGCGTTCGGAATGCGCTCGACACATTTCCGGACGAATCTCCGACGCACCGCGAGTGCGGCGCGCTCGTTGCCCACCCGTGCGGGTGAGCCGTACGGCGTAACACCGTCGCGGAGTTCCCGATGAGGCGGTCAGCGGGTATTGAGATCGACCACACCTGTTGTTACTGTGGAGTTAAGTACAAGACGGACCGAAATGGCGTCCAGAAACGCCGGAAGGATGCGCATCCCCCGTGAGCACCGACTCCGACCATCGCTCCCCGACCTCCACGTACGGCTCGGCGCTCACCGACGTCCGGCTCGGTGCCGAGGCGGCCGAGGTGCTCCGGATGAACGACATGGGCGGGTGGACGAAGGCGGCGCCGCTGCTGTACCCGCACCAGTGGAGCTGGGACAGCGCGTTCGTGGCGATCGGGTGGGCGCAGGTGGACGTGCGCCGGGCGATGACCGAGCAGCAGCGGCTGTTCGAGGCGCAGTGGGCCAACGGCATGGTCCCCCAGATCGTGTTTAACCCGCTGGCGGGCCCGGAGTCCTACTTCCCGGACCCCGCGCGCTGGGCCGTCGAGGTCTCGCCGTCCGCGCCGGTCGGCGTGGCCGAGACCAGCGGGATCTGCCAGCCGCCGGTGCACGCGATCGCCGTCTCGCGGATCTGGGAGGTCGCGCGGGGAACCGAGGCCGAGGAGGACGTGCGCCGCGAGCTGCGGGCGCTGTTCCCGAAGCTCATGGCCTGGCACCGCTACCTCGCCGAGGACCGCGACCCGTCGGGCAGCGGTCTGGTCACCACGTACCACCCGTGGGAGGGCATCGACAACTCCCCGCGCTGGGACGCGGTGCTGGAGCGCCTCGAGGTCGGTGACCTGCCGCCGTACGTGCGGCGGGACCTCTCGCACGTCGCCGACGCGGGCCAGCGCCCGTCGAACCTCGCCTACGACCGGTTCCTCTGGCTGCTGGAGCTGCTCAAGCGGCACCGCTACGACGACGCCGCGATCCACGAGTCGTACCCCTTCCTGGTCAAGGACGTGTTCCTCACCTCCGTCCTGGTCATGGCCAACCGGGCGCTGCTCGCCGTCGCGGACGCCGTCGGAGCCACCTCGCAGGCCCGGGAGACCATCCGGGGCTGGATCGACCGGGGCCGGGCCGGGATCGCCGCCACCGTGGACCCCGCCACCGGCATGACGTACGACGTCGACATGGGCACCGGCCGCCCCATCGAGATCGCCACCTTCGCGGGCATGTGCACCCTGCTCGACGCGGGCGCCCCCGCCGCCCGGCGCGCCCAGGCCCTCGCCCTGTTCGACTCCGAGGCCTTCGCGGGCCACCCGGACCTGCGGTGGGCCATGCTGCCGAGCACCAGCCCGACCGAGGCCTGCTTCGACCCCCGCAACTACTGGCGCGGCCCGGTCTGGCCGATCGTGAACTGGCTGTACTGGAAGGGCCTGCAGGAGGGCGGGGAGCTCGAGCGCGCCGCGGAGCTGCGCGAGGCGTCCCTGGACTCGCTGCGCCACGTCGGTTTCGCCGAGTACTTCCACCCGCAGACCGGCGAGGCCCTGGGCTCCGCGATGCAGTCCTGGACCGCCGCCGTCGCCCTGGACTGGCTGGCCTCCTGACCTGACGATCCACGCCCCCGGCGAGGGGACCGCGTCCCTCCGGCTCGGTCTCGCTCGACCGGCGGCTGCGGCTCGACGCGAGGACGGACCTGAGGCCTCTCGGAGGACGAGCGCTGGGCCCGCCGGCTTCGACGCCGGCCCGGCCCGCCCGTTGGCGGGCAACCGGATCTCGGCGGTCGGCCGCACAACCGTCGGTGTCCGCCGCTCCTCGGTGAGGGCACTTCACCCTCCGGGGGGCCTCACTCCGGAGGTGGCCGCCACCACCGTCGTGTCGTCCCCGGAGGGCAGCACGGTCTCCGCCCGGGCCGCCGGCTCGCGCTGTCGGCCGGCGGCGATGGGGAGGGCGGCGGCCCGGCCAGAGCCCGTGCCGGGCTGCGCCGCCGAAACGACGGAGGTGGCTCTGGGGGTTGGCGGCCCGGGTCCGCCCAGCCCCGACATCTGCGGTGCAGACCAGCCACCGGCCCCGGAGTAGCGCGCTGCGGCGAAGCGGTCTATCGCCGCGCGCCCGGTGTGGCGGGCACGGAGGTCGCGACGGGCCCGGGCCCGGCGTCACGGGCACACGGCACGTCGACTGGAGACCACTGGCTCGGGGCTCGGGGCGGGGCCGGTCGATGTGGCGCAGTGGTGTGGGTCCGCCAGGTCGGGCGCAGGGGCTTGGGCGGGGCATGGTTCTACCCGACCAGGGCTTCGAGGCTCACTCGCTCGGGTTCGCGGGGGCGGGGTGTGGGGAGCTGCCCGATAAGGTCGGGGCGGTGGACGGTGTTGTGGCCTGGTGGTGCTCCGGACCAGGCGGGTGGGTGGAACCACGCCACCCCTTGGTCGACTTCTACGGTCCATTCGCCGTGGTGGAGCAGGCGGTGATGTCTCGGGCACAGCAGCACCGTGTTCGCCAGGGTGGTGTCGCCGCCGTGGGCCCAGTGACGAATGTGGTGGGCGTCGGTCCAGCGGGCGGGGATGCCGCAGCCGGGGAACGCGCATCCTCCGTCGCGGACGGCGAGGGCTCTGCGTAGGGCGGGGTGGACGATGCGGTGTTTGCGGCCGACGTCGAACGGTTCACCGTCGGAGCCCAGCACGATGGGGATGATTCCGGCGTCGCAGGCGATCCGGCGGGCGTCTTCGGCGCGGATGACACCGCGTCCGATCCCGTCCCCGGCCTCGAGCAGTCCCGCACCCTCGCCGCGGAGGTCGTCCAGCGCGATGGTGACGGTGACCTGGGGCCGGTTGCCGTTCTCGGTCGGTAGCTCGCCGACCTGCAGCATGCGGCGGGCGAGTTCGACGAGTGCGTCGCCGTCGCGTTCGGCGGCGGACCGTGGGTCCGGCAGCCGCTCCCCGGTGCCATCCCCAATGCCGTGGTCGCAGCCCGAGACCTCACACGAACCCGGCTCGTGCGCACCGACAGGCGCGGCGAGTGGAGACAGGGCGCTGCGCAGGATCGCGGTGGATTCGGTGTCGAACCAGCCGCTGGCTTCGAACCCGGTCCCACGCGGCAGCAGCCGTAGCCGGTTACGGGTGGGTGCCCCGTCCCGTGGGCGGGGTCCGTCCGGGTCGAGCATCGCCAACGCGTGCTTGCCGACCTTGCGCAACGCGTTCGGGTCCAGCACGCGGGCGTGTTCGGCGAGGTCTCGTTCCAGCATTTCGGCGCGATCGGCGCCGACGTGGGTGGGGACGGCGGCGAGGGTGCGTTCGATGACGACGGCGTGGTCGAAGGAGATCTCCGCCGAGGCGAGCGCCTCCCTCGTGGCGGGCATGGGGGCGGACAGTTCCTCGCCCTGCAGTGTCCGTTCGGGGGTGGTCTTGCGTGCCACCCGCACCCAGGCTTTCGCGGAACCGGCGGTGATCCGGTGCGTGGTCTGCAGGAGGTCGGCGGTGTTGGTGAATCCGTGCTCGGTGGCGAGGCATTGGGTCTCGGCTTCGGCGATGAGAGACAGTATATGCGCGTCGAGGGAATTGCGGGCTCGGTGGGCATCGGAAATGGCGGTGAGGAGTTCCTCACCTACCAATTCCGTATGCCGGGTCATGGTGTCGAGTTTACTCGATCAGCCGTTCGATCACCAGCGCTACCAGCGGGGATGTGGATAACTCTCCCGCGGCTGGCGAGAGAGCCGCCGTTTGAGGTGCTCTTCATGTGACTCGGCAAATGGTTCGCGTCGGTCGGTGCGGAATCGTCGCCCGGACCCCCCGTGAAAGCCACCTCCGTCGTTTCGGCAGCGTAGCCCGGCACGGGAGTCGCCCGGGCCGCCGCACACGGCAGAACCGCCGCCCGACGAACCCGAGCTGGCGGCTCGGGCGCCTCCCGTGCTGCCCTGTGGGGACGAAATGGCGGAGGTGGCGGCCACCTCCGGAGTGAGGCCCCCCGGAGGGCGCACTCCCTCGCGAAGGGGACGGCCCCCCGGAGGGCGCACTCCGTACGAGGGGAGACCTACAGATAAGGCCGAGTGATCATCTCCAGGAAGTGCCCCGCGGGATCGCGGAAGTAGACCCCACGACCACCGTGCTCAGTGTTCGTCTCACCCGGGCGGCTCATCTGCGGGTCCGCCCAGTGCTCCACCCCCCGCTCACGAAGACGCGCGTAGGCGCGGTCGAAGAGGGCGTCGTCGACCAGGAAGGCGTAGTGCTGGTTCTGGATCTCCGGGAACGCCTCGACCGGGAGGTCGGCGAACTGGATGAGCACACCGCCGTCGAGCAGCAGGTTGGTGAACGGGCCCCACGAGGGGGCGGCGGCCGCCTCGAAGATCTCCTGGAAGAAGCGGGCGGACTCGGCGCGGTCGCGTGCGGCGACGATCGTGTGGTTGAAGGTGACGGGCATGTGCTTCCTCTCGGTCGGTGCGGAGACCGGCAGGAAGCGCCCGTGGCCGACGGAGCACCGCGTACGGGAGGAGGGATGCGCCGCCGGGCCCGTGCGGGAGGTGCTCGGCCCGACGCGGACGTCGATGCCGGCCTGTACAGCCGCTCCTCTCCCGGTAGGCCCATGGGGGCGCGCCGACGACTGTAGCCCATGGAGGGCGTGAACCCCGGACAGACCACGGGCCCCGCACCAGCCGGTGCGGGGCCCGTGTCACGCGTGGGTCAGGAGGCGAGCATGCCCCTGAGCACGTACTGCAGGATGCCGCCGTTGCGGTAGTAGTCCGCCTCGCCGGGGGTGTCGATCCGGACGACCGCGTCGAACTCGACGGTGTCCCCGGACTCCTTGGTCGCGGTGACCTTGACGGTGCGGGGGGTCGTGCCGTCGTTCAGCGCGGTGATGCCCGCGATGTCGAAGGTCTCGGTGCCGTCCAGGCCCAGCGACGAGGCCGACTCACCCTGCGGGAACTGCAGCGGGATGACGCCCATGCCGATCAGGTTGGCACGGTGGATGCGCTCGAAGGACTCCACGATCACGGCCTTGCCACCCAGCAGCGCGGT
>Ga0268266_10006111_pt1 | contig 11087 bp, 13 predicted proteins | sample KBSS13metaG_FD_190356 | JGI IMG/M metagenome (GOLD analysis project Ga0268266, IMG submission 190356) | Switchgrass rhizosphere microbial communities from Kellogg Biological Station, Michigan, USA - KBS S1-3 metaG (SPAdes) (version 2) | ecosystem: Host-associated > Plants > Roots > Rhizosphere... | reverse complement strand
GATTGAACACGACAACGCCCGCAGCGGGGCGGGCGTTATCCGTTCGTCAGGCGGCTGAACAGAAATCAGCTGGTGTAGGTTCCGGCAGCAACGCGCGGAATGTCCGCACGATCGAGGCCGATATCGGCCAGTTCGCGATCGCTGAGCTGGGACAGTTCGCTGACATTGCGCTGATAATCCCGGAAAGCCTGGATCATGCGGATGAGCGAGAGTAGCATCGTAGTCTCCTTGCAGTTACGATTCAGCCCTTGGAGGGAAGCCTCATCGTTGAAATGAATATAGCTTAGATTCCGCAGTGCAGAAGTTCCTATGTTGCGATGCAGCTAATCCTAAAACGCATGGCATCGGTAAGGGCCGTTTAACCTTTCGGCATGGCGGCGGTATGGACCGGATCTCACCCTCGATCGAGTGTCCAATCCATGTATTCGTGCCGTAAAATTGCGGATTTGGCGTGTTGGCGAGGTTAATCCTGCCGGCAGGGACCAAGACCCCGCGGAGGGGCAAGCCACACAAAACGTACAAAAAAGCCCAGATTTTTGGAATTTTCTTATGCGCGAATCGCATGCTCTGCCTAGACTTAGATATGAATTAAAATTCATTTGGCAAGTATGAAGCTGCCTCCATTCGACCAGCGGGAACTGGACGGTACTAGCCCTGCTTGAGGCGCCTTTGCGCAGACATGGTCGGGCGAGGCTGATCCTGTACCGACGCTTTCGTGCGCCGAGATTTTGACGTTCGGCCTGTCGGTTGAGGAAAGCTTCCCAACCGCTTTTCCAGTTGTCGTCTGCTTGAAAGCGCGCCTCAGGAGCCGACGTCACCACCCGAGAATGACTTGAGCACGACCTGATTTCCGTGCGGCCGCGCTTCGCTTCGTTACAGCGCTGTAATGAAGTTACGGCGCTGTAATCAAAAAGCGAGATTCCGCATGAGCCTCTGCGTGCTGCGCCTAAAACCTCGCGCGAAGTTCATTCTGAACTTCTCACGCTTCAGCGAACAATCACGTTCGCAGGCGGCAATCGAGTCGGCTGTCGAAAAACAAATGGGGAATTATCATGCTCAACAAATTACTCGCAGCTGGGGCAGTTGCAGCTTTGGCATTCGCCGTCTCTCCCGCTGACGCAGCGCGTGTCAAAGCGGGCTGCAGCGGCGACAATCTGGGCAAGACGGAAACGATGATCGAGAACATGGCTGACGGCGAGGGTAAGATCGCCGCGCAGAAGGAAATCGCTGCTGCCCAGGACGCGCTCCTTAGCGGAAAGGCCGGTGTCTGCGCGGCGCATCTGAGCAAGGCGATGCAGGCAACTTCGGCGAAATAGTTGATACGACAAAGGGCCGGCCGTTACGGCCGGCCCTTTTACTTTCTTCTAGGGGGCTCGCGAAAGCTGAGTTGCAAAATAAGCGATGGTCTTGGCGTAGACCTCGCTCTTATTCCATTCCCTGATCGCGGCGAAATTGGCGCTGCCGGGCTCCCATTCCTTGCCGCGTTGCCAACCATGGTTGGCCAGGAAGTTAGCCGTCGAGGCCAGCACGTCCTGTGGGCTGCGCAGAAGATCGCGGCGGCCGTTGCCGTCGAAATCGACCGCGAACTTGACGTAGGACGACGGCATGAACTGGGTCTGGCCGATTTCGCCGGCCCATGCGCCGCGCAAATCCTGCGGCGCGATATCGCCGCGCTCGACGATGCGCAGCGCGTCCATCAGCTCGGCCTTGAACATGTCGGAGCGGCGGCAATCATAGGCCAGCGTCGCCAGCGCGCGTAGCGTGGGGAATTTTCCGATGTTGACGCCGAAGTCGGTTTCCAGGCCCCAGATCGCCACCAGCACTTCGCCGGGCACGCCATAAGCCTGTTCGATCCGCCCGAGCACCGAGCCGTGTTGCTTGAGCATGTTGGCGCCGCGGGTCATACGGGGCGGAACCATGCGGCCGGAGAATTCCTCGAACGTCTGTGTGAACACCTTCTGGGACTGGTCGCGGGCCAGCACGCTCTTGTCGAGTGTGACGCCCGTCAGGCCGGCCTGGATGGCGGATGCCGAGATTCCTTTGGCGGCTGCTTCCTTCTTGAAATCTTCCAGCCACGTTTCAAACGAGCCGGTGCCGCAGGGCGCCGCGAACGCAGGCGCCGCGGAAGCCAGCAACATGGCGCTCAGGGTCAGAGCGCGCAGGGAAAAGCGGGAGATCATCCTTATCGTTCGCTCCACGATCGATGCGTCATCGAAATTAGTGTCGAAGTTGCGCCGAATGTTCGCAGCAAGATCGGCCAAAACAAGGCTGATGCCGATGCCTGCAATAGCTTTTGTTTGAAGATGCTCAATTCATCGTTAGTGCGCGGTGAACGACGACACCGCCGGTCGACGCGGCCGGCGGTGTGGTCGAGCGGGTTCCGTGCAGGCCTATGCGCTATCCTTGCGCCGCCAGGGGAACAGATTGGCCGGGAAATCGGCGGCAGGCTTGCGTTCGCGAGGCGCGCGAGGCGGAAGCGGCTGCGGATTGAGTTCCGGCTCGATCGTCTCACGATAGAGATGCCAGGTAGCGTGCCCGAGCAGGGGGATGACGACGGCAAGGCCAAGGAATGCAGGCAGCGTTCCCGCCACCAGCAGCAGCGCGACGATCAACCCCCAGGCCGCCATTGGCACCGGGTTGCGGGCGACCGCGCGCAGCGAGGTCACCATCGCTTCGCCCGCACTGGCATGGCGGTCGAGCATCAGCGGGAATGACACGACACTGATGCAGAGCGCGACGAGAGCGAACAGGAAGCCGACGCCGCAGCCGACCACGATCAGCCACCAACCTTGCGACGTCGTCAGCACGCGTTCGGCGAAATCGGAAAAGCCGGTCGCGCCGGCATAGCCGAATGCGGCAATGTAGATTGCCTGCGCGGTAGCCACCCAGGTCACGAACAGCGCCAGCAGCAGCACGCCGAGCCCGACCATCGCACCGAACGACGGCGAGCGCACGACCTCGAGCGCATCCCAGGCGGTTGCCGGTTCGCCGAGCTCGCGACGGCGGCTCATTTCGTAAAGGCCGAGTGCCGCAAACGGGCCAAGCAGGGCAAAGCCGGCGGCGAGCGGGAATAACAGCGGCAGCACCGAATAGCCGTGCACGGCGCGCGCCAGCATCAGTCCGAGTACGGGATAGATGATGCACAGGATGATGGCGTGGCTTGGCACGGCTTTGAAGTCTTCCCAGCCGCGCTGCAAAGCTCGATGAAGTTCCGGTAGGCCGATGGTTCGGATCACGGGCGCGGCGGCGGTATCTGACCCGCTCTGCGCCATTGATGTGGCATTGCCTTGATAGGTCGCCATGGTCGCTGTCTCCCTCGCGGCCGCATTGTGCGCCAACCGAAAGACGCAAACGCGCCGTTTCATAAAACGATCACAACCGGCCAGACGCGAAGACAGGATGGGAACTGGCCATGTCGCGAACTGAACGAACAGGCTACTCCCAAACAGCGACAAACGCACTCACGCTTCAGTGAATGTTTCATTGGCAAGCTTCATCTGGCTGGCTAAACTTGCCAGCGATCCCGGCGTGGTGCTGCCGGTCAATCAGCGCCGCCAGAGACTCACCCCATCCTCAAGTTATTTGGGAGCGAACGATGAGTATTTTCGGAAAAATCATGGGCGCAATCTTCGGCACCAAGGCAGACGCCGCGCCTGCCGGCGGCGGGGCGGCTGCGGGTGGTGGAGCTGCTGCCGGTGGCGGCGCGGCCGCGGGGACGTCGGGAGGATCGGCGGCGCCGGCGGCCGCAACGGTGGACGTCGCGCCGATCCTGGACAAGGCCGTCGCGGCAAAGGGCGAGAAGCTTGCCTGGCGCACCTCGATCGTCGACCTGATGAAGGCGCTCGACATCGATTCCAGTTTTGCAGCGCGCAAGGAACTGGCAAAGGAACTGGGCTATACCGGCGACAGCAACGACTCCGCGAGCATGAACATCTGGCTGCACAAGCAGGTCATGACCAAGCTGGCCGCCAATGGCGGCAAGCTGCCGCCCGATATCGCGCACTGACGCTTCCGCCGGTTCACACATGCCAAGGCCCGCGGCGACGCGGGCCTTCTTTTTTGGTGCGCTTGCGGTGCAGCAACGCGTAAACACTATCCACTCCATTGGGAAAACGCTGTAGAAGCGGGCGGACAAGAAGACCAAGCAGAACAAGGAGGACCGCCAATGAGCAATGTCGATCGCAGGACAATCCTGGCCACGGGCGCACTGGCGCTGGCCGGTGCTGGCATGGAGGCCGGCACGGCTGCAACGCAGGCCGGCCCGAAATCGATCTTTCCGGTTGGCACGACGACCATTCCGATTGTCGGCGAGACCGACGTGTTTCCGGTGCGGCGGATCTATTGCATCGGGCGAAACTATGCCGCGCACTCGCGCGAAATGGGCTCGGACCCCAATCGCGAGCCGCCGTTCTTCTTTCAGAAGCCGACCGACGCGATCCAGAACGTCGCGATCGGCAGTGTTGGCGATCATCCCTATCCCTCGCTCACCAAGAACTATCATTACGAGGTCGAGCTGGTGGCGGCGCTGAAATCGGGGGGCACCAATATCCCGGTGGAGCAGGCGCTCGACCATGTCTACGGCTACGCGCTTGGCCTCGACATGACGCGGCGCGATCTGCAGCGCGCGATGGGGGATGAGAAGAAGCCTTGGGAAATCGGCAAGAGCTTTGATCGCTCCGCGGTGCTCGGGCCGATTCACCCCGCAACCAAGACCGGACATTTCACCAAGGGCGCGATCTCGCTGGCAGTGAACGGTACGGTCAAGCAGAACTCCGATCTGCGCAATATGATCTGGAGCGTGGCGGAGCAGATCGCCAAGCTTTCGGAAGCCTTCGAGCTCAAGCCGGGCGACATCATCTATTCGGGCACGCCGGAAAATGTCGGCCCGGTCGTGAAGGGCGATGTACTGTTGTGCAAGCTCGACGGCCTGCCTGACATGTCGATCCGGATCACCTGAGGCTTGCGGTGTCACGCCGGGTTCGACGCTTTTGCGTCGCCCCGGAATGACGCGCATCAAGTCACCCCGTCAGATCGGCAAATTGCGGATTCTTGCGCAGATAATCCACGACAAAGCCGCAGCCGGCGATCACCTTGCGGCCGTCGGCGCGGATCAGCTCGAGCGAACCCTTGACCAGTTCGGAAGCGATGCCGCGGCCGCGCAGCGTGCGGGGCGTTTCGGTATGGGTGATGATGACGGACGAGGGGGTGACTCGATAGTTCGCGAACGCCACCGCGCCGTCCACATCGAGTTCGAAGCGATTTTGAGCCTTGTTGTCGCGGACGGCGGCCATGTAGCGATTCCCGGATGATTTATCCTTTGATTTAGGGGCATGAACCCGTCGATGCAAACCGGCGACGCAGTCGGGCCAATTGTGGCTCGACGGCAAGGCGGAGGTGCCCGCGGTTCGCGCTCGCAAGATCTTTGCGGGCGGGCCTTGTAACCAGGGGCGGGGTTCCCACGTTTTTGGGATGACATACGGCGCCGAAGCGGCCGGGTCTGGATATCGGAAATGCTGTGATCGCGGCCGCCGACGTATGCCTCTTTTCAAGGGAGGTCTACAATGTCGGGCTTTGGTTTCTTCAACAAACATCGCACGTGGGAAGACTGGCTTGGCATGCTGCTTGGCGTGCTGATCGTGGTATCGCCATGGTTTCCGTTCTCCAGCCATGACGTGATGGACGCCGAACGCAGCACCATGATCCTCAATACGTTCGTGGTCGGTATGCTGGTGTTCGGTCTGGCCCAGCTCGAATATGTCGCACTGCAGCGCTGGGAGGAGGTGGGAGCGATTGCGCTTGGCCTCTGGCTGATAGCCTCGCCGCTCGTCCTCGGCTATTCCGGCGACGACCTGCTTCGGGCCTGGCACGTCGCCCTCGGTGCGATCGTCGCGCTGCTGGGAGCGCTGCAGCTGTGGCAGGACTGGCGCTTGAGCGACCAGGAACTCGCCAACCATCCGCAGTAATTACCGGCAGGGCCCGCCGGTCCCCATACGCGGACCGGTGGACCCTGCCACTCAAGCCCTAGCGCTTCAATGAATTGACGAGCAGGGCGCGGATCGACCACGGGCTGCCGTCGACCGCTCCCTTGATGTCGTCGATCTTCCATCCGCCGGCATCATGGACGAACTCGTAGCGGATGGTCTTGTCGGCCGGGTTGGCGCGCCCCCCGGGCTGATGACTTTCGATCGTGACGGCTATGGTCGCCTTGTCGGCCGCCTGCTTCTCGGCAGCCACCTTGAACGACTTCACATCGGGATCCTGCGAATTGGTGACGGGATCGAAGTCCACTGGCCCGCTTTCGCCCTTGCGTGTGCGGGCGTCCGCCTTGGCCCAGAGTGCGACCAGTGCGTTCGACAGGTACTTTGCTTTCGCCGCCTTGTTCTCGATCACAAACCCGCCGCCGCCATCGCCCTTGCCCTTGGCAGCACGGGTGTAAATCGCGGTCACGATGCCGACGGGGTCATCCGGCGCCGCCAGCGCCGCGCGCGGCAAGGTGGCCGCCAGCAGGCCAGCGGCGCCAAACAAAATCAGCTTTCGACGGGTAACCATGGTGATCTCAAATCGTCGTGCGGGCTTATGGACGGGAGAGCCGGGGCTGGCTATGGTGATGCGTGCAACGTTTGCCGGGAGATTAGCATGGCCAACGAGAAGGGCCCCAACATCAAGAAGAAGCAGAAATGCAAGAATTGCGAGGGCAAGGGCCTGCTGAAGAAGGGCGACAGGGTGCTCAAGTGCCAGCGTTGCAAGGGCACGGGCGTACGGTGACGCCGGCCCGCAGACGGATTTGAGCAGGTGGCAGGCTTTCTGCTATCGTTGCGATGAGGTGTTCCATGTCTGTTTTCACGAGCGTAATGGTTGATTCCCTGTGACTGAAACCGTGACTATTCCCACTCCGCGCGGCGGCATGGCGCGGATGTCGCGCCGGGTGATGAACCTGGCGCATATGCTGACCCAGAACGCCCGCCGCCATGGCGACCGCAAGGGCTTCATCTGGGGCGACCGATCCTGGACCTGGCGCGAGATCGATGGGCATGTGTCGGCGCTGGCGGCGGGCCTCGCCGCGCGCGGCGTCGTCAAGGGCGATCGCATCCTGGTCCATTCCAAGAATTGCGACGAGATGTTCTGGTCGATGTTCGCGGCCTTCCGGCTCGGCGCGGTCTGGGTGCCGACCAATTTCCGCCTGATGCCGGACGAGGTCGCCTATCTCGCCACCGCCTCCGGCGCGAAGGCGTTTTTGTGCCATGGCGATTTCCCCGATCATGCCACCGCAGCCGCCAATCCCGCGCTCGAATTCACCTGGCGGATCGGCGAGGGGACGTTCGGCGAGAAGGCCGTGAGCGAGGTAATCGCCTCGCAGGCCGGCGCCAGGGTCGACAACGTCGCGGTCGATTACGACGATCCCTGCTGGTTCTTCTTCACCTCCGGCACCACCGGCCGTTCCAAGGCGGCGGTGCTCACCCACGGCCAGATGGCCTTCGTGGTCACCAACCATCTCGCCGACCTGACGCCAGGCACGACCGAGACCGACGCCTCGCTGGTGGTCGCGCCGCTGTCGCACGGTGCCGGCGTGCACCAGGTGATGCAGACCGCGCGCGGCGTGCCGACCATCCTGCTGCCGACCGAGAAGTTCGATATCGCCGAAGCCTTCCGCCTGATCGAGACTCACCGCGTCAGCAATATGTTCACGGTGCCGACGATCCTGAAGATGATGGTCGAACATCCTTCCGTGGACAAATACGACCATTCCTCGCTGCGCTTCGTGATCTATGCCGGCGCGCCGATGTATCGCGAGGACCAGAAGGCGGCGCTGAACAAGCTCGGCAAGGTGATCGTGCAATACTTCGGGCTGGGCGAGGTCACCGGCAATATCACGGTGATGCCGGCCAGCCTGCACGACACCGAGGACGGCCCGCAGGCCCGCATCGGCACCTGCGGTTTCGAGCGTACGGGCATGCAGGTCTCGATCCAGGGCGATGACGGGCGCGAGCTCAAGCCATTCGAGACCGGCGAGATCTGCGTGATCGGTCCCGCCGTGTTCGCGGGCTATTACGACAACCCCGAGGCCAACGCGAAGGCGTTCCGCGACGGCTGGTTCCGCACCGGCGATCTCGGCCATATGGACGAGGAGGGGTTCGTCTACATCACCGGCCGCGCGTCCGACATGTACATCTCGGGCGGCTCCAACATCTATCCGCGCGAGGTCGAGGAGAAGATCCTCACTCACCCGGCGATCGGCGAGGTCGCCGTGCTCGGCGTGCCCGACCCGTTCTGGGGGGAGGTCGGCGTTGCCGTCTGCGTCGCGCGCGAGGGCGCCGCAGCCGTAAGCGAGGCGGAGCTGGCCGCGTTCCTGGCGCCGAAGGTGCCGCGCTACAAGATGCCGAAGCGCTTCTTCTTCTGGGAGGCATTGCCGAAGTCCGGCTACGGCAAGATTCCGAAGCGGCTGGTCCGCGACGAACTCGAGGCGCGAGGGTTGCTTGAGCTTGTTGCCAAGACGGGAAGCTGAGGCGATGCGCAGCATCGCGCAGCCCGGGTCGCCCATGGCCGAACGCATCCAATGGGTCGAAGCGCGGGGACGGGCGTTTTCATTCACGCTTGCCGCCGGCCAGCCGCTGCTGGAGGCTGCGCGGCGAGGTTTTGCCGAAGCCGGCTTTTCAGGCGGCGTGCTGAGCATGCGGGGAGGGACGCTCGGGCCGTTTGCTTACGTGATGCCGGCGCTGTCGAAGACCGGTGCCAACGCGGCGTTCTATAGCGACACGTTTCGTCCCTCCGGTATCACGCAGCTGAAGTGTGGGGCGATGACGCTCGGCGAGCGCGACGGCGCGCCGTTTTTCCACTGCCACGGATTGTGGACCGAGACCGACGGACATCTGCACGGCGGCCACATTCTTCCCGAGGAGAGCATCGTCGCCGAATCGTTCGCGGTGGAAGCGTTCGGCATCGACGGCGCGATGTTTGTGGCCGAACCGGATCCCGAGACCAATTTCAAATTGTTCGGTCCCGTCGCGCGCGCGGCCACGGATGTGAAGGCGGAGCGCCGCGCGTTTGCGCTGCGGCTGCGGCCGAATCAGGATTTTGCCGCCGCACTGGAGACGTTCTGCCGGCAGCACGGAATCTTGCGCGCGCGGATTCACGGCGGCGTCGGCTCGACGATCGGCGCGCATTTCACGGACGGCCGGACCGTCGTGCCGTTTGCAACCGAACTCGCGATCAAGTCCGGCACCGTTACATCTGGTGTTGACGGCACGCTGCAGGCAGAGCTCGATATCGCGCTGGTCGATTATCTCGGCGGCATCGCCGAAGGCCAGCTGGTGCGCGGCGACAATCCGGTGCTGATGACGATGGAACTGGTGCTCGAGGTGATCTGAGAATCACGTCAAGGCCGTAGGGTGGGCAAAGGCGCGATCGCGCCGTGCCCACCATCTCTCGAAGAGCATCATGCTGAATGGTGGGCACGCTTGCGCTTTGCCCACCCTACGCAGCGACGATGTTTAGCGGAAGTGATAGTTCACGCCGACTTTGATGGTGTGGAAGTCGATGTTGTTGGAAGGCAGCAAGTCACCTCCGAAATTATAGGTCTCGCCGCCGAGGCTGGTGAACATGTACTCGGCCTTGGCAGACCAGCTCGGCGTGAACAGATATTCGAGGCCGCCACCGATGGTATATCCCGTGTGCGTGTGGCTATCCGAAAACGCAATGCCGACTGCCGGCGCTGAAATGGTGGACTTGTTGTTGGCCCAGGCGAAGCCGCCCTTGGCGTAGAGAAGCAGTGCATCCATCGCGAAGCCGGCGCGGCCGGTCACGCTTCCGAGTGCATTGACCTTGTTGTCCTGCGTGACCAGAAGTCCGCCCTGGTCTTCGGTCAGGCTGTCCTTGATGCTGGCGCCGGCCGCATCGACTTCGACGCCGAGTACGAACGGGCTGCCGAAGAATTGCCAGTTGTAGCCAATCGTGCCGCCTCCAAAACCGCCACTGCCTTCATTATCGCCGCTTCCAAAGGCATAGCCGCCCATTGCGCCGATATAGAAGCCGGACCAGTTATATGCCGGAGACACCAGTGCCGGCGGGGGAGCCTTGGTGTAAGGCCGCGCCTGCATGTCGGCAGCCGAGGCCGCGGTCGCTGAGGCAACCGAAAGCGCCACACCAGCCAAAAGTAGTCTCTTCATATTTTGTCCCCTAAAGTTGAGCATTCGTATAACCCCCTGCGGGCTCGATAACGAACCGATCGCACCGTCATGGTGACGTATCGTGTGTGGAAGCGGAGCGCGAACGCGCCCTCAAAGAGCCGTCTGCAAGCGACGTTTGAGCGAATGTGCGTACGCTCGCTTGCGTATTAACTGTACGATACATATGCCGGCAGAAATTGGACTGAAGCGCGACTGTGCATTGGCGCGGACAGGTTGCTAATTCGACGGCAGTTTGACGATGTGTGGCGCGGAGATGTTCGCTCTGCGAAGAGAGAGACTCGTTCGTGCGATTGCGATCGTTGCGCGCGCGTTTCCGGCGCTTAATGCGCTGAGGCTTGCCACTTTGGTCATGAACACCTCTGGGATATTGCCTCGTTCTCTCCACATCCTTTCCTGCGACAATACGAAGCGGTTGCGCAAGGGTGCGGCGACGAACCGATCCATTCCTCTGCTATCGGCGCGGAGATTCGCTTCGTTCCCCCGATGAAGCGGAGATGGCGATGCAACGCGATCTCGTCATCCCCGCGAAGGCGGGTATCCAGTACGCCGCGACTTATCGGTTCAATCACTGCTGCCTCTGGAATACTGGATCGTCCGCCCCAGTGCGCAAGCGCGCACAAGGCGGACGATGGCAATTGAGTATGGTTTCGCGATCTCGCAACGCGTTGCGCCCGAGGTTTGCTGGATACTTCTCGCCCTCCAGTCAGAGGGCGCAGGGAAGACCGGGTGCTTGCTGCACCCGCGGTCTCGCGTGCGATTTTGCGCTAACAAGAACGGCACACGAGCATACAGGGCAGCGGGAGCATTCCGGCCTTCCCTGCGCAATGGCTTTACGGCTTACTTCGTGCTCTCCCCGGAGAACGGCTCTTTTGCCTCCGTTATCCCAAAGAAGCTTCGCTTCCC
>Ga0268266_10006110_pt1 | contig 11089 bp, 17 predicted proteins | sample KBSS13metaG_FD_190356 | JGI IMG/M metagenome (GOLD analysis project Ga0268266, IMG submission 190356) | Switchgrass rhizosphere microbial communities from Kellogg Biological Station, Michigan, USA - KBS S1-3 metaG (SPAdes) (version 2) | ecosystem: Host-associated > Plants > Roots > Rhizosphere... | reverse complement strand
CAAACCCGGTGCAGGCTGCCTATATGCTTGTTCACAGGAACCAGCTGAAGGGCAGATGAGATGACAAAAGTACCTACGACCCCACTGATTCCTGGCAACACCCTGATTACCGCCACCCCCGAAGAGGGGCGGGCGTTGGCAATTACGCTTGCCCGCCATTCCATCCATGCGATGCAAAGCGAGCTAGAGATTCTCGTGGAAGGCCGTAAACAGTACGCGCACGACGCGATGGGACTGATTGCGGCAGGCCATGTTATCGCGGTGGAGTTTGCCACGATTGCTGCGGCCAACAACTACTGGCGCAAGTAAGCGAGCTGATATTAAGCCTGAAGGACCGCAGGGCCGGAAGCCCAGGGCGACGGCTGATCTCCCGCGCGGTTTACGCGGCTGACAGGCGATCATTCTAAAAAATCGATAACCGCGCGCACAGGATCGCCCTCCCTACGGCTTGATACAGTTCCGCCCGGATCAATTCCGCGGTCCGTGGCTGGGAGGCCTCGATGAAGCAGATCAAGCTGCATACGGCCTTCTATGGCACTCTTGGCGCGGCCATTTGCAGCTACGCCTCCACCGCGCTGGCGCAGACGGAAACCACCGTGCCGGTGTCAAAAAATCAGCCCCCGACCATTACCGCCATACAGCCGGTCAATCCGGTTGCTTCCAAACCGGGCGGCCCCATCATCCAATCTGTCTCCGCGCATATTCCGGATTTGGGGCCCCTGATAAAGGTGAGCAAAATTGCGCCGGAATTTCACTTCGTCGCACCCAACGGCAATGCCGTGCTGCTGCACCGGGAGTTGGTGACGACCAGCGCCAACCATCTCACGCTCAATCCCTCCGAGGCGATCAACATTCCCGCCGACGCACAGAAGCAAGGCGCGGTGTTCTCCGGCGGATGGAACTGCAACACCAACCCGTATTATGTGACGCTGCGGGCTTGGATCATGGATGCCGACGGCAATCGCAGCAACGAAGTGCAATACACCATCCATTGTAACGGGGGCTGATCTCCTGATCGGCTCAATCCTGAGATTGCGGGATTTCCAGACGGGGTTTAGGGTCCAGGAATGGCAAAGGGCGGATTCATGGCATTGGGTATCGCGCTGGGCGCTGGCCTGGGCGCGGCCTTCCACAACGTGGCTATGGGTGTCGGGCTTGGCGTCGCGGCCGGCGCGGTTCTTTCTGCCATCGCCTATCGGAAAGCCACCAGTACCTAAGCAGCCCCAAGGCTGGGAGCGGAGAGCCGACGGGCTGACCGACGAATGGGAGACCCAGACATGATGCAGATTCTGGCTATCATCATTTCGGCGCTGCTTCTGACCGGCTGTATCGCCCAATGGAAAAATCCCAATGGGCCGCAGCGCTGGAGCGGCAATCCCGCCAACGGGCCGCAAGCCGAAGCCCCGTTCGTAAATCCGACGTCTCACTCGGGATCAGGCGGACCACAACCCTAGGTCAACCCGGGCACAGGGTGAAACGCATCCTGCGCTTATGATCCCGGCCCGATTTCCGGTGGGCCTATCTGGTCGCCCTGAACGAGAATGCGCTGCAAAGCTCTTTCAAACCGGACCGCTACAGTGGCAATGGCGGCGGAAAACAATGCAACAAGAAGGCCCATCGCGACACCGCCCGCAATATCGTCTTGGCCTCTCACCAGGATGAACAGGCAGGCCTCACCCACCGCAACAAATCCAAGAATGATGATCGCGCAATATCGTATGGTTCGCAAAGCGCGCAAGGAACGGAGCGAAAATATGCCCTCTCGTCCCGCGTCTCCGAATAGCTTGAATCCCTGATACAGCGCCACGAAAAAGGGAATGGATGCGATATACGCACACGCCAGGAATGGATCCTTGAAATAGATCTCAAAGAGCGTGGCATGCGCGTTTCTGCCCTCGATATGGGGCTCCCACAGCAAGAAGGCAAAAACGGCGATGCCAAGAAGCAGAATTGCTGCTTGCAGGAACATTGCCGAGCTTCGCTTCATGGAAAGCTCTCCCGTGGGCGCGCCGATATTTATCACGGCCCAAGGTCACGCCGCATCAGTGCCGATGCGTGGACACGACAGCTTCAACCAAAGCATGAGTTATCGGCGATACCGTGGCACGGTCGAGATAAGCGAGGCGACCTAGACTGTTGTCGTGGTCGTCGTCGTGGTCGTGGTGGGCGGCGCCGGCGTTACCTTGGCATCGTCACCGCTGGATGCGGCAATCGCGATCCCCGCGATGACGCCCGCTCCGAGCGCAATGTACAGGGCAGTCTCTCCACTGATCTGGGCGCGCTTCACGCCGGCCGGGGCTCCCGGCGAAAGCGGGCCGACATCCGCAGCGAGCACCGCCGAGGTGGATAACGTCAAAGCCAGGAAGGAAGAAAGTAGCCGCATCTGTCATGCCCCCAATAGGATAGTAAAATAGCCCTGTCGCCGACCGTAGCGCAGACAATTTGTCAGTCCAGCCAAAAGCTTGGCGGCGATCGGGACCGCAGCGACGGGCTCTATCCGCCCTTGCATTGGGGTGGCGCATAAGGCTCGGTTTCAATACGGTCGCGCCGATTTAAACAGGGGCCGATGCATGACCGAATTCCTGCTCTTTCTCCACATCCTGCTGTTCGTCTTTTCCTTCGCCTTTACCGCCGGCATCGGCATCCTGCTGGACCGGGTGGCGCGCTCCCGCGATGCGAAAACCATTCACACCGCCTTCAGCGCGGCGCGCCCGCTGTCCATGACCGGCGGCATCGGCTGGATCTTAACGGCGCTGACAGGCGCGGGCCTGGCGCATGGCATGGGCCTGGTCTTGACCACGCCCTGGCTGGTCTATTCCTACATCGCCTTCGCGGTGCTGATCCTGACGGGCTTCCTGCTGCACAGCCCCTGGCAGGCCAAGGTCGTCGCGGCATCGGCCGCGCCGGGCCCGGATCTGGATGTGCTGCTCAACGCGCCCATGCATCGCATCGCTTCGATGGTGAGCGCCGCGAGCATTCTGACCTTGCTCTATCTGATGACGGCCAGGCCCGGCTAAGGCCCCGGCCGGCCCGGTTTGGCGTTGGCCAGGCTGGACAAGGAGTCCGTGCCAGGCGTTTTTTCCGCCTCCTTGGCGGCTGCATCCTCGGCCAGGGCGTCCCAATTTTCCGCCAATTCCCGATAGGCATTCCGCAGCGCCTCGGTCATGGCTTCGTCCGCGAGTTTGCGCAGAAAAACCGCCCGCTTCCGGTAATCTTCCGGAGTCTGCATGCCCGCCCCTTACGCCACTGGGCTGCGAAACACACGGCGATGGATTCGGTTCCGCCCAAAAATTGGTATCTTTGACGCACTCCCCTAAACAGGTAATACAGCCCCACGGCAAACCCTAGACCGATTATAAATCACGCGCTTTGGCCCCGTGGCGGAACTGGTAGACGCACCGGACTTAAAATCCGTTGTTCCGAAAGGGACGTGTCTGTTCGACTCAGACCGGGGCCACCACGCCTAGTTTTTTAGCGCGCGAAGCAATTTGCAGCGGCGGATCAAATCACCGCTTCGATCAAGCGAGGGCCCTTTGTCCGCATCGCATCGGCGAATTGGGCGGCGAATTCGGTGGTGGTTTCCGCGCGGCTGGCTTCCACGCCCATCCCCTGCGCCAGCTTGACGAAATCCAGTTCGGGATCGTGCAGGTCCAGCATCGCCAAGGTCTTGGGACCGGGATTGCGCGCGCCCACCCGCCCCAATTCGATATTGAGGATATTGTAGCTGCGGTTGGCACAGATTATGGTGACCACGTCCAGCCTTTCGCGCGCCATGGTCCACAGGCTCTGCAGCGAATACATCGCCGCCCCGTCGCCAGACACCGCAATTACCTTGCGGCCGGGACAGGCCAGCGCCGCGCCCACCGCCATGGGCGGCGCATCGCCGATAGCGCCGCCGGTCAGCAAAAGCCAGTCATGGCAGGGGCCATATTTCAGCGACTGATGCAGCCCGGGCCCGGCGGTGAGGGAATCGTCGGAGACAATCGCATTCTCCGGCATCAGCCTTGCGATGATCGCACCCATGGTGACGGAATCCAGCGCGGCATGAACCGGCATGCCGGGCACCACGCGCGTAACGATGCGCCCCGCCTGTTTGGCGCCCAGCGCATCGGCCAAGGCTTCCAGCGCGCCGGTGGCATCCTCCCGCTCCCCGGCCAGGGTGATCAATTCGCAGCCTTCGGGGGTCACCCAGCTCGGCTTGTCGGGATAGGCAAAAAACGTGACCGGGGCCGGTGCACCCACCAGCACGATCTGCTCCAGCCCCTTGAGGCACTCGACAATCTCTTCGGCGAAATAGGGAATGCGTTCGACTTCGCTCAAGCCTTCGCCGCGCGTCATCCGGGGGGTGAAATAGTCGTGCAGAAGCCGCGCGCCGCTATTTTGCGCGATGCGCCCGGCGGCCTCCAGGCCCCGGCGTTGCAGGCACGCGCCGCGCAGCAACAGCGCGGTTTTCTTGCCGTTCTTCAGCGCGGCGGCGGCCTGATCGATGGCAGAGGATGTCACGGTCCCTGGGGGGATCAGCGGCAAGGGCGGCGCCGGCGCGGTTGCCGGGTTCCAGGCACAATCGGCCGGCAGCACCAGGGTCGCGATCTGTCCCTGCCGCGCCGCCTGGACCGCGCGCGCGCCGTCACCCGCCACTTGGTCCGCCGCCTGGCTTTGGTGCAGCCAGTCGGAAACGGAACCGCAGATCGCCATGATGTCAGAGGTCAGCGGCGCCTGGAGATAGCGCGAATGGCTGGCGGCATGGTCGCCCACGATATTGACGATGGGCTGGTGGGCCTTGCGCGCATTGTGCAGGAAGGAAATCGCATTGGCGAAGCCCGGCCCCAGATGCAGCAAAGTCGCGGCCGGCTTGCCCGCCATGCGGGCATAGCCGTCGGCGGCCCCCGCCACCACGCCCTCGAACAGGCAAAGCACGCCGCGCATTCTGGGTTCGCGGTCCAGCGCCGCGACAAAATGCATTTCCGAGGTCCCCGGATTGCCGAAGCAGATTTCGACGCCGCTGTCCGCCAGCGTGTGAACCAGACTCTCTGCCCCGTTCATGCCGCCCCGTTTAGCCCAGCTTGGCGCGTTCGGCCGCGCCCAGCGCCAGAAGATTTTCGTCCGAAATCACCGTCACGAAATCGAACCCCTTGGCGATCATCTCCCGCGCATATTCGGCGTTGGTGCAATGCATGCCCGCTTTCAGTCCGGCCTTTTTTGCCGCGCCCAGAATCTTGTCCACCGCCTGCATCACCACCGGATCGGTCTGATTCTGCCGCGCCTCCCGTCCCAGGGCCAGTCCCAGATCCGACGGCCCGACATACAGCATGTCCAGGCCTTCGACCTGGGCGATCTCATCCACCCGCTGCAATCCTTGCAAGGTTTCGATCTGGATGATGGCCAGCAATGTCTTGTTGGCGTGATGGACATAGTCCTTGCCGCCATACAGCAAGCCGCGCTTGGGTCCATAGCTGCGATAGCCGTCGGGCGGATAGCGGCAGGCGCCCACGAAACGCTGACACTCCTCCACGCTTTCGATGTTGGGACAGATCACGCCATAGGCTCCCGCATCCAGCGCCCGCATCACGTCGCCGGGCGTGTTCCAGGCCACCCGCATCAGGGGCACGGTATCGGTGGTGGAGATGGCGGCGAACATGGCGCACATGGAGGCGAAATCGCTGCCGCCATGCTGCAGATCGACGGTCAGGCTGTCCCAGCCCTGATGCGCCAGCATTTCGGCGGCCAGGGTGCCCGGCAAGGTGATCCAGCAATTCAGTGCCGGTTTGCCGGATGCCCATAAATCTCGAATACGATTGGCGCGCATCGTCTTGAGGTTAGACCATCAGGCGGCGGGAACAAGGGGCAGGTTGCGGCACAAAATCGGCGTCATTGCCGATTTTTCCTTCGCGCAGGCAATGACGGATTGGTGCAGTGCGGGAAGGAATGTTCATTCTTGAGATAGCAGAATGGGTCTAGAATCCCGAAACCAAAGCGCGGGAGCCGCTCATGGCTATGGTTCGTCAGCCTGGTTTGTCCAACAAGGAACAGCATCGCTGCGCCACCATGTTCTGTCTGACATGGGTGGGTTTTTTCGCGGCAATCGGCGTGTTCACTTACGTCGTGAGCATGCTCTAGGCCGTTAGGACCCCGGGTGCTGCGAAACGGCAAACAGCCGCAGCCTTTGCGTCGGCTATTCGAAACTCGCGGAAATGTCTGGATCCCCTTCCCTCTCGGCTGGACGCCGCTCGCCGGGGATGATTTCGCGCTAAGGCGCGAAATCACATCTGCATGGTCCAGCCTTCGACACCCATCGCCGCCTGGCGAACCGCTTCAGTCAAAGTCGGATGCGAATGGCAGGTGCGGGCGATATCTTCCGACGACGCGCCGAACTCCATGGCCAGCACCACTTCGGCGATCAAATTGCCAGCCTCCGGCCCGATGATGGCGCAGCCAAGAACCTTGTCGGTCTTGGCGTCGGCCAGGATTTTCACCAGGCCGTCCGTGGCCACAATGGTCTTGGCGCGGGCATTGGCGGTGAAGGGAAACTTGCCGACCTTGTAGGCGATGCCCGCTGCCTTGAGCTCTTCTTCCGATTTGCCGACGGTGGCGACTTCCGGAAAAGTATAAACCACCGATGGGATGGCATCGTAATTCACATGACCGGCCTTACCGGCGATGATCTCGGCGCAGGCTGTCGCTTCATCCTCGGCTTTGTGCGCCAGCATGGGGCCTTCGCGGCAATCGCCGACGGCATAGATGCCCGCGACATTGGTGCGATAATGGTGATCGGTGATGACGCGGCCGCGCTTGTCCATCGCCACGCCGACCTCCTGCAGGCCCAGGCCCGCGGTGTAGGGAATGCGGCCGATGGCGACCAGCATCACATCGGCATCCAGCACCTGCTTGTCGCCGCCGGCCGCCGGTTCGACCGTGACTTTGAGCGCGCCGTCTTTCTTCTCCACGCCGGTGACCTTGGTGGACAGATGGAAGGTGAAGCCCTGCTTGGTGAGGACACGCTGGAAGGTCTTGGACACTTCCAGGTCAATGCCGGGCGTCACGCGGTCGAGGAATTCCACCACCGTCACTTCGGCGCCCAGCCGGCTCCAGACCGAACCCAGCTCCAGCCCGATCACACCCGCGCCCACCACCAGCAGCTTCTTGGGCACCGCGGTCAGCGCAAGGGCGCCGGTCGAGGACACGATCTGTTTTTCGTCCAGGGTGACGCCGGGCAAGGGCGCGACATCGGAGCCGGTGGCGATAATGATATTCTTGGCTGTGAGGCTGCGTGTCTTGCCGTCCGCCAACTTGACTTCAACCTTGCCGGGGCCGGTGATGCGCGCCTCGCCCACGATGGCTTCCGACTTGGCCTTTTTGAGCAGGAATTCCACGCCCTTGGTCAGCTCACCGACCACCTTGGTCTTCTGCGCCATCATGGCGGGGAGATCGAGCTCGACCTTGGCCTTGATGCCGAGCTTGGCAAAATCGGTAAGGGCTTCATGGAAGCGCTCGCTGGCGTGCAGCAAGGCCTTGGACGGAATGCAGCCGATATTCAGGCAGGTGCCCCCGAACGCACCGCGCTTGTCGATACAGGCGCTGGTCAGGCCCAGCTGCCCCAGGCGGATTGCCGCGTTATAGCCGCCGGGGCCGCCCCCGATCACGATCGCGTCAAAACTGTCCGCCATGGCTCTTTCCTGCTGATTTGCCTTGATGATTGCCAGGGGGCGATCTAGCAGATCGCGCCCATAAAAACATGCGGAACATAACCACCCCCGGCTTAACGAAAACAGCCCAAAACGCATGGCTGCGCGGCGGTTTCCGGGCTTAAAGCCGCACCCTGGGCAGGCCCGGGTTCAGGCTCCGGGGCCAAGTTTTGGCTGGTATAAAGCCCCCGTCTGGGCTTTCCTTTCGAGCGCGAAGAGCCCATCTCCTGCGCAGGCCCTCCCGGCCCCCGCCGGGACGGCGGCACCGTTTATCGTTTCAGGCATTTTCTCACATTCAGGCATCGGAGATTTCAGACATGGCCCCCAGGAAAAAGACCGCCAACGGCAATATCGAAGCACGCTTGGCCGCGGTGCGCGCCGATTTCGAGGCGCTGCAGACCGACTTGAAGGGACTGTATGGCGATGTCGGCCAGATCGCGTCGGAGCGCGCCGCCTTGGCGATGCGCTCGGCCGAGGAGATTGCCGACCGGGCCGTGGCGCTGGCGGAAGAGGCGGCCAGGGAAGCCAAGACCACCGCGCTGGAATATACGGAAGAAGCCGCGGAATGGGCCGACGAAAATGCCGAGGAATTGCGCGGCTATGTTCGCGCCCAACCCGTCCAGTCGCTGCTGATCGCCGGGGGCCTTGGCGTATTCCTGGGCGCGATTTTCCTGCGGCGCTGACGCGCCCTGGCGCTCCAACACACGTCATTTCCTTGTTAATCTCGCCTGTCGTATAACCAAACACGACAGGCTATGAGGGCACCATGCTAGCGCGACTGACCGCCAAGGCGATTTTTGCGGCCGTTGCCATCGCCATGGCTTTTTTCGGCGTCGGCCTGTTGGGCATGGCGCTGGCATCCGCTTTGGTGACGGTGCTGGGCACGGCCGGCGCCTATGCCGTGGCGGGCGCGGCGCTTGCGCTGCCGCCGTTGCTCTGGGCGATTGTCATCCGCCTGTCACGTCCGCGCAAACCGCCGCCGCCCCCGGTCAACAATGAGCTGACGCGCGTGCTGCTCGCTGCGGTGGCGAAGGAAACGCCCTGGATCGCCATTGTCGGCGCGGGCTTGGCGGGAGCTCTCAACATGTTCCTAAACCGCAACAAGCCCTCGAAATAAATAATCGCCCCCCTCCACTCTGTGGACAATTGGGAACCGGCACATGTACGGCCGCGTTTTGTCGCCTCTACAGTGTTGGAGTGACCGCATGCTCGGCTGGGCGCTTACCTTTCTGATCCTCGCGCTTGTTGCTGGATATATGGGCTTTTTCGGGCTGGCGGGATTGGCGGCGTTGATCGCCAAATTGTTGTTGGTGGTGTTCCTGATCCTTTTGATTGTCAGCGCTTTTTCCGGGGCGCTGCGGGGACGTCCACCGGTTTGAAGCGACAGTTGGGGGAGCGAAATATGCGCATTCCGGCCTTCATTCTTGAGCATCCCGTGGAAGGGCTGATTGCCGGCATCCTGTTGCTGGTGTTGGTGTTTGGCTCCGCCGACCGTCATGCCGCGGAAGCCGCCAAGACGCTGGCCCCGCACGGCGCCCAACTCGCTTCCAGCGAAAATCTTTAAAAAATTTCGGGCGGGTGGGAACGGTTTTTTCCACCAATCATTACCAACACGGAGCGGACGTCCGATCCGGAACGCCCCCAGCCCCTTCGACAGCCCGCCTCGGGTGTCCGCTCCTCGTTTAAAGCCCCGCCTTGCGGGGCTTTTTGCGTTTTCAGGGCATGCGGCCGAGTTGGGAACTTTTGGGCCGTCCCACAGGATAGACCATGTAGAGGCTGGACGGCGTCTGCAGCTGGGTGGGAAAGCCGGTATAGGCGAAGAATTTCTGCACCAGGAAATGCTGATCGCGGCGGAACTCCGCCAGATAGATCAGCGGGCGCGCCAGCAGCACGGTGCCGGCGGCGGGCGCATCGGGATAGCGTTGCGGCTCATTCAGCTGCACCACCTTCAATCCCGGATAATTGAAGCGGAGCCAGGCGGTGGTCTGATAATCGGTGGTGAGAACCGCATCGGCCAGATGGGCCTTGACCAAGGCGGCAACCACCTCGCCGATGGGGGCGAACTCACGGCCCAGAATGCGCGCCAGCGGATTTTTCAGGCCTTTGATATCGGGCGTCCAGACGGCCAGCAGATAGACGGCCAGCAGCAGCAGCGCCGCCAGCGGGGCGGCGAAGACGGAAACCCTGCGCCAGAAGACGCCGGTGAGCGCAAAGGCGTCCGCCGCCAGGATCGCCAGCGCCGGATAGAGAAAGCAAGGCCAGTTGCCTTGCACCCGATCATGCAGGGCATGCTGAAAGAAATAGCCCAGCCCGGTCCAGATCAGGATCGCCAGCATCAGCCGGTCGCTGCCGGGCCTTGTGGCGCGCCACAAACCGGCCGCCATCAGCAAAAGCAGCAGCGGTGAGGCAAGACCGATCTGGGCGGCGAGAAATTCGCCGACAAACCGCAAAGTGAAATGACCGGCGCCGATCCGTCCGAATTGGAACAGGAAGGTCTGCCAGTGATGCTGCGATTGCCATGCCAGGTTGGGCGCGAAGATCGCCAGCGCCAGCACCGCGCCCGCATAGGGCCAGGGCGACAGCAGCCATTTCCTGGCATCGCGGTCCAGGATCAGCCAGACCAGCGCGCCCGCACCCAGAAAGAGCGCGGAATATTTGGACAACAGTCCCAGGCCGGCGGCAATGCCTGCAGCCAGCCAGGCCCGGCTCTCGCCCCTGTGTTGCACCCGCGCCAGGAAATAGACAAAGGCGGCGCTGGTCACCAGGGACGGCATGTCGGGGGTCGCCGCCAGCAATTCGACCGAGGCCATGAGGGTCAGGTTGAAAAACAGCACAGCCATGCCGGCGCGAGTCGCGTCTTTCAGAATCAGTCCTGCGGCGCGCCAGACAAACCAACTCGCGGGCAAGGAGAGAAGGACGCCCGCAAACCGCACGCCAAAAGGCGTGTCGCCGAACAGCGCCGTACCGGCGCGGATCAGCCAGGCAATCATGGGCGGATGATCGAAATAGCCCGCCGCAAGATGCTGGGACCAGAGCCAGTAATAGGCTTCGTCCGCCGACAGCGGCAGTTGCGCCGCCATGACGGCACGCAAGATCAGCAGGGCAAAGACGCAGATCGCGGAAGCCCGCGCGCTGATCATCTCGCGCGCCAGACAAACAGGGTGGACATGGCGTAGTTCCACAACACCGTCATCACCGCGCCCACCGCGCCCGCCACCCACCATTGCGAACGCTCGCCGTAAAGCCAGCTTGCCAGATCGACATTGGCCAGAACGCCGACAGATCCGATCAGGCAGAACAGCACAAAACCGCGGATCATGGCGAAGCTGCCCTTCAAGCGCCGATCGCGATAGGTCAGCTCATTGTTGAGCAGGAAATTGCTGGTCATTGCGACGAAGGTGGCAACG
>Ga0268266_10006109_pt1 | contig 11089 bp, 23 predicted proteins | sample KBSS13metaG_FD_190356 | JGI IMG/M metagenome (GOLD analysis project Ga0268266, IMG submission 190356) | Switchgrass rhizosphere microbial communities from Kellogg Biological Station, Michigan, USA - KBS S1-3 metaG (SPAdes) (version 2) | ecosystem: Host-associated > Plants > Roots > Rhizosphere... | reverse complement strand
TCCCGCCGCGACATTCCGCACCGCCTTCACCAGCATCCGGGGATCGTCGCCCTTCCAGACATAGCCCTGCGCGCCCATCTCGATGGCGTGAACCACGAGCGCCGGATCGTCATTCATGCTGAACATGATGATCCGTGCCTCCGGATCGTCTTTTCGGATGCGACGCATCAGTTCGAAGCCGGAAACGTCCGGAAGCTTGATATCGATCACCGTGACGTCAGGCTTCCTGGCCAGGTAGGCGCGGTGACCGGATTTGGCGTCGGTGGCCTCCTCGATCTTCACCGTGTTGTCCGACGCGAACAGCGACCGGCAACCCGACAGGACCACTGGGTGGTCGTCGACAATCAGGACCTTCGTTGCCGATCTGTCGGATTTCTGCATCATCCAACCCCTTGCGGGAAAAAATTTAGTGCTAGCGATATTTGGAATATAGAGATTTGGGATAACGGGGTGAAAGTAGTCGTACGCTCGACTCCGATGATCTTGCTGCCGATCGATCTTTGTGGCGGTGCGTGCCGATAGGCGCCTCAAGGTACTGGTGAACGCCGATTATTCCTTAGCTTTGCCGATCGCAAAAGCAAGAGCAAGTCAGGTTTCGAAAGCAGCCCTCGAAAATTTCGACCTCAAGGCCCGCGAACAACGGTAATAACCTTAATTGGAAATTCGCGCGATTTCGCTGGAGGCGTCCGACGTGCTGGCGAGCAGGGTGTTTTTGAAGCAGGAGCAAGTGAGCACCAGCGTTGAGGTATGACCTAAGCTGGAGGGACTAGGAGAAACGCAAGTGCGATTGCGAAGAGAAAGCAAGTCATCACCACCGCGGCGACGCCGCTGGCCGAAATCTTAGCCTTCTCTTTTCGCGTATAGAGTTGCATGGGCTGATGTTAGCATACTAGCTCGTGGCCCGTCCTGTCGGGAACGGCATAGTGCGGCGGCAATTTATCCAACTCGCCGCGCATAATACGCGGGTGCCAGCACTCCGATCATCGCCCGTTGTCCTGCCCAAGGCCTCGTTGGCAGCGACGGCATCCGCCGTTGTATAATGCGCGTCGCTCAGGCGTCACGGGCGTGGACGGCTTCGGTGGCTTTAACGGCTTCGGTTCCGGCGGCTTGCCAAAATGATATGCTCGGCGAGCGGCTCAGGCTGAATATCGAAGAGAACTTCCATGATGCTTGAAGAAGAGGTCAAGCTTTACAGGTTCGCCGGTATCTCGCCAGAACAGTCTTTTACCGAGGCTGGCCGCTACCGAGAGGCGGTGGTGGCCGCCGATCAAAGTATGGTCATCCGTTGCTTTGGCGATGATCTCGCCGGCCTCGTCGATGATGACTTTCATGCGCTGCCTCCAGTGCAACGCCCCCTCGGCGCAGCCGCGATGCTGCAAGATTTATCTAACCTCGCACCGGCCCCGGTGTTCCAATGCAAGAAGGTCGCGGATTTCGTATTGCCATGCGCCCCATCGCGCGGCCGGTGATCTGCACACAAATGAGCGCTCAAGCAAGGGTTCCTTCACCTTGATCTACGGAACACCCGAATTGGCAATAGCCAAAGGCTCGCTTCGCGTTGAAAATCAGACCGCTGCTGCTGGGGGCCAAACGGAGTTGTCCGATGGGTGTGGCAGGCTTGCGCTTCGCGAATGTGAAGAGAACTCTCCGCGTCCGGGCGGTCCTTGTCGGCCTGCTGGATGAGTTGCCGTTTGTCTGCCCGGTGGTAGTCGCAATCGGCTCGACAGTCATGATCGTGATCAAGCTCTGCAAGGATTTGCCGCAGTGAGGCGGTCTGAGCGCCAAGGCGCGCTCACCCTTCTACGCCCGTCGTCCTGCCACGGCATCGTCGGCAGTGACCGGCGCGGTATGACGCGGGGTCGCTCGTCCGTCATGGGCTTCGGCTCGGTGTCTGGTGATTTCACCAGACACTTCTGCCGAACGTCGCCAGCTCGCTTTTTGCACCAATGGTGAATTCTTCGACAAGCGGCCATCCGCTAATTCGGCGGCGCGCGGCAAGCTCACTGCGCGTCGCTTTTCGGAAGCCCGGCAACGCTGTTCAGCGGTTCGATCAGCTCGTGAACTGAAAATGGCTTGGCTAGGAATGCGATGCACCCAGAGGCCAGTGCAGCCTCGCGAACGGTAGGGTTGTCGTTGCCCGTTATGTAGATGACGGGCACCGAAACGCCATCAGCTTTGAGACCCTGCCTCAACTCGATCCCCGATCCATCTTGCAAGTTGATGTCGAGGATAACGCAAGCCGCGTTCTCGAAATCGGTGTGACTTTGAAAGCCCGCGCGGACGAAAACAGGGTGGGTTCGTAAGCGTGCTGCCGCAGCAGCCGCTGGACGCACTTCAGCATTCCGAGGTCATCGTCAACGACTAAAACGAGGTTGCAAGTTTTCGACATCCCAGACCTGTCCGCCGACACGTCTTGAAGGTCTTGAAACGTACCCTATTCCGGATATCGACTTTGACGCAGATCAATGGCTTTGGTTCCAGAGCGGGAACCTGCATAAGACCTTTTCTGAAGCGCTTAAGTGCCTAGGCGGTCTGGCCGGCACCTGACGCTACGCCGATGCGTTCGGCAAGGGACACAAGTTCCGGCAAAGTCCGAACCTGCATTTTCTCCATCACCCTGTGTCGATGAGCTTTGATGGTGCGTTCGGTACAGCCTATTGCGCGGGCGGCCTGCTTGTTGGTGTCACCGCGTATGACAAGGTGAAAAACTTGCCGCTCGCGCGGCGTCAGTGTTGAGACATGAGCCCGAACCATATCTAGCTTGCTCTTCAAGGCGCGCGTCACTTCGTGATGCGCGATCGCCCCATCGATTGCCCGAAGCAGATCATCCGACGATACAGGCTTGGTCAGAACGTCAGCCGCCCCCGACTTGATGGCCTGTACTGCTACTGGGATATCGATATAGCCAGTGAGGAAAATGATTGGCAGCGTCGAACCGAGTTCGGCTAGGCGCTTCTGCAGCGCCGGGCCGTCCAAGCCGGGTATCCGCACATCGAGGAGGATGCAACTCGGGATGCTTTCGGTAGGCAAGTTGACCAACAATTGCAGAGCCGAAGCATAGGTCGCGACCGCGTAGCCAGCATGCCGCAAACGACGTTCCATCGCCACCAAGAAGGACGCATCGTCATCAACGATATGCACGCACGCCTGCACCGACTGATCACTCCCAACAGAAGGATGTCAGGAAGAACATGCAATTGCAACCTTGGCGCGGCGTCTGACTTGCACAGCTTAAGTCAGGTTGTCTGTCAGATCGGATGAAGGAGATGCCGCGCTGTAATACAAGGCAGTGACGGCCCGACCATCGCCCGTTGGTTTCGCGGGTCCTTTGCCCGCCATGAGCAATAAGCCAAGACCAAGAAAAGAGCCGGTGAATGAAGTGAGCCTCCGACGGTTCCCGGCGGAGCGCTAACGATGGGGCAGATTTGGTCGGGAAAAAGTGGCAACTTTTTCTTCCCGATCGAATTATCTAGTAGGCGCGCTTCTGGAGTTCAGGAATGGATGACAAGTTTCCGCTTAGGGTTGCCGTTGATCAAGCTTGGACCGTGCACCTAGCCACGCACACCGATATTGATGCGGCCGACCCGCGACGTTGCTCGCTAGAGAGATACCTTAGCGGACGATGGGAGGCTGGTGAAAGCGATCCAGAAGAATTGACGTGCTACGGGCTTTCATACTTAGCCCGGCTTAGATCGGAGAGTTGGTGAGAGCTGGATGGCAAACTTTACACAGACGTTGAACCGCTTGGTCTCCCGAAGCGCCCGACCGGATTGGACGCTTGCTGCGGTCGCAAGTCTCTTTGCGGCTGGTATCACGACATCGATCCGATACGCGTTTGGATAAACTGAAGTATTTCGTGCAGCTAGTTGGAATGAGAGTCATGGAATACAAGACTATCCAATTTGAAGTCGTCGAAACGACGAATCCGTATGGCTGGAAATGGATCGTCTTTCTCGATGCAACCAGAACCCGGACCGGAATTGGGCTTACACGTGCCGACGCCGTGTTGGATGCCGAATTTGCCATCGACCAGGCGCGCGAAGGCCGGAAATGCAGTGAGAAAGTCCTCAAGCTGCGGTGTTTGGGATGAGTACCTGCGATGGATGATAAGCGGAGCCACCCCGGTGAATATATAGATCTCCATCGGTTAATGGAGGCAGTTCTGCAGCTTCGTCTGCGGGTCGCTTCCCTAGAAAAAGTGTTGGCAGGCCCGCATTGTGAGCTGAACATTTCGACTTCGTCCAAGCCTAATCCAAATGGACGCAGAACGTATGGATGCAGAACGAGAAAAGCAGGCCTTACAAGAAGAGCTCATTAGATGCCGTGTTAGCGCCGGTTCACCGTTACTAATCGCACATTGATTGCTCGATCTCCGTTGCGGAGGCACGACGGCGAAAAGTTTGGCCACACCTGCTTTGAACAGTCTTCCGTGGCATTGTCAGCCTTGACGGCTTGGGGCGTTGCTTCTTCCGCGCTTACAGCGGTGGTTAGCAGGAGAGAAGCGACGACAGCAGGGAGAACGTGTTTCATTTTGCCCCTCGTTTGATCTGTCATGCCAATGAGCAGGCTCACGCTACGTTCCGCAATTGTTGGACTAGAAAGTAAAACCCTGCCGAGGAACGCTCGGCAGGGTCACGCAGAGAGGTCGATGGACGCGCAAAGCGGGGACCTTGGTGGGCCATCGGGGACTGCGAGGCTTTCTCTGATCGAAGATCAGTGTTCCGTACAGACCTTCATCGTCTTCATGCCAGTTTCCGCTTCGGTCCTGGTCTTGAACACGCCGTTATCAACTATCGTCGTCGTGGTAGTCGGCTTTTTATCGACAATGGTACACTTCTTGGTAGTTGCATCCCGCACGACATAGTATTCGCTCGAAACAACGGTCTGCGCAAAAGCCGCAGAGGCGGTGAAAGCGACGACGGCGCTCGTAAGCATAAGTTTCTTCATTAGCGTCTCCACAAGGTTGGTTCGTTGCCTGCTTCAACGCCAAATGATTGCCACTTGTTCCCGAAAGGAGTCCGCGCGGGATTAACATCCAGGTTATAAGATGCTGCATTGCAATCGCGCTATTGGCCATCCAGCCAATCATGGTGACGGAAACCGCTGCCGGGGGCGGCTCTTTGGCAGGGCGCCTAGGGAAGACTGCGAATTGCCATCTTTTCCCGGCGGCGGCCCCATGTATAATCCTAGTGCTTACCTTGGGGAAATGCCATGCCGATCCATCGCCTTCTGCAAAACAGGCCTTTGGGGCCTGAAGAAATCAACCGCTTAGCCACAGCTTACGAGCAAGCGTTGCAGGGCATCGGTCTGGTCGACCGAGAAGACCCGCTGGCTGAGATGGTCGCTAAGAAGGTAATTGAGATCGCGCAAACTGGTGTTCGCGATCCTAAGGATATCGCTGCTCTGGCGGTCATGAATCTTTCCACGCCTTGAGCGGCTGACGGGTAAGGCGGGGGGTCTCGTCTAACAAATGTTAAGTGACGAATCGGTCAAGTATGTTTCGTTGCCATTCAGACGTCATTCATACCCGCCGATTTATTTCGGCTGCATTCTTGGCAGGTAGGTAGGGGCTGATGACACCCTGGGACCCGATGGCCGTCGCGGTGGATTGGCTGGATGCCTACCGCGCTGCCCGTATCAATCAGATTGTCGGGATGCACAGCCCGGATGCTGTGATCGAGTGCGTCTGCGGGGGCCGCAAGATCATCCAAGGTCAGGGAGGCATCGCAGCCTACTGGCGACATCGCTTCATTGAAATGCCCGCGTTCGAACTGGAAGACTTGCAGGCGGACGGAGGCGTAGTGGTTGTCTCCTATCGAACCAGAAACGGGACCGTTCAGGCGCTGCTGGACATCGCGGAGAATGGGCTGATCACTCGTTGTCGCTGCGGCCCCGCTTAAACGTAAGATCCGCATTGCGAGCCGCTCAACGGCAAAGAGCCGCATTCGCGCGGCCCTCCGCCAGCCCAAATTTGTTCGGGATGAAAACACCACGCTGGCAAGCCTAACACTACAGTCGGTTCGCAGGGTTGGAGAAGTCCGTATAACTACGGTCGCGGACGTGCAAGCAGCGAATTCATGCGGCGGCCTTGTCTTCCTTGTCCGCGCCACGCATCACGATCTTCAGCGCGTCGTCGGGCAACGGCCGCTGCAACGCCTTGGCTTTTCCCACGGCGCGCATCCTGTGGCGCGGGAAAGTCTGCCGTCTCCTAACATTTGGTGTAGTCTACAGTCGGACAGAGGAGGCGCGGCGATGCCTCAAGAGAATTACGCTGCCAAGCAGCAACGGATCGGCGAGCGCCTGACGCGTGCGATGGCCAAGGCCCATATGGATCGCCGCGAGCTTGCCGAACTGACGGGCTCAAGTGAGGCACAGATCGTGAGCTGGGAGCGCGGGCGCGCGCGGCTGTACCCGATCGAGCTGATAAAGCTTTGTCATGCGCTCGACGTGATGCCGGAGTGGCTGCTGTGCTGGGAGCGCCGCCTCCATTGATCAGCAGCGCCAGCGTTTTCCACCGTTATCCGTCATGCTGCAGCCCTGTCTTTCTTATCCCCGCCGCGCATCACCAACGTGACCGCGTCATCCGGCAGCGGCCACTGTAGCGCCTTGGCTTCATCCCACGGCGCGCGCATCCAGACGTTTCGCTCCTGATCGGTCAACAGGATGACCGGCATGGCCTTGGGTGAATTATTACTTTACTTCGGTACGACAGCCTTGTTCCTCACGAGCCTTGGCACTTCATGCGATAATCCGACTATCTGCGCTGGTGGAGCTTTCGGGTAGCGGCCCAGCATGACCTCGACCAGGCGCTTTCGGAACCGTTGAAACTTCTTCTTCTAAACCATTCGCGATGTTGATGAACATCCATTCAAAAAAGTTTCGACACAGTTCCCGAAACATCACGGCCAGCCGTTCGTTTTCTTGTCAGTGTCACCAACGACAGGAGACGACACATGAGAAAGCTGTCTTACGTTCTCGCCGCGTTAGCAACCATCGCTGTTGCGGCCCCTACAGTCGCAAGCGCTCAGGGATTTAGTGTACGGATCGGCGGCGACCGAGACTACTATCGCGACCGCGACTATTACGGTCCGCGGGTCGGGTTCTACGGACATGACCGTGGCTGGCATCGCGGATGGTATCATCGCTATGGTGATCGTGACGTAATCATCAGGCGTCACCATTACTGGGATTAACGGAAAATGGCCCCTTAACCGGGGCCATTTTTTGTCGGCTCGTAAATCCGTTGAATGGCAAGATCACCAAGGGGCCGCTGATGCAACCACGGGCTAATCGGCGCTGCCCTGAGAACCAAACCTCAAGCGGCGCTGGCGACATCTTCCTTGTCCGCGCCGCGCATCACGATCTTCAGCGCATCATCCGACAACGGCCGCTGCAACGCCTTCGCCTCATCCTACGGTGCGCGTATCCAAATGTCGCGCTCCTCGTCGGTGGTCAGGATCACCGGCATCGCCTTCGGATGGATCGGCTCGACCACCGCGTTCGGCGATGTCGTGAGAAAGCCATAGACCTGATGCGGGCCAGGTATCGGCTTCGACTTCGTGCCGCGATCACCGTTGAACGTCGTCCAGATGCCCGCGAAGGCGAACAGTGGCCGGTCCTCGTTGAGGGCGAACCACACCACGTCCGTTTTCTTCGTCTCTCGGTTCGGCTCGGGTGCGTACTCGGCGAAGCTGTTAACCGGGACCAGGCAGCGGTTCTCCGGCTTGAGCCAGCCGCGCCAGTGCGGCGATGACGTGTTGCGGATGTTGGTGACCGGCGGACCGCCCGTGCGCGGTGGCGGCGGCATGCTCCAGCGCATCAGGGTCATCTCTGCCAGATAATCCGGAAAGACACCCGTCATCGGCGCGAAGTTGCCGACGTAGCGGTTCACCACGCGGAACAGTGAGCGGATGGCTTCTTGATTTGTCGTGATGCTATAGAGATTGCACGCTTGGCAAAGCCATCGCGATGTTTCGTCACTGATCTCTACGATACACGTCTTTCAGTTTGCGCATGTAATACCCCTGCGCCTCAAGAGCTGACCTAATCTCATCGCTGACTTTCGCAATCCGTTTCTTCTTGCTCTTACGCCAGTTTCCCAACGCCGCAACGGCGGGGATCGGAGTTCCCCTTCTGACAACGAGCAGATCACGTCTAGTGCTTAGATAAACATCCATATGCGTGCCTCCCGAAAGCGCCGACCTTATCGCTTGGTGAGCAGAGCATGGGTTACCAAAAGGCAACACCGAGCGATTGTCGTGCGGCTTCCTAATTTACCGCTGGGCGACCTCAGCAGAGCGCTTGACCAAGTTAAAGCGCTGCAGGCGCGTTATGCCGCTAGGTATCGTGGATTGCTCAGACGCTTGGATGACGCTGTGATCGTCAGCGATGAGCACCAAGACCCGCGAAGTCATATGGGGCGGCCGGATCATGAGCGCGAAGATGCGCGCCGAGACAGCCCGCCAAGAGGCAAGGAAGGCCGCCCGGGCGGCAGATCGAGCTGAGGCGGCAGCATGGTCCGTCCGCATGGAAGGCTATGGCGGCCCGGCGCAGCCCTCTCCGACAATCGGCCAATGCCTGAACGGTGGTTATGGCTGGCTGGAGATCGAGTGCTGCCGATGTAAGACAAGGGCAAGCATGCCGTTGGATGCTATCCGCAGGGCGCGGGATACGCCGATCTGGAAGCTGGAGCCTTCGTTCCGATGCCGATCCTGCGGAACACGTCGTTACAAGCCGCCTGTTCGAATGATCAAGTTGACCGAGCAACGGGAGATCACGCCGTATAAGTGGGTGCATCCTAATGAAGAGCGTTAGCCCCAGGGATAATCGAATAATTTCCACACGCCAGCTGCGCGCTGCGATCTATTCGCGAAAAAGCTTGACAGCAGCTTCGTTGAGCTTCTCGCGGTCGCGGCCAATCTTCCGCATCAAGTCGCGAGCCTGCGCTAATGAGATGTCGTGCTTACGGGCGAAGTAGTCAACACTATAGGGCTCGTCCGATTGACGCCGCCGAATGCTAATCCGCTTCGTTCGCTTCGCCATGCCCGGAGACTTTCAGTCACAGAGCCGCGTCCAGCTTATCTCGGATAAGACCGACCTACAATTGACGTCGGTGGGTTTTACCTGATCGGCACTGGTGTCCTGAACGCGACCCGCCCCGCCTCGGTGATGCGATAAAGGTCAGCTGTCTTCAAATCTGGGCCCCGCTCGATCCAGCCAACTTGCAGAAGGTTGCCCAGCAATTTTTCTCCCACCGGGATCAGCCTGAGGATCGGCACCCAATCGCCCTGCATGAGGAATTGCAGGACTTCTCGCTGCCGGTAGGTTGGATAAGGCTTCGTCATTCCTGAACCTTGGGCCGCCGGTCAGACGTGGCACCGACCGTGTTCGCAATTTCCAAGAACGCCATTGCTGATGCAAAATCGGTAATTGTGAAACTTCGAACGCCGTCGCGAATGGTAACGCAGGTTAATTTGTGCGCCACCTGCCATTCGATCGCCTTTGCAAACGCCTGCTTCGCGGTTTCGGTGGTGACCGACAGCGTATGATCGTCGATATGCGCTTGGACGACGAATGCCATGTAACAAAATGACTGATTATGCGGTCTAGGGCGACGTGCCACGAGTGGCGTCCGCGCCGCGAAGCAACTACCTATTGCTCTGATCCGGTACTATGGCTCTGAAATTCTAGATCAACGGGCGTCAGCGGAGTACGAGCGCTGACCCTGTCTTCATATCTCGACATCAAAGCTAGAAGCCGTTTTTTGATGAAGGGGTCATTCGTCGTCGCCACCAAGTCGCGCAAAACTTGGGCACGCTGCCGTTTAAATTCACTGTCCAACATGGCTGACCCCAATAACATTCTGAAAAACTGAATGTTATCCAGAACCGACCGCCTGGCAAAATGGACCTGGGTCGGGATGTGGATAAGTTAGGGGTTACCGCTTGCCCGGCCACCACGTCGAGGGCGGCTCGCTCGCTGTGATCTTGGTGGTGCAACGCGACCAGATGGCTGCGCTTGTACGGCCGCCCCTGTAGCCGAGAGCATCCTTACACCGCATGTAGCGCTCCAGCTCATGGATCGGCGTCGCCTTAGGCCGTCTGACAATGTTCAGGGCAACGGTCTGATGCGTGTTGCAACCCAGGCATTTCACTTCGAGATAGACCTAACCAGCATTGAGGGCATCGCCCAGCGCGGGCGATGGCTGTGCCGGCCCCTGAAAGCCGAGCATGCGCTTGTGCCACGCCTCGCAGGCTAACCGGTCGGCGGTCCTGCGCGCCTGCGCTGCCTGTTCTGCGGCAGCCCGGACTGACGCGCCGTAGATAGCTTCCCGTGACTTGGTGGTCATCGCCTCTCAGAACCGGTTGCCAGCCCAAGCGCAAATCGCGCTATGGCTGGTATTCGGCCGTGCCGGGACCACGCCAATCGACTGCCAAGCTTATCGCTGCCGCGCGATGCGCGAGCAAATGGACCCTGCTGCTGGCGGGCCAAGGCGTGCCTTCCTTTGCGCGCTGAGGGGCGGCGGCGCGCCGTTGTGGCGCTGAAACATGGCACTCTAGGCGATGAACTGGGATTTCTCGTGAAGTGCATCGCGCTGACATAAAGGCGTCTCAGTCCATAGTTCTGCCACGCGTCTGCCATGTTTGAAAAACGGACTGTTGCCAACCAGTTACGCCATTTTCGGGAAAATCATGCAGGCTACTAACAGTTGCATTCGGAAGTGAAAATCAACTTGGCGGTCGCGACAAGGCGACGGGATGGAGAAATTACGATGAAGAAGTTTTTGCTGGGGACTGTTGGCTTGCTTGCTCTCGGGATCGGCGCTCCTGCCTCTGCCGCCGACATGGCTATCAAGGCACGGCCGCCCGCGCCGGTGTTAGCTCCGATTTACGACTGGACCGGCTTCTACATTGGCGCCAACGGCGGCTGGGGCCAGAGCAACAACTGCGTGAATTTCGCTGATGATTTGGGAACCTTCGGTGAGGCCTGCCGCGGGCGGTCCGGGGGCCTCTTCGGCGGCCAGATCGGTTATCGCTGGCAAGCCAGTCAGTGGGTGTTTGGCGTGGAAGCCCAGGGCGATTGGGCGGAT
>Ga0268266_10006108_pt1 | contig 11091 bp, 8 predicted proteins | sample KBSS13metaG_FD_190356 | JGI IMG/M metagenome (GOLD analysis project Ga0268266, IMG submission 190356) | Switchgrass rhizosphere microbial communities from Kellogg Biological Station, Michigan, USA - KBS S1-3 metaG (SPAdes) (version 2) | ecosystem: Host-associated > Plants > Roots > Rhizosphere >... | reverse complement strand
TGCTGCCTCTAAGCGCATGTGCGCTGTTACCTGCTCCTCGCAGGCAAGCGCCGCATGTCCTTTCGTCGGAGAGCCCGCGGCGAGCAAGCAAAGAAGGATCACGCCTCGGCTGCTAACCGCCGTCGCTCTATAAAACAGATTTTCTGAAACGATCTGCAACATGGATCGCCATTCCATCAAATCAATTCTCAGGTGAGCCGCTGCTTGAGCAATTCCTCACCCGCATCCCGCAACCTCAGGGTTGTCCGGTCTTTATGCTTTTGCGCAAGCAGCACGAATAGCGCGTCGATCATCGCCAGTTGCGTCATTCGCGAAGCCAGCGGCGCTTGGAAATATTTGATCTCGCTCGGCGTTGCGAAGAGGGTCAACTCGGAAGCGCTCGTGATCGGAGACTTCATCGAATTTGTCAGGCAGATCGTCTTGGCGCCTTTGGACTTCGCGATCTCCAGGCAGTGCACAGTCTCTCTTGTTGAACCGGAACACGAGATTCCGAACGCCACGTCGGATTTGCCCATTTGCGTCGCTGCAATGACCTGCATATGCGAATCAAATTGCGCCGATGCCGGTAAACCGATCAAGCGAAATTTGCAAGAGGCCAGATAGGCTACCGAAAAGGAGATGCCCGTTGAAAAGAACTCGATCCGGCGCGCTCTTTCCAAGGCCATAGCCGCCTTTCGGACTGTCTCCTCCCGATTGATCTGCAGGGTAGTCGTGAGGCTTTGCGCATGGAAGCGAAAGACCTTCTCGAAGAGCGAGTCCGTTTCACGGTCCTCACTCTCTGGCCCGAGTCCCGGAAATCCGCTCTGCGCGAGCTCGCGCGCCAGGGAAATCTTGAACTCGGCGAACCCTTTCAGCCCGATCGTTCTGCAGAAGCCTACAATCGACCCGACACTTGCCCCGGATCCATCTCGAAACTCTGAAATCGATGACGATAATACTCGCTCCGGGTCGCGCAAGACGTACTCGGCAATCAGCCTTTCGGTCGGATTAAGCGAGGCCAGAATGCCCTCGATGTAGATCAGCAAAGGTCGTCTTGATCCGTCTTCCATCTTTGGCGGATTATCTGAAGTAGCGGGCATGTCCTTAGACAACTGTGTCACCACCGTATTTCACCAGGGCATTGCTGTCGAGAAATGAAAGAGCCTCCTCAAAGGTAAATATCCCCTCGAAACAACCCATTTGGCGAGTACACGAAGCACCGACGGCTGCGGCAAACGCCAGAACACGTTGCAGATCCCAGTGTTTCATCAATCCCGCAATGAGTCCGGCCGCAAATGCATCGCCCGCTCCGGATTCGTCGATGCTGTCCATATGAAACGGGGGCGTCTCCACGAATTGCCCCTCGCGGCAAGCTAATGATCCGTGCGCACCGCGCGTAATGACAACCGTGCACGCCGGATTGATGCGGTTGAGACATTCCGCTTGCTGGCATTCGTTATCAAAACCGGTGAGCACCTTTCCCTCTTGATTGTTGGGCAGAAAATAATCCGTATACTCGAGTACCGGTGCAACATCCCGCACTGTGAACGGACTACCGGCTGGCATGGCGACATCCAGCACCGTGATCGAACCTTGTGACCTCGCCTGCTGGAACAGTTCCGCGACATGGTTTGCCGCAAAAGAGGGCATCGCAAGGTAACCACCGAAGTAAAGCACGTTCACCCCTGCTAGCATCTGCACATCCAGATCCGCGGGAGCAAATTGAGCGTTAGCGCCGATGCAATGTAGATAACGCCGGTCCTCGCCGGCTACGCTAAGCACGACCGTGCCCGAGGTCGAGCAGTTCGCAGCACGCCGGATATGGCGGACGCCGATGCCGCGGCGCTCCAGCTCAGTTGTGATGAAGTCACCTTGCATATCCCGCCCGACCTTACCGGCAACCTCAACCGTGTGCCCTAATGTGCGCAGCGCAGAAGCCGTGTTGGCAGCACATCCGCCGACCCGCATCGAAAGGCCTGAGGTCGTGGTCAGCTCGCCCGGCCCGGGAAGCTGCTCTACCGGGTCTGCAAACAGGTCGGCAACCAAGATACCCACGCATGCCACTTCGCAGCCGTTCGTCTTGAGCCCGCTCTGCCTCACCCTGCAGGGATTGTATCGGAGGAGCCGTCAGCGACTCTTGGCTTGAGCGCGCCCTATCGGAGTCGTCTCCACCTTCAGCTTGAAGGTCTTAATCTCGTAAGGTTTCAAATCGAATCGGAACACCTGTCCGCTTGCGTCAATGTTTGCACCCGAATCTTCAATCAGATTCGCTGCATGCACTTCACTGATACCGAGCCCCCACTGGGCCGTGGCTTCAGATACAGGCTGGCCCGACGCTTCGTAAATCCGCGCCACCACGGAACCGTCGCGCGAGTGCTTTAACGCGGATAGCACGGCGCTTGGGCTGTTCACAGCGATCAAACCCCAGCTCGCCGGCAGGTCTCCGGTATGCGCCGCCACCGTCTGCGCAAGTAACGGATTGTTGAATTCGAGCCCGGCCCGCCAGGGGAGCGCCGCTCTCCAATCGCCGCCGTGCGGCATCAAGGCGTAGTTCAAGGTAAATTTTTTCCCCAAACCAAGACCGGTGTCCGAACCGACCCCCGGCTCATAGCCCCCAATGAAACCATAAGAGATGAGGCGCGCCGATCGCATGAGAGACAGCATCAGTTTGCCATCCGTCACATTGTTGCCGGGCATTCCTTCGTTGATCAAGGACACGCCATGGCTGCCATCGCTGTAGTCAATCCAGTTCTGCGCCGGATACTCCTGGCGTTCGGGCCGTTCGATGCTGCCGAAGGCGATCTCGTGCATCGCCTTGCCGTTCTTGATGGAGGTCGGGAACACCGCCCGATAACGAACCAGCTCCTCCTGGTTCGTGAGTTCCGTGCGTACGTCGATCCGGCGCATACCTTGATACAGGCGGACGCGGGTCGCGAACTGATTCTTACCGAGTGGATGCGTGATGTGAAATTCCGAATACACTGGTCCGGAAACAATCGCGCCACCCCCACCCACAAAATCGCTGCTCCATTGGGTGTAGCCTGGCCGAGGCGCCAGGATTTCCCGCTTCATGGACGTGAACCGGCCGCCATTCAACGTGCCGTACAGTTCCCAAAAATCTCCGCCGTCGTACTCGCGTGCTACTACATTTCCCGGGCTCGCCAGCGATTCCCACTGCCCTTCCTTCAGCAACAGTCCCGTCATGTCGCCGTTCCACAGATTGAACGAAGCACGATAAAATTCGTTTTCCATGCTGGCGTGATCCTCGCGGGTCGTATCGTGGTTCTGACCGCCCGGCGCGCCCGATGAAGGAGCGTTACCAACTGCGTGATAGATGGCGTAGCCGAGAGCAGGAACATCCTGTGCCACAAACGCAATTCGCGCCTGGAGAATGCCTCCATCCCCGTTGCGCGTGGCATTTACGATCTGGTACGCAACCGATTTCCCCTTGCCATCGAATAGTGCAAACTGCTGAATGGCAGGATCGGAAAACGGTACATCTACTTCCGTCACGTCCGTTCTCGGCCATGCCAGAGTGTTGAACACCGCAATCGGAACGCCCTTGCCGGACGTGTCGGCATGCGCGTATACGTGCCTTAAACTATCTTGAATCGATTGCTCGGCGAGCTGCCGGGAGTGTGCATACTTCTGCATCGAATCTTCGTAGACTTTGTCCACCATGACACCCGAAGTCAGGTCGTGCGTCTGATTGAAAAGGACAGGCTCCCATGCATCTTCAATAGCGTGAAACTGCGAGGGCGCGCCGACGGTGCCCGCCACCACGTCGAGCTTTTCCGCGGTCGTGAGCAAGCGCTCCAGGTCGCGCATAGCCTGCTTTACATCGATCCGGCTACTGTAAATTCCTTGGAAAATCGGATTCAGTTCGCCGCCGATCACCGGCCGGTCCTTCCGCTGTGCCACTGCCTTCTCGAAATCGTCCGGAACGGCCAGTTTTGTCGCAAATGGCTGCTGCGATCGATTGAACTTCTCCAGCATGATCGGGAGCGCTTCTTCCGGCTCCCAAACGTCGGCTCCGGCCATCAGCACCCGTTCATGGCCTCGCGTAAAAGGCGTCAGACTGGCAAAGCGCCCCTGTAAAAGGCGCGCGAAATCGGCTTCGTTTGTCGGCAAGTTAAAGAGGGCGCCATAGCTGATAGGTAGCCAGAAAGCCGGTACCTCCGTGCCATCTATGCCCCGCCAGATAAACTCGCTCGGCGTATCCGGAGCCGACGGGCCTCGTTGGAACCAATAAGACTTCATGCCGGCCAGTTTTAAGATCTGCGGCATCTGCGCATTGTGGCCGAACGTGTCCAGGCCCCAGCCCGTCGTGACGTCATATCCCAAAACGTCGCGAAACCATGTCTTGCCTAGGAGATATTGACGCACGATCGATTCGCCCGAGGGCATATTGTTGTCGTGCATCGTGTCGGTTCCACCCGCAATCTGCAGCCGCCCCTGTTTCAGAAACGTGCGGAAGGTCTCGGCCTCGCTGGGGTACCTCTCGATAAAGGGCCGCACGTAGCACATCTGATCGAGTACAAAGCGGTAGTCCGGGTACTTCTTCAGCAAATCAAGTGCTTTTAGAATGTTCGGCAATCCGATTTGCAAATATTCTTCACGTGTCTTAAAGACCGCCCCTTCCCAATGTGTGTGCGGAATGATCATCACCACATCACGTGCGTCTTCCGCGGCGGCGGAGGCAGCCGTCATCCCAAGCAGCAACGGCAGAGAAGCCAGGACCAGGTATCGAATTTTGTTCACAACAGCTCTTTATGAATGAAAAACTATCACAATAGTGCCTGGCTTGCGCCAAGTTCAGGCCTATTGTAGTTTCAGTACACTGTGTGTGCCGGCCGTCTGGCGAGTCAAAGAGGACGCCACCCTAATCCTTCACCAATGACAGAAGCGCATTCATGATCAAAACGCCTGCTCGCCTGAGTGTTCGGCTCCCCGATGCCAGCGGGAACTTGGTTGAATACGGCCTCAGTATGGAATCGCCGCTACCGGCCATCGCCGGCGCAACATTCCACAGCCGGGTTGCTTACGCAGCCGCCCACGTTATCACGGACGCTCCCCCCACTTCTGGCCAGAATCCGAAGATAGACCTCGAGGCAACGCTCTCTTTCCGCCGCCGCCTCTGGTCGCTTGGGTTTGGCTTGGCTGAAGCCATGGACACTGCGCAGCGCGGGATGGGGCTCGATTGGACCTCCGCTCAGGAATTGATCCGGGAATCCTGCGCCGAAGCCAGAGCGGGTCGCTTGCCGATCGCCTGCGGCGCCAACACAGACCAACTTCCTACATCGGACGCAAACATCGACGCGGTCGTGGCTGCGTATGAAGAGCAGTGCTCCTTTATCGAGTCCGTCGGTGGCCGCATTATATTGATGGCGAGTCGCTCGCTCGCCAGGGCCGCCCGCGATGCCGGCGATTACCTCCGTGTCTACAACCGCCTGCTGTCGCAAGTCTCGCAGCCCGTCATCCTGCATTGGCTGGGCGAAGCTTTCGACCCGGCGCTCGCCGGTTACTGGGGCAGCGCGGACGTAGGCGCCAACATGGAAACCTGCCTTCGCCTGATTCGCGAAAATACGGCCAAAGTGGATGGCATCAAGATTTCTCTCCTGGACAAGACCCGGGAAGTGGAGATGCGGCGACGCTTACCGGCTGGCGTTCGCATGTACACCGGCGACGATTTTCACTATCCCGAACTGATCGAAGGTGATGAGGCTGGGTATAGTGACGCTCTGCTCGGCATCTTCGATGGTATTGCGCCCGCGGCTTCCTTAGCTTTTCAGGAGCTCGACCGGGGCGATCACAGCGCATATCGCAATCTGTTGCTCCCCACGCTGCCTCTCTCCCGTCACATTTTTCAGCAGCCGACATATCACTACAAGACAGGACTGGCGTTTCTTAGCTACCTGAACGGCTACCAAGAGCACTTCCGGATGTTGGGCAATCAGCAAACCGCCCGCTCTGTCGAACATCTCGCTATCCTTTTCCGCCTTGCGGACCAAGCTCGTCTGCTTGCGGATCCAGAACTGGCCGTCGAGCGAATGCGCACATTCCTGACAGACGCGGGTACTCTCTAAGTCCATCACTCTGTCGTATGCGTGATCTTATTTTCATGTCTCCGTCATCGATTCCCTTGCCGTTTCTCAGGAAGCATTCTGGTAAGGCCACATACAGGATCTGCCTGGTTCTCCTCGCCCCAGTGATCGGCCTGTGCGGTGTACCGACAGCGACGCCGACGTTCACCAGAGACATTGCGCCTATTCTGCAGCGCGAATGCCAGACATGTCACCGGCCTGGCGAAGCCGGGCCGTTCTCGATGTTGACCTACGAGGAGACACGTCCCTGGGCAGCGGCCATCCGGCAAGCCGTCAAGACAAAGAAGATGCCTCCATGGTTCGCCGATCCGCACTACGGTCATTTCACCAACGGCCGCAGCCTGACCCAGCAGGAGATCGACACCATCTCGTCTTGGGTGGAAGCAAAAGCTCCGCAGGGCGATCCACGTGACATGCCGCCACCGGTCCATTGGGTTGAGGGTTGGGGCATCGGCAAACCGGACCAGGTCTTTCAATTGACCATGCCGTACGATGTGCCCGCCAGCGGCGTCGTCGATTATCAGCACATCATCGTGCCCACCGGTTTCACCAAGGACACCTGGGTGCAAGCAGCCGAAGTGCGGCCAACCGATCGCTCTGTTGTGCACCACATCATTGCTTTCATCCGTGAACCCAAATCCAATTGGTTTCGCGAACAAAAGCCCGGCGTCTTCTTCATTGCGCCGCAGGTGAAGACCAAGGAGCAGCCGGACACCAGTTCCCTTCCCAGCGACTTCCTGGTCGGCTATGCGCCCGGACAGCCCGCGGAAATTCTGCAGCCCGGCCAAGCGAAATTAATCAAGGCCGGTTCGGACATCATCTTCCAAGTCCACTACACACCCAATGGCAAGCGCGTCCGCGATCAGACAAGGCTCGGTCTTGTCTTTGCCAAGGAGCCGCCCAAGGACCGTGTCCTGACTCTCTCCGCCACCAACGGCACTTTCAAAATTCCGCCCGGAGACCCGAACTTTCGTGTGGATGCCACGTTTGAGGTCGGCACGCAGGTCGAATTGTCTGGTCTGCATCCGCATATGCATGGACGCGGTAAAGACTTCCTGTACAAGGTGGTCTATCCAACCGGCGAAACGCAAACGCTGTTGAGCGTCCCGCATTACAACTGGCACTGGCAGAACTGGTACACCCTCGAGCAGCCGATTCTGTTGCCGAAAGGCACGAAGATCGAATGCACCGCGCATTTCGACAACTCACCGAACAACCCGGACAACGCGGATCCGCGCAGAGAGGTTACCTGGGGAGAACAAAGCTGGGATGAGATGATGGTCGGCTTCTTCAATCTTGTATTCGACGCCAAGACTCCCGTTCAGAACCTCTTTGCGGCCAAAAATGCTGCGGCCATCGCCAGTCGCTAGATGCCTGCCTCATGCGGTTGAAGCCTCTTACATTAGGCCTGATTACATTGGCGGTCTTTGCAAATGCCGCCCTTTCTGAAACGGCGCGCAAGCAACTGCTGGCGATTGGCGAGGAAAAGGGCTATCGGCACGAAGCTGTCTCGCACGCACTCGCCACAATCGAACGCCTGGGCCGCCAAACGGGTTTGTGGGATACAACCATCCGCACCGATACGGAAGTACTCACGAAAAAGCAGCTCGAATTCAACGCGAAGAACCTGAACAGCTTCGACGCAGTGCTCTTCTACACGGGTGGCGATCTCGAGATGGATGACAGTCAGAAGGCCGACTTCCTGTCGTTCATTCATGACGATGGCAAAGGCTTTATTGGCGTGCATAGTGCCACCATTACTTTCACCCATTGGCCGGAGTACGGCGAAATGATCGGCGGCTACTTCGATGAGCATCCCTGGAAGACTTTCGACGCGCCGATCCTGGTGGAAGATCCCCGCTTCCCCGGTATGGCGCAATGGCCCCATGCCTTCACCTTGAAGGATGAAGTCTATCAGATCAAGGATTTTTCGCGCGCGAAGTGTCGCGTCCTCATGACCCTCGATGCCTCCAAGCTCGATCTTCACAACTCTCACGTGCACCGGACCGATCGCGATTTCGCCGTTGCTTGGGCAAAGATGTACGGAAAGGGTCGAGTTTTCTATTCCACTCTGGGTCATGTAGACGAAAACTGGGACAAACCCGAGTTTCAGAAAATGTACGTCGAAGCCATCAAGTGGGCGCTCGGCCTGGTCAACGCTGACATAACACCTCGTCCTGTCCCGCCTTCGACCGAGTAAGCAGAAGCCATGATAAACCGCCGGACCTTTGCCAAAAGCGCTCTCACCTGCAGTGCCTTCGCTGCGTCGCTCGGGGCCGCTTCCCGGCTCAACATCGGCATCGGGACGTTTTCCTATCACAGCCTGTCGCTCGACGGCATGATCGAGCAGCTGCGCGCGCTCCGCATCCGCGAGATCGAGATGTCACGCGGCGAATTCATGCTGATGAAACCTCCAACGCCAGAGATGTGTGTTGCGGCGCGCAAGAAACTGGATGCAGCCGGAATTCGTTGCGTCTCCTATTACACTGCAACCATCAAGACACCAGCGGACATCGAGTACGCGGTGCGCTACGCCCGTATTCTAGGAGCCACCAATATCTCGGGCGACGCGACCGGTCCGATCCTCGCAGAAATCGATACTCGTTTTACTCGCGAGGGCCTCACCTTCGGCATCCACAATCATTGGTTCAAAGAAAAGTTTGCCTACGAGACGGTGGACGATGTCTTGCGCGGGCTCGCCGGCCGATCCAAGACCATGGGTGCAACTCTCGATGTCGGGCAGATGGCAGCCTGCGGCCAAGACCCCGTCGATGCAGTGCGCCGGCTGGCTCCGTACCTGCATGTGGTTCATCTGAAGGACGTAGAGAATGCGGGTGCTGAGCATAACGTTCTTCTGGGCACCGGCATCGCCAAGATTCCCGCTGTCATGCATGAACTGAAGATAATTAGGTTCAGCGGTTTAGTCGCTATTGAATACGAGAAAGAAGGCGAGGCGAACGAAGATGTTCGTCAAGAGGTGGAATATGCTCGCCGCCTTGCCTGAAACCCGCTAATGAGTTCGCGTCTGGGAAAGACGATTCTGTTCTCCCAGTTTTTCAGTTTTCCTCTAACGTATCGGTGCATTGCGCTGCGGCGCCCGCCGGAAGGGCAGGCGCCTCAACGCCCGCGCGCGGCAGCGTACCTGCCAGCTCCTGCCGCCAATGCGCAACGTCTCCGGCTGGGCCATAGCAATACAGCATGCGGCATGGTTTGTCGGAAAGGTTAGTCAATTGGTGAAAGACGCCAGACGGAATGTACACAGCTTGCCCCGTTCGCAGAGTTTCGCGCTCTGAACCCAGGCACATTTCCGCCTCGCCTTCGAGCAGAAAATAGATCTCTTCTTGCTCTTGGTTATGCCATGGCACTTGGCCGCCACCCGGCTCCAAACTTACATGCCCCATCGAAAAAGCCGCCGCCTGGATGGGGCTGGCTCCGCCTACCAGGTTCTGTGTCCTGCGCCGGGCAGGGTAACGCCTGCCCTCGATACCTGCTAAATCCGCAATAATCATTCGGACGTCCCGCCGATTCCTACTTTCATGTGATGGCTTCCACCCGCGATGCTTTACTTGCTCGGTAGTGTCCAGGCATACAACACACCGTCGACGCCGGTCAGCAGATACTGGCGGTCATCGATAGAGTACGTCATGGGAGAGCTGTTCATGACACCCCCGGCGTTCACGTGCCACAGCGTCTCACCTGTCGCAGGATCGAGAGCAATTAGATTCCCGGACGTATCTCCCGAGAACAAGAGCTTCCCAGCGGTAGTCAAGATACCCGAGAAACATCTCCCTTCGCCCAGATCGTGTCTCCAGCGTATTTTTCCGGTCTGGTAGTCAATCGCCTTCAATGCCGACGACGACCAGAAGTTACTGATGGTTCCTCCCTGGTGGCCTTCCGCTTTGCCTTCCTCGGTTAATCCGAGATACCAGATACTAAACGCATCCTGCGCATTGACATAGAAGAGCTGGGTCTCCGGATCGAAGCTGGGCGCCATCCAGTTTGTCGCTCCGTCCATGTTCGCCCGCACCAGCGCACCGTCCCTTTGTGGTTCTTTTGCCTTGTTCGGTATAGGCCGGCCTTGTTTGTCGATTCCCGATGCCCAGTCGACATCGACGAACTTTTCCGTCAACAGAGACTTTCCGGTTTGACGATCCAACACAAAAAAATAACCGTTGCGGCTGGCCTGCATCAGCATCTTGGTAGGCACGCCATGGAACGATCCGTCCACTAGCACAGGCGTCTCCACGGCATCCCAATCGTGCGTATCGTGCGGCGAAGGCTGGAAATACCAGACCAGCTTCCCTGTATCCGGATTCAGCGCGACGATGGAGCACGTGAAAAGGTTGTCTCCCTCGCGTCCCACGCCCGCGAGTGTCGGGTGAGGGTTGCCCGTCCCCCAATAAATTAGATTCAAATCGGGATCGTAGGTGCCAGTAACCCAAAGCGGCCCGCCACCGAAGCGCATGGCTTCCGGGTTCGGCCACGTCTTCGCTGCCGCGTCTCCAGGTTCAGGCAAACTGCGCCAGCGCCAGATGATCTTTCCACTCGCTGGATCGACTGCCTGCAGGAAATGCGGCACATCGGCCGAATCGCCTGAAGTCCCTACGATCACGTGGCCGTGCACCACCAATGGCGGAACGCTGATGTAATAGCCCATCGTGATGTCGGCCAGCGTGATGTCCCAAATCTGCTTGCCATCTCGCGCGTTCAGGCAGATCAAGTGAGCATCGGGCGTGCCGAAAAAGAGCCTGTCGCCGACCATCGCGACGCCCCTGGATCCAATATGGTCGCCTTTCGATTGTCTGCGAAAGTGCCAGATCTGACGCCCGGTCACTGCATCCACGGCCCAGACATTGTCAGGAACGCTGAAGTACAGAATCTTGTTGACCTCGAGCGGTGTCGCTTTAAACGCCGCCTCGTGCGTTTGAAACGCCCAGGCCAGCGTCAATTTACCTACGTTCTCCTGATTGATCTGCGAGAGCGTGCTGTAGCGCCGGCCACTGTAATC
>Ga0268266_10006104_pt1 | contig 11096 bp, 9 predicted proteins | sample KBSS13metaG_FD_190356 | JGI IMG/M metagenome (GOLD analysis project Ga0268266, IMG submission 190356) | Switchgrass rhizosphere microbial communities from Kellogg Biological Station, Michigan, USA - KBS S1-3 metaG (SPAdes) (version 2) | ecosystem: Host-associated > Plants > Roots > Rhizosphere >... | reverse complement strand
GGTCGAAGGCGGCGTGCCGTTTCTGCGGCACCGGTTGCGGAGTGATGGTCGGCGTCAAGGAAGGCAAGGTCGTTGCGACCCATGGCGACACGCTCGCCGAGGTCAATCGCGGACTGAACTGCATCAAGGGATATTTCCTCTCCAAGATCATGTATGGCGGCGACCGCCTCACCACGCCCCTGCTGCGCAAGAAGGGCGGCGTGTTCGACAAGAACGGCGAGCTGACGCCGGTGTCGTGGGATGAGGCCTTCGATGTGATGGCTGCCCGCGCCAAGGCGACGCTGAAGGAAAAGGGGCCGACGGCACTCGGCATGTTCGGCTCGGGGCAATGGACGGTCTACGAAGGCTATGCCGCCACCAAGCTGATGCGGGCCGGGTTTCGCTCGAACAATCTCGATCCCAATGCCCGCCACTGCATGGCCTCGGCCGCGGTCGCCTTCATGCGCACCTTCGGCATGGACGAGCCGATGGGCTGCTATGAGGATTTCGAGGCGGCCGACGCGTTCGTGCTGTGGGGCTCGAACATGGCCGAGATGCATCCGATCCTGTGGACGCGGCTCACCGATCGGCGCCTGAGCCATCCGCACGTGAAGGTCGCGGTTCTCTCCACCTTCACCAACCGAAGCTCCGACCTCGCCGACATCCCGATGGTGTTCAGGCCGGGGACGGACTTGGCGATCCTGAACTACATCGCCAACCACATCATCACGACCGGGCGGGTCAACCAGGATTTTGTGAAGAACCACACCACCTTCGTGAAGGGTACGGTCGACATCGGTTACGGGCTGCGCCCGGATCATCCGCTTGAAGTCAAAGCCAAGGGCGCGGCGACCGCCGGCGCGACCCAGCCGATCGACTTCGACGCCTACGCCGCCTTTGTGAAGGACTACACCCTCGAGAAGGTCTCCGAGCTCACCGGTGTCGAGCGCGGCTTCCTGCTGGAGCTCGCCGAGCTCTATGCCGATCCGAAGCGCAAGGTGATGTCGCTCTGGACTATGGGCTTCAACCAGCATGTGCGCGGCGTATGGGCCAACCAGCTCCTCTACAATATCCATTTGTTGACGGGAAAGATCTCCGAGCCCGGCAACTCGCCGTTCTCGCTGACCGGCCAGCCGTCCGCCTGCGGCACCGCGCGCGAGGTCGGCACCTTCGCGCATCGTTTGCCGGCCGACATGGTCGTCACCAATCCGGAGCACCGCAAGCACACCGAGGAAATCTGGCGCGTCCCGCAAGGCATCATTCCGGAAAAACCGGGCTATCATGCGGTCGAACAGGACCGGATGCTAAAGGACGGCAAGCTGAACTTCTACTGGATCCAGGTAAACAACAACCTGCAGGCCGCGCCGAACTCCTCGCGCGAGACCTATCCGGGCTACCGGAATCCAGCCAACTTCATCATTGTCTCGGACGCCTACCCGACCGTGACGGCGATGGCCGCCGATCTCGTTCTGCCCACGGCGATGTGGGTGGAGAAAGAAGGCGCCTATGGCAACGCCGAGCGCCGCACCCATGTCTGGCGGCAACTCGTCAACGCGCCCGGCGAGTCGCGCTCCGACCTCTGGCAGCTGATGGAATTCTCGAAGCGCTTCACCACCGACGAGGTGTGGCCGGCGCAGATCCTGGATGCCAATCCCAATTATCGCGGCAAGACGCTGTTCGACGTTCTCTTCCGTAACGGCAAGGTCGACAAGTTTGCGGCGAGCGACGTTCCCGCCGATTACGAGAACCACGAGGCGAAAGCCTTCGGCTTCTACGTGCAAAAAGGGCTGTTCGAGGAATACGCCGAGTTCGGCCGCGGCCATGGCCACGATCTGGCGGATTTCGAGACCCTCCATGAAGTCCGGGGGATGCGATGGCCTGTCGTCAACGGCAAGGAGACGAAGTGGCGCTATCGCGAAGGCCTCGATCCCTACGTCAAGGCCGGCAAGGGCGTCGACTTCTACGGCAACAAGGACGGCAAGGCACGGATCATCGCCGTGCCCTATGAGCCGCCGGCCGAATCTCCCGACAAGGAATTCGACGTCTGGCTGGTTACCGGACGCGTGCTCGAACATTGGCACTCCGGCTCCATGACCATGCGGGTGCCTGAGCTTTACAAGGCGTTTCCCGGCGCCAGGGTCTTCATGCATCCGGAAGACGCGCGCGCCCGCGGCCTCAATGAGGGCGCCGAGGTCCGCGTGGTTTCCCGCCGCGGCGAAATCAGAAGCCGGATAGACACCAAGGGGCGCAACCGGATGCCGCGCGGTGTTGTTTTCGTTCCGTGGTTCGATGCCAGCCAACTGATCAACAAGGTGACGCTGGACGCAACCGATCCCATTTCCAAGCAGACGGACTTCAAGAAATGCGCGGTCAAGATCATTTCGGCCTGATGCGGTTCCGCTCATCCATTGCGGGCGCTCTGCTCGGCGGCATGCTGGTGTTTGTCGGTGGCGCGATCTACGCGCAGACCGCGCCCCAGAATCCACCTCAAGTCGTGCCGCGCGTCACCGGCGCCGCCGCGCCGATGGGCGATATACCGGCGCCCGCTTTGGCGCGGCCGGTCATCGATGACAAGCGGCTGATGCGCAACTATCCGGAGCAGCCGCCGATCATCCCGCATTCCATCGAAAATTATCAGCTAACGCTCAAGACCAATCGATGCCTTGATTGTCACCGGCGACAATTCACCGAAGGCTCCGGCGCGCCGATGATCAGCGTCACCCACTTCATGGACCGCGACGGGCAGGTGCTCGCCGACGTGACGCCACGGCGTTACTTCTGCACCGCCTGCCACGTCCAGCAGACGGACGCGCAGCCGCTCGTTCCCAGCACGTTCAAGGACATGCTTCTCCTCGGCCCCGGGAAGAAGTGAGAACCTGTAATGCAGCGGCTCAAGTCACTCCTGATCTGGTTCTGGCGCATCGCCAGCCGCCCGAGCGCGCATCTGAGCCTCGGTTTCCTTGCGCTGGGCGGCTTCGTCTGCGGCGTGCTGTTCTGGGGCGCCTTCAACACCGCGCTCGAAGTCACCAACACCGAAAAGTTCTGCACCTCGTGCCACGAAATGCGCAACAACGTGTTCCAGGAGCTGCAGCACACCCCGCACTTCACGAACCGCTCGGGCGTCCGCGCCAGTTGTCCCGACTGCCATGTTCCGCACAACTGGACCGACAAGATCGCCCGCAAGATGCAGGCCTCGAAGGAAGTCTGGGGCAAGATCTTCGGCACGATCGACACAAGGCAGAAGTTTCAGGATTACCGGCTTGAGCTCGCCAAACATGAATGGGCGAGATTGAAGGCGAATGATTCGCTGGAGTGCCGCAACTGCCATTCCTCGGTGGCGATGGACTTCACCAAGCAGACGCGACGCGCGGCGGACATCCACGGCAAGTTTCTTGTCACCGGGGAGAAGACCTGCATCGACTGCCACAAGGGCATCGCGCATGAACTGCCCGACATGACCGGCATCGAGCCGGGCTGGCGGACTCCGCCGGAAATGCGTGACCGCCAGAGCTTCCGCGACAATCCGCGCGATGAGCTGGCGCGGTATCTCGCTGCGACCGGAGCGGAGCGGTAATACGCGTCAGGCATTGCCGAAGCGTGGTGCAACGAAGCGTAGAAGCGTAGCCCGGGTGAGCGCAGCGACACCCGGGGACTGCGTCGAGAGGTGACCCGCATATCGCTTGCGCTCATGCGGGCTACAATTTCATCCGCTCCGTCGCGCCCTGGATCGCTTCCCTGGACTCGCCACGAGGATGCCGGGCCACCAAAAAACAACCGCCGTCAATACCTCGGTAACTAGTTTCCTTTACCGTCTGCCAACCATAAGCCCCCCGTCCCGGGCTTATGGTGAGTGGGTAGCGTGTCATGTTGCGTTTGAAGATCCTGGCCTCGGCTTTTCCGCTGGCGATTGCCGCCCTGTTCGCGCGCGGCGAGTTTCTGACCGGGCCTCGGGCCTGCATCGAGATCGCAGGCACGCCCGTCCAGATTGCCACCCTCTCCTGGCAGGCGCACCGCCATGTCAGTTTCACCAACGATCCCTCCCGCGCGACGGTGCGGGTACAGATTTCCGACAGCGCGGAAGCGGCCGATTTCACCGTGATCGACGACATCGACACCGTCGAGGCCGGCGCCTGTGAGAGCCACGCGCCGCCACAGCTGGTCGCGATCTCCCGCGATCCCTCGCCCTCCGATCCCGTGATCTATCTTTCGCGGGACGGACCGGCCGACTACCGGATCTTCGTGTCCTCGAACAGCTTTACGCTGCTCGATGCCGCGGCCTTGATCGTCGCCGCCCGCGGCGATCACCACCGCGTCGAAGCGGCATCGCTTTAACACTTCATTCACCATGTTTTCATCGCGGCCGGCAACCGCGGTTAACCTCAAGCACTTTGCAATGTCGGCGACCCATCGTCTGTCCACGACAGACGGCGACCGCCGGCCTGGTTCAAACACCAATCTCAGGGTCATTGGCGATGGGACGGACTTTCCGGATCAAACTTCGCTTTCGCCGTTTCGCTCGTCGCCATCCCTGGCTCACCTTCACGTTTCGCTCCTTCATGATCTTCTCGGTCGTGTTCGGCGGCGCCTATGGCTTCATTGCCGGCGCCAAAACGGAAAATTCCGGCTACGACCCGCACGCCTTTGCGATCGGCGTCGCTTTCCTGTTTGCGATCGCCTGCGTCGCGCTCGCCACTTTCAGCGTCCGGCTCCGCCTGATGCGCAAGAAGATGCGCAAGGTCGCCCTGCATAATGAAGCGCTGGCGGACCGGAACTGGGAATTGCAGGAAGCCGAGCAGCGCGCCCGCCGCCTGTTCGAATCGCAGGGCGATCTGATCGTGCTGCGCGACGTCGAGAGCCGAATTACCTATGCCAACGATGCCTATTGCGAGCTCGCACAGATGCCGCGCGAGGCGCTGATCGGCACCCGCTTCGCGCTTGAAGTTCTCGAGCAGGGCGACGCCGCGCTCGAGCCGAATGGCACCCGCGTTCACGATCAGCAGGTCTCCGGCCCGCTCGGCCCGCGCTGGATCGCATGGCGCGAGGGCCTCGTCCGCAACGACGCCGGGGGCCCGGCGGAAATGCAAAGCGTCGGCCGCGACGTCACCGACCGCACCGAAAGCGAGCGCGCGCTGGCCGAGGCCCGCGACCAGGCCGATGCGGCAAGCCGCGCCAAGTCGCGCTTCCTTGCGATGGCGAGCCATGAAATCCGCACGCCGCTTAATGGCATCATCGGCATGAGCGGCCTGTTGATGGATACGCCGCTGACACCGGAACAGACGACCTATGTCAAGGCGGTGAAGACGTCCGGCGACGCGCTGCTCTCGCTGATCGAGGAACTGCTGGACTATTCCAAGATCGAGGCCGGCAAGATCGATCTCGAACATCGCCCGTTCGCGCTGTCGGGCATGATCGAGGACATCACCGAATTGCTGGCGCCGCGCGCGGAAGCCAAGAAGATCGAGATCGCCGCTTATGTCGACGAACGGCTGCCGATGCATGTGATCGGCGACTCGGCGCGGTTGCGGCAGGTGCTGCTCAATCTCGCCGGCAATGCCATCAAGTTCACCTCGACCGGCGGCGTCGCGTTGATCGTTGAGCCCGGCATCTGGCCGAATGAAATCAGTTTTCTGGTGCGCGACACCGGCATCGGCATCGCGCCCGAGGCGCGCGAGCGGATCTTCCGCGAGTTCGAGCAGGCCGACGACAAGATCGCCCGCAGCTATGGCGGCACCGGGCTTGGGCTCAGCATCTCCGACCGCATCATCAAGCGCATGGGCGGCCGGATCACGCTGGAAAGCCAGCCGGACGCCGGCTCGACATTCGAAGTGTCGATTCCGCTCATCGCCGCCGACGGCGACCAGACGTCCTTCCCGGCGCCCGATCTCTCCGGTCAGTCGATCATGCTGGTCTCGCCACAGAGCATCGCGGCAGCGCTGACGGCACGGCGGCTGCAGCGCTGGGGCGGGCATGCTTGCATGGTATCGGACGCCGATGTCGCGGAAGCCCTGCTGCCCGAGCGGGCATGGCACGCCGTGCTGATCGATCATGCGATGGGGCTGGCCGATATCGAACGGCTTGGCGAAGCCGCGCGGCTGCATGCCACCCAGCGTATCGTGATGTTCACGCCGGCGACGCGGCAGGAATTGCAGCCGTCGGCGACCTCCGCGCTCACCGGGTATCTGGTCAAACCGCTGCGCGCGGCTTCGCTCGCGGCACGCCTGACGACCGCGCCGGAGGTGACCGCGCCGAGCCTGGAGCCGGCCATTGGCCCGATCGAGACATCAGCCGCGCCATCGGCCAAGGGCCTGTCGATCCTGGTTGCCGAAGACAATCAGATCAACGCGCTCTTGATCCGCTCGCTGCTCGGCCGGCTCGGCCATGACACCGTCATCACCACCAACGGCGCCGAGGCGCTGGAATCCTGGCTGTCGGCGAAATCCGCCGGGACGCCCTACGATCTCGTCCTGATGGACATCCAGATGCCGCAGCTCAACGGCATCGAAACCACCAAGCGGATTCGCCTTCTCGAGGCCGGCGAGCCGGGCAGCCGGACGCCGATCCTCGCGCTCACCGCCAACACGCTGGTGGAAGACCGCTATGCCTGCTTCGAGGCCGGCATGGACGGATTTTTGATCAAGCCGCTTGATCGCGAGAAACTCGCCGAGGCGCTCGCTGGCCTCGTCGCGTCACGGCACATCGCAGCCTGAGACTCAATTTGTAGGGTGGGCAAAGCGAAGCGTGCCCACCATTTTAGTTCGCGATCAGGAAAGATGGTGGGCACGGCGCAAGCGCGCCTTTGCCCACCCTACAAGATTACAGCCGCCGGAGCGCCACGGTCTCCACCAAATGATCGGCGCGTTTTTTCAGGATCAGCGTCGCGCGCGGTCGCGTCGGCAAGATATTGTCCTCGAGATTGGCGAGGTTGGTGCGTTCCCAGATCGCAATCGCGGTTGCCGTGGCTTCCTCGTCCGACAGGACGGCGTAGCGATTGAAATACGATTTGGGATCGGTGAACGCGGTATCCCGCAGCGCGAGGAATCGCCGCACATACCATTCGCGCAGCACCGGCTCCTCGGCATCGATATAGACTGAGAAGTCAAAGAAGTCGGACACCACGGGCACCGCCTTGCCGTCGCGCGGCAGGCGACCGGTCTGCAGCACGTTGACGCCCTCGACGATCAGGATATCGGGACGGTCGACCTCGATCCACTTGTTCGGCACGATGTCGTAGACCAGATGCGAATAGACCGGCGCGCGCACCGGGCGGCGACCGGCCTTGATATCGCTGAGGAACGACAGCAGCGTCGGCAGATCGTAGCTCTCGGGAAAACCCTTTTTCTGCATCAGGCCCTGCCGCTCCAGCACGGCATTGGGAAACAGAAAACCGTCGGTGGTCACCAGATCCACCTTGGGCCGCGGCGACCAGCGCGCCAGCAAAGCCTGCAGCACGCGCGCAGTGGTCGATTTGCCGACCGCGACCGAGCCGGCGACGCCGATGATGTAGGGCACCTTGCGGTCGCGGATGTCGAGGAACTGGCGCTGCGCCTGATAGAGGCGGTGGGTGGCGTCGACATAGATCGACAGCAGCCGCGACAGCGGCAGGTAGATGTCCTCCACCTCCTGCATGTCGAGGCGATCATGCATCGAACGCAGCCGCTCGAATTCGCCGGGCTCCAGCGTCATCGGGGTGTCGTCGCGCAACCGCGCCCACTGCTCGCGCGTGAAGATACGGTAGGGATTGTATTGCTGTTCGGTGGTCCGGATGTCCATGAACTATCCCTTCCGCTAGTCGCGCTTGCGCGACGCCTTTTCCTCGAGCCCGGACATCGACGTCCGCTGCGCCAACGCGGCCTCGACCTCGTCGAGCTTGACGCCGCGCGCCTTCAACAGCACCAGCAGGTGAAACAGCAGGTCGGCACTTTCGGCGATCAGGTGGTCCCGGTCATTCTCGACCGCCGCGATCACGGTCTCGACCGCTTCCTCGCCCAGCTTCTTGGCGCAATGCTCCGCACCTTTGTCGAGCAATTTGCGGGTGTAGGACGCCTCTCCTCCCGATGCAGCCCGTGCATCGATGGTGGCGGCCAGGTCGTGGATCGTGAAACGCGGCATCAACTGAACTCAACACTGGCGCCCGGCAAAAGGCCGCGACGCCAACCCAAGGAGAAACTTAGCACTTTTGTGACCGAGAGTCGTCAGGGATCGAGCCGCATCGGCAGGCCCGCACGCACCATGTGCTCCTTGGCTTGGCGTATGGTAAATTCGCCGAAGTGAAATATCGAGGCCGCCAGCACCGCGGTGGCGTGGCCTTGCCGGATTCCGTCGACCAGGTGGTCGAGATTGCCGACGCCGCCGGAGGCAATGACCGGTACGGGGACACTGTCGGCGATGGCCTGCGTCAGCGGCAGGTCGAACCCCTGCCTGGTGCCGTCGCGGTCCATCGAGGTCAGCAGGATTTCGCCGGCGCCGAGCGACACCACTTCCTGCGCGTATTCGATGGCGTCGATCCCGGTGGAGTTGCGCCCGCCATGGGTAAAAATCTCCCAGCGCTCGCCGCCGCCGGCGCGCTTGACCCGCTTGGCGTCGATCGCGACCACGATGCACTGCTCGCCGAATTTTTCGGCCGCCTGCTTGACGAATTCGCGGTTGGAGACGGCGGCGGAATTGATCGAGGCCTTGTCGGCCCCGTACCGCAACAGCGTCTTGATGTCGTCGATGGTGCGGACCCCGCCGCCGACCGTCAACGGCATGAAACAGGCCTCCGCCGTGCGGCGGACGACATCCAGCATGGTGCCGCGGTTTTCATGGGTGGCGGTAATGTCGAGGAAGCACAATTCGTCGGCGCCGGCGGCGTCATACGCAATCGCCGCTTCGACGGGATCGCCGGCGTCGCGCAGATCGACGAAATTGACGCCCTTGACCACCCTTCCGTCCTTGACGTCGAGACAGGGGATCACGCGGACTTTGAACATTGCAAAACTCCTAGGCCGCGGCGCGCGCGTTGCGGATCAGCGTCAGCGCGGCGGCGGGATCGAGCCGGCCGTCATAGAGCGCGCGGCCGGCAATGGCGCCGGCGAGCTTTGCGGCACGCGGCTGCAGCAAGGCCTTCACATCATCGATCGAAGCAAAGCCGCCTGACGCGATGACGGGAATCGATATCCGCTCAGCAAGCGCGATCGTCGCATCGAGGTTGAGCCCTTTCAGCAAACCATCGCGCGCGATGTCGGTGAAGATGATGGCCGCGACGCCGGCATCCTCGAACCGCTGCGCGATTTCGAGCGCGGTCACCTGCGAGGTCTCGGCCCAGCCTTCGACCGCGACCTTGCCGTCGCGGGCATCGAGCCCGACCGCGACGCGGCCCGGGAATTTTTTCGCGGCGCTCTTCACCAGCTCCGGATCGCGCACCGCGGCCGTGCCGATGATAACGCGTGCAATACCCTTGTCGAGCCAGGCTTCCACGGTTTTGAGATCGCGAATGCCGCCGCCAAGCTGCACCGGCATGGTGACGGCCTTGAGCATCGCCTCGACGGCTAGCGCATTCATCGGCTTGCCGGCGAAGGCGCCGTCGAGATCGACGACGTGCAGATATTCGAACCCCTGCGCGGCGAAGGCGCGCGCCTGCGCCGCGGGATCGAGGTTGAACACGGTCGCGCGCGCCATGTCGCCCTGTTCAAGGCGCACGCACTGGCCGTTTTTCAGGTCAACGGCGGGAAAGAGGATCACGGCTTCCACTTCAAAAAGTTCGAGATCAGGGCCAATCCAAAACGCTGGCTCTTCTCGGGGTGAAACTGCGTGCCGATCGCGGTGTCCTTGCCCACGATCGCCGTCAGCGGCCCACCGTAATCGGCGCGCGCCAGCACGTCCGCCTCGTTGGCGGCGTTGAGGTGATAGGAGTGCACGAAATAGGCATGGCGGCCCTTCGGCCCGAGCGGCAGCCGCTCCAGCACCGGGTGCTCGCGGATCATGTCGAGCGTGTTCCAGCCCATGTGCGGAATCTTCAGGTTTTCCTCGCGTGGCGTGATCTTCTCGACGTCGCCCGCGATCCAGTTGAAGCCCTCGGTGACGACGTGCTCCTTGCCGCGGGTCGCCATCAGCTGCATGCCGACGCAGATGCCGAAGAACGGCCGCGCTTTGACACGCACCGCTTCGGTAATCGCTTCCAGCATGCCGTTCACGGAGTCGAGACCCTTGCGGCAGTCGGCGAAGGCACCGACGCCGGGCAACACGATGCGATCGGCGCGGTACACGGCTTCGGGATCGCGCGTCACCATGATCTTCTGCGGATCCTGCATGCTCCGCGCGGCAAGCTCGAACGCTTTCGCCGCCGAGTGCAGATTGCCGGAGTCGTAATCGACGATCGCAACGGTCATCGCGGCCCTCCCGGTTCCGGAAACAGGCCGATGATCCCGCCTTGCGGCAATGGCGGCGGCGGCTTGGAGAACGACTGGCCCGGAATGTGACGCGTCGGCGGCGGCGCGCCGCGATCGACCGCCCATTGGTCGTTGGTCGAGCCACGCTGCCGGGCCGTCCATCGCTCGAAGAAACGATGTTCGGCCGCTTCCTCGTCGTCGCCGACCACGATATCGAGCTGGCGCCATTTGCGCCGCGAAAGGGTCCAGCGCCTTAAGGTCGCGGCTTCGAAGCCCATCAGGATGGCGATCAGGACGTCAACGGCGAAGATCGTGCCGCGGCTGGCGCCCAGCGCCGACATCCCGAGCTGGATGGCGATCATCACAACGATCCAGCCGATCAGCACCAGCCACAGCCGGTGCCACAGCAGCCAGATCACGGTGGCGACCGCAGCCCAGAAATGGAAGCCGTCGCGGACAAAGACGAATTTGTCGGTCGCCGCGCGATCGGCGCCGTTGGCTACGGGAGCATGTACTGTGTAGACCGGCATCGAACCTCTCCGCCGCCACCGAAAAACGCGAACAAGGAATCAGCCGCCGAGCTGACCCTTGGTGGAAGGCACTTCGCCCGCCGCGCTCGGATCGATCGCGACCGCGGCACGAAGCGCCCTCGCCAGACCCTTGAAACAGGATTCGGCGATATGATGGCTGTTCTCGCCATATAGGGTCTCGACGTGCAAAGTCACGCCGGCGTTGATGGCGAAGGCGTTG
>Ga0268266_10006103_pt1 | contig 11097 bp, 11 predicted proteins | sample KBSS13metaG_FD_190356 | JGI IMG/M metagenome (GOLD analysis project Ga0268266, IMG submission 190356) | Switchgrass rhizosphere microbial communities from Kellogg Biological Station, Michigan, USA - KBS S1-3 metaG (SPAdes) (version 2) | ecosystem: Host-associated > Plants > Roots > Rhizosphere... | reverse complement strand
GGCCGAAGGCGGAAACTTTTCCAATGATGACGGCTACACCCGCATTCTTGCCTATAGCTGCCCTATCATCGAAGCATCCGGACGCGCGGTCGCGGCGCTGACCGTGCCGCTCGTGCGCCAAGACAAGATCCCCGCCGGCGAAGCGGCCACGATCGCGAGCGAACTCCGCAACGCGGCGAAGATGGTGTCAGAAAGAATCGGCGCCAGCGCGACGCCGTGAGTCACCCCGCGGTTATTCCCGCATCCACCACCCAGGCGGCACCGTTGACATGTGCAGCGCCTTCGGACGCCAGAAACGCCACAACATCGGCAATGTTTTCGGGCTTGCCGTAGCGCGCTGAGCCTGCGCGCCTGAAGTCCTGCGCATTGCGGCTGGCCTGGTCATTCAGCTCGCGGATCATGCGTGACTCGATCGGTCCTGGCAGGATCGCATTGACCCTGATGCGTGTCCCCGCCACCTCCAGCGCCGCCGTCCGGGTCAAGCCCAGCACCGCATGTTTGGAAGCGACATATCCCGACAATCCGGCGCGCCCCCGGATCGCGGAAGTCGACGCGGTATTGACGATCGTGCCCCATCCCCGCGGGATCATCCTCGCCAGCACATACTTCAATCCGAGAAAAACGCCCTTCACATTCACCTGCATCAGGCGATCGAAGACGTCATCCGGATATTCATGCAGCGGGACTACGACACCTTCGATCCCGGCATTGTTGGCGAATATGCCGATCGGCCCTAACCCGGCTTCGACCGCATCGACGAAGCCCGCGCTCTGCTGCGGACTGGAAACATCGGCCCGGATCGCCATCGCCTTGCAGCCAACCGCCTCCACCAGATGCGCGGTTTGCTCCGCCGCAGCTTGATCGATATCGACGATCGCGACGGCCCTGCAATTCCGGGCCAGCCGCAACGCGATGGCACGGCCGATATCGCCTCCGCCGCCGGTGACAAGCGCCACCGGGCGGCCCCCATCGTCAGCCGCGGTCATGACTTCAGGAAATCGCAGCCGCCCTCTTCCAGCGGCCGCCAGGCCTCGCTCGGCGGAATGGTCTGGATCAGCTTGTAGTAGTCCCACGGATATTTGGATTCGTCGGGCTTCTTCACTTCGAACAGATACATGTTGTGAAGCTTGCGGCCGTCGGAACGAACCGATCCCTTCCCGAACAGGGGATCATCCGTCGGCAGCTTCTTCATCTCCTGCACAACGGCCTTTCCGTCGCTGGACGCGCCGAGTGCGTCGACAGATTTCAGGTAATGGAGCGTCGCGGCATAGACGCCCGCCTGCATGGCGGTCGGATATCGATTGTTGTTACGCGGAGCGAAGCGCTTGGCCCAGGCGCGCGTGCCGTCGTTGAGGTCCCAGTAGAACGACTCGGTGAACTGAAGCCCCTGCGCAACCTTCAGCCCGAGAGAATGCACGTCGCTGAGATAAAGCACGGTCGCCACGACGCGCTGGCCGCCCTGCGGAATGCCGAACTCGACGGACTGCTTGATGGAATTGATGGTGTCGCCGCCGGCATTGATCAGGCCGACGATCTGCGCTTTCGAGGCTTGCGCCTGTAGCAGGAACGAGGAGAAGTCCTGGCTGTTGATCGGCGTACGGACCCCGCCGACCACCGTGCCGCCGGACTTCTGGACCACGCTCTTCACTTCCGCTTCCATCGCGTGTCCGAAGGCGTAGTCGGCGGTCAGGGTGTACCAGCTCTTGCCTCCACTGGCGACCACGGCTCGCGCGGTGCCGTTGGATAGCGCGTAGGTATCGTAGCTCCAATGCACGAGGTTGGGCGAACAGGCCTTGCCTGTCAGATCGGAGGAAGACGCGCCCGAGACCAGAATGACCTTGTTGGCCTGTTGCACGATATTGCGAACGGCGAGCGCCACCGATGAATTTGGCACGTCGATAATGGCTTCGACGTTGTTGCGCTCGATCCATTCCCGGGCGAGATTGGCGCCGAGGTCTGCCTTGTTCATATGATCGCCGCTCACGACCTCGATCTGCCGCTTCATCTTGTGCGGCCCGGCGAGAAAATCCTCGACAGCCATCTTGGCAGCGGCAACCGAGCCGGGACCGGTGATGTCGGCATACAGGCTCGACATATCCGTCAGCACGCCGATGCGCAGCGGCACGGCGTCGTCCGCCCGCGCCACTGCAAACCCGCCGGTGCTGAGCGCTATCGTCGCGATACCGGCCAGTATCCGGCGGCGGCTTGGCGGAAAAAGCTTGTCCATGGTCGAAGCCTCCCTTTGTCTGGCCCGGGCTCTTTGTCCTGGTGCCGGTTGTTTGCCGTCCGCGCGCCTCCGGCGTGCGGGCCGGTCGCGTTACGGAATGAGCCGCTCGATCAGTCGCCTGTCTTCGACCTCGAAGCCGCCGCCGTAGACGTCGGACACCATGAAGTGCGCGCCCAATATCTCCGGCTCAAGGTCCGCGATCGGATCGTATTCGCAAGGATGGAGCGTCATGGTGCAGCGTCCCGGCACCGGCGCCGAGTATTTCAGCGGCGTGCGTCGGTAGGCGATGTCGGCATAGGCCGTTTCCAGGCGCTCGGGATGCGGCAGCCGGCGCACGTGAATTTCGCCGGCAGGCAGCTCCGCGCCGTCGACGATGCGAACGACCGGCGCGGCCGGGTCCGGCGTGAAGCTGAAATCCGCCAGTGGAATGCCGCGACGTCTGACCCAGCCGGCAATCGATCCGTCGGCGCGTTCATCGAAGGCGTAATGGGTATCCTTCTTGGTATACCCAAAGACCTCGCGGCCTGCGCAGATGCCCATCGGGTCGCTGCAGTACATGAAGATGTGGGTCTCGGTGAACAGCCCCTTGTATCGAACGGGCACGGTGACCATCAGGTCGAACATCTGGCCGGCATGCACGGCCATCGAATGGCCTGGCGACAGCATGAACCGAAAGGCAACGCGATCGCTGGCGATCTCGAAGGGTGTTTCCGCAAGCAGCTCCGCAACCTTCGCGGGCTTTACCCGCGTCATGATCTCGACCGTCCGTAGCGTGCAGCCCCACTCGACCGGATAGGCGGGCGAATACGGCGGATTGACGCCGCTGTTCGGCTTGAGCTTGTAGTCACCGAACATTCGGCGCTTCGGGTCGTCTATATCGGTCATTGCATTCTTTCTCTGTATGATGGCCGGGCTCGCTGCGGCATGGCTCAACGCATCGCGCCCGCCTACGCATTCCGCATCAGCACCTTCTGCTGGTCGCCCATGACATGGGCGTGGAACGTCACCGCCGCGTCGGACAGGTCGCGCTCCGGCGCATATTCGGGTTCGAAATTGCCGAACCGATCCACACCACGAACGAGCGTTGCACTGTCGCGCGTCCCGACGACTTGCCGAACGTGGGTCGGAAGGTAGCGAATGGCGAAGCCGATCCGGCGCTTTGCCGAAGGGTTGGGATCCGATCCGTGAATCAGGCGAACGTGGTGAAGGGACATCTCGCCAGGCTGGAGCGAGAGCATCACGGCGGTATCGCCATCGACGTCCACCGCGATCTCCTGGCCGCGTGTCAGCAGATTGTTCGCCGCGAACGTATCGCGGTGCGCGACCTGCTCGAGTTTGTGCGTGTCCGGAATGACGCGCATGGCGCCGTTCTCGGCCGTGCTCTCGGAAAGCGCGACCCAGGCCGTGACGATATCAGCGGGGTTCAGCCCCCAATAGGTGGAATCCTGATGCCACGACACGAAGCCGGGATCTCGGGCCTCCTTGATGAAGAACGTGCTGCTCCAGCACAGAATATCGGGGCCGATCACGCCTTCGACCGCGTCGAGAATCGCGGGATGCCGGATCAGGCCGTCCAGCCAAGTGAACAGCAGATGGCTTTTGTGACGCATCGAGCCCTTGAGCACGCCATGCAGCTTCTCATGCGCTTCAAGGCACCGGCGAAGCCTTTCGGCCTCGGCAACGGGCATCACCCTGATCGGCGCGTAGTAGCCGTGCTCGCGGTAGTGAGCGACCGCGGCCTCGGGAAGCCCTCCCATCTTTTCCTCATTTCATATGTGGCTTTTATATTCCATATATGAAATTGAATTCCCGGCGCGAGTCAAGTACTAACGGACGCCGGCCCGGCTCCGGCAGCGAACGCAAAAAGGCGCCGCCTGCGCGCCACCACGCCGGGGCTGTCAACGCCAATGCTCGACATGAATGGCCGCGCACCATCTGCCAGGCGCGCGGCATGGGTTTTATAAGGGCTCGCCGATCTGTTTGAAGCGAAGCCCCGGTCAGATCGCCTGCAGCCCTAGCCGATTGAACAGTTTGCGGTCGGCCTCGTCCTCCGGATTGCCGGCCGTCAGCAGGGTATCGCCGACGAAAATCGAATTTGCGCCGGCAAAGAAGCAGAGCGCCTGCATCTCATCGGTCATGGCCGAGCGGCCGGCCGACGGGCGGACATATGATTTCGGCATCATGATGCGCGCCAGTGCTACGATCCGGACAAACTCGATCGGCGCGATCGGCGCCGCTTCGGCGAGCGGCGTGCCGGCGATCGGAATCAGCATGTTGATCGGAACGCTTTCCGGCGGCTCGGCGAGATTTGCGAGCGTAACCAGCATCTCGACACGATCGGCTTCTTGCTCACCCATGCCAAGAATACCGCCGCAGCACACTTTCATGCCGGATTGCCGGACATTCTCCAGCGTGTCGAGACGATCAGCGAACGTGCGCGTCGAGATCAACTGCGGGTAATAGCGCGCCGACGTATCGATATTGTGGTTGTAGTAGTCGAGCCCCGCCGCGCTGAGGCGGTCCGACTGGTCGCGGTCCAGCATGCCCAGCGTCATGCAGGTCTCGAGTCCGAGCGCGTTCACCGCGCCGATCATGTCGACGATGGCATCCATGTCCAGCGGTTTTGGGTTGCGCCACGCCGCGCCCATGCAGTAGCGCGTCGCGCCGCCGTCGCGTGCTTTGCGCGCCTCGGCGACGACCTTTTCGACGTCCATCAGCTTCGAGGCGGCAAGGCCCGTCGAATGATGCGAGGACTGACTGCAATAGCCGCAATCTTCCGGGCAGCCGCCGGTCTTGATATTGAGCAGCTTGCTGAGCTGCACGCGGTTGGGATCGAAATGCCGGCGGTGAACGGTTTGCGCCTCGAACAGCAGATCGTTGAACGGCATCTGATAGAGCGACCACGCCGCCTCGCTCGTCCACGCTCGCGCATCCGCGAGCGGCGCCGTCACAGCCGTTTCATCCCGCACTTCGAGCATCCTTCAATTCTCCCGATCCTGATTGCCCCGCGCGGCCCTCATCGCACGCTGGCGAAGCCGACACCAGCCGCACGCGCCATGCTGGTAAAAAATTGATCGCTGGCGCAAACCGGCATTGACCGCACAGCGGAGGTCGTATCACTCTCGACGGCGTTCAAGAAAAAGAAACAAGCGGGGAACCAAAATGCACGTCAAGGGCAAGGTCTGCGTCGTCACGGGCGCTGCAAGCGGCATCGGCGAAGCGGTGGCGCGCGCCTATGCGGAGGCCGGAGCGCGCGGCGTCGTCGTCGCCGACCTGAAAACCTCGCGCGACAAGCTGGCCAAGGTCGCCGGCGACATCGACGGATTGCCGATCACGGCCGATGTCGGACTGGAAGAAGACATCAAGGCGCTGATCGCCGCCGCCGAAGACAAATATGGCCCGGTCGACGTGTTCTTCTCCAATGCCGGCCTGTCGCGCAAGGGACAGGAGACCGCCTCCGACGCCGACTGGGACGTGAGCTGGCGCGTCCATGTCATGAGCCATGTGTTCGCGGCGCGTGCGCTGGTGCCGGGCATGCTCGCGCGGGGCTCCGGCTATCTGCTCAACACCGCGTCCGCGGCGGGCCTGCTGGCGTCGCTGAATTCGATGCCTTATGGCGTGACGAAGAATGCGGCGGTCGCGCTCGCCGAACATCTCGCCATTCAATATGGCGACCGCGGCATCCGCGTGTCGGTGCTGTGCCCGCAATCCGTACAGACCGGCATGACGACGCCGGGCCCGAGCGCCGCGCGGGTCGATGGCGTGCTGCAGTCGCCGGAAGTGGCGCGCATGGTGATCGAGGCGATGGCGGAAGAACGTTTTCTTATTTTGTCCCACCCGCAGGTCGCCGAATACATGCAGCGCAAGGCGTCCAGCCGAGACCGCTGGCTGACGGGCATGCGGCGGCTGCGCGACAAGATCTACGGCGCCCCGCAATCAGCCTGAGGATTTCGGCGCAAACGGGGCCAATAATCCGTCGTATTTCTTCACGCCCGGCGACGCGTAGGAACCGCGCCGGGACGTGGTGAGCTTCAAGCCCGCCAGCGCCTCGGCCTGCTTCACCGCGGCCGCCACGCCATCGACGACGGGCACGTCAAATTTCCGCGACAGTTTTTGCGCGAGATCAGCCATGCCCGCGCAGCCCAGCACGATCGCTTCCGCGCCTTTATCCAGCGCGCGGGCAATCTCGGCTTCGAGTTTCGCTTCCGCGCCCGAGCCGGGCTTTTCGAGATCGAGCACCGCGACGTCACAAGCGGTGACATCAGCCCTTTCCGCAAAACCGTAGCGGCGCACCAGTTCCTGCAGCGGCACGATGGAGCGCGGCAGCGTAGTCACGACGGCGATGCGTTTTGCGATCTGACCCGCCGTCACCAGCGCCGCCTCGCAGATGCCAACCACCGGGAAGCGCGCCGCCGTCCGTGCGGCGTCGAGGCCGGTGTCGTCGAAACAGGCGACGATACCGGCATCGGCATCAGGTGCATTCATTAGCGCCTGGATCAGGCCGGGCACCGCGAACGCTTCGTCATAATAGCCCTCGATCGAAACTGGCCCCATCGCCGACGTCACGGCGGAGATTTCCGTGCCGGGCGCGGCGACGGCGCGCGCGGCGGCGCCGATCGTTTCGGTCATCGAGCTCGTTGTGTTCGGATTGACGATCAGGATTTTTGTCATGGGCGCATCGTAATGGCTATGACGCGCAGCGCAACTCCATCATCCGTCGTCCCTGCTAGCCGATAATCCGGTCTACCCACGCCGCGAACGCATCCAGCGCCTCGTCCATCACCTCGCGATCATTCCGCCACGAACTCTTCAGCACATGGAAAGAATGGTCGGCGCCCTCAAGCAAATGCAGCGTCGCGCGGGATCCAAGGTCTTTCACGACGGGCTTGAGCAGGCTCAGATCCGCCAGCGCATCGCGCGTGCCCTGCAGGAACAACATTGGGATTTTGACATCGGCGAGATGTTTGGCGCGGTCGCTGGAGGGCTTGCCGGCCGGATGCAAGGGAAAGCCGAGGAATGCCAGCCCGCGCACGCCGGTCAAGGGTGACAGCGCCTGCGCCTGCGAGGTCATACGTCCGCCGAACGACCGGCCGCCCGCGATCAGCGGCAGTGCGGGACAGCGCCGCCCGGCTTCCGCCACTGCGGCACGAACAGCGGCATGCGTAACCGGAGGCGCATCGGGCCGCTTGCTGCCTTTTTCCATGTAGGGAAATTGATAACGAAGCGTCGCAATGCCGCGCCCGGCGAGACCGCCTGCAACCGTTTCCATCGACGTATGGGTCATGCCTGCGCCGGCGCCGTGCGCGAACACGTAACAAGCGCGGGATTGCGGCGGCTGGATCAGCAAGGCCGAAACCTCACCCGGACCAACCTCAATTCGGAGCGATTGCGCGTTTACAGTGTTCATATGATCCGACCGGCACCATTGGCATCACCGTAACAGTATACTGGAAACAGCCCGGCGAAAGCGAACCTGCCTGGAGCGGTTCCGGCCGTGGCTGAAAGAGCCACGGCTGGGGATCTACGTGCAGGATGGACGTCAAGCCGCGAAAAGGAAGTCGCGTTTCAGTCCCATCTGTTCGACAAACGGCTTCTCGTCAGCCAAAGCGCGCTGGAACGGTGCGGTTGCCGTAATCTCGCGCAGATATCCGGCAAGATTCGGATACCACGCAGAATCGATTTCAAAGCCGAGATATTGATAGACGATGAAGTTCGAGACAATCGCGATGTCCGCCAGCGTCATGGCGTCGCCAACCAGAAATTTTCCCGTGATCTGCCGGTCGAGATAGCCAAGGATTTTCGGCTGCACATTCGTCAGGACGTCGTCCACCACCGCCCTGTCTGTCGGGACATTGCGGATGTTGGGTCCGACAATCGTCTGGACGAACAGCGGATGCACCACATGCCGGAAGATGGTGCCCCCGGCGTAAGCGTCGAACCACAGCACCCGGGCATAATCCCTGATGTCCGCGGGCAAAATCGGCGGCGCGGGCTGCTTCCTGTCGAGGTAGAGGCAGATGGCGGTCGAGTCGGCGAGCGTAAAATCTCCGTCCTGCATGACCGGGATCAGTCCGGTCGGACTGAGCGTGCCCCAGTCGGCAGGCGGGTTGCCGGGGATGACCGGAATTACCACTTCGAACTTGTAGTCGGTCTTCTTCAGGATCGCGGTGACGATCGTCTTTCTTGTATGAACGGAAAGCGGAACACCGTGAATCGTAAGCATGTTCACTCCTGCTGAGTTGGCCGCTGGCCGGAATCCGGCACAGCAGTTCTGGTGGCCGGAACGCGCGTGCGTTCCGGAGTGGGTGGTTTCAGGAAAACGAAAGAAGCTAGGCGGCCGGCCTTATCGGGAACTGGATCTCCACCAGCGCGCCTTCAAAGCCGGGAGGCCCGGTAATCGGCTCTAGGAATACTTCGCGGCACGGACCGGCAATCTGGTAGTTGTTGGCTTCGATCCAGGTGCCGACCGCACCGAAGGAGGTGTGGCTTTCCATGTTGGTGCCCGGCCGGACCAGGGTCGCCATGGTTTCCACCGCCGGCAGTTCGCTGGCGCGCAGCAAATAGTCGCCGCTCAGGCGGACGCCGGCATTGGACGGCCGGGTCAACGAGAAGCCGATCTCGAGATCGAGCTTGTCGTCGTCATGATCGTTGCGCGCGACCACGGTCAGTTTGTCGCGCAGCGCCGGCCTGATCTGCCGCGCACCATCCTCGGCGACGAGGCGGACCATGCGGACCACCTCGTCCATGTCGGCGCACAAACAGTGCAGCGACAGAAACGGTGTCGGCTCGACCGATTTGAGGATGACGTCAAAACCTTCGGTACCACCGTGGCGGTCGATTTGCGCGATGCGGGATTCGATATGGCGCAGCCGCGTCTCTTCCTCGCGCAGCGACCGCTCTACGTCGGCCCGTTTGAGCGTCAGCATGGCCCGCAGTTCGGTTGGCGAGATCTCATCCTTCAGCAGCGGCCCGATCTGCTCGAGCGACAGGCCGAGCTCCTTCAGCGCGAGAATGCCGTTCAGCCGCGGCAATTGCCGGATGCTGTAGTAGCGATAGCCGGTCTGGGCATCGATATGGGCGGGCTGCAGCAGTCCGAGCTGGTCGTAGAACCGCAACTGCCTGCTCGATACCTGCGCGATCTGGGCGAATTCACCGATCCGGAACATCAGAGCTCTCTCCAATCATGAGCTGGCGCCGATTCAGCTTGCGATGAAGGCTTGCAGGTCGCGGGTCACCCGGTCGCGCTCGGTGAGCACGATGCCGTGCGAGGAATCAGGATATTCGATCAACCGCGCCTGGGCGATCCCTTCGGCGGTCGCCTTTCCAAGCGCAAACGGCACCGGAATATCCGCAGTGCCGTGCAGCACGAGCGTCGGCACCTTGACCGCGGCGAGTTCGGAACGGAAATCGGTTTTGGCGAAGGCATCGACGCAGGTCGTCGTCGCGGCGACACCAGCCTGCATCGCCATGCCAAGGGTCGAATAGACCATTTCCTGGGTCACCGCATTGGTCGCCGGCCGCTTGGCGTCAAGAAACACATCGCTTAGCAGGCCCGCCAGATACGTCCTGCGATCGCCCCGCACGCCCTGCTTGATCCCCTCGAAGACGGTGCCGTCGATCCCGATCGGATTGTTCGCCGTCTTCAGCAGGTAATGCGCGGCTGCGCCGACAAGGCCGGCCTTCGCGACGTTGCGCCCGTTATGCCGCGAGAAATAGCGTACCACCTCCCCGCCACCCATCGAATAGCCGACGAGGGTTGCGTCGCGCACACCGGTCTGCTGGATCACATCGGCGAGATCATCGGCAAACGTGTCGAAATCGTAGCCGCCGGCTGGCTGATCCGAGCGGCCGAAGCCGCGGCGGTCATAGGTGACGACGCGGAAGCCGGCGCTCGAAAGCCGCGCGGCCTGATAGTCCCAGATGTCGGCGTTCAGCGGCCATGCATGGGTCATCACGATGGCGCGACCGGAGCCTCCGGTATCCTTCACAAAAAGCCCGATACCATCCCGGGTCTTGATCTCGAAGGTGCGGCCCTGGCCCTGGGCGACATGCGGCAAAGAGACAGCGGTGGCGGCAACGGCGCCAAGGGAAAGATGAAGAAAGGTGCGACGGGTGGTCATGGGCAGGCTCCTCTGTTTCGAGGAGCGCGTTATGCGGGTTTGACGCGACGTCAAAGTCAAGCAGCTTTTTCATACCTGCCTGCGCCGCAAAACCGGCAAGCAACACTGACAAGCAATGCTGGCAGGTAATTCCTGGGCATATTTCAACGCAGCAACCCGAAATGGATCGATGCGATTTACGGAGCGCTTTAAAATGCCGTGATCGGCGCGACATCATGCGCGGAGTTGGGTTGCCGGATCGTGGACAGGTCTTTAGCGCCACTATAAGGTGGCATCATATTGAATCGCACGCCGAGGGTGATTCGCCCTTCGGCGTTTTTTGATAGCAGACGGGTATTGCGCGCTAGCAGCGCGGGTTTCGGAAGGGCGGGCCATGCGGGGCAAGAGCATTGCGAAAATTGTGATCGCGCTGGCGATCGTCGCCGTCGTTTACAGCGCCAAGGACGATATCGCCAAGCTCTGGCAAGATCTGCATGTCCAGATCGTGGAGCATCCCACGCCGACGAAGACCGTCTGGCTCGACCAGGGCGTCAGCAAGAAAGATCTGAGCTGGTTCTATCACGCCGACCAGGGAACGCGGACCTTCGGCTTCCCCTATGACTGGTTCATGGCGCTGGAGCAGCCGACGATTTCGTGGGTGCCGTTCAGCAAGGTCGGCCTGTTCAGCGACACCGCCTATCTCGACCGTTATGGCTTCATTCCGGATACCATCATCCCCGGCAAGGAGGCGCTTCCGATCGGGTTCGCGAA
>Ga0268266_10006099_pt1 | contig 11100 bp, 10 predicted proteins | sample KBSS13metaG_FD_190356 | JGI IMG/M metagenome (GOLD analysis project Ga0268266, IMG submission 190356) | Switchgrass rhizosphere microbial communities from Kellogg Biological Station, Michigan, USA - KBS S1-3 metaG (SPAdes) (version 2) | ecosystem: Host-associated > Plants > Roots > Rhizosphere... | reverse complement strand
CGGGGAGCCGCGTGAAAGCGGCGAAGCCGTCACGTGGCTGTTGAGTGATTCCGCCTCATTTGTGAATGGGGCAGACCTCGCTGTGGATGGCGGCTATTTAGCTATCTGAACTTGGGCAATCTGACAGGTCCATTTATGTACAAACTCTCGCGCACCATCCCAGTCAATGAACCCGGCAAACCGCTCCTCAGCAGGCACGATGTCTGGGTAGGGCTCGAGATGAAAGCCAACAACGCCCTGCCCTTTGTTCCCATCATGCAGAAGTGCGAAGTCGTTGACCGTGGCAACGGCTGGCTGACGCGCGACATCCTGTTGAAGGACGTGCCGCTGCGCGAGAAAGTGACTTTTGAGCCTGAGCGGCGCGTCATTTTCGAGCGCATTGCAGGCTCCGAGCCGGGTCGTATCGAAAATGTCATCGGCGAGGATGAGCAGGGTAATCTGACTCTGACGTTCGCGTTTGCCTTGGGAAAAGAAGGCCTGGCTGACGGCAGCGAGGCCGAGACGAAACATTTCGCGCCCATGGAAGGTGCCTACCTGGGCGCCGTGGCATCGACGCTCGGAGCGGTCCGCCGCACGGTCGAAGAGAAAGGCCGGCAGGCGATTCCGTTCCGCAGCCAGACCGACACCAGCGGCGATCCCCAGTGGATTTTCGATTTCTTCCGCATTGCCGACAGCCTGGATATGCAGAAATTCCTGGCTCTGCACACGGACGACGTCAACATAACTGTGTCCAACTACCCCTCCTCCAGCGGCAAGGACGCGCTCGCCGCTGCGATCGGCAATCTCTGGGGGCGCATCAAGGCAATGTCGCACAGCGTCTCGGGAGCCTGGTCGCTGCACGACGGCAGCATCGGAATCGCCGAGACGCAGTGCATGTACACACGACTCGACGGCACGACCTACACAATCAGGCCGTGCACGGTCCTGCGCCGGCGCGCGGGCCTGATCTGCGATCTGCGGATCCACGCCGACATGACCCAACTTTAAGAGGCACGAACGACATGGGTGGACGGCTCCAAGGCAAAGTTTGCATCATCACCGGTACGGGTAGCGGCATGGGCCGCGCGGCGGCACTGCTGTTTGCGAAGGAAGGCGCGAAGCTCGTCGGCTGCGATATCAATGCGGAAACCGGGCAAGCCACGCTCGATGCCGTGAAGCGCCAGGGCGGCGACATGGTTTCCCTCCATCCTTGCAACATGGCCAAGCGGGCTGATGTGGATCGGTTGATGGCGCTCGCGGAGAAGACTTACGGCGGGGTGGATGTCCTCTACAACAACGGCTCCATGGCGTATTTCGCCTGGCTTCCCGAGATGACGTACGAGGCCTGGAGCAACACCCTGCGGGAAGAGCTCGACCTGGTATTTCACGCCTGCCAGGCCGTGTTTCCCCTGATGCAGAAGCGTGGCGGCGGCTCGATCATCAATGTCGGCTCCACCTCCGGTAAAGTGGCTTACCAGGTTCTGCCGGGACTTGCGCACATGGCCGCCAAGGGCGGCGTGATTGCGATGTCCAAACAGATCGCCATGGAGGGAGGCCCGCACAAGATTCGCTGCAACACCTTGTCGCCGGGATTGGTCAAGACAGCGCAGACCCAGGCGTTCATTGAGAACCCGGACTGGTTCGCTCCCATGAAGGCCAAACTGATGTTGGGGCGTGCGGGCGAGCCCGAGGAAATCGCGCCGCTCGCCTTGTATCTCGCCTCGGACGAGTCCTCGTGGGTGACGGGTGCCGACTTCGCGATCGACGGTGGCACGACGGCGTGGTAATCAAGTGATCACGCTGAAAGACATCCGGTACGTGCGATTGGGCACGAACGACATGGACTCCGCGGTGAAGTTTGCCACGCGGATCCTCGGACTCGAGCTGGATGTACAGGATCGGCAAGCCGCCTATCTGCGCTCCGATCAGCGCGATCACACTCTCGTCTACCTGAATGCCCCGGCGGACGATCACACAGTTGGATTTGAGCTGGAGAGCCTCCAACAGCTCGATTCGGCGGCCGCAGAGCTCGAAAGAGCCGAGATTCCGGTTCACCTGGGCACAGCATCCGAGTGCGAGCAGCGCCGCGTAAAAGCCTTTGTGAGCTTTGAGGGGCCGAGCGGTGGTCGCATCGACCTGGTTGCACAGCCGTGGCACAGCGGACGGCCCTACAACCAGTCACGCCTGGCCGGTATCACGGGATTCTCCCATGTCGGCCTCTACACCAACGCGCCGGCGCGTGACCAACAGTTCTGGACGACGACCTGCAGTGCGCGGGTCAGCGATTGGATCGGTGAAGCGCCGCTGCTGAGAATCGACGAGGTCCACCACAAGATCGCGCTGTTTCCGGGTGCGCGCCAGGGCGTCCAACACATCAACCACCAGGTTGAGGGGATCGACGACATCATGCGCTCGTACTACTTCCTGCGGGAGCAAGGTGTTCACATCCGTTTCGGGCCGGGCCGGCATCCAACCTCCGGCGCCATGTTCCTGTATTTCGAAGGCCCGGATGGGATGACCTACGAATACTCAACCGGGGTGCGGCTCATCAAGGACGAGGCCGGGTATCGGCCACGGCAGTTTCCCTCGCGGCCCACCTCGTTCTGCATGTGGGGCTCGAAGCCCGACATCCCGGAATTCAAGACTTGAGCGCGCAAGTTGTTCGAACGGCCTCCCGCGCCATTGGGCGTGCGGGATTGGCGCATGCCTATGGGCACTGCAGTCTCAGGTTGAATGCGCGGGAGTTTCTGGTGAGCCCGGCCAAGCCGCTCGGGCTGGTGACCAACACCGACCTGCCCGTGACTGTGCCAGTGGCCGGTCCCCTCCCCGCCGATGTGCTCGGCGAAGTCCGGATTCATCAGCAGATCTACCAGTTGCGCGGCGATGTGTGCGGCATCGTCCGCTTCCAGTCACCGAAGGTGGTCAGCCTGTCGACGCTCGGCCGCTCGCCGCAGGCCCGGCATGGGTTCGGAAGCTACTTCGCTCCGCAACCCCCGTTCTGGAACGATCCTCGACTGGTTCGCGATGATGAGCGTGCGGCGGCTGTTGCGCGCTCCCTGGGCGCGGCTCGCGCCATTGTTCTTCGGGGTAACGGGGCCGTTGTCGTAGGTTCCTCGTTGGAGGAAGCCTGTGTGATGGCCTGGTACCTGGAGGACGCCGCTCGCGTTGAGTTGGACGTGCTGGCTTCTGGTGAGCCAGGCGGTGTTTTGGCGCCCTCCGAGGCAGCAGACCGGGCCACCCTACAGGGCCGGATCGTCGAGCGTATGTGGGAGTGGCTTATCAGCTCTTGAAGGCCTTCGCGAGCGCATCCGCGCTCTTGACCAACAGGGACGTATCGACTCCAACCGCCACGAAGCGGTAGCCCCATTCGATGTAACGGCGGGCATCCGCCTCGACGACAGTCAGAATTCCCGCCGCCTTGCCTGCTTTTGTGAGGCGGGCCGCAGCCTCTCGCAACGCCGTTTGCACGTCCGGGTGTTGGGTGTCACCCAGGTGCCCCAGGGAGGCCGCCAGGTCCGCAGGCCCGATGAAGACCCCATCGACTCCTTCAACCGCCGCAATGGCCTCGAGCTGCTCCAGCGCGGACCGGGTCTCGACTTGCACGAGCAAACAGATCTCGTCGTCTGCGCGGCGCAAGTAGTCTTTGACGCGGCCATACAGGCTCGAGCGGCTACCTGCCGACACGCCGCGAAATCCCCTGGGCGGATAACGAACCGACTGCACGGCGCGCCGGGCTTCGTCCGCTGTCTGAACATACGGCAACAGAATTGATTGCGCGCCGATGTCGAGGATCCGTTTGATGAGAACCGGATCGTTCCAGGCCGCGCGGACTACCGTTGAGGCAGTACCCCGGCCCATGGCTTGCAACTGGTGCACGAGCCCCGGCAGCTCATTGGGTGAGTGCTCGGTGTCGAGCAGGATCCAGTCAAAGCCGGCGTGCGCAATGACTTCCGCGCCGATATGGCTGCAGAGCGTGCTCCACAGGCCGATCTGCAGGCTGCCGCGCGCGAGCGAGCGCTTGAACTCGTTGGTTTGTATATCCAAAGCACATCCGCGAGTCAGATAAATTGCACGGCGACCGAGCCGAGCGGGCCGAAGTCGCCGTGAATGGTGTCACCGCGCTTGGCAAAGACAACCCGCGTAAACGACCCGGCCAACACCAGGTGGCCCGCCTCGAGCGCGACGCCATGCTCGCCGAGCTTGTTGGCGAGCCACGCAACACCGAGGGCGGGATGTCCCAGCACGCCGGCGGCGAGTCCGGTCTCCTCGATCTCGCCGTTGACGTACAGGATGCCACCGACCCAGCGCAGATCGACATCCATCGGACGAACGGGCCGTCCGCCCGTCACGATGCTTGCCGCCGCGCCGTTGTCCGCAATTGTATCGAAAATCTTGCGCGGATTCTGGACCCGGGCATCCACGATCTCGAGCGCCGGAATGACGTACTCGGTGGCCCGCAGCACATCCGGCAGCCGGATGCCGGGGCCGCGCAAAGGCTGGCCCAACAGGAACGCCAGCTCGATCTCCACCCGCGGAATGCAGTAATTCTCGTGGGGCACCTTGGCGCCGTCACTGAGCATCATGTCATCGAGCAGGTGACCATAGTCCGGCTCGTCGATCTGCGAGGAGCGCTGCATGGCCTTCGAGGTGAGGCCGACCTTGTGGCCGACGAGCTTGCGCCCGGCGCGCATCTTGCGGCCCTGGACCAGGCTCTGGATGGCGTAGGCATCCTCGAAGGTGATGTCGGGCCACGTGGTGGAAAGCTGCAGAACAGGCTTGCGCTCACGCTCGGCCTGCATGAGCAGGTCCGCTGCTCGGGTTCGATCGGCTTCGGATAGCATCTCCACATTAGTGCGCAGGCCGCCGGGCACAGCAAGTGAACAGTGGCCATAGACACTATTGCCGCGAGTGATTCGACCTCGGCGACGGCACGGAGTTATCTTCGGGGGATGAGCAAAAAAACCGAAGGCTGGAGCTGTTATACGACCGCGCCCGCGGAGTCCCTCGAGTTGTTTGAGGAGGTGCGTTCCCAATGTCCCATCCCGCACAGTAAGGAGCATGAAGGCTTCTTCATGCTGTTGAATTACACGGACGTGCGCAGCGCGATGATGGACTACAGGACGTTCTCATCGGAGCCGCAGGTGTTGCGGCCGATGTTGCCGCGCAAGTGCATTCCTGCACTCGAGATGGATCCGCCGCGCCACACGGCGTGGCGGGCGATCTTCAATCAGGCCATTACGCCGAAGACCGCACCTGCCATGGAGGCTTTCGTACGCGCCGATGTCAACAAACACATCGACGAGTTCATCGCTCGCGGCCAGTGTGACATCGTGCACGAGCTGGCGGAGCCGGTGCCGGCGGAGACCATCTGCCGGTTGGTCGGGATCGATGATGCACTGGTGCCGCGAGTCAGGGAAACCGCGCTCGCCATGTTTGCCGCTCAGGGTAACCCGGAAGAGTTCGGGCTGCGACAGGCTGAGTTTGCCGCCGTCACGGTCGCTGAAGTGCACGACCGGCGCAAGAACCCGCGCGATGACTATCTGACACGCCTGGCCAGCATGGAGATTGAAGGCCGGCCTCTCGATGACAACGACTACGTGGTCCTGCTCGCCGCGTTCCTCGGCGCAGGTCACCACAGCACCACTTCCGCCATGGCGAGCCTGTTCTACGAAGTGCTCTCCAGGCCGGACGTGCGCGACGCTCTGACGGCCGATCCCGCCAAGATCGGGGTGGCCGTGGAGGAGCTCCTGCGTCTGCGGCCGCCTTTTTTCGGGTTCTTCCGCCGCACGACCAAACCCGTTGTGGTGGGCGAGACGCCTATCCCTGCGGGTCACGATGTCTACGTCGGCTGGGCTGCCGCCAATCGCGATCCCAAGATGTTCGAATCGCCCAATGAGTTCCGGTTGGATCGCGCCATGAACCGGCACATGAGCTTCGGCTTCGGCATCCATACCTGCCCGGGGGCCTCGCTCGCCCGCATGGAGCTGCGGGTTGCGTTGGAAGAAGTGCTGCGTCGGCTGCCGGGTCTCGCGCTCGGACCGGAACAGCCGGTCTACCAGTTCGGCGGAGGCGATTATTCCTTTATCGCCTCGCTGCCGGTCACCTTCAGTAGTTGATGTTGAAGCGCAGTCCGTAGGTCCGGGGCGGGTCGAGGTAAGTCGTGCCCGGGCCCGGAATGCCCGCGGCGGCGATAGCGGCAATCACCGGCTTGTTCTGGATGTTCTTGATCCAGGCGCCGACGCTCCAATTACCCGCATCGTAGGTCAGGTTTGCATCGCCCTTGTTGCTGGCAACCTGATGGGTGCCCGGAACGTGATTGAACGTGCCCCACCAGCCGCTCTCGTAGCGCCAGTCAATATGTGCGCTCAACGTGGCTGTGCCCAGCGGAATGTTGTGCGTGTAGCCCACGATGCCGGTGATATCAGGCGCGTACCCGACCTGGTAGCCGGCGTAGTCCTGGCCCTGGGGCGTGACGAAATCGGCGTTGCGGCCCTTGGAGTAGCCGACGTTCAGATTGATCTGGTCCTGCTCGAACACCCGCATCAACACATCGAGCTGGTCGCCCTTGATGGTCACTTTCTGGGCGTTGAACAGCGGATTGACCGGCGCAGACACGTCGTAGCTCTGCTCCAGCAGGTCCCGGTAGATGTAGTAGAAGACCTCGTTGTTGACCTGCAGCCGGTCATCGAACCAACGTGACTTGAAGCCGCCCGTGTAGGAGAGCAACCTCGAGGCCTTGACCTCGTTGTTGAACGTATCCGTGTTGGGTTGCTCGTTGAAGGTCCCCGGCTGGTACCCGGTCTGCACCGTGGCGTACGCCATGACTTTCGGCGTCAGGTCGTACTCGCCACCCACCTTCCAGTCAAAATGGTTGTAGGTCTGGCTGTACTCGTAGGGGGCGCCGCCGATGGACAGCGGCGCATGTCCGTTGGCGCTATGCTTCGTCGAGCTCGCGCGGCCGCCCAGGATGGCCCGGAATGGGTCGGTCACGCTGTACTTCACCTGTCCATAGGCCGCGTAGCCCTCTTCCCTGTTGGCATCCACACTGTCCTGCGCGAAGGCGAAGGGCTGATTGGTGAACAGCATGAGCGCGCTGTTGCTGCGCAGGTTGTACCAGGACAGACCCCCGATCCAGTTCAGCGGGCCGCCGCCGTTGCTGGCGAGCCGCAGCTCCTGGCTGACCTGGTTGTAGTGGCCGATGTTGATGGACTGGATGGCGCTCAACCAGTAGACCGGCCGTGAATCCAGGTACAGGTACGACGGCAGGTAGCTCAAGGTCATGCCGTCGAACTGGTAGTCGATCTGGCCGCCCAGGATCAGGCTCTTGTACCGGTTGGGCTCTGCGTCCGTTTCGCCGAAGGGGGCGGCGAACTGTCCGGTGCGAGTATCGTTCCACGCATTGGAGTGCAGGAAACACATCTCACAGAACGCCCCGGTGGCCGGATCGGTGCCTTTGTTGACCAGATTGGCGGACTTGCCATATTTGCCTGCAGCCTGAGCCCACAGATAGATCGACAGGTCATCCATCGGCTTCAGCAGGGTCGAAAGTCGGGCGCTGACATCGTCAGCCGTGTCAGCCCCTGTTGTCATGTACGCATCGTGGCGCAGGTAATCGATGGCGGCGCGAAACGCGACAGTGTCGGTAGCCTTGAAGTTCTGTGCGACAGTCGCATGGACCGTTGCATAGTTGCCGACTTCGAGGGTGGCAGTCCCGTCATAGTTGAAACCGGGCCGGACGGGCGTGATGTTGATCGTGCCGCCGGCTGCGCTGCGGCCGTAAAGAGTGCCCTGCGGGCCCGGCAGCACCTCCAGTCCCTCGAGATCGAAGAACGCGGCGCTGGTCGCCTCGCGCGGCACGTAGATGCCTGCCAGGTTGAAGGCTACCAGCGGCTCCACATTGGCCTCGTCCAGGGTGGAGCCGATGCCGCGGATGACCACCTGGGTGTTGTTCTGTTCCGGCTGGAACCGAACGGAGGGCACGAGCTTTTGCGCCTCGCGCAGATTTCCGACGCCGTTGGAGAGCAGGGTGTCGGCTGACACCGCAGTCACCGCCGCCTCCACCTTCTGCAGATTCTCCGTCTGCTTGGTCGCGGTGACGGTTATCTCCGCGAGCGCTGAATTACTAGTTTCGTCACCACTGTCGGCGGCCCACACAGCAGGCGCGAACAATGCGACGCCCGAAGCCAGTGCAATCGATGTCAGTCTCATCATCGTTCAGTTACCCCCTCAGTCCAATCTAGGCTCCTCGGGCCGAGGGATCGAATGACGATTCGGAATGCCGGTTATGGCTGTCCGGGCATAGCAAGGTAATGGGCCCGATACCAGTCGTTGATCTCACCGCCGGTGGTCAGCCACACATCGGCGTGGGATGCGACATAGGCAAGCGCAGGCTCGAGATGCTTCATTCTGAACGGGTGACCGGAGATAAAGGGATGCAGCGAGATCGACATGACACGCGGCCTGTGCAGGCCTTCCGCATACAACACGTCGAATTGATCACGGATCATCCGGCCAAACACCTCCGCGGAGGCGCCTTTGCCGAGAATTGTCGGCACATCGTTCAACTCGACGGTATACGGCATCGTCAACAGGCTGCCACGCTTCACGCGCATGGGCACCGGCAGCTCATCGTGCGTGTAGTTGGAAACATACTCGATGCCTGCCTCGGCAAGCAGGTCCGGGCTGCGTGGGCTCTCTGCCAGACACATTCCCAACCAGCCCTTCGGACGGTGTCCCGAGACACTCTCGATAATGTCGAGATTGGTCCTGATGAAGGAGCGTTCCTGCTCCTCTGACATTGTGGTTGCGATGCTCGTGTTGTTATCCCCCTGCGCGCCCCACTCCCAACGGCGATCGTTGCCTTCCTTGATGACAACCGGGTACTCCCTGCAAACATCGCTGTGCAGGTTGACCGTGCCGCGCATGCCATGTTTGTCCATGGCTGCCATGATCCGCCAGATTCCGACCCGCAGGCCGTAATCGCGCCAGCCGTGGTTCAGGATGTCGGGGCTGTATTGCAGGGTCGGTGGATATATCGCGTGGGCCAGCGCGGTTGAGCCGAAGGGCACATGCTCGATGCTGACGTACACCATGACGGCCAGCCGCTGCTTGCCGGGAAAGACGACCGGCGGCCGATGGATGATGGGCTGAAAATCATACCGCGGCGATTGGGTCGACATGAGGCTCCCCCTGCGTCTGCCAACGATCGAATATGAGCGGCGGCGGCCTCGAGGTCGAATCACCAGTAGGAATGCGGAGGATTGCCACAGGCTATAATCCGGCGATGAAAAAGCTCCGCTTCGGTCCGTACCTGCTGCTGGCAGTGCCAGCGATCTCTGGCGCTGCAAATCCGGTCAAATTGGGCGGGATGGCGCCGGTGACCCTGCACCGAAAAGCCACCTCGCACGGCCATCAGCGCGAGTTCACCTCGATCACGCTCTTGCCGGGACGGGGCCTGAACACATTCCAGATCACGGCCAACCTGCCCGGCAGAGGCGAGACAGAGTTGCTGCGCTCACCGTCGCTGCAGAGCGCGGCTGAGCAAATGAATGAGCAGGGCGACGATGCCTACGGCAATCTGAATCACGCTTTCGGGGGTGCCTTCCTGATTCCGTTTACGAGCCGCGCCGGCGGCGAGCTCTCCGAGGACAAGAAGCTCGTCACGGTCCATTGGCACGGCAAGGAGATCCGCCTGCCCAATGATTATCTCGGGCATTATGCGGTCCACGGGCTGATCAACACCCTGAAGGCTCAGGATATTCACATCCACGAGACGCCGGGCGGTCAGACCCTGACTGCCGTCATTCATGCCGGCAATTTCAACGGTTACTGGTTGTCGAAGACTGACGTTCGCTATGCCATTGCGCTGCGCGCCGATTCGGTCGATATCCGCATCACGGCAACCAACGTGGGGACAGAGGAAGAACCCATGGGGATCGGTTGGCATCCGTACCTGCGAATCATCAGCGGGGATCGGACGCAGGCGCGCGTACATCTGCCCGCCTCATTCTATGGCGTGGTCGACAAGATTGATGGGCGACCGACCGGTGAGCTGCGCAGTGTTGAGAACACGCCGAACGACTATCGCTCACCCGTGGGCGCATTGCTGCCCAATGCCTCAACGAGTGTCAATTTTTCGGGACTGAAGCGAAGCGCCGGGACGATTGATGCGTGGCTCTCCGATCCCAAGGCGGACTACGCCATCCGGGTTCGCGGCTTCTCACCGGAGATTCACACCCTGCACTTATGGTCCGCCAAGGACGACACCTTCTGCGCCATCGAAGAGCAATATAACTTCATGGATCCTTTCGGGCCGCAGTGGAAGGAGATGCACACGGGCCTGGTCACGTTGAAGCCCGGCGCATCAACCGAATGGCACGTTCGGCTGGAGCTGTTCTCGCCACCCGCAGCTCCCTGAGGTTAGTTTAATGCCGCCTCTCGTCAACCGTTTCCGCGCAATCGATGTGCTGCGTGGGCTCACACTCGCATTGATGATCGTCGTCAACATGCAGATCGGTCCGGGTAGATCCTACGTACCGCTGCTGCACTCGGCCTGGAACGGCCTCACGCCGACTGATGTCGTGTTTCCAACATTTCTGTTTGTGGTCGGAGCGGCGCTCAGCTTCACTCTCGGAAAGTACGCAGCGCTCGGCAACGCGGCGTTCCTGCGCAAAGTGGCGACTCGGACTGCCCTGATCTTCCTGTGCGGGTTCCTGGTGTACTGGTTTCCATTCTTTACGGTCGACGCGAACGGTCACTTTGGGTTGGCGCCGCTGTCGGAGACTCGCATCTTCGGGGTGTTGCAGCGCATCGCCATTGGCTATGGTGTGGCTTCGTTGATTGTGTACTACAGCGGACGAGTGGGTGCGATTGTGTTCTCGATCGTCGCATTGCTCGGGTATTGGGCGATCATGCATGCGTACGGCGATTACACGATGGCCGGTAATGCCGAGATCCGGTTCGACAAGTGGGTCCTTGGCGAGGCCCACATGTATCACGGTGAGGGTATCGCCTTCGATCCTGAAGGCATTTTGAGCACGCTACCCGCTATTGTGAATGTCCTTGCCGGTTATCTGGCCGCGCGGTTTGTACGCGAGCACGGGACGGGCAGCTCGACCCTCA
>Ga0268266_10006097_pt1 | contig 11101 bp, 9 predicted proteins | sample KBSS13metaG_FD_190356 | JGI IMG/M metagenome (GOLD analysis project Ga0268266, IMG submission 190356) | Switchgrass rhizosphere microbial communities from Kellogg Biological Station, Michigan, USA - KBS S1-3 metaG (SPAdes) (version 2) | ecosystem: Host-associated > Plants > Roots > Rhizosphere >... | reverse complement strand
GAGCTCGGAGGCGAGCGAGCTGCAGCGCTTCGCGAGGCCGGTGTTGAGCAGCACCTGGCGCTCGAGCTGGCGGAACACGCGTGCGTTGCGCTCGCGCTCGAGCTCGGGCAGCGAATCGGCGGGCGACGGCTCGCTCGGCTCGGGCGCGTGCTGGAGCGTCGAGCGCAGCACGTCGACGAGCCCGGCGAGATCCGGCGTGCGCACCACGAGGTCGCTCGCGCCGGCGCGCCGTGCGAGCGTGCGATCCGATGGCTCGACGTAGCTCGACGTCACGAGCACGAGCGGGATCGTGCGCAGGTCGGGATCCTGGCGCAGCTCCATGGCGAGCCCGAACCCGTCGAGCTCGGGCATCATGACGTCGGAGACCACCGCATCGGGCCGCTTGCGGCGGACCGCGGCGAGCGCCTTGGCGCCGTCGGGCGCGGTCTCGACCTCGAAGCCGAGCCGGCCGAGCCGGAACGCGGCGAGCTTGAGCTGGATCGGATCGTCGTCGGCGACCACGATCCGGCGGCCGCGGCCGAACTTGTCGGCGGACGGCACGGTGGCAGGCAGGTGCGCCTCGACGAGCGGCACCAGCCGCGACGGAGCGATCGGCTTGGGAATGATGTCGTCGAAGCCGACCGTCGAGACGCGCGCCTCGTCGAGCTTGGACACGAAGCCCGAGAACGCGAGGATCGACACGTCGGCGTCGGCGATGTCGCGCAGCGCGCCGACGAGCTGGAAGCCGTCGGCGTCGGGAAGCATCAGGTCCTGGAGCACCACGCGCGGGCGCTCGCTGCGCATCAGCTGGAGCGCGGTCTTGCCGTCGGGCGCCTCGACGACCTGATGGCCGTGGCGCACGAGCGCGTTGCGCACCATGCGGCGCGTCGCCGAGTTGTCGTCGACGACCATGATCTTGTGCGGGGTCACGACGCCGCGCCTCCGCCGACGTGACGCGCGATCACGGCTCGTAGCATGCGCGCGTCGATCGGCTTGGTCATGTAGTCGTCGCAGCCGGCCGCCAGCGCCTTTTCGCGATCGCCTTTCATGGCGTAGGCCGTGAGCGCGATGACCGCGATCGCGCGGGTCGCCGCATCCGCCTTGAGCTGGCGCGTGAGCTCGAGCCCGTCGATGCCCGGCAGCTGGATGTCCATCAGGATCGCGTCGGGCGCATTCGCGTGAACCGCCTTGAGCGTGCTGTCGGCGTCGACAGCGGTCTCGACCTGATAGCCGAACGACTTGACGAGAAACGTCACCAACTTGAGGTTGGTCGGGTTGTCGTCGACGATCAGGATCCTGCTCATACGCCACTCCTTGGTTCGGGCCGCACGCCCGCACGCTCCAGCGCCCCTAACAGTGCGTCGCGATCCAGTGGCTTTTGCAAGACACCGCTGACCGGGAATCCGGCCGTGCTCTTCACGTCGGGAACGATCGTCACGACGATGACCGGCGTATCGCGCAGCCAGCCACCGACGCGCAGCGACTCGAGCACTTCGAGCCCGCTCATGTCGGGAAGCAGCAGGTCGAGCGTGACGGCGTCGAACACGCGCTCCTTGCAGCGCGCGATCGCATCGGCGCCGGTGCGCGCGATCTCGAAGCCGTAACCGACCTGCGCGAGCGTGCTCGCGACTTCCTCGCGATCGCGGTCGTCGTCTTCGACGATCAAGATCGTCGGCTCGCCGGACCGCTGAGCCAGCGGGCGCGGCCGCATGGGGCGATCGCCGCCGGCGGCGACGCGCGGCAGGATCGCGTGGAACGTGCTGCCCGCGCCGAGCGTCGACTTGACGCCGACGCGGCCGCCCTGCGCTTCGACGAGCCGGCGCGACAACGCGAGCCCGAGGCCGGTGCCTTGATGGCGCTTCGCCGCGCCGCCCTCGAGCTGCTGGAACTCGACGAACAACCGGCCGAGATCGTCGGCGGCGATGCCGACGCCGTTGTCCTCGACCTCGAGCCGAAACCAGTCGTCGCCCTCGGGCACGGCGCGGATCGCGATGCGCCCGCTGTCGGAAGTGAACTTGAGCGCGTTCGACAGGAAGTTGTACGCGACCTGCTTGAACCGGCCGGGATCGAGGACGATGCCGGTCAGCGACGGATCGAGCGCGAGCTCGACGGTGATCCGCTTGACCGCGGCGGTCGTGCGCGTGATCGCGATGACCTCGCCGACGAGCTTGCCGAGGTCGACCACCTCGGGCCGGAAGTCGAGCCTGCCTGCCTCGACCTTCGCGAGATCGAGCACGTCGTTGATGAGCTGGAGCAGATGGCGGCTGCTCGTGACGATGTCGCCGAGGAACTCGGTGTGCTCGGGCGTGCCGGGCAGTACGGCACCGGTGTGGAGCAGCTCGGAGAACCCGATGATCGCGTTGAGCGGCGTGCGCAGCTCGTGCGACATGTTCGCGAGAAACTCGCTCTTGAGCCGGTTGGCTTCGGCGAAGCGTCGATTCTGGAGCTCGAGCTCGATCGTGCGCTGGCGGACCTGCTCGAGCTTGCGGCGCTCGCGCAGATCGACGATCGCGGCGCGGAGCACGCGGCCGTGATGGCCCGCGAGCCGCACCACGTGAAGCTCGGTGGGAATCGGCTCGCCGTGCGCGTCGACGAGCAGCCACTCGAACGGTGCGACCTCGGCTCCGCTCGCGAGTCGCATGCCGAGATCGTACGCGACCGTCGCCGAGTCGCGGCCGTCGGCCTGCGTCGGCGCGGACATGTTGATCAGCGTGCGCTCGCGAAGCTCGCTCGCCGTCATGCCGAACAGCCGCTGTGCGGCACGATTCGCGTCGAGGATGCGGCGATCTTCGAGGTCGTAGGTCACCAACGCCTCGGGCGCGAGCTCGAACGCCGAGCGATAGCGCTCCTCGCTCGCACGCAGCTCGCGCTCGACGGTGATGCGCGCGCGGCGCTCCGAGCTCTCGCGCAGCGCGCGCTCGATCGCCGGCACGAAGCGCGCCGGGCGATCCTTGGACAAGAAGTCGAGCGCGCCGGCGTGCAGCGCGGCGACCGCTTCATCTTCGTTGGGCGTTCCGGAGATCACGATGCACGTCAGGTCATGCGCGCGACTCTGCGCGATCGCTTGAAGCCCGCCGAACCCCGGAATCATCCAGTCCGTGATCATCAAATCCCACGATTCCGCGAATGCCGCGGACAGGTCCGCCGCGCTCGCGACGCGCCGCGATGAGACCTCGTAACCACCACGCTGAACCTCGCGAAGCAGGATCCGATAGTCGTCGTCGGAGTCCTCGACCACCAGCAAACGGAGGGATTTCGGCGTGTGCAACGTGCCCCAATCCCGAGACTATCATGACGAATCTCTATGATTTAGTAAGTGGTCAGTGAGTTACCCACCCATACCCGCAGAGTGTTAATTACCGTTAAACGCGACGTCGGTGCTTCCACGGACAGCGCGCGTGAGGGCAACTCTCACATTCACGCCTGGACGGCGTCGTTCACGAGCGCAGCGACGTCGGCTTCGCGCGAGTCGTCCAGATCGAGCGCGGCCTGGAGCTCTCCGAGGAACTTGCTCTCGGACGGCTGGATCGCGAGATCGGCCATCGTGAGGAGATTGGCACACGCGTACGCGAGCTCCTTCGCGCCCGCCGTCGACAGCGAAGCGCTGTAGCTCAGCATGCGTTGCTCGAGATCGTCGGGTCCACGATGCTTGAGCGCCTCGGCTTCCTCGACGACCTTCACGTCGAGCCCACCGCGCGCGCAGATCTCGTCCGCGACCACGTGATACGCTGCGAGCTCGTCGTCGTCCTCGTGCGCGTCGGCGTCGACCGCGAGCCGCGAGATGCCGACGATCGCCGCGGCATCCGCGGGCGACAGCGTGTCGACCAGCGCGTGAACGAGCGTGCGAAACTTGTCGGGCTCGAGCTGCATGCGCGAAAGCTACTACGGGTGCTTCGATGCGCGTAGCTCGGCGACGATCCGATCGGCGTGATAGATCTTCGACAGCGCTTCGATCAGCCCCGCGCTGGTCACGCCGACCGCGCGATTCGTCGCCGGGTCGTACCAGAAGTCGCCGGCGAGGCTCTCGATGTTGCCGTCGAAGATCAGCCCGACGATGTCGAGGTTCTTGTCGAAGATCGGCGAGCCCGAGTTGCCGCCGATGATGTCGTTCGTGGTCGCGAAGTCGAGCGTGATGCGCGGATCGACCGCGCGCTGCGCGGACAGCCACGTCGGCGGCAGATCGAACGGCGGCGCGCCGGTCGCGCGCGCGTATGCGCCGCTGAAGTACGTGAACGGCGCGACCTTGGTGCCGTGCGCGCTCGACGTGTAGCCCTTCACGCTCCCGTACGACAGCCGCAGCGTGAACGTCGCGTCGGGATACGACGAGCGGCCCTCGGTTGCGAACTTCGCCTTCGCGATCTTCTCGCCGGCCGATCGCTCGATTGCCTGAACCTCGTCTTCGTACGTCTTGCGGATCTTGCGCGCCGCACCGTCGAACTGCCGCACGAACGCGATCATCGGATCCTTCGACGCATCGACCGCGGCCTTGCCGCCCTTCCACAGCCGCATGCGCTCGGCCGGATCGCCGAGCTTGCTGCCGTCGACGAGCCGCGCCGCGACCTGCTCGGGCGACGCCTTGCCGAGCAGCGCCTTCACCGTCGGATCGTCGGCGCCGAGCTCCTCGCGCATCTTGCCGAGCCAGAACGCGAGCGCGAGCTTGTCGCGGCCGGGATAGACCGGCGCGACGGAGCCGAGCTTCTGCACGATGTCGGGCAGCGCCGAGTCGCGGTACTCGTCGAGGCGCTTGCCGTCGGGGAGCCGGCGCTCGTCGGCGCCGCGCACGAGGTGCACCGCGTCGTTCAGGAGGTCGCCCTTGGACCAGCGCTCGAGCACGTAGTAGCGGTGATAGAACGGCTTGAACTTCGCGAGCGCCGTCGCGATCGCGTCGTACGCGCTGCCGACGTCGGCGCCGAGCTGCGCGCGCAACACGTCTTCGGCTTCCGCGTTCTTCTTCATCATCGCGCTGTCGCCGAGCGCGGCCTGACGGCCCTTCCACGCCTTGAGCGAGTTCTCGTTGTAGAAGATCCATTCGAGCGCCGTGCGGTGCTGTTCCTCGCCGGTGCGCGCGTACTGCGCGAGCTCGCCGCGCCACTCCGCGCGCAGATACACGATCAGCGGCGCGACCACGTCGCGATCGAACACGCGCTGCGCGGTCGTGATCTCGCGCTCGGTCGAGGCCGGGTCGCCGGCCGTGAACGTCAGCTGGTTGTCGACGGGACCGCTCGGCGACCAGCCGAAGTGCTCGGGCGTCTTCGCCGGCTGCCCGTTCTCGTAGACCCGCAGGAAGCTGACGTCGAGGTCGTAGCGCGGGAACTCGAAGTTGTCGGGATCGCCGCCGAAGAACGCGATCGAGAGCTCGGGCGCGAACACGACGCGCACGTCGGTGTAGCGCTTGTAGCGGTACAGCATGAACTGACCGCCGTGGTAGAGGTTCACGAGCTCGCAGCGGATGTCGGGCGACGTCTCGCACGGCTTCTCGATCGCCGACGACACCTCGCGCAGCGCCGCGGTGTACGCCGCGCCGGTCTTGCCTCGCGTCGCCGCGAGGACTTTCTGCGTGACGTCGCTCGTGTCGTCGAGCCGCTGGATCTCGAGGTCAGGGCACTTCTGCTCGTCGGTCTGCGCCTTCGCGAGGAAGCCCTGCTTGATGAAGTCGTGCTCCGCGGTCGACAGCCCCGCGACGCAGTCGTGCGCGCAGTGATGGTTGGTCATCACGAGCCCGCTATCGGAGACGAAGCTCGCCGAGCACACGCCGGCGATTCGCGCCGACGACAGCCGCGCGTGCGCGAGCCACGCGGCATCGGGCGTGAAGCCGTACGCGGCGCCAACCTTCGCCGACGGAAAGTCGTGCACGGTCCACATGCCCTCGTCGGCGCGCGCCACGGAAACGATCGAAACGAACGCGATCAGTGTCGCGGTGTGCCGCATCGGCGGGTGATATCACGCAAGCGCGGCGAGGATCTGGGCGCCCGAGGCGTTGTCACCGGGCCGGCTCGAGGCGTGGCGCCACCGCACGGTCCCGGACGTATCGACGACGACGACGCCACCTTGCTGCCACTGATCGCCTTGCGTGCGGCCCTGTCGCGCGCCTCGCATCAGCGCGCGCGCGGCCTTGCCCAGCGATCGCGGATCCAGCGTCGCGCCGACGCTGCGGACCAGCTCGGCGGCGCGGTACGCCGCGAGCGATGGATCGGTGTAGATCGCGCCGGGCCAGCCGGTCTGGTCGCGGAACCCGGCGATGAAGCTCGGCGAGCCGTTGCCGATGACGTGGACCTCGGCGCCGTTCGCGGCGATCGACGGCCGCGCCGCCAACAGCTCGGCGACGTGATCGCGGCAGTGAATGCAGCCGAAGTGACGCATGAACACGAGCACGGCGGGCTTGTCGCGCCACAGCGTGCCGAGCTCGACGGTCTGTCCGCGCTCGTCCTGCACGGCGACGTGCGCGAGGTTCACGCGTGCCCCGCAGCAGCGATGGCCTCGGCGGCCTCGCGTGGATCGTCGACGATCTGCAACAGCTGCAAGTCTGCCTCGGCGATGTTGCCGGCGTCGAGGATCGTGTCGCGCAGCCAGTCGACGAGCCCGGTCCAGTAGCGCTTGCCGTACAGCACGACCGGGAAGTGCGAGATCTTGCCGGTCTGGATCAGCTCGATCGCTTCGAACAGCTCGTCGAGCGTGCCGTAGCCGCCGGGGAAGATGACGAACGCCGACGAGTACTTGATGAACATCGTCTTGCGCACGAAGAAGTAGCGAAAGTCGACGAGCGTATCGAGGTACGGGTTCGGCTTCTGCTCGAACGGCAGCTCGATGTTGCAGCCGATCGAGCGGCCCTTGCCCTCGCGCGCGCCGCGGTTCGCGGCCTCCATGATGCCGGGGCCGCCGCCGGTGATGATCGCGTAGCCGTGCTCGGCGAGCTGCTTCGCCGTCTCGCGCGCCGCGGTGTAATAGCGATCGCCCGGCGCCGTGCGCGCCGAGCCGAAGATCGCGACCGCGTGCTCGATGTCGGCGAGCGCGTCGATGCCCGCGACGAACTCGCTCGTGATGCGCATGACGCGCCACGCGTCGCTGTGGCGGAACTCGCCCGGAGCCGGCGTGTCGAGCAGCCGGCGATCCTCGGTCATCGCGGGATCGCGGATCGCGTCGTCGACGGGAACCGGGCGTCCTGCCCCGCTCGTGCCCTCGGCGGCGCGGTTGCGCGCCCCGGCGACCGCAGCCGACTGGAGGCGCGCGAGCTCGCCGCGACCGAGGCCCGGGTTGACGCGGGTACGGTTACCGGACGATCGTTTGCGAGGATGACGGCTCATCGAATCGACATGGTGCAGGTGGCACGGCACGTCGTGCAAGCGAACGGCTTCGCGACGGACTTTCCAGCGCGCCTCGTAGAAACGATCCCGGCGGCGCCGGCGCGCGAGAGCGCGAAAGACCTGCGCGAGCTCGCGTGGTCGTCGATCGACAACGACGACTCGCGCGATCTCGATCAGATCGAAGTCGCCGACCGACTCGACGGCGGTGCGGTCCGCGTGCGCGTCGGGATCGCGGACGTCGACGCGCTCGCGCCGAAGGGCTCTCCTGTCGACGACTTCGCCGCGGGCAACACGACATCGCTCTACACCGGCGTGCACACGTTCCCGATGCTGCCGCTCGAGCTGTCGACCGATCGCACGTCGCTGCTCGAAGACGGCCGCGAGCGGCTCGCGGTGATCACCGAATTCGTCGTGCGCGCCGATGGCTCGCTCGACGACACGCAGACCGCGATCTACGTCGCGCGCGTGCTCAACCACGCGAAGCTGGCCTACGAGCAAGTCGGCGCCTGGCTCGAAGGCCACGGCGATGCGCCGCACGGAGGCGCCGCGATCACGGATCAGCTGAAGCTGCAGGACGAGGTCGCGCAGCGGCTGCGCGCGCTTCGCCACCAGCACGGCGCGCTCGAGCTCGAGACGATCGAGGCCGCGCCGGTGATGGCGAACGGCGATGTCGTCGATCTCGCGGTCCAGCACAAGAACCGCGCGCGCGAGCTGATCGAGGACTTGATGATCGCGGCGAACGGCGCGACCGCGCGATTCCTCGAGGCCAAGCGGCGGTCATCGATCCGCCGCGTCGTCACCCAGCCCAAGCGCTGGGATCGGATCGTCGAGCTCGCGGGCACGCACGGCTATCAGCTCCCTGCCGAGCCGAGCGCGAAGGCGCTGTCGGACTTTCTCGCCGCGCAGCACGCGGCGAAGCCCGACACGTTCGCCGACCTGTCGCTATCGGTCGTGAAGCTGCTCGGGCCCGGCCAGTACGCGCTCCAGCGGCCGGGCGATCCCGACCAGGGTCACTTCGGCTTGGCCGTCGACGACTACGCGCACTCGACCGCGCCGAACCGGCGCTATCCCGATCTGATCACGCAGCGCCTGCTCAAGGCCGCCGCCGCGGGCGCGCCGCCGCCGTACAGCGACGACGAGCTCGTCGCGATCGCCGACCATTGCACCGAGCGCGAGAACGCGGCCCGCAAGGTCGAGCGCACGATGCGCAAGGTCGCCGCCGCGGAGCTGTTGTCGTCGCGGATCGGCGACGTGTTCGACGCGATCATCACGGGGGCATCGGAGAAAGGCGTGTTCGCGCGCCTGATCTCGCCGCCCGCCGAAGGCCGCATCGTCCGCGGCGAGCAGGGCGTCGACGTCGGCGATCACGTCCGCGTCAAGCTCGTCGAAACCGTCCCGACCAAGGGCTTCATCGATCTGGTGAGACTATGAACCAAGCTCCGATCACCCCACCGTCGCGCAGCATCGCGCGGCCGCTGCGCGAAGACTACGGCCGCAAGCTGCGCGACCTCGTGCGCCGCGTCGATCACGACAGGTGGATCGAAGGCGAGCGCGACGTGCTGGCCAGGCTGCGCAGCAACGAGCAGGGCCGCATCGACGAGGTGCTGCCGTTCCGCCACGGCCGCATGGCGCAGTCGCCGTTCGCGTTCCTGCGCGGCGGCGCCGCGATCATGGCGCCCGATCTGATGGCGCTGCCGCACACCGGTTACTGCGTGCAGATCTGCGGCGACGCCCACGTCCGCAACCTCGGCGCGTACGCGTCGCCCGACGGCAAGATCGTGTTCGACGTCAACGATTTCGACGAGACCACGCGCGCCCCGTGGGAGTGGGACATGAAGCGGCTCGCGATCAGCTTCGTGCTGTGCGCACGCGAGGCCGGTGCATCCGACGGCGTCGCGCGCGACGCGGTGATGGAGCTCGTGCGGTCGTGGCGCGAGTCGCTGCACGAGCTCGCCGATCTGCCGGCGTACGAGCTGCCGCGCTACACCGTGCACCGCTTCCACAGCGACGGCGCGGTCGGCCGTGTGCTCGCGAAGGCCGAGCGGTTGTCGCCGACGCAAGCGCGCGACGAGCTCGCCGCGCCCGGCCCAGACGCCAAGCCGCGGTTCGTCGCGACGCCGCCGAAGATCCGCCGCGTCCCCGAAGCCGAGGCGCAAGCGGTGCTCGAGTCCTTGATCGCCTATCGCGAGACCGTCGGGCCGAGCCGCCAGCAAGTGCTCGACTGCTACGCGCCGTACGACGTCGCCTTCAAGGTCGCGGGCACCGGTAGCATCGGCGGCCGCAACTACGTCGTGATGTGCGCCGGCAACGGGCCCAGCGACTCGCTCGTCTTGCAGGTCAAGCAGGCGTTGCCGTCGAGCTTCGAGCTGCTCGGCTGGAACGGCGGCTCGCCGTCACACGGTGGCCGACGCGTGGCCGAAGGCCAGCACCGCATGCAGACGTCCGTCGATCCGTTCGTCGGTTGGACGACGATCGACGGCCGGCCGTTTTACGTGCGCCAGCTCAGCGATCACAAGGCATCGATCGATCCGGCCGATCTCAAGCGCAGCTCGCTGCTCGAATACGCCCGCGTGTGCGGCGAGACCTTTGCGAAGGTTCACGCGCGCACCGCAGACGCCGCCGTGCTGTACGGCTACGCGGGTCAAGCCGAAAAGCTCGACCGCGCATTCGCCAAGCTCGCGCTGCTCGGTGGAGATCAGGTCACCAAGGACTGGGAAATCCTCGTCGCGGCGATCGCAAGAGGCGAGCTCGTCGCCGCCGACATGGATTGACTCAGTACCAGTGGTGCGACTTCCAGAACGCTTCGGCGCGGTTCGCGTTGCCGTAGCGGTCCTTGACGTACGAGCGGAACGCCTTGAGCTGGAGCGCCGGATCCGTCGAGTTCGCGTTCGCGCGGCCGAGGTAGTGCACGCGGTTCGCGTAGATCAGCTGGCCGAGACCGAACGCGCTCGAGTGCGGGTTCTTGGCGGTCGTGTTGCCGCCCGACTCGTGCTGGATCACCCAGCGCTCTGCCGGCGAGAGCGAGCTCATATTGATATGAGTGCCGCCGCTGGCGGTAACGAGGGCATCGGCATCGATCGTCTGGAAGTCGTCGGACATAGGCTTGAAACTCCTGCTTGGCTGTTGTCGGTGTGTTCCAGCCTCACTGCAGTCAGGAGACCAAGCTCGGATCGCTGCCTCCGGTATGCGCGATGCGATGCGCCGTCGTGCTCCATCGCGAGCTTGCGTGCGATATGCGTTCTCGAGGCGACGGCAGCTCGATTTTCCAGCGCAACTCGACCAGCCGGCAGACCCCGATGTAGGCGTCAACTTCGGATTCGGAACGTGATCGGATAGTGCACTTCGATCTCGGTGTCGCCCTGCGGGAAGTCCCAGCTCGCGAGCTGGTTCGCGACGCAGGCGCGGAGCGCCTCCGGCAGATCGCCTGCGACGTCGGCGTGCGTCACGCGACCGTCGGCGATCACGAACTGCAGCATCGCGGTCCCCGCTACCGACCGGTCGCGCTGGACCGCCTCGAGGTAACAACCGCGGAGCTGCGGATGGTGCAGCTCGATCACACGGCGGACTTCGGCCTTGCCGAAGTCGCGGCGGATCGGAACACTCTCGGTTGCGAGTATCGGCGGCGTCGCGTCGTCCGCATCGACGAACAGCGAGTGGTCCGCGTCGACGTGTGGCTGTTCGACGTTTTGCGCCGTGGTCGGATCGACCGCGAGCATCGCCGCAGCCGCTGGCTTGCCATCGACGACCAGGCCGAGCGCGGGCGCGATCGCGAGCTTGTCGATCGCCGGCAGGATCAGCGCCAGCGCCACGTGCTCGGGCTC
>Ga0268266_10006091_pt1 | contig 11108 bp, 9 predicted proteins | sample KBSS13metaG_FD_190356 | JGI IMG/M metagenome (GOLD analysis project Ga0268266, IMG submission 190356) | Switchgrass rhizosphere microbial communities from Kellogg Biological Station, Michigan, USA - KBS S1-3 metaG (SPAdes) (version 2) | ecosystem: Host-associated > Plants > Roots > Rhizosphere >... | reverse complement strand
GGCCTCGGCGTCGGCGATCGCCGGCGCATTCTCGAGGTAGGCCACGCGAACCTCGACCTTGTAGGTCGGGTACATCGCGTTGCCCATCGCGAACGCGGCCAGCTGAAAGCCGAGGAACAGCCACGCGAACTTGATCATCGCGCGGCGTCGGCCGTCGGCGCCGTGCAGGTAGCGGCGCAGCCAGATGACCAGGTGTGTGCCGGTCGCGACCGCCGCGAGGCCCACGCCGGTGTGGAGCACCAGCAGCGCGCGCGCGGCCGACTCGGACAGCACGCGCGGAGCTTACAGCGTGATCGACTCGCCGGGCTTCATCGCGTCGAGCTTGGTGCCCGGCGACGTGCGCTTCAGCGCTTTACCGAACGCGTCGACGGTGCCGGTCAGCACGGGGAACGTGCCGAAGTGCATCGGCACCGCGGCCTTCGCGTGGACCATCTTTGCGGCCTCGGCGGCGCGATCGGGGCCCATCGTGAAGTGATCGCCGATGCACACGAGCATGAGATCGATCTTGAAGTGGCTGCCGATGAGCGACATGTCGTTGAAGAGGTCGGTATCGCCCGTGTGATAGATCGTCGGGCCGCCCTTCACCGCGATCACGAAGCCGCCGGGGTTGCCGCCGTAGCTCGCGTGGAACGGATCGGTGCCGATCGCGGAGCTGTGGACCGCCGGCACGAACGTGATCGTCGCTTCGCCGCCGAGCACGTCGATCGAGCCGCCGAAGTTGCCGCCGGTGTCGAAGCCGTAGAGCTCCTTCGGATAGCCCATCGTGCCGACGATCGCGTTGCCGAGATCGAACGTCGCGACCAGGTGCGCGTGCGTGCGCTTCGCGATCTCGGTGGCGTCGCCGACGTGATCGAAGTGCCCGTGCGAGACGAGGATCAGGTCGGCCTTGACGTTCTTGACGTCGTCCTTGCCCGTCGGGTTCGACGGGTTCGTGATCCACGGATCGATGAGGATCGACTTGCCGCTCGGCAGATCGATCTCGAACGCGGCATGACCGAACCACTTCACGGTCGTTTTGCCCGGAGCCGGGCCCGCAGCAGGCGCCGCCGTTGCGGTCGCCGTCAGCAGTGCAATGAGGAGCAAGTGCTTCATGGCGCGCAATCTATCCGAAAAAGAGAAGGGCCCTGAACAAGGGCCCGTAGGGAGGATCGTAAGCTAAGCGGAAAATGTCTTTTTCAGCCGAGAGTGCTCGCCGAGTGACGACGGATGAACGTCGGCACGTCGAGCTCGCTCTCGGTATCGATCTCGCCGGCGAGCACGGCCTTCATGCTCGGCCGTGACTGCGCCCGCTTGCGCTCGGGGTGAACGAGCGGCGAGCCGTCGACGGGCGTCGCCGGACCCGAGCCGCTCGCCATGCGCGCCTCGCCCGGGATCGGCTCGTCGAGCTCGTCGAGCGCGCGCTCGACCGCGTGAACGTCGGCCATGTCGGGCAGCGTCCACTGCACGTGGATGTCGGGCTCGTCGGCAGCCTGCGCGTGCTGCGGGGCCGCCGAGTGCGCCTTCCCGCGCGGCGGGATCACCGGCGCCGGATATTCCTTCGTGGTCTGCGTCGAGACGTCGTACGGCAGCACGATCTGCTCGCGCTTGTTGCCGCCGCTCGGCGGCGTCGGGGTCGGAGCGACGACCTTGGCCGCGCGATCGAAGCCGGTCGCGATCACGGTGATGCGAACCTCGTCCGACAGGTTCGGATCGATCACCGAGCCGAAGATGATGTTGGCGTCCTCGTGGGCCGCCTGCTGGATGAGCGTCGACGCCTCGTTGACCTCGTGCAGCGTGAGGTCCGGGCCGCCGGTGATGTTGATGAGGATGCCGGTCGCGCCCTCGATCGAGACGTCCTCGAGCAGCGGCGAAGAGATCGCCATCTCGGCGGCTTCCGTCGCGCGGCGCTTGCCCTCGCCGACGCCGGTGCCCATGAGCGCGCGGCCCATGCTCGCCATGATCGTGCGGACGTCCGCGAAGTCGACGTTGATGAGGCCGGGTACGGTCATCAGGTCGCTGATGCCCTGCACTGCGTTGAGCAGGACCGAGTCGGCCTTGCGGAACGCTTCGACCATCGACGTGTTCTGCCCGACGAGCGCGAGCAGCCGATTGTTCGGAATCACGATCAGCGTGTCGACGGCGGCGCCGAGGCGCTCGATGCCTTCGACCGCCTGCTTCGCGCGCTTCTTGCCTTCGAAGCCGAACGGCTTGGTCACGACGCCGACCGTCAGCGCGCCGCAGTCGCGTGCGATCTGCGCGATCACGGGCGCCGCGCCGGTGCCGGTGCCGCCGCCCATGCCCGCGGTCACGAACACCATGTCGGCGCCCGCGATCAGGTCCGCGATCTCTTGCATGCTCTCTTCGGCAGAGCGCCGGCCGACTTCGGGATTTGCGCCCGCGCCGAGACCCTTGGTCAGAGCATTTCCGAGCTGGATCTTGTGGGGCGCCATGTTGGCTTCGAGCGCCTGCAAGTCGGTGTTCGCCACCACGAACTCGACGCCGTCGAGGTTGCCGCTGATCATGGTGTTGACGGCATTGCCGCCGCCACCGCCAACGCCGATGACGAGGATCTTCGCGTGTGAAACGTCGTCGAATTCGATGAGTGCCATGGTTTCTGGTGCCCCCTGGTAGGCCCATATGAAAGTGGGTGATCGCTGAGGGCAACTTTTTGATCACGATCCGTGCTCTCATCGATCTCCAATGAGGGGCTGGCTCTATGTAGGTGTGTTCCTCGTCGGCGGGTGTGGCGGCGGCTCGGGCGGGAATCGCAGCAACCCCACCGACGGCGGCGGGACCGGCAGCGGGCCGGGCGTGAGTCTCGGCTCGTGCACGATCTTTCCGACCGACTTCATCTTCAACACGAAGATCAACGGGCTGCCGGCCGACACCGCCAACTCGGACACGTGGGTCGGCACGATCGGCAACACGACGAAGCTTCACCTCGATCTCGGCACCGAGACCGACCAGAGCAAGCCCGATTACTACGGCATCCCGTCGAACATCGTGGCCGGCAACTCGCTCACGTGGTCGACGACGAAGTTCAACGCGAGCGACGACGGCGACGAGAGCGATTGCGCCGACGCGAGCCACAACGTCGTGTCGCCGTGCAACGTCACGCCGATCCTGCCGATCCCGACGAGCCCGCTCGTCGAAGGCGGACTCACCGGCGACAACGATCACCACCTGCTGGTCGTCGACGCCGACAACTGCCGGCTGTGGGAGCTCTACGACGCCGAGAAGGCGACCTCGTGGACGGAGGACAACTCGTCGTCGTGGGATCTCACGTCGGACGCGCTGCGGCCCGACACGTGGACCTCGGCCGATGCTGCCGGCTTTCCGATCTATCCGCTGCTCCTGCGCGCGAGCGAGGCCAGCGCCGGCGCGATCAACCACGCGCTGCGGTTCACCGCCGAGAACTCGGACGTCCGCGGCACGTACGTCTGGCCGGCGCGCCACGAGGCCAACAGCGGCACGAGCACGAGCCTGCCGCAGATGGGCCAGCTGTTCCGGCTCAAGGCGAGCTATCAGATCCCGGCCAGCTTCAACACGCAGTCCAAGGCGATCCTCACGGCGATGCAGACCTACGGCATGTACCTCGCCGACAACGGCTCGAGCTGGTACGTGCAGGGCGAGCCGAGCGCCGACTGGCAGGACGACACGTTCAGCCAGGTCCAGTCGGTGGCGGGCAGCAACTTCGAAGCCGTCGACATCTCGTCGATCACGTCGCGCTCGGGCTTCGACCCGAACTCTGGCAAAGTCCCACCGCAGTAGCCGCGCATCGGCCGGTCAACGCCGGTCAATACGCCTCTCAGAACCGGTGTGGTAACGATCCCGAGGTGAGACGCCTCGCGCTCGCGGTCGGACTCGTCGCAGCGTGTCACGCCGACGCCCGGTTCGCGACGCTGAGCGAGCAGTCGGGCCTGGTCAGCGATCCGCTCCACGTCGAGAGCTTCGTGCTCGACAACGGTTTGCACGTCGCGCTGCTCCGCGATCCGCGCGCGCAGATCGCGTCGATCGATCTGCGCGTCGATTACGGCGTCGCCGACTCGGACCAGCCCGGCCTGCCGCTGCTCGTCGGCGAGCTTGCCGCGCGCGCCGGAGGCGATGCCGAGCTCACCACGGCGGTCGATGTCGATCTCGATCGCACCGACATCGCGGCCACCGCGTTCGACGTCGACGGCGCGGTCGAGCTCGCCGCGCGCCGGCTCGAGCTGGCGTGCTCCGACTTCGATCCGTATGCGCTCTCCGAAGCCAAGGACAGCGCGACCGCGTCGCTGTCGGGCGTGCCGGTCGGGCTGTCGTTCGCGCTGTGGGGATCGGGCAGCCCGTACGGCCGCGGCCCGGGCGAGCCGAAGGATCTGGCGGCGCTCACCGCCGACGACGCGTGCAGCTACTACCGGGCGCACTTCGTGCCGTCGGCCGCAACGCTCGTCGTCACCGGCGCGTTCGACGACAACTTCGAGCATCGCCTGCGCGTGCGATTCGAGCGGATCGCGAAGCGCGCCGCGGCGCCTCGCGCGACGGTCGCGGCGCTGCCGAGCGGCGAGATCACCGGCTGGGGTCTCGCGCGGCCGACCGTCGCGTACGCGTTCGCGATGCCGGCGCGCGGTTCTGCCGACGAGGTGCTCGGCGAGCTCGCGCAGCGCGAGGTCGCGACGTGGGACAAGGACCTGCACGCCGCGCTCGTCGGCGGCCGCCGCGGCCGCGCGCTCGTGCTGGCGATGGATGCGCAGACGCCGCACGAGCTCGGCAAGCTGCGCGACCGGCTGAACGACCTGATCGCGCAAGGCTACGGGCCCGACAGCGAAGATCAGCGGATCGCGAGCGCCGAGGATCCGCTCGACGCCGCACAGGGCCTCGACGATCCGTTCCATCGCGGCGGAGCGATCGGCGATCTCGTCGCCGCCGGCACCTCGCTCGAGCGACTCGCGCGCGCGAAGGCGTGGTTCGACTTTCACCTGACGTTCCACTGGATGCGGGTGCGCGTCATGGAGCCCAAGCCGCGCGTGATCACGTTCGAGCCGAAGGGCGACCAGCCCGCCGCCGGATCGATCGAGGCGCTCGCCGATCCCGCGACCACGTCGACGACCGGCCTCGCGACCGCGTCCGCGCCGTTGCCGGCCGTGCCGGTGCGCGCGATCGCGCGCGCGCTCACCGACTACAACCTCGGCAACGGCATGCGCGTCGTGCTCGCGCCCGATCCGCTGTCGACGCTCGTCGACATCCGGCTCGTCATGCCGATCGGCAGCCGCGACGAGCCGGAGCCGGGCACCGCGACCGACGCCGCGCTCGGCCTCGAGAGCACCGATGCGGTCGGCTGGGACGCGACCGACAAGATCCAGTGGTACGCGAACCGCGAATCGATCCAGGACGCCGCGGTCACGCCCGATCACACGCAGTTTCGCGTCGTCGGGTTCGGCGTGCTCGCCGAATGGCACCTGTGGGCCCTCGCGTTTCGCGTGACGACCGGCCGCTACGAGAACCCGACCGGCGCGCTCGCGCGCTGGAAGACGCACTACGTGCCGCACGGCGCGACGTTGATCGTCAGCGGCAACTTCGATCCCACCGCGATCAAGCAGACGATCGATCGCTGGTTCGCGCCGTGGCACGCCGTCGATCCCAAGCCGATCGTGCACGCGAAGGACCCTAGCAAGCCCGCGGTCGAGCTCGCCGACGACGGCTCGTTCGCGTTCGAGCTCGGCTTTCACCTGCCCGATGCCGCGTCGCCGGCCGCCGCGCGCGTGATCGTCGCGCTCGTCCAGCAGCGGCTCGCCGCGGCGACGCGCGGCATCATGGATGCGCACATCGCGTTCGACGGCGGCGATCGCCGCGTCGCGATCATCGGCGCGGCCGATCCGCAGGCGCTCGTCGAGGCGCTCGGCGTCCTCGATGGCGTGCTCGTCAAGCTCGGCAAGGAGCCGGTCCCCGAGCGCGAGCTCGAGCGCGCGCGCCGGATCTCTGTCGCCTCGCAGCTCGGCGACGCGATCGGCGCATCGAGCCGGGCGCACCAGCTCGAAGAGCGCGTGCTCGCCGGCGAGCCGATCAATCGACCCGATACGATCGTCGACGACGCCCGCGCGCTCACGGCGCCGCAGATCCGCGCGGCCGCCGCGGCGCTGTTCGATCGCGCCAACCGCGACGTGATCGTCCACGCGTCGAGGCTCGACGCCGATCGTGCGCTGGTCGCCCTGGGGATCGATCCCCGCACTGCATTGCGGCGTTGACGGCGGACCGCCCCGCCACGGCCTGTCGAGCGGCCGATCCTAGCTGCGCGAGATCATACGGATCGCTGATGGTCTCCTGCTTGCACGATAGGCGGTCATCATGAAGACCATCGACCCGAAGAAGCTCGAGAACGTGACCGGCGGCTTCGTCGACCCGCGTCCCATCTCGACGAACGAGCCGCCCGTGGACCCGCGCAACCCGCTCCCCAAGGAGTTTCAGAAGGCGCGTTTCTAATGAAGCCGCTCGATCCCGAGCAACTCGCGCAGGTGACTGGCGGCCTCAAGGCGACCGTTCCGACTGGCGAGCGCACGTCGCCGCCACGCAACCCGATCCCTGACGCGCTTCGCCCTCGCCCGTTCTAAAACATCTCGGCCAGCCGCGACCACGCCCGTTTGAACATGCCGCCGCGATCCTCGGCCTGGCCGCGCGCCTGCGGCTTCGCCGGATTCGTGTGGTCGGCACCGAACATCACGAGCCCGACTCCGGTCGAGTACGCCGGCGAGCGCACGACATCGACCAGCCCGCCGATCTTGCTCGGCACACCGCGCCGCGTGGGCAGCCCGAGCACCTGCTCCGAAACCTCGGTCATGCCGTCCATCGCGGTCGCGCCGCCGGTGAGCACGATGCCCGCGGCGAGCCCGTCGAAGTAGCCGCAGCGCATCAGCTCCTTCTTGACGTGCTCGAAGATCTCCTCGACGCGCGGCTCGATGACCTCGACGAGCTTCATGCGCGCGAGCGCGCGCGGCCCGCGGCCGCCGACCGACGGCACTTCCATCTGCTCGCCGTCGTCGACGTGGCCGCGCCACGCGCAGCCGTACTTGCGCTTGATCTTCTCGGCCGAGTCGAGCGGCGTGCGCAGCACCGTCGCGATGTCGTTGGTGATGTGGCCGCCGCCGAGCGGCAGCACCGACGTGTGCACGATCGCGCCGTCGGCGTAGACCATCACGTCGCAGGTGCCGCCGCCGATGTCGACAAGCGCCACGCCGAGCTCTTTCTCGTCGTCTTCGAGCACGGCCTGCGACGACGCGAGCGACTCGAGCACGATGTCGGCAACCTGGAGGTTGCAGCGGTTCGCGCACTTGATGACGTTCTGCGCCGACGCGACCGCGGTGGTCACGATGTGGACCTTCGCTTCGAGCCGCACGCCGGCCATGCCGAGCGGATCGCGGATGCCGTCCTGATCGTCGACGACGTACTGCTGTGGCAGCACGTGCAGGACCTCGCGGTCCATCGGGATCGCGACCGCCTTCGCCGCGTCGATCACGCGCGCGATGTCGGCCTCGCGAACTTCCTTGTCCTTCACGGCGACGATGCCGTGCGAGTTGAGCCCGCGCACGTGCGCGCCCGAGATCGCGGCGTACACCGTCGTGATCTCGGCGCCGGCCATGTTCTCGGCCTCGTCGACGGCTTGCTGGATCGATGCGACCGTCGCGTCGATGTTGACCACGTAGCCGCGGCGCAGGCCCTTCGACGGCGCGGTGCCGATCCCGATGATGTCGACGCCGTCTTCGGTCACCTCGCCGGCGATGCAGGCGATCTTCGTGGTGCCGATGTCGAGTCCGACGATGATCTCCGAGGTCTTGGGCTTCGCCATGAGGCTTTACTGATCCTTCTGTGTGAACGCTACGGTCACGTGGTCGGTGCGGGTATCGAGATGGATCGCGCGTGCGCGGCTGCGCTCGTCGTCCGACAGCGCGGACCACGCGGCGTCGAACGTGCGCATGCGCGCCGGCAGGCTGGCGTCGATGGCGCCGAGCTGGATCGCGGTGTGGCCGGCGTGCAGCTCGAGCGCGCCGTGCGGATCGAGGTGAACCTCGTCGACCGCGGGCCGATCGCCGCCGGCGTGCCACGCGGTCATCGCGCCGAGGGCGGACACCACGGTCTTCGCGGTCGCCTCGGGGTCGGCGAGGTACGCCGTGCGATCGAGGCCGGTGATCAGCGGCAGGCCATCGCCGTCGCGATCCGCGGCGCGCTTGAACGGGTGGCCCGAGGCGTCGACGAGGTAGCGCCCACCGAGATCGGCGATCGCGACCGGCTCGTGCTCGCGAACCTCGATCACGACGGTATGCGGCAGCACGCGATGCGCCTCGGCGCGCTCGATCCACGGGTTGCCGCGGAGCTCGCGCACGACCGAATCGAGCCCGGTCTCGAACACGTTGTCGCCGACGTGGATCGGCAACACCGCGCGGATCTGGTCGTCGGGGAGATGATGGTTGCCCTTGAGCGCGATCTGCTCGATCGCGAAGCGCGGCGAGTGCGTGACGAAGCGATAGCCAGCCCACGCGGTGCCGCTGATCGCGCCGAGCACGCCGATCGCGACCAGCGCCGGCAGCGATCGGCGAAGCGCGCGGCCGCAGGCATCGACGACCATCGCCGGCTTCGGCAGCCGCTGCCAGAACGGCGTCTCGACTGCCCGGCGGCGATTGTTGGCCGGTTTTGGACGGATCGTCAGCCGTGACGCGCGCGGCGGAGCAGTCGGCGCCGGAGGCGCGGACGCGCGCGCCCCCTGGCGGCGGGATCGATCCATGATTCGGAAATCATCACGGGCTGATCACGTTGGCAATTTTTTGGAACCTTCCGGGATCTCACCTGAACGGGCGGTCACTCAGTCGTCGTCATCGTCCGTGAACAGGACGTAGTCCGGCGTGCCCGGCTTGGGCTCCTTTTCGACCTTCTCCGTCTTCTTGGCCTTGGCCTTCGCGGCGGTCTTGGTCGACGCCTTCTTCGCCGCCGTCTTGGTGTCGGCGTCGTCGTCATCGTCGTCGTCGCCCGCCTTTGCCTTGGCCTTCGACTTGGCCGCCGTCTTCTTGGTGGTCTTGGGCGCCGGCTTGGCGTCGTCGTCGTCGTCGTCGTCGCCCGACGACTTCGCGGCCGGCTTGGCTTTCGAGGCGGTCTTCTTCGGCGGCGCCTTCTTGGTGGCCGTGGCGGTGTCACCCGAGCCAGCGGTCGCCGGGGTCGACGGGGTCGACTTGGTGCCGCCGCCGCGCGGCTTGAACGCCTGGCCGTGTGCGATCGCAGCTGCGATGGCGATCGCGAACGCGATCGTGAGGAGCCGGCGCATGCCCGCTATTGTCCCACACTCGGCCGGCATGTGCCGCTCGAATTAGGGCGCGCATTGCGGGCGCTCGTCGATCTCGAGCCGCGTCAACAAACCCTGGCTTAGCGTGAGCTTGAAATCGTGTTCTTCCGACGAGCAAACGCTGCCCTTGCAGTGCCTGAACGCGCGTACCAGGTCCTCGCCATCCGGGAACACGGCCGCATAGATCGGAATCAGGTCGGTGGTCCGGCGAGGATCCACCCCGTCGGTCACGACCGCGTCCGGATCGTAATCGACCTTGACGAGCTCGAGGCCGCGCCGGGGAATCAGGTCGGCGAGCGGCGAGGTCTCGTTCTCGCGCTGGAGCCGCTCGTAGCTCGCGACCACGCACAGCGTCCGCATCGTGGCCGGCGGCTTCGGCGGCGCCAGCGCGTGATAGCGCACGAGCGCGAGCGCCGCGGTCGCCGCGAGCGTGCAGTCGCTGGCCCGGGTCGCCGCGACGAGCGCGTTGCGGAAGTCGAGCTCGAGGACGTCCGGCCGCGCTTCGACCAGCTCGGAGATCGCCTGCGCGCGCGTCTCGGGCGCGAGATGTGCGTCGGCGATGGCGGCGAGATACACGCCGCGGTTGCCGGTCGCCGACAGCACCTCGAGCGCGGGATCGATGTGATCTTTCTGCACCGCTTCGATCAGGTGATTCTCGTCGAACGCGCCGAGCATCGCGCCGGCGATGTCGCGCTGGCCGGCGTTCCACGCGCGCACGATCAGATCGAGCCGCGCGCTCTGATCCGGGTTGTCGACGTCGAGCTCGAGCACGTGCTGGACCAGCTCGGACTCGGGCGGCGGGATCGTGACCAGTGCGGGCAGCACGTCGCGCAGGTTCGGGAGATCCGCCGGCTCGATCTGATCGAGCGACCACATCGCGAGCTCGCGGCGCAGGCACGGATCGGCGAGCGTCGACGACGGCGCCGCCGTGCCCTGCATCGGCATCGTCTTGCCGCACGTCACCGGCACGTGCTGGATGCAGACGAAGTTGCCCTGGCGCAGCAGCGCGACCGCGAGCGCCTTCGAGATCGGCCCCGACGGCACCTCGTACAACTTTTCTTCCCAGTCCAAGCCCCTCGGCGCGATCTGCGCCCACAGCGCGAGCGCGTCGGCATCCGAGCCGAGCTGGACCTTGTCCCAGTCGATCGACAGGAGCTTCGGCGGCGGCACGCGATCGAGATCGGGATCCGGCGCGTGCGGCGCAACACTCCTATTCGGTGGCGTCACCGGAGCGGCCGAGCCCGACGCGGCGATCGCCGGCGAGCGCGGCGCAGCGCCACACGCGATCAGTCCGACGAGCAAGAGAGCGCGCACGCGTGAAGTATAGACGCGCCGATCAGCGCGCGGTTGCGAGGATCTGCTCGCACAGCGTCGCGTAGTCCATGCCCGCGGCTTTCGCGATCTTGGGCAACAAGCTCGTGGCGGTCATGCCCGGCAGCGTGTTGACCTCGAGCACGAACACGTCGCCGCCGGTCGAGATCCGCAGATCCGGGCGCGCGTGACCGCTACACCCCAGCGCCGTGTACGCCGCGAGCGCGTGATGCTCGGCGCGCGCGACCACGTCCGCAGAGAGCTCCGGCGGCAGCAGGTACTTCGTGTCGGTGCGCTTGTACTTCGCCTCGTAGTCATAAAACTTCGTGGCCGGGCGCACCTCGACCGAGCCGAGCACGCGGCCGTCGAGAATGCCGACGAACACCTCGGTGCCGGCGATGTAGTCCTCGACGATCACCGGGCCGTGATAGTGCCGCGCCGCGCGGACCGCTTCGGCGATCTGCGCGCGATCCTCGACGATGCTCACGCCCACCGAGCTGCCCTCGTACGCGGG
>Ga0268266_10006087_pt1 | contig 11113 bp, 8 predicted proteins | sample KBSS13metaG_FD_190356 | JGI IMG/M metagenome (GOLD analysis project Ga0268266, IMG submission 190356) | Switchgrass rhizosphere microbial communities from Kellogg Biological Station, Michigan, USA - KBS S1-3 metaG (SPAdes) (version 2) | ecosystem: Host-associated > Plants > Roots > Rhizosphere >... | reverse complement strand
GAGTAGCGCGCTTCGTGCCCCTTGGCACGCAACTGCTCGTTCACCTGCGGCCGAAAGCCGTGCACCAGCACGATTTTCACGCCCATCGACTGGATCAGCGCCAGGTCTTGCGCGATGTTCTGCAGCTTGCCCGCGGCGATGGCTTCGCCTGCCAGCCCTACCACGAAGGTCTTGCCGCGGTGCGTGTGGATGTAGGGCGCCACCGAGCGGAACCAGGGCACGAAGGTGAAGTTGAAGACCGTGGACATGCAGGTGGGATGACTGGAAGGAGCCTCGTGCGCGGGAGGGCGCGGGATAATTGCGAATTGTCCTTCAAGTGCCTCGCGCACTGCCGTCGCCTTGTCCGTCGTTTCCCCGCCGTCTCCCCTGAAGATCGAGTTTCCGCAATCGCTGCCCGTCTCGGGCAAGCGCGACGAGATCGCGGCCGCGATCGCAGCGCACCAGGTCGTGATCGTCTGCGGCGAAACCGGTTCCGGCAAGACGACGCAATTGCCCAAGATCCTGCTGGCGATGGGGCGCGGCAAGTTGAACGCGCCGCCCGGCAAGGGCCGGCTGATCGGCCACACGCAGCCGCGCCGCATCGCCGCCAGTTCGGTTGCCAAGCGCATCGCCGAAGAGCTGAAAACGCCGCTGGGCGACGTGGTCGGCTTCAAGGTGCGGTTTCAGGATCGCCTGAGCCGCGACGCCTCGGTCAAGCTGATGACCGACGGCATCCTGCTGGCCGAAACGCAGACCGATCCGCTGCTCAAGAACTACGACACGATCGTCATCGACGAGGCGCACGAGCGCTCGCTGAACATCGACTTTTTGCTGGGCTACCTGCGCGAGATCCTGCCGCGCCGGCCAGACCTGAAAGTGATCGTGACGTCAGCCACGATCGACGCGGACCGATTTGCCACGCACTTTCAATCCCGAAACGGGCCCGCGCCGATCATCTACGTGTCGGGCCGGACCTTCCCGGTCGAGCAGCGCTACCGGCCGTTCGAAGAGTCGCGCGACTACGGCCTGAACGAATCGATTGCCGATGGTGTCGACGAACTCTGGCGCGACGCGCACCACGGCGGCGACATCCTGATCTTCCTGCCGGGCGAGCGCGAGATCCGCGAGGCCGCCGACCATCTGCGCAAGCATCTGTCGCACCAGCCGCTGATGCGCCATGCCGAGGTGCTGCCGCTGTTCGCAAGGCTGTCGCAGGCCGAGCAGGATCGGATCTTCGACGGCCATACCGGGCGCCGCATCGTGCTGGCCACCAACGTCGCGGAAACGTCGCTGACCGTGCCCGGCATCCGCTACGTGATCGATGCCGGCACGGCGCGCGTGAAGCGCTACTCGTTCCGCAGCAAGGTGGAGCAACTGCTGGTCGAGCCGATCAGCCAGGCGGCGGCGAACCAGCGCGCCGGCCGCTGCGGCCGCGTGGCCGACGGCATCTGCATCCGGCTGTACGACGAGAAAGACTTCACCAGCCGGCCGCGCTTCACCGATCCGGAGATTTTGCGATCGTCGTTGGCCGGCGTGATCTTGCGGATGAAGTCGCTGCACCTGGGCGACGTGGCGCGCTTTCCGTTTCTCGAAGCGCCATCGGGTCGCGCGATCTCCGACGGTTACCAGCTCCTCAACGAATTGGGCGCGGTCGACGATGCGAACGAACTCACCGGCATCGGCCGCGAGCTGGCGAAGCTGCCGCTCGACCCGCGCGTCGGCCGGATGATCCTGGAGGCGCGCACGCGCGGTGCGCTCGAAGAGGTGCTGGTGATCGCCGCAGCGCTGTCGGTGCAGGACGTGCGCGATCGACCGATGGAAGCGCAGCAGCAGGCCGACCAGGCCCACGCCAAGTTCGACGACGACCGCAGCGAGTTCAGCGGCTACCTCACGCTGTGGCGCTGGCTGTCGGATGCGCGCGGTGGCAATGCGCCGTCGACGCGCCGCGAGATGCAGGCGGCCGTGACGGGCCCAAAGCGCGCCAGCGCGGCCGTGCTGCCGATCGCGCAGCGGTCGACGCAGCCGGCGATGCCGCCCGCACCCGGGCACGCCGCGCCCACGCACAAGCTGTCGAACCGCCAGTACGAGCAACTGCTGCGCCAGAACTTCGTGAACGTGCGCCGCGTGCGCGAATGGCGCGACACGCACTCGCAACTGCTGACGGTGGTCACCGAGCACAAGTGGAAGCTCAACCCGCATCCTGCGAGGTACGAGCAGATCCATCAATCGATGCTGGCCGGGCTGCTTGGCAACATTGGCTGGAAGATGGAAGAGCAGGGCGCGCCGCAGTCGTCCGAATACCTGGGCGCGCGGAGCATCAAGTTCCATCGCCACCCCGGGGCGCACCTGAAGAAAAAGCCGGGGCGCTGGATCGTCGTGGCGGAACTGGTCGAGACCACGCGCCTGTTCGGCCGCGGCATCGCCAACATCGAGCCGCAGTGGATCGAAGAGGTCGCCGGCCACCTGCTCAAGAAGCAGCTGCTCGACCCGCATTGGGAAAAGAAGGACGCGCGGGTCAATGCGCTCGAGCGCGCCACGCTGTATGGCCTGGTCGTCTACAGCGGTCGTCGAGTCGACTTTGCCAAGGTCGATCCGGTCGGCGCGCGCGAGGTGTTCATCCGAGAGGCCTTGGTGGCCGGGCAGTGGGAGACGACGCTGCCGTTCCTGCAGGCCAACCGCAAGCTCGTTCGCGAGGTCGAAGGGCTGGAGCACAAGTCGCGTCGGCAAGACGTGCTGGTGGATGACGCGCTGATCTATGCCTTCTACGACGCGCAGTTGCCCGCCGACGTGTCGAGCGGCCAGACCTTCGAGCACTGGTATCGCGCCGAGGCCAAGGCGCAGCCGCGCCTCTTGTTCCTGTCGCGCGACGAGCTGATGCGCCATCGCGCGGCGGGCGTGACCACGCAGGCCTTTCCGCCGATCGTGAAGCTCGGCGGCGTCGACTGTGCCGCCGTGTACCTGCATGAACCTGGCGACGCGAAAGACGGGCTGACGGTTTCGGTGCCGCTCTTCGTGTTGAACCAGGTCAGCGAAGAGCGATGCGAATGGCTGGTGCCGGGCATGTTGAAAGACAAAGTGCAGGCATTGCTCAAAAGCCTGCCGCAAAAGCCACGCAGTCGCTTCGTGCCGCTGCCGGAGTCGGCCACGCGAATCACCGAACAGCTGGGAACGCCCGAAGCCTTCGGCCGCGGCTCGTTGACCGATGCGCTCTTGAAGATCGTGCGCGACGCCACCAGCCTGGACGTCAAGCGCGCCGACTTCAAGCTCGACATGCTGGCGCCGCACCTGTTCATGAACCTGCGCGTGGTCGACGAGCATGGCCGGCAATTGGGCCTGGGTCGCAACCTGGGCGCGCTCAAGTCCGAACTGGGCGCGCAGGCGCGCGGTGCGTTTCAGGCGTTGGCGAGCCTGAACGTGCGCAAGACGGCAGCCGACGTTGCAACGGAACCGCCCGAAGCGCAGAAACGTCCAGCGCAAACTGCGGCTTCATCGCAGGTGCCGCTGCCGGCAGGTCAGCGCTACACGACCTGGACCTTCGGCGAGCTGCCCGAGCTGATGGAAGTACGCCGCGGCGCGCAATCGCTCATCGGTTTTCCGGCACTGGTCGACGTGGGCGAGGCCGTGACGATCGAAGTCTTCGACGAGCCCGACGTGGCCGCTGCCAAACACCGCTCGGGCCTGCGCCGCCTGCTGTCCCTGCAGCTGAAAGACGCGCTCAAGTACCTCGAAAAGAACATCCCCGACCTGCAGAAGATGGCGGTGGCGTACATGCCGCTCGGCACGATGGAAGAACTGCGCGCACAGATCATCGACGTGGCGCTCGACCGCGCGTTCCTGCAGGCGCCGTTGCCCACGGACGAAGTCGCGTTCAAGCGCCGCATCGAGGAAGGACGAGGGCGCCTCACGCTGATCGCCAGCGAGGTTGCGCGGCTCGCGGCCAGCGTACTGGTGGAGTACGCCGCGGCGGTGCGCAAGATCAAGGACACCAAGGTGGCGCCAGATGCGGTGCAAGACGCGGCCCAACAGCTCCAGCGCCTGGTCGGCAAGCGCTTTGTCGCCGATACGCCCTGGCCGCAGTTGCAGCACTTTGCGCGCTACCTGAAGGCGATCGTGCTACGGTTGGACAAGGTGCGAAGCGACCCGGTTCGCGACGCCCAGCGCCTGGCCGAGCTGAAGCCGCAGGAGCAGCGCTACTGGCGCCTGGTCGCCGAACGCAAGGGCGCCGTCGACGATCGCATGCTGGAGTTCCGATGGTTGCTGGAGGAACTGCGCGTCAGCTTCTTCGCGCAGGAACTGCGCACGCCGCAACCCGTCAGCCTCAAGCGGCTGGAAAAGGCATGGCTTCAGCTTCAAAGCTGAGGCGATGCCTTTCGTGAAAACGCCCGCATGAGAGCGGGCGTTCGTCCTGAGAAGGCGGGACAGGCCTATATGCGTCCCATCAGCAGCAACACGACCACGATCACCAGCACCAGGCCCAGACCGCCGCTCGGGCCGTAACCCCAACTGCGACTGTGTCCCCACGTGGGCAGCGCGCCAATCAACGCAAGGACGATGACGATCAGCAAGATTAACGACAGCGACATGGTCTTCTCTCCGGTATTTGTTCGAGGAAATCCCATGGTGTGTCGCGCCGGCGCCGCTGCGGGCCGGTCTGACGCGCCTTCGCCTGTCAGGGCTTGGCTGCGTCGGCTGTCAGCGTTTGCCTAGAGCCGAGCCAATCGGTCGATCGCCAACTGCAACGTTTCGTCCTTTTTGGCAAAGCAAAAGCGAACCACGCGCTGGTCGAAGCCGTCGCCATAAAACGCCGAAAGCGGAATTGCCGCCACGCCGATCTCGCGCGTGAGCCAAAGGCAAAAATCGGCTTCGCCCAGGTCGCTCACGGCCGAGATGTCGACGCACTGGAAGTAGGTGCCTTCGCTGCGCAACAGCTTCAGGCGCGTTTTGCGCAGACCTTCGGCGAACAGGTCGCGCTTGCGCTGGTAGAACGCCGACAGCTCCAGGTAGGGCGCCGGGTTTGCCATGAAGTGCGCCAGCGCATGCTGCATCGGCGTGTTGACGGTGAACACGTTGAACTGGTGCACCTTGCGGAACTCGGCGGTCAGTGGTGCGGGCGCCGCCACGTAGCCGACCTTCCATCCGGTCACGTGATAGGTCTTGCCGAAGCTGCTGACGATGAAGCTGCGCGCCGCCAGCCCCGGATAGCAGGCCGCGCTTTCGTGGCGCGCACCGTCGTAGACCATGTGCTCGTACACCTCGTCGCTGATCACCAGCACCTCGGTCGGGTCCAGCAGTTCCTCGAGCCGGCGCATCTCGTCGGCGGTCCACACCGTGGCGCTCGGGTTGTGCGGCGAGTTGACGATGATGGCGCGCGTGCGCGGCGTCAGAGCGGCGGCGATCTTGTCGAAGTCGGGGCGGAAGGTGCCGGGTGTCAGCGGCACCCGCACCACGATGCCGCCGGCCAGGTCGATGTTGGGCACGTAACTGTCGTAGCAGGGCTCCAGCACGATCACTTCGTCGCCTGGTCGCACCACCGCGAGGATCGCCGTGATGATGGCTTGTGTGGCGCCGGCGGTGATGGTGATTTCGTCCGCGGCGCGGTACGCGTGGCCGTACAGCGCGCTCACCTTCGCGGCGATAGCCTCGCGCAGCGGGGCGATGCCGGGCATCGGCGGGTACTGGTTGTGGCCCGCCGCCATGGCCTCGGAAACGGCCGCCAGCAGTTGCGGATCGCAGCCGAAGTCGGGGAAGCCCTGGCCCAGATTCACCGCACCGGTCTCGGCGGCCAGTGCCGACATCACGGTGAAGATGGTGGTGCCGACGGCCGGCAGTTTGGTTTCGATTTGCGGGGTGCGAGCGGTCACTGGACTGCCCTCCGCGCGAAGCGCTCCTGAATGAGCGCCTGGGAGCGGCTCGGCGTGCTCATAGCTCGTAATCCTCGTGATGGCCCGCCAACGCCTTGGCGATCAGATTGCGGTCCAGCCGGTCCGACAACAGCTCGGCGAACTTGAAGACGAAATTGCGCAGGTAAGCGCTGCGCTTGAACGCCACGCGCGCGATGTTGTGCCCGAACAGCTGACCCATCGGCTTGACGACGAGGTCGGCGTTGGAATCGTCGCGCACCGCCATCTCGGCCACGATGCCGATGCCCAGCCCGAGCCGCACGTAGGTCTTGATCACGTCGGAATCGATCGCTTCCAGCGCGATGCGCGGCGTCAGCTTCTTCTGTGCGAACGCATGGTCGATCCGCGTGCGGCCGGTGAACGACGGGTGGTAAGTGATGATCGGCTCGGCCGCCAGGTCTTCGAGCGTGAAGCGCTCCTTGCCCGCCAGCGGATGGTCTTTGGGCAGCACCAGCACGTGCTGCCATTCGTAGCAGGGCAAAGTCACCAGTTCCGCATAGTCCGACAGTGATTCGGTGGCGATGCCGATCTCCGCAATGTCGTCGAGCACCATGCGCGCCACCTGGTCGGGCGAGCCCTGGTGCAGGCTGACGTTGACCTTCGGGTAGGCCTCGCGCAGCTTGGCCACCGGCACCGGCAAAACATAACGCGCCTGGGTGTGTGTCGTCGCGATCGACAGCGTACCGCTGTCTTCGGCGCTGAACTGCTCGCCGATGCGCTTCAAGTTGGCGACCTCGCGCATGATGAGGTCGATGCTGGTGATGACGTGCTCGCCGGGTTCGGTGATGCGCTTCAGGCGCTTGCCGTGGCGGGCAAAAATCTCGACGCCGAGCTCTTCTTCCAGTTCGATGATGGCCTTCGATACGCCGGGCTGCGAGGTATGCAGCGCTTTGGCCGCCTCGGTCAGGTTCAGATTGCGCCGCACGGCTTCCTGAACAAACCGGAACTGATGCAGATTCATAACTAATTCCGTCTTTGTGCGGAATTTATTATGGCTTCTCAGTCTATGGACGGCGCGGTGGCGTGTCGTATTTCACGGCAAGCCGCGCAAGCAAATCGATCACCTCGGGCGCTTCGCCGATCGCCGGCGCCAAAACGAACGCGACGTCAGGATTCGCTGCGCGGAGTTGGTCGACCAGGCCCGGAAGGTCCTCCCGCAAATGTTTGCCGACGCCCAAAAAGAGCGGGAAAACGGTGATGGTACGGGCACCAAGCGCTATTAATTGAGTAGCAGCGGCCGACAGATCGGGCGCCACCATTTCCAGATATGCGCAGCGCACGAGCAGTCCGGAATCGAGTTCGGCGGCCCTGGCAGCAACCGCTTCGACCGGCTCGCGCCAGCGCGCATCGCGTGATCCGTGCGCAAAAACGATCAGGCCGCGTGTCGCGTTCATGCAACCTCGGGTGCCGCTCCGCCGCTACCGGCGCAGCACCAGCCAGCCGAAGGCCGCCAGCGACATGAAGGTGTAAATCAACCCCGGCGCCGCCGCCGTGATCCAGGGCCACCAGTTGCTCAGGTTGCCCAGGTACCCGAACACGTTGTTGAGCAGGAAGAAGCTGATGCCGATCATCACGCCGCCGAACACGTAAGTCGTGATCCCGGTCTGGCGGAAATGCAGGTACGCGAAGGGCAGGGCCAGCACCACCATCACCAGGCACGACAGCGGATAGAACACTTTGCGCCAGAACTGGATCTCGTAGCGCTGCGCGGTCTGGCCGTTGGCGTCGAGGTGGCGGATGTAATTGAACAGATCGATGGTGCTCATGCGGTCGGGTTTGAGCAGTGCGACCGACACCATTTCGTTGGTTAGCGCGGTTTTCCAGACGAAGGCCGGGAGGTGTTCGGTCGTGATGCGCGCGCTGTTGCCCGAGTTGCGCGTGTCGTAGCGCAAGCGCTCGACGTCCTGCATGAGCCAGCCGCCGTCGATCACCCGGGCACGGACGGCGTTGATCTGCCCTGAAAGAAAGCCGTCGGCGCCGAACTCGAACACCCGCACCGTCTTGAGCGTCCCGTTGCGCTCGAGCGATACCACGTTGGCGGCGAACGCCGCGTCGCCCTGCTTTTCCTTGAGCCATGCGCCGGTGGCGCCCGCGGTGGTCAGGTAGCCCTGGTAGCGCGATTTCACCAGTTGAGACATGCGGCTGGCGGCAGGTGCCAGGTAGTCGCCCACCGCAAACGTCAGCAGCACGAAGGCCAGGCCCAGGAGCAGCAGGGTGCGCAAAGCGCGCCACGGGCCCAGGCCGCTGGTGCGCAAGATCGTGTATTCCGAGCTTTGAGCCAGGCGTGCCATGACGAAGATGGTGCCGATCAGCACGGCGATCGGCAGCAATTCGTACAGGTGGCTCGGGATCAACAGGGCAACGACTGCCAGTGCCTGCGGCAACCCGTAGGCGATGCCGGGTGGTTTGCCAACCGCCTGCAATTCGTCGATGAAGTCGAAGAAGAAAAACAGCGACAGGAAGCCGAGCGTCACGAAGCCGACGGCACGAAGCACTTCGCTGTAGATCAGGCGGCGAATCGTCTTCATGCGGTGCGCCTGCGGCCGGTCGATGGCGCAGGTGCCTTGGCGCGGCGGCGCAGCCAGTTGTTGTCGCGCTTGGCCAGCCACAGCAACGCCGCCGCCATCACACCACCGTGCAAGGTGATGAGGAAGCCGGCGATGCCAAAGCGTCCGGAACTCACCCAACTCTCGCCGAGATTGAGCAGGTTGTAATAGAGGACGAATGAAAACAGGGCGAACAGCAGGTTGCCACTGCGCCCGACGCGCGGATTGACGCTGGAGATCGCCAGCGCAAGCAACACGAAGTTGACGGCCGCCAGCAGCATGCCGATGCGCCAACCCAACTCGCCGCGATTCGAACCGTTGGGATCGGCCAGCAACGTGAGCGTGGTGCGCGTGCGGGCAGGGCGCTCGTCCTCGGCGGTGACCTTGTCGGTGCCGACACGGGTGGCGTAGCTTTCGAACTCACTCAGCTTGAGTCCGGTTCGATCGAAAGGGTTCTCGAGGCGCTGGCCGTTGCTCAGCACCAGATAGCGGCTGCCGTCGATGACCTCGACCTTGCCGCTCTTGGCCGAGGTGACGATCTGCCGGTTTTTCTCGGTCGACGAGATGAACACGTTGGAGGCCGTGGTGCCGTTGGCCGTGTCCTTGTCGACGAAGAACACGCGGCTGCGGCCCGACGATTCCTGGAACTCGCCCGGCGCCACGCGATCGAGGTCGCCGCGCTTTTCGTACTGATCGCGCATGCCCTGGGTCTGCGAATTGGCCCAGGGCCATCCGACGAGGGCCAGCGCCGCGATCAGCACCAGCACGGGCCAGGCAAACCGGAACAGCGGCGCGGCGAAGTCGCTGATGCCGCGGCCGCTGGAGAACCAGATCACCATTTCGCTGTCGCGGTACATGCGCGAGAGCGTGCCGACGATCGAGATGAACAGGCTCAGGCTCAGGATGATCGGCAGGTAGCCGATCACCGTGTAGGCCATCACCAGGAACACTTCGGACGGGTTCACGCTGCCTCTGGAAGCCAGGCCCAGGGTGCGTATCAACATCATGGTCATCACGATGGTGACGAGGACGACGAGCGTCGCGCCGAAGGTGCGCGACAGCTCCTTGCGCAGAGTGGAATGGAATAACATCGTTCGGGAAAAAAGCGATTATGGACTTTCAACTCAAGACCCTTTCCCTTCCCCAGGCCGCCAGCGAAAAAGCCGATGCGTTGATCGTGCTGGCGAGCAATGCCGCCACCGGTGCGAAAGACGCGCTGTCCCAAATTCTCGCCGGTGCGCGCAAGGCGGGCGATCTGCCCGACAAGGTCGGCAAGTGGGTCACGCTGTATCGGCCAGCGCAGATCGCGGCGCAACGCGTGGTCCTGGTGTCGATCGGCGACGGCAAGCCGGCTTCGGTTCGCACCGCCGTACTGGGCGCCTTCGCGGCGGTCGGCGGCGTCGAGCCGAAACGGCTGGCGGTCGTTTTTGCGCAGCCCGCCGATGCGTTGGCGGTGCGTGCGGCCGTGATCGCCACGGCCGACGCGAGCTACGTCTACACCGCCACCAAGCCCAAGGCCGAAGCGCGCACCGTGAAGCACGTGGTCCTGGGCGTTGCCGACGCGGCGGCGGCGCGCACCGCTTTCGACGAGGCGAGCGCCATGGTGGCCGGCATCGAGTTCGCCAAGGAGTGGGGCAATCGGCCGGCCAACCATGCGACCCCGTCGATGCTGGCCGACGCGGCCAAGACCCTGGCCGATGGCACCCGCATCAAGTGCGAAGTGCTCGGCCCGAAAGAAATCGCCAAGCTCGGCATGGGATCGTTCGCCGCCGTCGCGCAGGGTTCGGCCGAGCCGCTGCGCTTCATCGTGTTGCGCTACCAGGGCGCTGCCAAAGGCGAAGCGCCGGTCGTGCTGGTCGGCAAGGGCATCACCTTCGACACCGGCGGTGTCTCGCTCAAGCCGGCCGCCGAGATGGACGAGATGAAGTTCGACATGTGCGGCGCAGCCAGCGTGCTGGGCACCTTCAAGGCGCTGGGGCAACTGAAGCCCGCCATCAACGTCGTCGGCCTCATCCCCAGCTGCGAAAACATGAACGACGGCCATGCGCTCAAGCCGGGCGACGTCGTCACCAGCATGGACGGCCAGACCATCGAAGTGCTCAACACCGATGCCGAGGGCCGCTTGATCCTGTGCGATGCATTGACCTATGCCAAGCGCTTTGCGCCGTCGGCGGTGATCGACATCGCCACGCTGACCGGCGCCTGCGTCGTCGCCCTGGGCGGGGTGCGCAGCGGCCTGTTTGCCAGCGACGAAGCGCTGGCCGGCGCGTTGATGGCCGCCGGCGAGCAGTCGCAGGATCGTTGTTGGCGCATGCCGCTGGACGACGAGTACGGCGAGGGTTTGAAGAGCAACTTTGCCGACGTGGCCAACATCGCCGGTCGTGCCGGCGGGGCCGTCACGGCAGCCAAGTTCCTGCAGCGTTTTGTCGGTGACTTCCCCTGGGCGCACCTCGACATCGCCGGTACCGCCTGGAAGAGTGGCAGCGCCAAAGGGTCGACCGGGCGACCCGTCGGGTTGCTGGTGACCTACCTGATCGACAGGGCAGGCGCTGCGCCCAAGGCCCCGGCCGCCGCACGCAAGAGCAGCCGCCAGTCGGCCGCCTGAACTGGCGTGACCGAGATCGACTTTCACTTCAACGCGCCGGACAAGGTGAGCCACACCTGCCGGCTGCTGCGCAAGGCGGTGGT